>Ga0302140_10012565_pt1 | contig 10375 bp, 9 predicted proteins | sample I_Bog_E1_1_FD_202095 | JGI IMG/M metagenome (GOLD analysis project Ga0302140, IMG submission 202095) | Peat permafrost microbial communities from Stordalen Mire near Abisko, Sweden - I_Bog_E1_1 | ecosystem: Environmental > Terrestrial > Soil > Wetlands > Peat | place: Sweden: Abisko, Stordalen...
CCATCACTCTCTCCGGTTCCATTAACCAGCGGCTCATCGCCATCCTGCAGCTCTTGTGCACTTTGAAACTCTAGCCAACTGCTTCCTCTCGCCTCAACTTCAGCCTTCAATAAAGCAATCCGCTCTTGCATCCTCGCAATCACAATCTCATTCTCTTTTATGGCGTCGATGCAATCCTGGTCTGGCCGACCATCAGAAGAGTGATCGGTACCATCGGCGAAGGGTTTAAGCTGCTCGTTCGAGTAGTCGAGATGTGCGATGCTGTTGCGGATCTCCATAGCTTTGAGGTGGAGTGTGCTGAGGGGAAGGTCCTTAAGAGCGGCAGCAAACCGCGCTGGTGATATGGGAGCTGCGTCGTTAGACATAATGTTCGTATTTTATTTGCAAAGCTCCACAATTGTCTGTAATGTTCTGGGGCTAGGGGGGACAAGGACTGAGAAGAGATTTTCTTGTGTTTGACAATGGATGTGTAAGAGGCAACAGGAAGACGCGCCGCAGCGCGGAATTTCAATGACTGATGGCCCGTGCACAATTTTTTTAATATGGAGTACGAGAGAATGATGGATACGAATCCTCTCTCGGGCATCCGTTGCAACTCGAACTCCGATAAGGCGATACCAGCTTGGCCTTGACTGTACCTATGTTTTTCCTAAGATGATACGATAGGAGCTGGAAAGGATGAATAGCTTTTGGCCGGCAACATCACGGCTTTCGTGCCAACATACTCGAACCATCTTCCAGACATACTGCAAAGCCGATAGCTTCGCTGCAAGGCTTACGCAACGGTCTGTTCGCCCATATTCCATATCGTCATTACCATTTCGACGGAGAGAACCGCAGCTCTCGGGGAGTTGTTCACCTGGAAAGTTATGGCAGACTCCAAAACCAGTCCGCCGACAGCTTGGAAACCGCACATTTGCATCACAGCGGATAGTCACCAAGTATCAAGACTTGCCACCAGACTACAACGATGAAGATGGGCTTAGTTACAGAGTTCAACCTTTGTCAGAGGCTGAGACTAGAGCAAGCTTTGGAGACATCATAGATGCCAGAACAGCAAATCGATATCTGAGGATCCTGCATGGCCGCCGGGTTGCTGGAACATTGGCAGATCCAGGGCTCAATAATGCTTACGAAGAACAATTCTACGCAGCCGCGTTGGCATGGTTGAGGAAGAATGTTCCGGTAGACGAGGTACAATGTGAAGGGCTTAGAGCAGAGCAAGAGCTGGCGGAAATGGAACAGCAGATTGTCTCTGATGCAGAAAGAATGGGACTATATAAACCCAACTCGGGGAAGAGCAAGAACGTATACGGCAAGAGTGGGCTTGATACTATCAGGAAGTCTAAAGAACGAGAATTCCAGAAAGCAGAATCAGAGAAGGCGAAGATGAGTCAAGCGGATGAGATTCGACAAAATACGGGCACTTTGGAGAAGCTCAGTGCTAGGTCCCAGGTAGAGTTGCGAAGACCTGGGGAAAATCCAAAGCTCAAGTACTATCTGGAACGGGCCAAAGTCTTGCCCGACACTCCTCCAGAAATGAGCAAACTTGAGCGGCTCTGGCCTTCGGCGCTCTTCGTTGTTGGGGTTGTAATCGCATCGTACTTATTCACGCAAGCATATACTCCCCCCAGACCTGCATGGAGAATGTGGCCTGATGTGCCTCCTTCGGCTGCAACCATCATAGGCATCTTCCTAGCAAACTCAATCGTGCTCTTTGCATGGAGAATTCCTCCCATGTTTCGAGTCCTCAACAAATTCTTCACCACTTTTCCGGGATATCCACGAGCCATCAGTCTACTTGGAAATACGTTTTCTCACCAAAAGTTCTCCCATTTTGGTGTGAACATGACGGTGCTGTGGTTTGTGGGGACTCGTCTCCATGAAGAGGTTGGGCGGGCCAACTTCCTCGCTATATATTTGTCTTCGGGAGCAATTGGAAGCTTCTTCTCGCTCACATCTTGGGTCATGCGGAATAATTTTGTCTCTGCCTCCTTGGGAGCATCCGGGGCTATTTGCGGAATCATAGCAGCATATCTCTGGTTGAACAGTGCCGAGGCCGTGAGGATCTTTGGAGTCTTTCCACCAGATGACTGGCCGTCTATCTCGGCACTGGGATTTCTGGTCTTTTTGATAGGGTTGGAAATTGTGACCTTGAACAAGATGAATGCTATTATTACAGTTGATCACTGGGCACATCTGGGTGGGTATGCTGCTGGAATTGCATCTGCACAAATGCTGAGGATGCAAGACAGACGGCGGAAAGCGGTTCAAGAAAGGAAGAAGAGCTTAGGAGGCATTGACACGATCAGGGAAAGTAGAACATAGAACTTCTAAGTGGTCGCTTGTAGGAATAATGTACATGAGGATGCGTCCCCTCTTTGATCACCACCCTTTTCTCGTCATTCGTGTTGGAACCGCTTCGACCGCCAGACTCGAGAGAACTCTTCGAGTACTAATTGCTGTTCTCTCATGTTATATTGAGCTCAAGACCTGCGCCGTTGCCATTTCTTTAGACATCAACTTCCCAGTAGCTCGCCAAAGAAAAACAAACATATTTGCTTTGAGGCTGGGAATAGACTGGAGAGTAGTTTAGATCTTGGGAAATCCCGAGAGTGGGAACTGAAGATTCGTTCACCTGGGGCGACCGTAATATGATGTTCATTCAAGATTCCTTTGAAGTTGGCTTTGGAGCTTCGAAAATTGGTTGTCCATTAGCGGCAGCTCTCGAGGAGCAACCCCTTTCCGTAAGCGAAGTCAGTGCATTGCCTTGTTCCTTCTGCTCGGACTGCAAGTTCTCTTTTCCAAAAGAGCGAGAAGTCATAAACATTACTATTTTAGTAGAATTTTGCCTGTGATCTACGTTTCAAACAAATCGCGATTTTGCTGATTAGGACGTTAGGCTAATAGAAGAGCTTCTTCTTCATTAAGCTAGAGAAAGGGGTATTTCAAAGGCCACTAAGGACCATCTATATCAGGGGGGATGTACAGAACTTTGAAACGGGAGTGTGTCGTTCTCTTTGATCACAGGCCACCATCGTATCTGTGGCCAGTGTCAAAGACCAACACTTCAGCAGGGGTTGTCGGCGTTCCCTGCTCAGCGCCAAATTCGAGTCCCATAGCTTGAGTGAAACTTAAAGCCGGAAAACTATTTTGTTTTGTCGAATGTTTTTAACTCAAGGACCGCGTCCTCTTCCTTCTTATAAATGTTCGTTGACAACTCGTGAAATGGAGACTAATGCCGCTCCTGGTGATTGTGCTCGTTCCATCAGGTGGAAGCTCCTCCGGCTGATCCACTCGGATGACTTGCAGGGATGCAGCATTAAGGGGTCTCGGGATCTTCGAGCGGCTTGACCAGGGAGCTCTCACATCCTGGCATCATAGAAAGAGGCAGTGAGCCGAGGACGCTACAATTTCCCACGCTGTGCTCAGTCCGCCAGCTCTTGGCTGTCTTGGCCGCTGCGTAATAAACACCACAACATCTTGTTTTGATCACTTGCTAAATTCTTAGTTTGTCATGAGGGGTTTGACGATGTCGTGACTTCCCAATCCCCATCCGTTGTTCCTCCATACGACGAATATTTACCGTCGATCAGTTGACAGGGAAAGTGATTTGTGGAAGTCGAATGCCAGCGCGACCTGACCTGCGCCTCGACTCCAACACTCTCGACATTGCCTACCACTCTCTTCTACACCCCTTCTTCTACCACAGCAGCCGTCCATCTTCTCAATTCTTCTAGCAAAGACCCGTCGAAGCGCCCCAACACAATTAAACAATGGCTTCACACCTGCGAGACGACATCCTTCACGGTAGAAATCATCCCGATGACCACGCCTCATCCACACGGTGGAGACATGAAGAATCGGGGTCATTCGCTCGCCATGCTCTTGCAAGCCCGCGTCAGGCAGATGAGAGGGGCGGCAGCAAAGATCTGGCAGATTTCCTGAATACCACGCGCGTCGAAGCGCCTCCAGGGTCTGCGGCACCTAAATCCAAACCTCTTATGGTTCCTGGAAATGTACCAAGAGCAGGTGTTCAAGACATAAGCTCACAAGCACCTCCTGTTGCGCTTGGAGAAGCTACGCAGGCCAATACGGGCACAATGGAAGTCAAATGCGGTCCGCTTCTCAACTACAGGCGCATGGAGAACGAGACGTGGCACGGCAGTGTGTTGATTGTGACAAAGGGAGGAGGTCTTGGGGACGGGCCTGCCGTGCCTGAATTACGGTTGAGAACACTCGGCCCGGCACAAAATGGCGCTCCTGAGCCCGTGCGACTCAACGGAGCTGGAGGTGAGCCGTATGGGATTGTGAATGGGGTTGACTACGGAGGGTTTGAACAGCCAGGCTCGGCATCAACTTTACCTAATGGCGAGCAAAAGCAAGAAGGCACTGGTAGGGGAAGTGGTTCCGAGGACGTCAAAGTCAAGGGCACGAAACTGTATTCAGATTCCGCAAACACATTCTGGAGATTTGATTTGGAGGTACCATTGCAACAATCCGAATTACACTGTGAATACGATATCCCTGGCTTGATTTTCTCATCTGGCGAGAAGAGAGATAGGCAAAGTTTTTTTGTCCCTGCAATCTCGGAGTCGATGAGGATTATGTTCCATTCTTGCAATGGCTTCAGTGTAGGCACAGATGAAAAAGCTTGGAGTGGTCCTGCGCTTTGGAATGATGTCTTGAGAGTACACCAAAAGACACCATTCCACGTGATGTATAAAACCTATATTTCTGACTTACAGAGCAGCAGCTGATCGGTCATAGGCTAGGTGGAGGAGATCAGATCTACAACGATGGTATCCGAGTGCATGGCCCTCTCAGACCCTGGACAGATATCGGAAACCCCAAGAAGAGGAGAGATTATCCTTTCCCTGAACAATTGAGAAAGGACTGTGACAAATATTACGTCGACAACTACATTCGATGGTGCGTATCAATTTATTTGATAACAGCTATACAGATCCAGTGTTCTAACACATGTTTGCAGGTACTCAACAGAGCCTTTCGCGGCTGCCAATGGACAAATACCTCAGCTTAACTTATGGGATGACCATGATGTTTGTTTGTCCTAAATGGTCTACCAATGCCATTAGTAGGCTTGAGAGGCTTCGCTAATTCGTGTCCGTAGATCATCGACGGCTTTGGGTCATATGTCGATGATTTTATGCGTTGTTCGGTCTTCCGAGGCATAGGGGGCACTGCAAACAAGTATTACCTCCTATTTCAACATCACCTAGCACCACCCATCTCCACCTTTACAACTGGTAAGTTTCCATCTGAAACCACCTTTGTACACTCTAACATGATCCAAGATGCCGTGCAAACAACTTCGGATCAAGGTGCTGGTGCTGATCCAAGACAACTCGAAAACACCTTCGTCCTTCAGGAGCAATCTATTGACTCAAGTTACATCATTGGATCTAAGCCCGGAGTGAGTTTTGTTCCTTATATTGCCCTTAACCCAGCCTAATTCTTAGTAGCCCTACGTCGCGGAACACTCTCGCAGCATCTACGCGCGCCTTGGGGCTCGCGTGGGGTTCTTTGGCATCGATGCTCGGACGGAGGTAAGAAACCTAGCCTTTGCACCGTTCCGGTGACTAACTTAGGCAGCGTACGCGGAAGCAAGTCAATTACCCGGAAACCTACCAGATCATATTTGATCGATTACGAAAAGAGCTCAGCACAGCAAAGTCGTCGTCGACTCCTATCACGCATTTGATTGTCTTGCTTGGAATTCCTATTGCTTATCCCGTACGTTCGCCCAGTTCCATCAACTAGCTCTGCTGACATTCTATGAGCGCTTAACCTGGTTGGAGAACATCTTCAGCTCTCCTCTGATTGCTCCAATCAAATTCCTCAACAAGAGATTTGGCTTTGGTGAGCAAATTCTTAGCTACTCCCCACGAGAAACATATATTTATTTTACATAGGAGGCGGCTTCTTCAACCATTTTGATGGAAGCGTGGACTTGCTAGACGATCTTGACGATCATTACACTGCTCGCACACACAAAAAGGAGCGTCTTTACCTTGTGGAACAGCTTCAAGCACTCTCTGCCGAATTTTCTGTTCGAATCACGATCCTTGGCGGGGACGTTCATTTGGCAGCAGTAGGAAGATTCTACTCAAATCCTAAACTCAACGTACCGGTTCTTAAAGATCATCGGTACATCGCGAACATCATCTCTTCTGCAATCGTCAATAAACCGCCGCCACAGGCTGTCGCCAACTTGCTTGCGAGGAGAAACAAAATACATCATTTGGACCAAGATACCGATGAAACTCTTATGAGCTTTTTCGACAGAGATCCTGGAACTTCCAACAAGACCTCTGGCTGGAATCATGTGACAATGCCGAGTCGCAATTTTGCTATGATCACAGAGAATCATGAGCCAAGACTCAATGGGACTTTAAATGGCCATGCCGCGAATGAAACCGAGGAGACAACTGATGAATCAAGACAGTCGACACCGAAACACAAAGATGGCCATGGTTGTCTTCATGAGGGAGAGGTGGATGCAGGAAGCAAACACAAGGCTGCGGATATGGAGAAGCACGGCAAGGGCTCTGACGGTGGTCTCGATGTATCCATCAGAGTCGAGATGGACCAGCACGACAAAGAGGGAAAGACGCAGCTTTACGGCATGACGATTCCAATTCTGAAGTATGATGGAGCGGCGGAGAATTTCATGAGGAAGAGAGACGCTATTCGGGGAGCTATTAATCAGAGGATCTAAGCCCAATCCTGTACAATATTGAAGGCACGCGGACTGGTGCGGAGGTGTATTTATGTAATGATTGAAGATATCCTTTTAGAATGAGCTGGTATAGGTTGAAAGCAACCACCATAATTGAGGCCTTGCTCTTCGCGCCGACTTTACTTTTTCTAGTCAGAGAATTAAGCATGGGTGCATTCAATAATATATCAACCCATAATTCCAAGTGGTATTAATAATGTTGAAGTCATGAAACTCAACATTTGCGGAGGTATTCTAATTTTGCTGGACAAAGCTTGGCAGGACCAATGAATTAAGTTTGATTTAATACTTACTTCTGGTGCTGTAGTTATTGTGATAACATCCAACCTCTCACCACTTGATAACTTTGAACCTCACTCTTCCCGACAGTAGAAGCTAAAGCGGCGGCAACGCCGGCTTGGATACTTTTCTCAACTTGCTAAGAATTGCCACAGCATTTGTCTGTAAACTCTTCACACTTTCCTAACAACGTTTGCGTGAACAGGGACCTCAGACCTCTATGCTAGAGAAAGATCTATACGGTAATTTAATGCAGTGACCTCTATCACGAATATTTATTCGTTAAAGTGGTGAGACTTAGTGCTAATGTAGTAATCTCATAACTAGTTCTTTACACCATACAAAACATAATGAATATTTATTTGGTGCAAGACTGTTGAAAGGCATAAGTCGAGATACCTATTGATCACAGGATTTAGGAGAATATATTCAATAGAGTGAGAGCACTATACTAGGCTCAATTCTAGTCTTGAATGAATGTACGGTGATTTAGGGAATACTTAGAAATAGAAAGAAGAATCTTATTGGAATATTACTTAACTCAAAAAAGATTTACTAAATTAAAAGAGTTGTCAAACCTCAAAACTTTACCAGTTCGTACTCGTATTCGTATTCGCTCCCCTTTGCTAGCCCAACCCAAAAAGTGATGGAGAGGCGCCGTCCCCGTCCGCGAATCAAACCGATTGCGCGCAAAGATCGCCCGCGAGACTCAACCTCATACAAACATAAAAGCAGCGTCAACAACCCGGGGCTTGGAATGTCCCGTGCATAAGGCAAGGCAAGGCAGGATGGAGACCGACTCTGTTCTTCACCACCAGCAGCTGCCAAACGGATACCGTACGCTACAGCCGCAAGCTGCTCAGGCAATCCAACATGGCCAAACGCATATGCATCACGCTCTTGCAACCCAGACTGCCCTTGACTTGACTGGCCTCGAGGATCCCGAGTCTGTGTTCCACCAGGAACTTCGACTTCAAGATCCAGCTAGCCATGCCTTCCAAAACCCCTTTGAGCGCCCTCATGGCCATCGCTCTATGCACGTCCAGAACAATGGTAGCCCGCATACCCCGCAACAGCAACACAATGGTGGACAATTTGGTATCTTGACTTCAGGAGGGCCTATGCAGCACAACTCAATTGCTCGTCTGCAAGAAGAAGATCTGTTTGGTACGCCAGAGGGTTCTGATCAGAAGAGCAAAGGCCATCTCAGCACCAAGATTGTTGTTGACCCTCCGAATCTCGCGGAATGGCGCCAAAAGTTGTTCAATGTGGATGAAATGATCACCCTGAGTGAAGAAGAGTGCGTCACCTCAGGTTTCAATTGATGAGCAGTCACTGACTTGGCGTGCATAGGTTCCAGACTTACTTTCCTCACGTTGATAATGTTTACTCCCATCGATCCACCCAGACCTACAAGAGGAAACCTTTCGTCTCTCATTATTGGGACTGTCGCCTCAAGGGCAGACCTCCGGGAACACCCAAGTCGAACGATCCGAACAAGAAGAAACGCAAGCGCACTGCTCGAGAGCGTGATTTGTGCGATGTCAAGATCAAGATCACTGAATACTTCCCGGGGGCTATGTTGAGGGCGGATTTTGCTCCAGACGGAGGCCAAGCACCCGACCAGAGCAACAACTACTTTGCTTCAGGACAACCGGGAGGAGAAGGCATACACCAACACCAGTTTGGAATGACACTTGTCAACAATCCTTTGACAGCAACTCATCCTGGAAACAGTGGTGCGCGCTACTACACTATCCAGCGTGTCAATGGCAATGGTGGTAATGGAAAAGGTGATGGCGTTCCTGGACCTCACAAGCATGGCTTGCCAGAGAGTGATCGTGTGAAGAAGAATAGCGTCCAAAGATTCGTATTGAAGAAGGACAAGGAAGAGAAGAAAACTCAGGTAAGTCAACATTTCTAAAAGTTTCGGAAGGACATCTGCATAAGTCCTGATGAAGAGATTCAATGGCAATTCAAAGCTCCGTCCTTCATTGGCTAGCAATTCAATGTACTATCCTGAAGTTTCGGGACTGTCCTCAGCACATACATCATAACTCTCCGAAGCTTCATGATATTTCTAATACTTGATGCTCCTTGCTGGTGGTTCAAGTATTGTTTTCATATCAAATCCTCGTTCAACTATCTGAAAATTGCGATGTAAGCTCTCAAAACAACAGCTAACTTCAAGCATTAGAAAACTTACCACAAGAAGGCAACTGGAAATGCACTGGCTACTGTCAGGAAGCACTCGAAGGATCATGAGTTGAAGCTGTTCGGAAGCTGTTTCTGGTAAGTCTCCACCATCACAATGACTTGACATTCTGGATTCAAATTGCTGATGTGTGTATCGTAGCCCCTTCGTCCAGCGTGTGTGGATTGCGATGGAGCTCAAAGGCCTGCAATACCAATATATCGAGGTAGACCCTTACAAGAAGCCTCAGGCTCTTTTGGAGGTCAATCCTCGAGGTCTTGTCCCTGGCATTCGTCATGGTGATTGGGGTTGTGGAGAAAGCACGGTCTTGATGGAATATGTAATGAGACTGAAGCTTAGCACATAGTTTGAGAACTTGCTAACATGTGCCAGGTTGATGAGCTTACCGCAGGCAATTCTCTTCTTCCTTTGTTGAACAATCCCCAGGCACGAGCAACTTGCAGATTGTGGGGCGATCACGTAAGTCTTATGCTTACGAATAGGAGTATTACATACTGACCTCGACAGATCAATCGGCACATTGTACCTGCATTCTATCAGATTCTGCAGTCGCAAGATTACAGCAAGCAGCAGGAGAGCAAGAAGAAGTTATGGGAAGGGATCTGCAAACTTGTAGATGCTAGTGATGCTCAAGGTCCATTCTTCCTGGGTCCGCATATGTCCTACGTTGACATTCAATTCGCTCCTTGGATGATTCGTTTGACCCGAGTTCTGAAGCACTACCGAGGGTGGTCAGACCCCGAACCTGGAAGCAGATGGGCTCAGTGGATGGATGCAATCGAGAATAATGAGCATGTGAAGGCTACCACAAGCACAGATGACCTCTACATCGACAGTTATGAGCGCTATGCTGCCAATCGCCCGAACACATCTCAACTTGCTGATGCTATCAATGGAGGTTACGGTTTGCCTTGAGAATTTGGCGTTATTGTGATGATATCTTTCCTTGGACCAACAGCACGACAGCGAGGGGATGGTTCACACGGAGTACACGAATGGAGCTATTGGCCCTTTGCTTTGATTTGAGGCGTCGGGCGTGTTATGATATGAATTATGGTTGCGCTCAACTGCTAGCTACTTTGCTACATCCAGAAAGGATACTACGAGCTTTGCAATGA
>Ga0302140_10012566_pt1 | contig 10374 bp, 8 predicted proteins | sample I_Bog_E1_1_FD_202095 | JGI IMG/M metagenome (GOLD analysis project Ga0302140, IMG submission 202095) | Peat permafrost microbial communities from Stordalen Mire near Abisko, Sweden - I_Bog_E1_1 | ecosystem: Environmental > Terrestrial > Soil > Wetlands > Peat | place: Sweden: Abisko, Stordalen...
CCAACATAGGCGCTGGTCTCAGTTATCAGTGGTTATTGGGCGGTGTAGCTATATCAGGCGCTGTGGGGGCTACCTTAACAACGAATGTTGCCGGGGATTATTCTTGTGTGGTTACAAACAGCACAGGTTGCTCTGCGACATCTAATATAATTACGGTTGATACTATTTCTTCGCCTACTGCTAATGTTACACTTTCCGGCCCACTTACCTTCTGCCAGGGCGACAGTGTAGTAATGACTACAGATTTTGCCGTAAGCTATACCTATCAATGGTATAACGCATCAGGCGCTATAAGCGGCGCTACGGGACAGTCTTATCCGGCTATAACAACAGGCACCTATTATGTAATAGTGACCAACTCCAATGGCTGTACAGCAACATCAATAATAATATCAGTGGTGGTAAACCCGCTGCCCGACGTGGCGATCACTGCCAGCGGACCTACAGTGTTCTGTGCAGGTGGCAGTGTAACACTGAGCGCCAATACCGTAGCAGGCGATACATACCAATGGTATGCAGGAGGCACCATAATTGCAGGTGCAACAAATTCATCGTACTTAGTGACAGCGAGCGGCGGTTACCAGGTTAGCGTAACCGATCCCACAACAGGGTGCACTGCGGAAACACTTGCAGACACCACTGTAACAGTAGTGGCAACTCCTATAATAGTACCTGTGACCCCTGCGTCATTTTGCTGGGGAGGTAGCGCGCTGCTGTCCACAAGTGTTTCAGGGGTTCTTGGAGGGATAACTTACCAATGGTACTTTAATGGGGTGATCATACCCGGAGCAACGGGCCCGACATATAATGCTACAGCTCCGGGCAGTTACACCTGCCAGATAACCATACCCGCCAGCTGCACTGTGACCACTGTAGCGATACCGGTAACAGAGTATCCGTTACCCAACCCAATCATTTCATTTGACGGAACTTATTTCCAGACGGGTACTTACTATGTTACTTATCAGTGGTACAAAAACCTGGTGCCTATAACCGGGGCAACCACATCAAGCACACCATGCACAGGAAGCGGGGACTATAAAGTAGCTGTAACCGATACCAATGGATGCCAGTCTTACTCTGATGTTTATGTAGACACTACATGCAGTATTACCGGTGGTGGCACTACGGGTGTAGCGAATGTAAACAAGAGCGAAATAAAAATATACCCTAACCCGGCACAAACTGTGGTGCATATAGAATCTGCAGTGCAGGTGCGGGCAATAATAAACAGCATAGATGGCAGGGCTATTATGAATGTAGCAGGGGCAAAGACCCTGGACATCAGCAGCCTTCCTGATGGTATTTACATGATCATGCTTTATGATGACAATGGCACTATGGTGAAAGCAGAAAAGCTGGTTAAGGCTATGAATTGATTTTTAAGAGATCGCATTTTAGAGGAAGAAGGCTGTCTCAAAAGTCCGAGACAGCCTCTTTTTATTCGGGTACCTCATGGAGGCCTGTGGTCGTTTAAGCGATTCTCGCGGCCTTCATTTTACTTTTGATACAGCCTCTTTTTTGGACTGCGGTGGGAATAATAATGAGACTATCAATTTTATTTAAAAGAACATTTTAAGGAAAAATAAAAAAGAAATGAAATTATAAACAGGTGTGTCGTAGAGACGCGATGCATCGCGTCTCTACTGCCGGGACTACAGGGTAAAAATGTGTTTTAAAAGCGTGGGTAGTATGAGGTAGTTTCTGCCAGGGCTGCGAATTTGCAGTGCCAGCAGATGAAATCATCACGAAAAAAAAGGCTGCCTGTGCGGGCAACCATTTTCATTTTAAATGAATGTTTAGCTAAAGAAAAACCGAGATAAATTACCAACTTGTGCCGCTGTTGCGGAACTCTTTAGGCTTTACAATCGTAAATACCCTTGAGATATTGAAGCCTAAATGAATATTGCCTTTGGTCCAGGAATCTGTTGTCTGGCCTATGAATGTGCGCTCAGTAAGCCCTTGTGAGTTAGAAAGCATCAACTGGAATACGTGGCCGCCCGTTTCAATGTCAACGCCTATGGAGAGGCTATTATAAGTTGTCTGTCCGCTATAGAGCAGGTTGGCATTTGTGAGCCGGTAAAAGTATTCGCCTGTGATCGCAATACGCTTGCTCACTTTTATCCTGCCACCCACGCCCAGCGCTATTGTATTGTTTGAGAACTTTGTACTGTCTATCAGGTTGTAATGCACAATAGTGGGCATAAGTTGCAATGACAACCAGTCATTGAATTTGCGGGCTATTAAAAGCTGGTTAGTATAATACAACCGGTTGCTGAATTTCCAGGTATCACCGGAAGGCAGGACAGGAGCAGGAGTTGTTTGCACGGAAATGGCGCCATTATAACTCAGGGTAATAGGCATACCATGTTTTTCCTGCTTTAGAATTTTAGCTTTAAGAAACCCATCGTCTTCTTTATCAAATACGCTATGGCCGATGCCTACCATGAGCCATTTTGTGATACCATAGTCCAGTGCCAATTTTGTTTCCGCATTATCAATACCCCAGAAATTTTTAGAGTCGTTGATGTCCCCGAAGCGGTGGTCGATACGAAAATCGAGAACGCCGGCCCCTAAGTTCTCAACGCTGCTGCCATTAATAATTCGAGTAGCTTTAAACGTGGCCGTAACATCATCTTTTTTTGTAGGGGCGCCCTTGTCGAGCATGTTCATCAGGCTGTCCATTTGTGCATATGAAGCGGTGGCAAGACAAAGGGATGAAATAGATAGTAAAAAAAACTTGCGCATAAAAAGCATTAAATAGATAAAGTAAGAAAATTATTTTTGAGTGAGGTTGCTCTCCAGGGTGATCGTTGCAGTGGTGTTTACCTTGTCTGCAACCAACGATGGAACTACTACTTTATAATCTTTCAGAAGAACAGAAAACTGTGTTTTTGCTGTAGCTGTTTTCCCTTTCACTGTAATGGTGCCGGGCACAGTGACATCGTTAGTTACGTTATGAATGGTGAGCTTTCCGGTCACATTTACATTATAAGTACCATCCTTTGAAAAGTTGATATCTGCGTGGTTGGTGATATTACCCTTGAATTCCGCTTTCGGGTATTTGTCGCTTTCCATGTAGTTCTCGTTAAAATGCTCCTGCATTAACTCGCTCTCAAACTTGAAACTTTTAATGAGTACCTGGAAGATGATATCCCCCGATTGTGCATCAAGTATATTGGCTACTTCGTTGTTGACACCCACAATTTTTTCCGGTGACTTCTTTGAGGTAGCATCAAATGTGATCTTGCCGGTACGAGTCATGTATTTTTGCGCAAACAAAGCAGTAGCGCCCATCAATACAAAACAACCGGTGAGAATTAGCTTTTTCATTTTTATAGTTTTGAGTATAATTAATTATTAGGAGCGCCTTCGGTTATCCAGCGGGCAATTTTATTAATATCGCAGGAAGATAATTGTGTGCCGTTCAATGGCATGTCGTGGTGTCCCCTCATGGGGTTCCAGGTTATATCTGTGAGCAGAAAGCCATTTAGCGCATTGCCTTGTATTACCGAGAATATCTCATAATTATACTGGCTAACGCTTGACCCTACTGCATTGTGACAGTTGCCGGCAGATGGGTTGTAGCAATTTGCTACAATTATCGGCGAAATGTCGTTAGCGTAACTGATCGTGACATTTGTGTCGCAAGTGTTGGTGTTGGTGATAGGTGTCGGGTATAATTTGTCGTATTTGTCGTTGTAGCAGCCTGCAAATATGAGGAGGGTAGCGGCAACCAAAGCAATCTTTTTCATTTCTGTATTTTTTATTGTCTAAAAACCAGTTTGCAATTATTTTTTTATCACACAATCCGTAAGGACTACACCCATATTATTTCCCCTGCAAAAACCAACAATAGTCAATTTATCGCCTTTAGAGACAGTAATGTGCTTATCCAGCATGGTACATTGAATTTCTGACATTGGGTCGCCTGTTTCGAAAGTAGCAACAATGGCGCTGTCCTGATTTTTGGCCACGTTATTGATAACGCCTGAAATCTCAAGCGTCTTACCTAAATATTTAGCGTCTGATTTTTTTTCATCGCTGCTGTATTCTTTCGACAGCATTTCGGCGGTTAGCGGTATACCATTTTTTGCTTTTGGGTGTGGTTTATTCCACATATAGATGCCTGTACCTACACCAATCAAAACGAGAACCGACAATGTTATTAATACTTTCTTGATCACTAGCTATTTAATTATAACGCGCAAATATAATTCAAATTGACATTCGCCATTATGAAGAAATTCATATTTCTTTTTTGGACCCAAGCCGTTTACCACACACAATAACGGTACAATTGTAAATCATGATTTCACAGTAAGTATATTTCCCGATAGTGTAGCCGTATAGGTACTAAGCCCGGAGGGTGGTGGCCCTGAGATGACTGCACCGGTTGTGGCATTGTATGTACCACCATGGCATGGACAGTAGATATCTGATCTCGATGCATTGTAGGTTACAGTACAGCCCTGATGCGTGCATATAGCTGATAATGCATGAAAAGTGGATGAACTGGCACGTATAATGATTATATTGTTGGAGATCAGTGCACCACCCACTGTATTCAGGGCTGCATTTGCTGAACTGGACAGATCCAATGTAAAGTTGACATTTGTGGGGCCTGATGTACTTTGTTTGACGCAGCTTTCAATAACAGCAGTCGGGATCAGGGACAGCCCGCATAGTGTCAAAGATTTTTTGAGGAATTCTTTTCTTTCCATAAAAGACATTTTTTCTTTCGCACTAGATAACGTGTACGTACATACATTTAGTATTCAATGCCTTACATTATTTATAAATTATTATGTATTATATAATTTATTGTTAATCAATTAAGATAGAAAATACTTGGGCAACCTTGAAAGTCAAGAAATTGAAATGCGAAAATAAGTGGGCAATCCCGATTTTAATGTTAATTAATTGCGCTACTATTATAATTTTGTGACAATGCATAATATAAGATGCGCTGTAAAACAGTATGAATTTTTCTGAAAAGCCCGGTAGTAAAGTATCATTGTGGGCGTTGGTGCTGCTGTGTGTGATAGCGGGTGCCGTATTCAGAGATTACCTGCTGCTTAAGCATATCTTCTTCTTTAAAGGTGTAGGTAGCGATACATTTAATATATATTATCCCTACGAATGCAACCTGGCTGATTATCTATCAAAATATGGCGTCCCAAAATGGTCTTTTAATGATGGCATGGGGCAAAACATTTTCCCTTTTTGCTTAGGCGATCCGTTTAATTTTTTGTTATGTGCCGGCGGCAAAAATTTTATCACATATGGCATGGCGTATAAGGAGGTTATTAAGATCATACTGTGCGGCATAACGTTTTTTTACTACCTCAGGGCACTTAAGCTGTCTGACTATACAGCTATAACAGGGAGTTTATTATATGCCTTTTGCGGATTTATTACTGTAGGGTGCTGCTGGAATATCTTTTCGTTTGAGGCACTGAATATGGCCTTATTGCTTTTAGGTTTTGAGCTTTTATTCACACAAAAAAAATGGTACTTATTCCCACTTGCCATCTTGCTGATCTGTGTTTCGCAGCCGTTCAATTTGTATGTCTATGGCATATTTCTTGTCACCTATGCGCTACTCAGGCATATCCAGACCAATAGATTCACATTTAAAGCGGTAGGATCAACCTTCCTGAAGATGATAGGGTTGGGGATACCGGCTCTGCTGATCAGTGCGCCATTTTTTATACAGGATGTTATCCAGTTACTGAACAGCCCAAGGGGCAGCGGAGATGCATCTGCGGCAGGTGCATTGTCGGCCGGGCATGTTTTTGCAATAGCCGATAAAATGCAGATCGGCACGAGTGTGATGCGGTTTTTTTCTAATGATATGCTGGGCACCGGGATGGACTACCGTGGATATCACAATTATTTAGAGGCGCCCATATTTTATTGCGGGCTGCCTTGTTTAATACTGTTGCCACAGGTATTCCCATTACTTGAAAGGCGGACCAGGATTGCATTTATCATATTCCTTGTGGTATGGGTAATGCCCATTGTCTTCCCGTATTTCCGGTATGCATTCTGGTTGTTCACCGGCGACTATTACCGGGCATACTCGTTTTTTGTTGCCTTTTTTGTTTTGTATTATTCCCTCACCGCATTGGACTTATTGATAAAAAAAGGGAAAATAAACTTGCCTGTCCTGGTGATAACAATAGCCGTTTTATCGGGCATGCTGTATTATCCCTTTTTTACTATAAAAGAACTGCCGGCCCATTACATAGTCAAGTTCGTGACCGTCATGCTCGTGATCTATGGTGTGCTGTTTTATTTCATGTTCAACAGGAAGATGATCTATCTGAAGTATGTTTTCCTCGTGTTGGTGGTTTTAGAGCTTACGCATTTATCAAGGATCACTGTAAACAACATGGACCCCTACCTGACCTCTGATCTGCAATATAAAGGCGGGTATAATGATTATACGGTGGAGGCACTGAATTATATAAAACCGAGTGATAATTCTTTTTACCGTATCGATAAGACTTACTCGTCTTCATACACTTACTACCACACCTACAATGATGGTATGGCGCAAGGGTACAGGGGCACGCGCGAATACTCATCCTTCAATCAGCGCTATTATATCTTATACCTGCAATTGATGGGCATAGCAGACAGAAAGGATGAGAGTGACTCGAGGTGGGCATATGGCCTGATAGGCCGACCGATACTGGAGTCTGAGAACCGGGTGAAATATATTTTTACGAACGGCAGCGTTGATTCTTTCAGAAGAAGGACGTGTGACTCTATTAATGTGAGCGGGTTAACTGTTTTGAAGAACAGATACGTTTTGCCTGTTGGGTATACCTACCGTTATTTCATTAAAGAAAGCATTTTTGAAAAACTAACGAACGGGCAGAAAGACCTGGTGAGCCTGAGAGCTTGTGTGCTAAGAGACAAGGATGCAGGAGTTGCTAACGGCATGGACGAGTTTCAATTGAAAGATACCTGCGCCTTGAATGCCTTTAGCAATGATACCTACGCGCAGTATACAGATAGTTTAAGCGAGGATACGCTTGCAATAAGCAGGTTTGATGAAACACATATCAGCGGCACAGTAAATGCCCGGCAGGATAAGATGATGTATTTATCAGTGCCTTATGATATAGGCTGGATGCTAAAGGTAGATGGGAAACCACGCGATAAAATAATACTGAATGGAGGGATGACAGGAGTATATCTCTCTAAAGGGACGCATACTGTGGAGATGGTTTTTGAGTTGCGGTTTATGACAATAAGTTTGCTGTTGTGTTTGCTTGGTATCCTGTCTTATGCAGGCATACTGATCTATACAAAAAGACGTGATAGTAACGAGGCACTTGAAACAAAGGATTAGCATAGAATCATGCTATCGGCTTGCCGGTTCTGTAAGCGGTTCCTTTGAATACAGATACGATCTCCCCTTTGTCATTAGTAGTTGTAATGTCGTAAAAAGAAGTTTTATTGCCGGTATGTATTTCTTTTGCTGTGACGGTCATTACATCACCGGCTTTTCCTGCGCGGATAAAGGTAATATGCACGTCCAGTGCCACGCTAAGCACACCATGCGAATTGCAGGCGAAAGCAAATGCGCTATCAGCGCCTGAAAAGATAATACCTCCATGCACGCTGGCAAACCCATTGAGCATATCTTCAGTTATGGTATAATGGAGTTTGCAGTAACCCTCACGATATTCATCCACCACAATGCCTAACCACCGGCTGAAGTTGTCCTTAGCCAGCATTGCGGCTAATATTCGTTTTGTTTCGCTCATAATTCCTTTTTTATTTTGCCCGAAGGTCTGTAATGCGGTTTAGTTTGCCGCCATCGCTTTGTGGTATATGATTTTGTCCAACCAGTGTAATTCGCATGGTTAGGCCGATATTGTCTTTTATCTTTTTTCCTAGGGCGTGTTTTAAGCCTTTAACGACTTCGTGATTTTCGATGTTTTCAGCGTCGGGCTGGTCCAGTTGGTTTAATAGTTGTTCAGTTATTTCCACGCGTACTTCCACTTCGTCCATTGCCCCTTCATTGAACACAATGAGCTGATAATTTGCAGTTAGCTGCGGGAAGTTTTTCAGTACATCTTCTACCTGAGTATGAAATAAATTAACGCCACGTATGATGAGCATATCATCAGCACGGCCAATGATAGCGCCCATTTTGATGTGCGTTCTTTTACCCGCTTTGTCGTAATAGATATTGGTGATATCATTTGTCCAGTACCGGAGTAAAGGCGTCGCTTTCTTGGTAAGAGTAGTAAATACAAGCACGCCATGCTCACCTTCTGCTACCGGTAGCCCGGTATCTTTATTTACGATCTCGGGGAAGTAGTGATCTTCCCAAATGTAGCAGCCGGTGCCTTTTTCTTCATAGTCTTCCTGCGATACACCCGGGCCCATGATCTCGCTGAGGCCATAAATATTTGTTGCGGTGACACCCAGTCCTTTCTCCACTTCGGTCCTGACGGCCTCTGTCCATGGTTCGGCACCGAGGATGGCAAACTTTAAATTGATATCGCTGAGAGCGATGTTTCTTTTATACATCTCGTGTGCCAGTGTTTGTGCATAAGAAGGTGTGCAACACAGGGCCGATGCTTTAAAATCCTGTAGCAGCATTAGTTGCCGGTCTGTACCGCCGCCGGATATAGGCACAACGGTAAGGCCTAATTTTTCGGCACCATAATGGATGCCGAGGCCGCCGGTGAAGAGGCCGTAACCATATGCGTTTTGCAAGATCATCCCGGGTTTGCAGCCGGCTGCCGCAAGAGAACGTGCAACGGTCTCGGAAAATATTTCCAGGTCGTTTTTAGTATAGGCCACTACAGTAGGCTTGCCTGTGGTGCCACTGGAGCAATGTATGCGGCTGATCTCGTTTTGCGGAACCGCAAATAATCCGAATGGATAATTGTCGCGGAGGTCAGTTTTTTTGGTGAAGGGTAGCAGGTGCAGATCTTCCACACCTTTGATGGACGCGGGTTTTATGTTGTGGTCGTCAAACTGCTTTTTGTAAAAAGGTACCCTGTTATAAAGATAGGCCACGAGTTCTTTGAGGCGTTCGTTTTGAAGTTGCCGCAACTTTGGAAGCGGCATGGTTTCGATTTCATGATTGAACACAGGCAGTAAATTGTAACCCAAAATTACGGGATTATGCGATGCAGAACCCTGGAATTATAAGGCCTATTGCACATATATCTCATCACAGGCGATCGTAGGCTTCTTATTATCCCTCGTACGCCATTCAGGCAGGTTATCGCGATTATATGCGGTAACTCTTATATACTGCGATCGTTGTGGCGAATCTTTCATATCAACGTTGAATGGTTTGATTGACAGGTCATAATGCTCCTCATTTGGCCCGCCATTCAAATCCTTTATTTGATGGTAATTTTTACCGTCCGAAGATGTTTCTATAATTACTTTTGAGGGGAGGAAGATCCAATGCCTTGGGTCATCGAGAAAATGCATTTTTACCTCATTGAAACTTTTGGTTTCTCCCAGGTCAATCGTTGCTATCATGGGAACCCCGTAAAAACACAGCCAGTTATAACTGAAGTCATTGTATCCGGGATTACCATCCACTAATGTACGGTTGCCTTTTTCGGGGTAATCTTCTGAGAATGGATATTGCAGTGTTACAGTTGCACCCAATGCTTTGGTGGGGGTTACCCCGGCTTTATATATTGCGTCCCATTCGGCCTGGTATTTTTCCGGATCAGCGCCGCCTTCAGACATTTCAGTTACACCTGCTTTTTTGCAATTGGCCACAAACCTGCTCACCTTCCCGGGTAAATCCGGCTTTACTGACCACTCACCTGATTTATCTTTTTCAAAAACGCCATACTTCTCAATGCCATAAAAACGGGCTTGTTGCAGTACGGTATATTCCAGCGGTAGTCTTGCCCGCATTACATGCTCTGCAAATGTGGCATTGCTTTCTACGGCAGCCTCAGCTTTATCAAACAGTGTACTGTACTGATCGAGGAGCTCCGGTGACAGGTAAGACTTCCATTCATTGACCGGGTTACCATAAATATCAAGCTTGCGGTGTGATGCTGTCATCTTTTCCTGCAGCATGTCGATATACTGTTGCAAAAATGGCGCTGCACTGCCATAATAGTCTTTCAGGAAATTGGCGGTCAGTTGTTTGACATCGGCCTTATCATTTTGAAGTAGTTTTGCTGTTACATAACATCTTAGTTCAGCCCACTCGCTGTAAGTATCGCCACTACCTTGCTCAAACACACCCTTCACTCCATTATCTTTAAAGAACTGCATATTGGGTTGCAGCGTTTGTAAATTCGGGAAAGGGGCGAGATAATTGGTGAACTCGGTGATATAATCCCATACAAATAAGTTGGGCGT
>Ga0302140_10012570_pt1 | contig 10372 bp, 14 predicted proteins | sample I_Bog_E1_1_FD_202095 | JGI IMG/M metagenome (GOLD analysis project Ga0302140, IMG submission 202095) | Peat permafrost microbial communities from Stordalen Mire near Abisko, Sweden - I_Bog_E1_1 | ecosystem: Environmental > Terrestrial > Soil > Wetlands > Peat | place: Sweden: Abisko, Stordalen...
GATGTCACCGTCAAAGCTCGCAAAGAGGTCATTGTTGCTGGTGGGTTTTATGAATCGCCAAAGCTGCTGATGCTTTCAGGAATTGGCCCGGCGGCAGAGCTGGCCAAATGGGGCATCGGAAGTATCTTTGATTCTCCCCATGTTGGCCAGAACCTCCCCCTTGGTGGGAAGGATCCGTTTGGACCAGCAGGACAGCCCCATTTTGAAGTTGACTTCGTCGTGAGTGCTTGTCTCATATGTTTAGGACCTATATACAAAGGCTGATATGCTATACAGCCAATGTTTGCAGATGCCTTCCAGTGGCACTTCCCTATTCCAAATGAGGGAAATTGGCTGACGGTGATTGATGACCTGATGCGACCCATCTCAGAGCTGGGTTTTGTCAAGCTGCAATCGGCTGACCCGCTCGTGGACCCATACATCAACATCAACTTCCTAGAGGACGACCTCGACGTTATTGCCTTTAGAGAAAGGGTCGGGTTCGTAGATGACATACTCATGACTGATGATAGGTTTGAAGACATTATCGGCGAGGGCTATCCTTGGTCCATGCCACGCAACTTGGACGAGGCAATGGACAAGCTGATCTTGGAACTGTCGCAGACAGGATTTCGTAAGTATCCCACGTGATTGCCGTGATAGGCCTCAAGTTGCTGACCATTATATAGATCCTTGCGGAACGTGCCGATTGTCAAATAACATCGAGGAAGGTGTTGTCGATGGACAATTGAAGGTGCACGGCTTCAAGAACCTTCGTGTTATTGACGCTTCAGTGTTCCCGGTAATTCCGGATTGTAGAATCCAGGATGCTGTCTACATGGTTGGCGAGAAGGGTGCTGATATCATCAAGGCTGCCCACACGGAGTTGTACTAACTTTGCTTATCATGGTACACTCCTCAAGCTCTTTTGTATCTTTACTTTCTAGTTCCAAGGCAGGAAAACAATACATCCATTGGACCTGTATGCATTCTATGCCCACTTTGACCTGACTCAAGATGGTGTTAACCAGGTGCGCGCCAGCGTTGTATTCGTCATACACTGCGAGCTGGAGTAATATCATTGGAGATCGGACTTGACTCGTTGAAAGCTTTTTATCCACACTCATAGTGGTCTGCACTATTTACATTTTAAACTCCATTAAAGCCCAGTAGATATAATTTCATGCACTCTGGAACCTCTCAGATCTGGCCTGTAAAGGAAAGAGAGGCACCAAAATTGAAATTATCATCCAAGTTAACGTTGTACCAATCAAAGTTCTCCCCAGCCCATGCCCCTGACGGTTGGAGAGCAAATGGTACTTGGAGTGGTATCTGAGGCGTTGGTACATGGGCTGCTATGTCTAAATGCTCTTCAATCTGGTTAATACAGATATCTTCTGCTCGCTCTGGGCAGTCCAATATGATCGGGTCAAGTCCAGCCTTTATCCATACCTCGGATCGAGCTTGACGGATGAATTCCCAAGCCTTCGAGCCGCTCCCACTTAGCGGCCGAGGGTCAAAACTACCATCCTCGCTAGAAAGGACCCCATTGTTTTCTTGAGGCCCGCACATGAAGATGGCGAGATCAACAAGCCTTCTGCTTTCTCGCGTTGTAGAATCATCTGGACATCCGTCCAGATGCATAACGAGAGCCATTGTGGCATGCAGAGGCTGGTGTTGCCCGGGCCAACACCAATGCCATGGTTGAAATTCACTAGATTGTACAATCTTGAGGAAGACCTGAAGATATTCTTTGCATCGCAGTATTGCCCTAGAGCGCTCAATATAAATTAGACCTGAAATCTCCAGGTGATCAGGTGGTACAACTTACTGTAGATCTCTATCGGCAAGATGTGATTCCTGCTTTGGCCCTTTCACGAGCCCCTGTATTAAGGTGAACGGTTGCGCAGCGAAGAGTGCCAAAAGTTCTTTCGCAAAGCGCGCAAGGGATGGGCTCGATTGCGATTCATGGAGCGTGATTTCTTCATCATTGGCATGGGTTGTGGACAACGAAGAAGCAAGCATGGTCTCTATTTCTGAAATCCGCTCTTGACGGGCTATTAGATCTGCTCTACTCGCGTGCATGATGTCAAACACGTAGTCCAAGTTCTCGCGCGAAAACTTGTCCGAGTGGAGGACACGTAGAATTCTGTTTACATTCTTGTAGAACTTGGTCTTCCCTCCCATAAGGATCGTAGATACTGATTTCTGAAAGTGAGAATCAGCTTCCAATTGCGTCGTCTCTTCAGCAATTTCTCTCGGCTCTTGAACTTCATAGGAGTTACAATCGATGATCGAGGGAAGCCCGGCTGAGATGCTTATTTGTGTGTCAAGCGCAACTATGGCCCACCATAGTTGACGACGAACTTGTATTTCGGTTGGCGAGAGAACAGTAAAGCTTGTGGGATCTTTATGAAGCCCTGTGTTGAGTAAGCTTCACGTCTTTCAGCCTAACCCGGAAAAAAAAAATTGACTGCTGCAAAGTTTATTGAGGTTCTGAGAAAGAGGTTCTCACTCACCAAGGATTTGGGCAACTCTTACAGCTAAGCCAACCAACGAACAACAATTCAGTGGCTGCTCTTCTCGCAGCCACATTGTATCAACAATCATAAATGCAGACAAAGTTAAAGTGAAGGGGTTTGTGGGAAATTTGTCAATCGAATCGCTCGTATAGCACGTCGGTAAAATTGTGAAGATAGGTTCTCTCTGCTCTGGCCACCAAAGATTTCCCTCAGACGCTTTCGTGAGCAGATTGCACATCCCGCAAAAAGTACCGCTGCATGCAAGGCTAGATAGTGGAGTTTAATATTCATATTCAACGTAGTGCTCCTGAATATTAATCAATATATCTTTCTCAAGGCTAATCGGAGATGTAAAAAGAAAACTTTTGATATCCCTTTCATGCAACCTGCGAGCTTGCCTCAAGAACGAAGGCCATTGAAAAGAGGAGATATGGCGTGATAGCCATGCATATACGTTGAGAAGAGTTCCTCGCATTGCTCTTTGGAAGGTATATCATTAAGTATGACTTCAGCGTCGCAGATTCGAGCCGTAGATCTTGTCATATTATCTTCCACAGACCACGCCGGTAGCGGAGGGAAAATATCGCCATAGAGCTGTCCGGAGATGTTCCTGCCATAAATGCTGACATGATCGGTACTTATTGAGTCCCTCTTGCGTGCTCCAGTTTGTGCTGCGTACTCATCTTCCTCTTCTCGAATATACAACTCAGGGTCGAAAGTACACTGCTGTTGTTGTTGAAGTAGATGATCTATTTCTTTGCCCTACGAAAATAAGAAAACATCGCAGACAAATTTGATGTAATAAACGTACCTCTTGATTTATCACTGCGAAAAAGGCGGATGAAATATATCTGCTCTTCGACTGTGGCCCAAGGTAGAGGTGCCCAAAATGAGTTCCGATGGCTTGTGATTTGGCATTACTAGACACATCTCCTGTGCGATCATTGGAGATTCTTTCCCGTGGATCTTGAAACAGTAAATGTTGGATTTATTCATTCTGACATTAAAGGGAAAGAAGGGTGGCGTACCTTGATCATTCAGTCTCGCATTCATTCGGTTGCCCCAGCTCTGAAGAGACGCGAAGTTCGCCATCACATCCGAAGTTTCATCTAGGGTGATAATAAGCATGATTGTAGAGCAGAAGATTCGTATCTCAAACCAATTAACCTAAGTTCGCGAGTCGTCTGTCCAACAAACGCGTACGCGCATTGGAAATTTCTTTGGCTACACCTGCCACAAGTGGGCCTCGTCTATAGCAACAAGAGGGTCAGCTCTCTGAGTACCGAGTGTTATAGTATCTGCATTCACGTGCATGCCTTATCACATCTCAATTTCCTGCATGCACATCTTGCACAAGATCGAGAAGATCGGGGGCGCCTTGTCGGAGCAGATACACGAGACATTTTTGAACTGGCTGAGAAGAATGTAGGATATTGACTCATGGTTAGCCTGAAGTCCCTTGACAAAAGAACATATTGGAAACCTTTTTAATGTCAATATTGTCAAAGATGAGGCATAGCATTGGTTGGTTCTCTTTACACATCAGGTCGGAGATGCTCATAGAAGTCTCGCTAAGTGGCTTAGCGAGCTGACGCGAGCGCTCAGGGGTAAGGGATCACGTGATAAGAACTGCCGTGTATTCTTCCTACGCCATGCTCCCAGCAAAAAGAAAAGAAGAAAAGGAAAGGTATCTCCAAGACTGGTGTAGGTTAAACTTTCTTTGAACTAATAAAAGCTTGATTTCATTCTTGTGTCGTGCCTGTGCTGCAACGAGCTTACTGATAATTGGCTTGTGCAACCGCAGCTGGCGGGGCCTTCTCAGCTGAAAAATTGATTGGACCATAATCACGAATTTGATTTTACAAGGGGTCAGTTAGCTGCAGTAGACAGGCTGAGCCGAGAGAGAGGACTTCACAGTGGATGATCCTGCCGGACTGGATTCCCGCACGAACTGCCATGTTTGCAGCAGATATTACCATTATCCTAGTGATGCCAACTCTGCAAAATCATCAACGAATAGAAAATTCAATTGGCAGTCGCTATCAGCCTCATTTTAGCGAATGAGACCTCCCAGTTTGGCCACTGATGCAATTGTGGAAGGAGTGAGTTTAGAATGGAATCCGGAGGTGCCGGCTGATGTCGAAAGGGACCATGCATATGCATATGCGTATATCAGCAATGTGGAGTGAGGTGTTGCGATTTCTTCTGCCGTGCCCTGCTCGTGTGGGGAATTGATGAAATGGAGGGACCAGATTGGGCTGTGTCTCAGCGCCACAAACGCTGAAGGTGGTCGGTATGCAGCCAACTGTGCAGCTATTCCTGGGCACGGAGGCGCTTCGGAATACTCTACCGAAGGTGCACTACTGCGAGATACCCCGCACCCCAAGGCGGTTACGATCAGCGCGGGGCAACAGATGTTATCGATGAGAAGGAGGGCTCCTCATACTGCACCCCATGTGTGGCGTTCTGAGACCCTCCCTTTCTTGTTCTCGTCGGTCGAAATGGGTATATAGAATCGCCAATGAGATCTTGTCGATTTGAGATCCTGTCGGTCCACTGTTGAGATGGAATCCTTGTCAGACAGCGACACGACATGGTCATTGTGTATCAGGGGTCGGCTTGGGTATAAGTCAGCATTTCTCACCATAGCAGTCCCCGAGATTCGCTACCCCAGTCAGATCTTGATGTAAAGGAATGTTGAAGGGCAGTGGGAAGTTTTACCCTGGAGTCCATTGCTAAACTTGTTTATCTGACGAAGCCAAACGAGCGCCGAGTCGTCATCAACGCTCTACGAAGGGTAAGTTGAATGACAACCCTCTCATCTTGCGTGATATCTGACCCGTCATTTCCAATTGATAATTTCTCTACTCCAATTTTTTGTCAAATCAATGCAAATCGAATTAATCCAGACAGTCCTGTGAGAATGATCGAGACGTGGTCTCCTCGTGCTCGTCTACATATTCAAAGTATCTGTTTAGGTGAGAGTCGTTGAAATACCGAATTATTGAGCGAGGAAGGGATAAATGGAGCATTTTGACCTACGATGCATGTGAAACTGCAATATTTGATTCCGTGTCGATCAAAGAATGTCTGCATTCACATGAAGATTGGTAACTTAAGCCTCGACTTCCCAAACTAAGGCGAACATCGTTCTCGGCCTTCTCGGAATTCTAGGCTCTGAATTGGAGCCGCTCAGATCTCCAGTATTGAGTCGTAAACCAAACCGGGATAAAAATACCGAAGCACACACGCTTGCTCTGCACTTCTTCTTAATGCTGAAATCCAGATTCTACAAGATAATTGCCATAATTGGTTTCCATGGCCCACTGGTGGCTGACGTGATTTGTCTCCCACGTAAGATAAGGGGTCCCTTCTGCCCCGAAGCGTCGAAGTGGGAGACTTGTGGACGGAATTTGCTCGTTGTTTCTTTGCGGCACCCTGTCATGCAACGCGGCTTTCTGCTTGCGAAATCGGGATCATCGAAATCGGGAGGCTGCCAGGAAGCCGTTCCGGGCTCTCCAACAGTCTAGTTGGCTCGTTGCGAAATTCCTGGTCTCGGATGTCAAATGGTTTCTGGGTTTTTTAATATGATGGATATGCTTCAAGCAAGATTTTGGAATGATTGATGTAATGCTGCAGAACTCAAGCCTTCAGTCTGCTATTCCAGACCTTCAATTCTTACCTGTCCCGTATCTGATATAATGCAATATCAGTAGTTGGACCATGGAAATCTAGGAATTAACTGCAAGGATTAGTAATTGAACGTAGGAATGAGCAAGTGCTGTAAATATTGTGTGACGAGAATCTCAGATGAGTCGCTCTGCGCGAGAATAGTTAGTTGTAGAAGGTCATCATGGTCACCAAAACCACAGATCAAAGTTGAGTTCCTCAGCACTTTACTCTCTGATAATGCAGGCGCCACAATGACTTAACCACAAGGCCCCTCTTGGCGCATCTTGACTCTTTTGATAATCATGCCATGATCGGCGGTATCAGCCCACGTTGGCACCATGCATTTGCTGCACTTCAGAAGTCCCGTGGGGAGACATCTCCTGCATCCACCATTAGAGCTGTGGGGGTACCCACCAAATCCTCAATGTTCTTGCAGATCCGCGTACACGATTTACAGGGAATACCAGGAATGATATTTGAGCCCCCAGGCTTGGGCATTCATGGAATCGAGATTTGCCTCACTGCGCTGCTTAGTCTGTTCCGACGGGATGGGGCCTGTAAGTATCTGCATCTGCATCTGCGCAGCTGCGGCGCAGGAAGGATTGAATGCCTCTTGTTACTGGATAGTGATTGAACCTTGCTCAACGATGCAACCAAATTGACTCTCAGCCTGCACGTTATGTCATTGGACATTTTCGGGATGCGAACATGTATCCGTAAGCCGCTCCTTTCTGTGCCGGGAGTAACCCGAAGCGACAACGCTATACAAGGTGGCACATATTGGACAGGATATGCTCAGATACGCGATTGAGTGCCAGCACGCTAGTCGATCGCCACTAGAATCGAGCCCTGATGTCTTTTTGGAAGAGGGTTCGGTGAAGATTCGCTCATTGTCAATAGTGGGGCTCGTTATCAAGCGGGGAGAACTGAACTTAAAAGAGAATCTATCAACGCAATCATGTCTGTCCTTGTGACTATACTCTGCCTACTCGTCTCACTGTTATCGTGGTCATGGATCTGTCATTGGGCACCCTTTCTTACCCAAGTGTATTTTCTGAACCCCGATATTTCGCCGACCACGATCCCCACTCATACTTAGAAGCCTTGATATTCAACGGCCAGGTGGTAAGTACCTATCTGGGCAATGAATAACGAAAGGTTCACGTCAAGCAAATTCTTTGAGGAACTACGGCTAATAGTTGGGCAAAGGATCCTAGCGCCCAACTGCCGGCATACTTTTACCAGAACTCATATACAGCCTCTGCGTCTTCAGATTCAAGATTTCAACAACAACAAGTCCATGATCCTTTCACGCAATCTATGTTTAATCCACATCATCAACTTGATGATGCGGATGCTCAAGGGATTCCAATGGTTATAGAAGGGATTTTGAGAGACAAGACAGTTGCGGAGGAAAGAGCAAAAAAACGTAGGGAGCAAAATAGAGCCTCGTAAGCATAAACCTCATCTATGGTAATTCGAAGTCAACACTTCTATTCATAGGCAACGATCGTACCGACAACGAAAAGACAAATACATCGAACAGCTTGAGAGACAAAACAAGGATTTCCAGGAGCAAAACCTGGCTCTTCTTGACGAAAACGAGCAGCTGAGGTTAGAATTGTCCCAGTTCAAGTCAAGGGTGCTGACAAACGACTCTGCGATCCACCCGAGCCTTTCTCCTCCTTCCAGTCCTGCCAATTCTTTGCCCCAGTCATCGCCAGCTACGGCTGACTGGTACGGAGGAAGGCATCTTGATGCTGAATTTTTTTCACGCAGGTTAGATGGATTAGAGGCGCTGGGGTAATTGGTACAGGGTGGTTCAACTTCAAAATGTGTTTGAATTTAGCTGCAAACACTTCGTAAGAATGTTCTCAGGGGTAAATAAAAAAGCCATTCTCAAGAGAGAACAAGAACGTAGCGTGCATTGCGTCTATCCACCATGAAATCCACCAAGCGCTCAGGATTCTGCATGCAAGCTGCCGAGAAATTCCTTGCTGAAATTGCCAACTTCTATAACCCAACAACTACTTATTCAACTCGGTACATGCACAAGTCCAATCCCTTCAGCGGCACACGTAGCTCGGATCCTGCGCCCCAAGAATGCCACTCCTTTCAGTACCACAAGTCGGCTCGTCGGTATACAGATAACACACCAAGGTCCCATCAAGGTAATAATAGTTGCAAGCACTCCCCATCAGAGTCGCAGGTAGCAACACAAGCGTCGTAGTCTCCCACGTTGGCCACGCCAACATTCCCTGCTGGTGAGCAGACGACGGGGCAGTCCTCCGTGTACTCGCAGCCGCAATTTCCTCCGCCGGCAATGGGACTTGAAGGTACGCGCGCAGTCGTCGTTGCTGTCGTTGTGGTGGTTGTGATCGTGGTGTCGACCTTGTCAAGAAAGTGAAGTCAGTTTTAAGGTCATTCATTGCAAACCTCATGGATGAGGAGAGGAGAGGAGAGGAGCTGACAAGTGTCAGAGCAGTGGTTGTAGTCGTGACCACCGTCTCCGAAATCGAGAGACACGAACACGCGCTCGAGATCTGAGACGCGACGAAGATCCCCAGTCCTGACGGGATGGGAATTGGTGTCCCAACGTTCCGCTTTGCATCTACATACGGCAGCGTACTTGTGGCCGTCGATCTGTCAGTCTTGGTCGTCGTCCTACCTCCTCCGTCATAAATCGTCTGGGGAAGTGCGAGAATGTTGCTGACAAAGAAAGATGGCTTACGTGTTGGGTCGTTTAATGACCTTACTCGGGGAGGTGGGGATGTGTAAATAGCTGCTGCAGAACAGAGAAGCTTTCGCGGCAATGGCTTTAAATGCCAGGAGCACGGCGTCGAGCATGCATATTAAGGATCTGTTTTTAAAGTCTGGTGCTACCACGTATTTGGTGACGACGACGCCCACGGCTTCGAATGCATTAGGTGCTGGCTTTGGGTTTGCGGCCACATACTGTCCCACGGGAAGGAGGATGCATATGGGAGCGGCGAGTCTCATATTAAAAGCTCAACTGGAATATAATAAATGACCCTCGAGAAAGATCTTGGCTATAGGTAACCGATCATGGGCTTGATGGGTGCTTGGGACTTACTTGTATCAATACCCCGCTATGAGCTGCATTAGTCTAGACCCTCAGCTTCTTTGGCATAACTCGCTTCTAACCAAGGGTAGGAGTAACATCTGCAATCCATCATCGACCCATAGCTATGACCCGGAAAAGTTCTCCTAGCAAATCGAAAGTCCGCACAGCAAGCATCGTTGAGAATGTGACATCGCTTGTACAAGTCGAATATCGAGGACGCTAGGCGAGCTGAAAATCTGCATCCCTTTCACTTCCTAGTACAGCCCCCCCTCCCCCTCGGTGGCTTTGTTAGTTTCTTGCCACTCGTCTATTTTGCCGTAACTTCAAGGGGGAAAATCAGCACGCCGGTCTCAGCTTCTCTAAAGTGAAGATCTCCTGGCACGGTCCAGCTTCTGGCTTGTGCAATCCTTGCAGTTTTCAAGCAGCGATTCTCCATAATTGTGGCAGGCTAACAAAGTCACAAGGGGGGAGACTGTACATATCAAACACGTGCAGCTCTCTGGTTGGATCCCGGAAGTCCGGTGAAGGCAAAATGTACAACTGCGCGTGGACAAATCTGGAATGTCCACAATCAGAAGCGGGACAGGTTCGATAATTTTACCCGAAGTGGCGGGTGCGGGTGCGGGATGCGCCCCGGGGCCCTGGTTCGTGGGCTGGCTAGAGGGCATGCACGTTGTAGATCTGAACCCTGTTTCAGCCCTGCGCTGTGGTCTAGACTTGGCTGTTCTTGATTGATTGGATGGGGCAGAGGACTTGATGAGAAGCTCTCTTTTTGATGGAGTGTGGAAATAGCACGGGAATTTTTTGTCGCTGACTAGGCTATTCATGGGCGTCTTCTTCTTGGGAAGACTTTATTCAGCTCTTGCTTGCTTACAAGAATTAGTACAGCTCCAGATGCAGGAAATGAAGAAAAATTGAGATATACAGCATCTTCTACTGTTGCACCGCTTTCGATACCAGAAAGGGAGTAGTTGCCAAGAAACCTAACCTCTCTTGGATTCCACCGCCTAAGCGAGAAATTCAGGGGTTGACCTGCTCCCTTTTGATCTCCGCTGAAAACGCTCACCGTATACTAATTAAATGGCTATGAGGCGGCCTCTTTAGTAATTGGTAG
>Ga0302140_10012573_pt1 | contig 10371 bp, 11 predicted proteins | sample I_Bog_E1_1_FD_202095 | JGI IMG/M metagenome (GOLD analysis project Ga0302140, IMG submission 202095) | Peat permafrost microbial communities from Stordalen Mire near Abisko, Sweden - I_Bog_E1_1 | ecosystem: Environmental > Terrestrial > Soil > Wetlands > Peat | place: Sweden: Abisko, Stordalen...
TGACGTCTGTGGCCTGAGGGCAAACAATACAATCCTCAGTGTTAGTCCGATCATTCTTTGGAAACCGCTAGATATAGACAAGGTGGAAGACGCGCAAAAAGTGTTCTCTAATGATCTCGCTTCATTCCTTCGCATTTATCGCGATGACGCTTCCCGCCGGCAATGGTGCATTGATTTATACAGCAAAGTCTGTGTCCGCTATTGTAACACTCTCAGAGTTCAGTTACCTCCACTGGAAGATATTGAATTGCACTCGCTTTTGGATCTATTATACACCGGTAACTGGCTTCCAAACCTCATCTTGGCCCATGCTTTCCAGTCGAAGGAAAGGTCCATCCTTGCCGGTCGTCGACTTGCAGTATTGGAAGGAGGTAACGTTGCACTAGTCCCACCAATGGCACAGGCTGGTGATGTCATGTACAATATTGATAGATACCCCCCATTGTGGATATGGGATGGAACATTCGTTTTTCGGCCGTTGAGCAGAGATTGCGCCCACAGTACAACAAGTGAAATGAGCTCACTTCAGTTAGAATCTATAGCTGGGTTTAGAGACGCTTTGCAATAAAGGTGGCAATACCGGGAAAACTCTATTAGAGAGGAGATCCAACACTGCATACTTGGTGAAGGTCGGATTTTTGAGAACGAGACCACTGAGCGACCAGAAAACTCGTCTCCCACCTACACCCAGCTGTTGGTGATTCATTAGCAAGATGACGATCATTTCGACGTACCACCTCCAAGGTACCTCCAAGCTCTTTTCGTTCTAGATAGGATCCGACAATCTAGTTTGAGAGTACATTCATTCACGAACCTCAATATTTGGACACCGATGGCATTTCTCGATCTAAAATTGCTTCGTATGTAGAATAAAGAATTCCCATCATCGCTGTATCTTCCAGCCTTTTAGCTGCGGTGTGCATCGCTCATTGGACAGTTTGCAATGTAGTCAATACCTCCTAATGTATCAAGGATTTATTCGTTGGGTGTATAGTTTCTTTCTTGTTCTGTGAACTTTCTTGTGAAGAGAAAATGATTCTAATGACTCACTCTGTGACATAAGCCAGATGTAAACATCTTGTATATTTCTCCTAGCTTGGCCATTTCTCCAAGATATCACGGTTGTAGGGTGTTGAGGATATAGGGGGCAGGGGAGACAAATTTTGACACCAGGCACCCAGAATGTCTCGAAATGCCTCGCTGGACGTTTATGGGCATAATCTATGACGACCAAGAGAGAGAGCAGAACAAGGTAAGTACACAGAAGGAAACCTCCAACCACAATTGTTCAGACAGTAAAGCTAAGATTCAGAATTTCGCATTTCGAATATTGAAAATTCTTTTCGAAGCGAGCGAAAGACTGGAAGTCAGTAACATTGGAGGTTGCTTCTTCCCCGTTGAGATGGTGTGGCGGTGGCTGTGCAGAAACGTGCACCCTCAAGGCTGGTTATATCACAACCTCAACCCGACACCTCCTTCAATCATCTCGTTGCGAACACCAACAATCAGGAACCAGCAATATCTTCTTCCATCTTGAGAAAACGGACACGGCAAACGATCTCTATCAATCGGTATGCCTTACCTCAAGGACTTCGACCCGACTCCTCACTCCACACCGCGGCTCAGGAGATGATACGATAAGCTGCAGCCTCACCACGGTTGACCTTGAAACGAAGCCTCGATATAAGGCTCTCTCATATTGCTAGGGTCAACCCGAGAATGCAAAACAGTTGCTTCTTGATGGCAGTCTCATCGATATTCGTGAGAATCTTGGTCAGCCTTGTGGCATTTGCGGCTGCCCAACGAGGACCAAATCCTTTGGGTAGACGCCTTGTGTATCAATCAGAACGACGTCTCTGAGCGGAATCACAAAGTCGGATTAATGAGCACTATTTACTCTAAAGCGTGGAAAGTGATTGCCTGGCTTGGACCTGCTTCAGACGACAGTGGCTTGGGCATGGATTATCTTTCCAACCTCTATGTGACAAGTCATTTGGAGCAAAGGGCAACACCAGCAGAGCTGGAATCCGCGCATAAGATAATCTCGAGAGAATATTGGTACCGGATGTGGGTACTACAGGAGCTGGGCCTCGCGATTGACTTGGTCGTTCAGTGTGGTTCCAAGTCGGTAATTTGGTGGGATTTGGAAGAGTTTGCGAGAAAAATCAATCTCTCCGGGCAAGTACGCGTCACCAACCTCAACGGCAGAACCCTCAGTCCAATATACGCCTGTGTTGAATATCGAAAGTCTCACCGTATGCAAGGAGATAAATACAACACTTTAATATCTCTCCTTGCAACGTTCAAGTTCGTCGTTGTGTTGATCGAAGAGATACGGTTTTCGCACTTCTCGGTATGGCTACAGATTGTCAAAACTCGGGCGTTCGTTCCACGCTTGCAGACTACTCGCGGCCGCTTTTCAGCGTATATATGGACGTCTTCAAGCTTACCTCTGAGCGTATGGCCCGAGATGGTTATTGTTTCAAAGAGGCAGCACTTTACAGCCATGTGCTGCAATTGTACCTTCAGTGTTGCACTGCTGATTCTCCTCAGAGTCTTTAGCGATTTATCCCCCCCCCCTGGAATGATGTCGATCATGAATTCGAGCTCTCCGAGATGGCAGCACGAGTCGCTACTTGGCAATACCGGGAAGCTAGGATGAACTTGGCATCATACGCCGAGGAAAAAGGCGCAGAACAAGTATTGACTTGGCTTGAAACACGTAACTGCATAGCTAACCACAACCCCCACTATATCGAAAAATGGATTCTGGACTTCCCGGAAGCGCTCAAACAAATTGCCAAACTTCAAATTTTTCTCAGTGGCATGCATAGTTATTGGAGAAGGGAAATAGAAATAGAGATTCTCGGGGAACGTACTCAGATATTGCTGGATTCATCCAAGCGCTCCTTTCGGCAATCGACTGTTACTGTAATAGTTGACAACAACACTGGCGAATTCGAGGTTGTGAAGAAGATTGAAAAGTAGGGACATTTTAAGAGTCTATACCAGAGCGTCATAGAAGCATCTTCGTTTTCTAGGACTCGGAGGCCAACTAGGTCTTGGGTGAGAAATGTTTGATCCAACGACGCTTGAGACCCCTCCTAGCCGATACTCATCTTTCATGCCACGGATGGGGCGGGGTATGCTGTGATACAATCTGTTGCAGCTCTGTTGGCAATGTTCCTTCATCGACTTGTAATCTTACATCTGAGAGCCTGGTCTGTCCTTGCACGCGAAAGTGGTATTGAGCATCCAAACACTTATGCTATACAACCTAAGCCTCCTTCCTCTCCTTCGTCTCCCTCGAGCATGACCTTACCATAAAGATTCTCCTCCTTCGGTGGGAAGTAGATTATCTTGATTCCCTCGGTGAAGACAGCGCCTTTAACCTTTGGGAGACTAACTTTTGCCCTCTTTCAACTCTTTAGCTAAGTCCTCTTGTTCCAAGTCAACTGCATCCATCCAATCGTCATCCTTGGTATACTTCGAATCTGGGACCTCAAACATTTCGTCCTCGATCTGCACAATGCTCTCAGCGAAGTCGGTGGTAATATGCTCGCTCAGAAGCTCGACCCGCCTCTCCTCGGTTTCATTCTCATCCTAGAATGCCACTCGCTTAACATCAATGCTTATCAGGTCCGGCACCTGTCTGCTGAACTGCTCTTGGCAGGTTTCAGAGAGGCCTGTAGGGGCCTTCCACCGTGTAATGTCGGCCCCGCCTTACTGTTCAAGCTGTCATCGCTGTGAAAGAGTGGTTGTATGAAGCTGCATAATCCCCATTTGGCGAGGTCACTAGTCTCTATTGACTGTTGGTCTTCCCAGTGGTATATGTGCCCAGGTACTTGCGACTTACGTGACTGTGAGCATGTCTCTTAGTGCTCGAGTGCAGAGATAGAGCCTCGGGATTGAAAGAACCCTCTCCAGTTGACAAGAATGCAAAAGAACCATGCGCTCGAGTAAACAAGGTATTATCAGCCATGAGAAGATCCAACGCCGAAGAGATAACTCCCACATCCTAGCCCTTCCTCCTTGATCCTCCACGAGGACTCCCAAAGAAGGTCTTCCACTAGCAGCGGGTCCAGACTCCGCAACATCCATGGAAGGACGACCTTGAGCAGCAGCTCGAGAGTTAGTGCGACTTCGAATAGCCTCGATGAAGAGACTTCATCTCGGTCTATTCTCACCTATACCATAATTAAGCTGCTTGTTCTGATTTGGTGAGATCGGGAGGGTCGAGTTCAGACTCACGTATTGGCATGGAATGCGAGCTCGGCACCGCAAACAACAAGCAGAACTCGTTGACTAAGACATGGCGCCGAGGAGTGTGACCTCCTATAACAAGCAGAGCTTGTTATATCAGGTTGGGCCCCACTCCACCTCGCATCCATCAGGAAATGTTGGGACCTGCTGGAAAAAGCGGAACTCGTTGTGTCCGGTTGGACTGGCCGGGATTCCGAGCTTGCGTGGTAATATTATAGTAGAATTCCCACGCCCTGAAGAATGCCATGGGTTGCGCTCGTAATCCAGCTTGGTGATGGCAGACGAGTTGAGCAGCTTGGACGACTCCGGTGGAAGACGAAGGAATGGATACCCTAGAACAATTTCGATCTGTGGGAAGGGTTGACGTCTCCTAGGATCAGTCCACGGGCTGTTAGCTTGAAGCATATCAGATCAATAGAGATTATAAGGCATTGCTGCGATGTGGTAGAGAAATGGATGTGCTGGAAGAAAGAAAGCAGACTTGCGATGTCAGGACGAAAGGTCGTTGGTACTTACGGTCTACCAGTCTTCATCTCTATCACCTTGATTTGTTGTATTTGCAGATTCATCGTACATATCCAACTGAGCTGGTCGAGACCGACCTGGAGCTAGGATGGATGCGAACATTCTTTTCTTCCACGTTCCACGTAGGGTCCATAGATACCTGGTTGTAGAACAAGGCGGTGCGTGCAAGACATATAGTCTCTTCATCAATGCTGCCCTCTCCCCTGAAACATTTGCAATTGATCTTGGGGTCTCTCCGGGGGAGGGGGCACCCGAAGTTTGTGGTGTTGAGAACATGTTCAGGCCAGCGTCGGTTTCGGTGTGCGGATAAAGGGTAGAGATCGACCTGAGAGTAACAATCAGTTCAAGTGTTCTTCTTCCGTCTGATAATTCAATCGAAAATGGAAACGTATCTTACCTCGAGCTTGATGCGGTTGCGGAAGGGAGGTGGATTCGGACGAGTTGAGAGTATTTTTGGTTGTTGAAAGAGGAATTTTGCGAAATAGGTTTGTGTGGGAAAATTGGAGAACAAAGAGTGAACAAGGGAAGCTAGCTCATTATTGGGGTGGCTGTATTAGTCTAGGGCTGTGCAGACAAGAACGAATATTGTCGTGTGGCTCGAAGAACAAGTGTGGCTCGGCATCAGGTGATAAGGCACGAGGGGCTGATTCTTTGCACCAGTTTCGACTAAGGCTCGCTTCTGATCCTAAGCCAGGCCTTTCCTGGACCAATCTTGGCCAAGATTTGCTCCTAGCCCAATTTTCCTTGCTTCTTCGCCATATCTAAGCCAAAATGCTTTCCGTTTCCACTTCCGAATGTACTATAGAAGTCCAAGAAGGACTTTGAGTCTCGAGGATAGCTGAATTTTCACATGAACAGATGTGTTCAATACTTGATAAAGTTATCTCAAGAACAACAGTTCGCTGTTTAAGAGTTCAAGAACATCATTATATGAAATTGCAACAATTCTGTACTCCCAAAAGGGCTAAAAATAATAATCAAGCTTTGGTCGTCTTTTAATAACTAAAAGGAAGAGAGTCGACCGGGCATCTACGTTCTGCCCATTTGAGACTATATGTACTTTGCAAACTGTTTCTTAATCTTTTACTGTGAGTTAGTTTCACAGCACAATTCTTAGTTCTGCCACATTTTCAGCAGCAATACCAAATATTGATAGATGGCAATTGTATATAATCTTGTGAGGTCAACTTCAAAGCTATTCTTTGACACTTGGACTTGAGCAGGCTATCACCGATATTGAACTTCTGTCAGGTACTTTGGTGGAGGGTACTTAAATATCCGTGGTCGTAAGTAAACTTTAAAGTTCATGAATAGGGGGAAGTTTCTCAATGAGGGTCACATGACTTTCCATGCAACACATCGTCATTTTCCAGGAATCTTTCCCCCATGGAGGAATACGTACTGCAAAGCAAAGCTCGATAGATTGAATGATATTTCGCCTTTCAACTGTTCAAGGCATTCATGATATCCGCGGGCCCACGTGAGTCTCCCGCTAACAGATTCCACTAAGAAATCGCTTACTCAGCTTCTCATTTCGCTCTCCAATTCAACCTAAAATCGACTTCATCAAATCTGCACCCACAATCAGCGGCGAGAAATTCCACTAGGAATGATCCTAACCCCGAATTAGGGGGGTCTAGAACGATATCTGAAGTCCAAAACAAGAAATCGCTGGCACAGACACCACCAACGCTGCCCAATATGAACTCATCCCAGCATGCAAACCGATCCAATCGAGGTTCTTCAAACAGAGGTCGAGGTCGCGGTGGACGCTCAAGAGGAGGCTTCAACGATCGCGGCAACTCAGGTCCAATGCATCCGGTCCCCAACATCTCACAAGTTGTCCCTGGTGCGCCAGTCTCGATCGTGCTCAAAGCCGACCAGCCGACCGGGAATGAAGTCCAAGGCATCGTTGCTGAGCTCTTGACTCGAGGAGACCATCCAAGAGGTATCAAGGTACGCTTGCAAGATGGTAGAGTTGGACGAGTTCAAAAGATGGTATCTGAGGAGACGGCGAAGGCAGGATCGGAAGGGTTGAGTGGACTGGGAAGGAATGGTGAGATAGAGACCGCCAGCAACGTCAGCGTTCAGACGATGTCTGGTTCAGCCATTGCGCCTACGGGCGTATTAACGAGCAGAAGATACGGTGACTTCCGATTGGAAGAACCAGATGAGCCACCAAGTGCGGGCTTGAGTCTGTCCGACTACGTCGTCACGAAGACGAGGGCGAAGACGAAGAAAGGACAAAAGAAGGGACGGGTTGCTCCAGAATCGGACATTCCCGATCAAGATGATGACGAACAGCAAGCAACGACTGTTACATCTGACTTGACGCCCGTGGTAAAATGTCCTGTGTGCGGCGAATTTGAGGGCGACGAGGTTGCTGTTGCACATCATGTCAACACCCATTTTGAATGATTCCATACTGGGTGGTGCAACTTTGGCCATAATCGCATCACTAAAGGTTGAGAGTGACTGAGATCAGCAATCGAATACCTCACGGCGCTGGTCATGAGCCACAATACACAAGGTGGTGGCCAGGATCTAATCCTTCTCAATCCAGCCACCTGGTCCAGACCGGATGCGTTTTCTTTCAAATACTCCCAACAGAGCGTTGCTCTTGACGGTGGGTTTCTTGCAGGAATTTCACCCTTGGATATCTCACTTGTCCGTGGCAGATCTGATGGTTCGTTGTCCAACAGAAACACCCTCCTCTGAATATTCGCTCGAGAGAGTGCCCACTCCGAATGCGAGCGCACAAGAAAAGACCTTAGTCTCAGTACCGAATTTCATCAAGATACTCCGCCTCCTTTCTTCAAGATCAGCGGATCCCTTTTCTTGTTCGACGAGAAGGTCAACCAATGACAACGCCAAGCTCAGCCAAACTCCACGTGACTTTGGTGGCACCCGGTGGCGGTGTAACCTTCTGCCCTTAGGCAACAACCTCTGGGTTCAGCACAGCCCCTTCTTTGATCTGGGACGGAAGAGCTCAACTTATCTTAAACCTCTCAAAGACTTATACGGAAGGCAAGAGAAAGCACGGTCATCGAAAACGCCCCAGGAACAGACTATAATCAGCGCGGACTGCAATCTTGTGAACGAAGCTGCCTTACAACTGACTCATTTGACGCCGCACCCCACCAAAATGGATGGCTTCTTTGGAAATGCGTCTTCGGACGACTCACCTGATACTTTGAGGCACTCTAGCTCAAGCGGTCTATCACTCACGCCCAATGAGGTGCCGAAAGAGTCGGCCCCCGAAGCCTCAATCCCGAAATCAGACAGTGGGCAGGTCAAAAAGCGGGGAAGAAAGGGCCACAGCAAGTCAAGGACTGGCTGCTTCAACTGCAAAAGAGCCCGAATCAAGGTACTATGGGCCTTCATCGTGCTATATGCTTTCAGCTTACCCTGTGATCAAGTGCAAGGAGAATCGACCTTCGTGTGATTATTGTGCCCACCGAGGCTTGCATTGCGAGTGGCCCGAAATACAAATTAACCAAGTCGGGGTCATTATACGAAACGTTATGCGAAATCCGGTGCCAGAGCTTGCAATCCCGGCATCTCCCCAGTCAGATCTACCTGTGTTCACAATGCAAGATTTCCGATTCTTCCAGCATTTCATTGACTCGGCTTACCCACACCATCCAATTGACAACGATTGGCAATGGACTCATGATGTGCCGAGTATGGCATGCGATGTAAGCCTTCTAGCCAATCTATGAAACACTGACTGATGGCACAGCACGACTTCCTTCTCCACGCCATGCTTGCCCTGTCTGCCTCAGACCTAGCTTGCCACTCCGATGACAACATGGAGCTTATCCCTACTTCGATCTCACACCGAATCAAATCCATCGAGTCCTTGAACAGGGCTGTGGCGGCTGGAATCAAGTCTTGGCAGCAAGGAAATGCTATGATTGCCACATGCTTCACATTGCTGTTCCAGTCGGTACTTCTTAATGACGGGTTATCAGAATATCTTTCATTTCTTAGAGGTATCCTCGCAATCGGCATGCAGATGGGCCAAAGGAGAATGAAATTCGTATTTGAGAGGCTTTGGGGTGAAGAACAGTATCAAGCCAGGGCCGGTGAGCTTGCCGCTGTGGGCTTAATTGATGAACAGCTTGTCTCCTCAGCTTGCCGGTCGTTCGAGAAGATGTTCCCACTGTGTACGACCAAGACGGAAATTGGCATGTACGGCCTGTTGCTCAGCATGGCACGGAGTTTAGTTACCTCTTCAAAGGAAGGCAAGTTCAATTCCCATCCTTGAAACAACTCTTTTTCTAAAGCGTTTTAGCGCACATGGGGCTCGGCAAGGTTTATCAGTTGTTTATGATGATGCCGTACGAAGACTTCCGCGAATTTACAGATCCGAAGAATGAAGTCTGCAAGCTCCTGCAAGCTCACTTCGTGGCTATGCAACTGATCATGACACCCATCAGCAAGGTAGAATGGGGAAACAGACAACCTCCACCTGATCAGAGGCCAAGCGGAAGATCTGGAAGATGGCTGGAGACTCTGCACAAAGACATTCCACCCCATATGCTGGAGTACTACGAGTGGACTTTGTGGGTAGAGAAAGCAAATTACGAAGGCGGAATCTGCGATCGGGATTCTTTCCTACATTAGATCTGGAGTTTGGAACTGAGCGTTATATAATATCCTCTTGATTCAATACTTCATCGATTCGTCCGACGACTTTGTTCTCTCTCTCAAGCTTCGTATCAACCACTTTCAACACGAACATCCCAGCCAGCAAGTTTCCCTACGTCTCACAGTGGCAGTGCGGCCTATCTCTTCCACTATCAGCAAGGCGTGGTAATCATCGGCATATCAATAGCCCGCACCCATCGTGAACCAAGCTTGCTCAGCCAGGCCTATCCACCATCATTGGCTCGCTTCCTCCCGCGATCTTCGCATTTCGTATTGCGACCCCCTTTCGATTCGCTAATCTGAGCTCAGAGGCCATGCAGAGGCGCAGTCCCAGAATGACTTGAAGGGCTGAACGAGGCTGTTCAGCCGCGCGAGGGATTTTATGCGGGCATTGCTCATTCTTCAAATCAATATAAACTGGTTCGACATCGAGGTTTCCTCCTATTTGCAGCAGTTCCAGACTCCCATCGCAGCAGCAGAGAGCAGCTCAGAAATCGACCAAAAACACTGAAGAAAGCGGCAGATGGCAACAACGACCTACACTAAAGGCGGGATTCCCCTCCGCAACCTCTCCTCCTCCACCTCACCAACAGCGGCGACAGCAAAACGTTACACGCCATCCATAACCAGCACCATTTCCCCCTCAACCCTCGCACCATCCACAATCTCAACAAAACATTCTCTGCTTCCACCCTCAGTGCCCTTCCTCCCAACTTCCACCCTTCAAATCCAAACGGCAGGCAAAGCGCTCTTCCGCCTCCCATCCCCACTGAAAGACCTCACGATTCCGATATTCTCGTTAGAGACAGGAAGACCTATATACCTGAGTGTCCGCTCAAAGCGAAGTTCCGGGAGCTGTGAATTAATTGATGCAGAGAGTGAGGCAGAGGCAGGGGCAGTTTTTGCGTCAACGATATATCATTGGGGTCC
>Ga0302140_10012574_pt1 | contig 10370 bp, 8 predicted proteins | sample I_Bog_E1_1_FD_202095 | JGI IMG/M metagenome (GOLD analysis project Ga0302140, IMG submission 202095) | Peat permafrost microbial communities from Stordalen Mire near Abisko, Sweden - I_Bog_E1_1 | ecosystem: Environmental > Terrestrial > Soil > Wetlands > Peat | place: Sweden: Abisko, Stordalen...
CTTCGCGGCCAACCGTTTCTTCGTTGTTCAGCAGGGTTCCGCGATGGAACTCGATCGTGTATTCGGCATCCTTCAGCGTGTGACCGGTAAGCAGCAGAACGACTGTCTCGCCGGGACTGACATTGCCGCGCGCGCGCAACTTTTTCAAACCCGCGAGCGTAACGGCCGACGCCGGCTCGCACCCGAGGCCCTCCGATCCCAATTCGGCCTTGGCGATGGCGATCTCAGTCTCGGTCACGTCCAGGCACCAGCCGCCCGTATCCTGAATCACGCGCACGGCCTTCCGCCAGGAAGCCGGGTTCCCGATCCGAATCGCAGTGGCCCGTGTGTGCGCCTCCATCGGCTCGAGCGCAGACCCGTGACTGGCTTCAAAGCTGCGCACCAAAGGATTGGCGCCCACCGCCTGAATTACAGAAATGCGCGGCACACGGGCCACAAGCCCCAGTTCGTGCATCTCGCGAAATCCCTTGCCCAAAGCCGAACTATTACCCAGGTTGCCGCCGGGAACAATCAGGTGGTCGGGCACATTCCAGTCAAAAGCCTCGGCGATTTCGAAGGCCGGCGTCTTTTGTCCTTCCAGCCGGTAAGGATTGACCGAGTTCAGGAGGTAGATATTCGCTTCTTTCACTACTTGAATCAACAGCTTGAGGCAGCCGTCAAAGTCGGCCTTGACCTGGCAGGTAACGGCGCCGTAGTCCATGGCCTGCGACAGCTTGCCCCACGCAATCTTGCCGTCGGGAATCACCACCAGGCTGCGCAACCCGGCGCGCGAGGCGTAAGCAGCCATGGCGGCCGAGGTGTTCCCCGTGGAGGCGCAAGCCACCCACTCGAAACCCCGCTCCTTAGCCACGCTCATGGCAGAGGTCATCCCGGTGTCTTTGAAAGATCCGGTAGGATTCATTCCCTGGTGCTTGGCAAAAAGCTGATCAATCCCCAGCGCCTTTGAGGCGCGCGGCAGGTGGTAGAGCGGTGTATTGCCCTCGCGCAGCGTAACAGCGTTGCCAAAGCTGTCCAGAATCGGGAGCAGCTCACGAAACCGCCAAACCCCGGAGTGATCCAGCGCTTCGGAGGAGCATCGCCGCTCACGCCACAGCCACTTTAGAGCGCCGGCATTGGGCCGGTCATGGCCGCGGCGCTGGCCCCATCCCGGATATTCCACCTCGAAGAGATCCCCGCAGAGCGAGCAGCGGAAGTCCGGCAGCGCCTTCGCTCCCGCGATCCGCGCCCCGCAGCCAATACAGCGTAACTGGTGCAAATTGTCGTTCATGCCTGGTGTTTGCCGTTTCCCGTCTGGTCTTAGCCTACCAGCGTGCGCCGGGTTTTGCTCGGGCTGCGGGGGCCTATGCGCAACCAATCCAACAGCCGCGCCGAGGCTTCCGCGGAACCGGCCATCCAGTGCCGCCACACCGCGTCATTCAATCTTATCTTTCTGGTTCCAGAATCCGGCTCCGAGTGTAGCCTATAGTCGTGACCACAAACACATCGGGGCTTGAACACCCTCCGCACGTTCACATCTACAGTGACGGGTTCGGTCCGGCCCCAAATTCGAACGGTGCCGAGCTCGCCCACTGCTCAGAAGTACAGGCGTATCTTGACCTCGGTTGCGCTGTGGAATTTGTCTTTTTCCACACGAAAACAAACAACTTGCCCGCAAATTCCGGGTATTTCAAACAGCTTGCTTATACCGTCGTGGACGCCACAAATGAGACGTCCCCTCGCCATGCGCTATTGGCTTACCGGCTCGGTTGGCCACAGGACTTGGAATTGTGGCAACTTTACCCAGCTCGAAGCGCAATGCTGCGTGAGGCAAGAGCCCGGTTTCAAAAGGATAAGAGCGCTATCCATGTTTTCCATTGCCTGCGAACCGCAAATGTGATCCCAAGCCTGAGCAAAGCGCGGACGATTTGGGTATGCCATGATATCGAGTCGGACTTTTATTCGCGATCCGAGGCCATCGATCGACAATTGGAGGGCCGGCAAACTCCATACGGCTGGCAGGTTCGCATGCTCCGGAGACTGGCCGAGTTAGAGCGCAAGCTAGCGCATTCATGCGGTCTGGTTTTGTGCGTGGCGCCGGAGGACGCAAAACGGATGCGCGAAGAGTGGTCGGCCCGTAATGCGGCCTACCTTCCGATCTCAGTCCCATACGGGGATTCACAGGTTGGTGTCGGCCAAGACAGAATCCCGGGAGAGTTGCGCCTGTTGCACATTGGTTCTTTGCACCATCTCCCGTCCTATACCTCCCTGCAATTTCTTCTCGGTAAGGTGTTTCCTCTGCTCGATCCAGATACGATTGCGCGATTGAAACTCGAAGTCATCGGCGCATTTGAGCCTGGCGAGCCACGGGCCAATGCAATTATCGAAATGGCGCGGCCCTATCCAATGGTGCATTTCTCAGGGTTTGTGGAAGACGTCCGAACCGCTTACCGCAGGAATGACCTTCAGGTGGTCGCCTCGACCCAGGCCACCGGCAGGCGCACACGAATCATCGAATCGTGGGCCTTTGGCATGCCCGTCCTCAGCACCCATGTAGGTGTCGGTGGGGTTACACACCTTGCACCCGGCCAAAACATCCTGATCGCAGATGATCCTTCCGATTTTGCTCGCATGCTTAAGGAATTAATGCACAACCACGAGCGGCTGGACGAAATTGCAAAAGCTGCCCGAGCCACATACGAGCTTGCCTTTGGGCGCCAGGCAGTTGCTAATACCTTGCGGGAACTGCTGCAAACCAGATTCGGCCTGTAACTGCGGCCTTGGGCGCTTTCAACCTGTTGTAAACCGGGCTGCGCAGGCCGACAGGCGCCAGGAGTCGGCTATTGCGGAATCCGAGATGCAGTGGAAGGCCGCTGGTATACAACCCAGCCGGGCAACTCCGGATCGTCGATTCGCTGCCATCCGGACAAAAACTCTGCCAGTGCGCGGCGAGCCGGTTCATCGGGATCGACGGCAACAACGTCCCGCGGCGAAGCGACCAACGAGAGATTCGTTGGAATGCCGGAGACAAGTTGTGCCTGATTGATCCCATGCCCAGCCACCTCTCTGTCCTGCAATGCCGAGTCAACGTGGTAAAACTTGTGTTCCGCGAACACGGCGGCAAGGGGATTCATCGGAAAGTAGGCCTTCCCGGGGTGTCTTAAGTCATACTCGTATGCCTCCCAGGTCCAAGAAGATCGATAATCGCGAACCGTCCCTTTACGGAACGCGGTCGCGGAACGTGCCCCAAGGCTAGCCAGAATCAGCGCGAGCACCAAAATCCTGGCGGCCTGTGTCCTGTAAGGATTCCCGGCTCTCTCCGTCATGAACCGGTTCATTCCAAGCGTCGCGCCGAGGACAAAGAAATAGACGAACAGGCCAATGTGATTCGGCTCCCCGCCATAGGTGAATCGGGCCTTGACGCATACTGGCGCCAGCAGGATTCCAATGAGGGGAAAGATCAGCCATCGATGGCCTGCGAGCACGGTGCGCCAACCGCTCGACTTGCCACGCTCATAAAAGTACCAGTGCAGGCCGAAGAGCGTAAGAGCGAGCAAGGGCAGAACCGCCTCCTGGTAAACCTGGAGGTGGATCATACTATAGCTGCCCCGACCAGGACGGTGGGATGCAAGCGTCAAAAGATTGAACAGCAAATCCTTCGGAGGCCAGAATATGGCCACAATGGCCGATAAGATCACAATGCTGCTGGCGAGAAGACAAGCCATATATCGGAGAGCAGGGCGAATCCCACTGACCAGCAACACAAATAGGCTCAAGGCAAGCAGTAAGGGCGCCATCGTTTGTTTGCAACCTACTGAAAGCACAGCAAATACCGAAGAGAGAAATAGGCGCCTCCACCCCCATGACCTATTGATCCTGCAGAGGGTTCCTGCGCCAATCGTCGCGAAGCATATCGCCCCCGCGTCCGTATGAATGCGAAATGCACACATCCTCATTCCCATCCCCTGCAGCATCATGAACGCGAAAGCAAGCAGGGCTAAGCACGGGAGCAGGAAGCCTCGCCGCTCATCCAATTCACGTTGAAAATGAAGCCAGACGACAGGTGCAAAGAAGAGCGCGAAAGCAATGACGGAACCGATCTCCATCGCCAATGCGGGAGTCTTTGCAAAGATTGCCGGCCAAAACAGAATGTGGCTAACCGGTGGATGAAGAGTGCCGATAATCGCCCCGGTTGCGTTGTTTCCCGGATACAGATTGACGCCGCCGAATATTGCGAAGGTGCGCGTTATCCGCATGTCGTCCAGCAATTCATAGGGCGCTGCCAAGATTAACTCTGCCACCTCGATGGCGAACAATGCCACCAATGCGGGCACTATGGAAGCAACCGTCCTCTCGAAGCGCTCTAGCGAGCGCAGTTTTTTGTAGAGAACGATGCCCGACAAAGCTGCCGCTACGAAGAGGATTCGAAATGCCAGCATCATCGGCCCGCTTCTCTCAATGCCTTGCGCAAGCGAAGAAGCTGCATTGCGAAATCCAGCGACCGCGCCCCACTGGCTTTGCTTCTGCCGCGCTCTCGAGCCCGCATGTGGTAAGGCAACTCCGCTATGCTTGTCACTCTGCCGCGGGTGAGAACCTCAATGAGCATCTTATAACCGATTGGATTCAACTCAACTCCAATCAGCGTTTTGCGGTAAAACATGAAACAACCACTTAAAGGATCGGAGACTCTGCCAAAGACCTCCGGCAACAGGATTCTGCCCAGCAATTGGGCTCCTTGCGAAATCCGCCGCCGCAGCGGAGACCAGTTTCCCACGCCGCCTCCCTCGCAATAGCGGCTGGCCACAACCAGGTCCACGTTCTGAACCAGCTTCCACATTCGAGCGATCATTGCAGGAGGGTGCTGGAAGTCGGCATTGATGGTAGCGAGCACGTCTCCGCTCGCCACTTGCCATCCGCGAATTACGGCAGTCGCCAGTTCCCGCTTCCGGGTCCGCCTCACCAGGCGAATCTGCGGATGCGTGGCCGCTATTTCGGCAGCCTTCTCCAGAGTGAGGTCGGGGCTATCGTCGTCTACAACCACAATCTCGTATGAACCCGGCAGAATCGTATCGAGGTCGCCGCAAAGCGCAGTAAGAAAGGGTCCGATGTTCTCTTCTTCACGAAAGGTGGGCACAATTACCGAAAGCGCGGTCCCCGGCGCAAGTGCCGAATCAACGATCAGCGGCCCTTCCGGAGCGCTTGATATCTCCACCCGCATCAAACCGCAGCCCCAGCACCTGAGCGCATGGGCTTTGACCCTCGAAAAAGGTCGATAACCGGAAGTCCGCTCGCCTTAAGCTGGGTCATCGTCTCTGCGTCCACACCCTGGGTCAGAACAATGCCCTGAATTCTGCGCAGCCACTCATCGATGTCCAGAGCCATCTTTCCGTCCATTTCGTTCTCCAAGGCTGCCGGCCCAAAGCTAGCCAGCGAGGCATTGACGGTTGGATCGAAGATATGCACCTCAAGTCCTCGCCGAGCCAGCTCCCGGACGAAGGCCAAAGCGGAACTTCCGCGCAGGTCGTCGGTTCCCTTCTTGAATGCAAACCCATACACGCCGATCGGGTTCAGCCGGGATTCCAGCACAGTGTCCACGGCCCGCCGAAGATGCTCTGCATTGCTTGGCAGAATCGCTTTCAGCAAAGGAACATCCACGCCAGCATTGGCCGCGCAAGCATTCAGAACCCGCATATCCTTCGGCAAACAGTAACCGCCAAACGCAAAACCCGGCTTAAGGTAAGCGGGCGACGCATTCAGCCGGTCGTCGCAGCTCAGAACCCGCATCACCAATTCGCCATCGATGCCCAGGGCGCCGCACAGGCTACCCAACTCATTTGCAAACGCGATCTTAAGCGCATGAAAGGAGTTACACGCGGATTTGATCACCTCTGCCTCGCGGAAACCCACAATCGCCGGTTGCCGCGGAAAAGGAGCATAGAGATCACGGACGCATTGAATCGCCTCCATGTTCTCCCCGCCGATCACGATCATCGAAGGCTCCATGAAATCCATCACCGAAGAGCCTTCGCGCAGGAACTCAGGGTTTGCCACCAGCGGCATCCCGCAGGAGCGTAGTCCTGGCACCAGCAAGCGGTCGAAGGTTCCTGGAGGAACGGTGCTACGTATCACGAGAATTCCGTGGAATTCCCCCTCGCGAAAAAGTTCAGCGATCTTGTCGACAACCTCAAGGAGTTCAGAAATATCTGTACCGCCGTCATCCCGCGCACCTGTATTGAGGCAGACGAATGCAATCGCCGACTCGGCAAGCGCGGCGCGTAAAACGGCAGTCGCCGTCAACCTGCCGCTCGCAACCCCTCGCTGAATAATGGGTTCCAGACGGTCTTCGAGAAATGGGGCACACCCAGCCGAAATCGACGCGACTTTCCTGGCATCGATGTCCACTCCGCAAACTCGATGACCTAACTCCGCCAGGCAACCGGCGGTGACGCATCCGATGCGCCCAAGTCCAACTACTGCAACAGTCGTCAAGCAGCTAACTCCCAGGAGCGTGCCGATGGCTCGCCTTATTGTACATGGATTTCAACTTTGTTCCAGGCGCATTTCGAACGCAGCAAACAACTTCGCCGGGTGCCGGGTGCCTCATGTCCCGGTCTTGAGACCTGGGAGGTGATTCGACTCCGGCAACCACATTTCTAAAACCCCACCATCACTGGCTCCATCTCCAACTGCACGCCGAACCTGGCCTCGACTGCACTTCGAATCTGGCCGGCCAGGGCCAGAATCTCGTCCGCCGTGGCGCCGCCGCGATTGATCAGCGCCAGCGTATGCCGCGATGAAACGCCGGCTCGGCCCAGCGTGTATCCCTTCGCAAATCCAGCCTGCTCAATCAGCCACGCCGCGGGCACTTTTACGCGGGCCACGCCTTCTTCGCCCGATCCGGCCGGAAAACGGGGAGGCTCTTTTCCGCTGCTCTGTGCAATCGCGCGCACCTGGGTTTCGCTGACCACGGGATTTTTAAAGAAGCTACCCGCGCTGCGGCAATCCAGGTTCCCATCCACCAGTAGCATCCCCTTCGCCTGCCGCACCTGGCGTACCACCGCCGCTACGCTGGACAGGCTGGGCTGCTTGCCTTGCTCAGCGCTGCTCTCGATGGCCCTGTGCAAATCCGCGTAACGCAGCGTCGGTTCGCCGCCCAGCGCCAACCGGTAATCCACATGAGTCACAATATATCGGCCCTGATGGGTCGAATTAAAGCGGCTGCGGCGGTAAGTAAACCCGCACTCAACCGCCGGGAACTCAACGAACGCATGTTCTCTAAGATCAAAGACCCGCACCTTTTCAACGACCGAAGACACCTCCTGCCCGTACGCGCCCACGTTCTGCACTGGAGTCCCGCCGACCGTGCCTGGAATCCCCGCCAGGCATTCGATCCCCGCGCAGTTGTCGTGAACGGTGCGTTGCACAAATCCGTCCCAGTCTTCGCCGGCCGCAACGCGATAAACCCACTCACCGAGCACATTCCCGGGCGGCCCGTCCGCATGGGCATCAATTCCCAGCAGACCCACCCTCAACACCAGCCCGTCGAAGCCCGCATCTGAGACGAGCAAGTTGCTTCCCCCACCCAGCACAAACAGAGGCAGGCCGCGCTGGCGCGCCCACAGCGTGGCCTCAACAACTTCGTCTTCGTCGAGGGCCTCCACAAACCAGCGCGCCGGGCCGCCGATTCCAAGGGTCGTAAACGGCGCAAGCGGCTTGTTTTCTTCAATGAGCATCGGGATCAGGCTACACCATAGAGTTTCGCGTTAGAATGATTGCAGGCTACTTCCCTGCCGGAGGCAAACATGTATCCAGAACTGATGGTAATTCCGATGCGCGAGGAGTTGGTGCGCGCTGGTGTTGAAGAAACCCGTACCGCGGAAGATGTTGACGCGGCGCTGGCCCAACCCGGCACAACTTTGCTGGTGGTCAACTCCATCTGCGGTTGCGCGGCAGGCAAGATGCGACCGGGGGTCCGCATGGCTCTGGCCAACTCTCCCAGCCTGCCCGACCACAAAATCACTGTGTTTGCCGGCCAGGACCGCGAGGCCACGGAGCGCGCCCGCAGCTATTTTGATGGCAATCCGCCCACTTCCCCAGCTATCGCCATCCTCAGGGACGGCAAGCTGGTCTACTTGATGCAGCGGTACGTCATCGAACAGGCCACCGCCCCGCAGATTGCCGGCGAACTGGTCCGCGCGTTTGACGAGTTCTGCGCCAAAACCACGGCGTAATCCAGCCAGTCAGACTTTGCGGATCGGGCCCGGATACTGGGCTATCAGGCGATCAGCCGTAAGAAGCGTGAGCCCTTCGACCATCGCCTGAGCAATCAGGATGCGGTCGAAGGGATCCTTATGTATGGGTGGAAGCGAATCAACCGCAACGACGTGTTGGCTCTGAATTGGTAACTCCGCATAACGATCATTCAGCATTCGACCCCTGATCACCCTTGGGTCTACTTGGAATCCAGAACGTTCAAGGCCGCGTTTAATCGCAATCTCCCACAAGTTCGCAGCACTGAACACAAGATTAGAGTTCACATCCTCCAGAATGGATCGAGCCGTTTCGCTTAGCCTCTCCGGTTCAAGGTATCCCCAAAGAATGATCTGGGTATCGAGGAGAAAACTCATTCCTGATCCTCACCGAGAAACAGCTTTTCGATCTCTTTATCCATCTCACGTTCAATTTCTTCGAAGTTGTCCGGCAAGGTGTAGACACCTCTCAGAGATCCCAACAGTCGCTTTTTCTGAGCATCAGTGACCGGCACTTGAGTGACGATTACGGCTGGCTTGCCCCTTTTAGCAATCACAAATGGCTCCCCCTGCACGGCCTCATCGACCAGCCGCGAAAGATGTGTCTTCGCCTCGTGAATGTTTATCGTGCGCATCGGGCCTCCAAGTGAACTAAGTCCACTTAGTTTAGTTTATTCGAAATTAATCGTCAAAGTACGATTCCGGGCAACGAAGCAGAACGGGCTCCGTATGCGGAGGCCGTTCTGCTTGCGCTGTTTTTCTGGCAAATAGTGGCTTAGTCGGCTGCGGCAGCCACCGGCAGTTTCTGCACCTTGCTGTGCTTGATCGAGTAAGTAAAGTAAATGACCAATCCAAAGATCAGCCAGCCGATCATAACCTCCCAGGTGATTCGGGCCAGATGGGACATGAGATAAACGGCCGAGAGAATTCCCAGGATGGGCACTAGCGGCACCAGCGGCGTTTTGAACGGCCGTTCCATCTGCGGATGGCGTACACGCAGCACCCATACGCCCGCGCAGACGATGGTGAAAGCAAGAAGCGTTCCGATATTCACCAGCTCGGACAGGTTTGAAATGGGAAGGAATGCGGGCATGATAGCCGCGAATGCGCCGAAGATGATGGTTGTAATCCAGGGCGTACGGAATTTGGGATGAACTGCGGAGGCCCATTTGGGCAGCAGACCGTCCTTCGACATGGAGTAAAAGACGCGCGACTGACCCAGCAGCATCACCAGCATCACAGTGGCCAGGCCAAAAACTGCGCCGATCTTGACCAGCATCGAACCCCAACTGACGCCCGTAGCATCCATTGCCAACGCAACAGGCGCTGAAACGTTCAGCGTCTTGTAGCTCACCAGGCCGGTAAGCACCAGGGATACCAGGATGTACAGGATGGTACACACGACCAACGAACCCAGAATGCCGATAGGCATATCCCTCTTCGGATTCTTTGCCTCCTGGGCCGCAGTCGACACTGCATCGAATCCGATATAGGCGAAAAAGATGGATGCGGCAGCGGTGGGAATTCCACCCCAGCCGAAGTTGCCGTGGCCATCCGCGGGTGGAATGAAAGGATGCCAGTTCAAGCGCGCAACTTGGGGATGCGTGAAGAGAAAGTACCCGCCGACGACAAGAAAAATGCCCACGATGGTGAGCTTGATAATCACGATGACCGAGTTGAAGTTGGCCGATTCCTTGATCCCGACAACCAGAATGGTGGTAATTACCATGACGATAAACACCGCGATCAGGTTGCAGATTCCCGTCGCCTGCGGTAGTCCCGCGCTGCTGACCCCTGCGGGCAGCGACATTAACGGCAGCCATTGATGCTGATAGAAAAACAGTTGTGTGCCAGTGGTCGCGGTGAACTGCGGCGGAATATAGATTCCTAGCTGCTCGAGAAGGCTGTTGAAGTAACCCGCCCATCCAGAGGCGACGGTTGCCGCGCCAAAGGCATACTCCAGAGTCAGGTCCCAACCGATAATCCACGCGACCAATTCGCCCAGCGTCGCGTACCCATATGTATACGCCGATCCGGCAATCGGAATGATGGAGGCAAATTCCGCATAGCACAGGCCGGCGAAGGCGCAAGTGAAGCCAGCCAGCACAAAGCTCAGCGCCACCGCGGGACCGGCATGCAGCGCTG
>Ga0302140_10012578_pt1 | contig 10370 bp, 5 predicted proteins | sample I_Bog_E1_1_FD_202095 | JGI IMG/M metagenome (GOLD analysis project Ga0302140, IMG submission 202095) | Peat permafrost microbial communities from Stordalen Mire near Abisko, Sweden - I_Bog_E1_1 | ecosystem: Environmental > Terrestrial > Soil > Wetlands > Peat | place: Sweden: Abisko, Stordalen...
GGCTGTGCCCATGATCTCTTACTTGCTGGGCGGAAAAGGCAACGGCAGCAGCGCCCCGCCGCTGTATAGGCCTGAGTACAAAAATCTGGCCCCGCACGTGGCCTTTTCCTGGAACCCAGGCTTTGATCATAAGAAGACAGTGTTCAACGCTAGCGCGGGGATCGTCTACGACCGCACGGTCATCAACGCGGTTCAGCAAACGCAGGACGGATACTCGTACCTCTTCCAACAGACCAAGGGAAACTCGTACGGAAGCGCGACGGATCCGTACGATTCCATCAAGAACGATGCGCGCCTCGACGGCAACAATCAGATCTCAACCGTTACTCTTTCGCCGCCTGCAACGCCAAAGGCCCCTTACCTGCCGTTTGTGACTGGGGGCGTACCCTATGGTCTTCAGAACGGACTGGCTTTTAATGCCACCATCGATCCAGCTCTGCAGACCCCGTACAACTTGGTGTTTAATGCTGGCATGCAGCGCCAGATGCCGTGGGATATGGTTTTGAAGGTGAACTACGTAGGCCGTTTGGCGCGTAAGCTTTTGGCGCAGGAAGATGCCAATCAGGTTCTCGACTTCCCGGACACAGTGTCGGGCCAACTTCTGTCTACCGCTTTTGCTTCCATCATCACGCAGACCCGGCAAGGTGTCGCGCCGGCAAACGTGACAGTGCAGCCGTGGTTTGAAAATGTCATCACGCCGGGAATCGGGGTACAGAACGGGTATTCCAGCAATACGGCGTTCATCGCGGCTTCCAACAGCGGCTTCGTCTTTAACGGGGATTTCGGTGACTTTGTTGAGGCCATATCCGCCATTACTCCTTACAACGTCGGATCGGCTGCCCAGTTCTCGGAAAACACGTTCTACGACAGTGCAGGGTTCTCAACCTACCACGGTCTCCTGGTCACCTTGCAGAAGAACATGTCCCACGGTATCCACTACGACTTCAACTACACTTGGTCGCATTCAATCGACAATGTGTCCTTTTTCGCCAACTCCTCAGGCGATACGGGCATTGGCGGTATCGGCCTTGTCTGCGATGCGATACATCCCCGCGAGTGCCGCGCCAGCTCTGACTTCGATATAAGGCAGTACATTACTGCGGATGCCACCTACCAGTTGCCGTTCGGCAAGCGCAGGATGTTCATGGCCACTGCTCCTTCCTGGGCGAACGAAGTGATCGGCGGTTGGGATATCAGTGGTGTTGCAGAAAAACACACCGGTTTCCCGTGGTCGGCCAACTCCAACGCCTTCGTAGCAAGCTATTCCAACGACGCTCCGCCTATTTTTATTGGCGCCAATCGCTCCACAATCGCCACGAAGGTGAACAAGCTGACAGGAGGCGGAGTCAGTTCATTCGCCAATGCCAGCGCGGCTGCGGCCTCTTTTGAAGGACCGATCGCCTTCAAGATTGGCCCGCGTAACGCCTTCCGCGGCCCGGGCTTCTTCAACGCTGACTTGGGCTTGGCCAAGACATTTCCTGTCTACGCGGAAAGGGTCAATCTGAAATTCCGCGCCGATGCATTCAATGCGTTCAACCACCCGAACTTTGCCTTGCCCGCAGAGAACGGCTTTAACGGCCTGGACCAGCAGGACTATCAGCGTGGAGCTGGCTTTGGACAAATCAGCTACACGGTGGTCCCGCAGGGAAACGAGAACAGCGGAGCGCGCGTGCTGCAACTCTCACTGCGGTTGGAATTCTAGGCGCCAGGGGATTGACGACGACCTGGATCGGGTGGGCCAAGATGCGGGCAAACTGTGACGCCGCAGACAGTTTGCTGTCTTGGCCCTTCGATTGCGGCGCTGCTGCACGGATACGGATCAAAATCAAGTCATCTGGGACGGAATACCGAAAGACTCATCTCTTCCATGCCGCGCAAGGGGTTCTAGGCCCAGACCCCCCGATTCTTCCGGCTTGAGCGCAAAGCCGGTGTTGACGCGGTGTACGCGAGACAGTTGTTTTCCGGCACGCGTGAGCGCAGACCCAAATAGCGATCAAATCGAGCCAAAAGTGAAGGAAGAACCGTGCCGGATTGCGGCAATGACCAGAATTTGCCGCCTAACATTTTCCGACAGAAATTTTAATGGTTTGGGCACAGACCCTGACCATGGCCTCGATGCAATTGACTGAGCTGGCCGCGTCCATGTAGCAAATGGCGCGGGGCAACGCAGGAGATTGAAGATGAAAAAGAAAACGAACCGGGTCGTTGAAGCGATTCTCAAGATGAACGACGATCGGCTTCGGAGAGGTCTGATCGACAATTCTCAGTATGAAAAGATAAGGGCGCGATGTCTGCTCAGGCCGGCTCTTCCTAGAACTGAGGCACACGCGCCAGGGGATAAAAAAGAAGGGAAAAGAACAAGCCCGTTGGTCGAAGCGATTGTTGAGTGGAGCGAAGACCAGCTTCGCCTCGGCATAATTGATGAAGCGGAGCATCAAAAGGTCATCCTACACCTTCTTGGCGATCGCCGACGCGCACCCAAGCCGGCGGAGAATTGTGATTCTATCCCTGCAGGGGCGGCAGATTCGCGACGATAGGTGCTTCGCTTTTGGCAGATTGCAGCGCCGTACGAGAGCGGAAAAACCGAGTGTTAAACCGCGGTACCGACCTCCAAGTCTACCCTGGGGGTAAAGCAGCGATTTGGTATCAAACCGCGCACCGCATGATATCGACCAAGTGGAATTCCGGGGGTGCCGAGTGGCCCTGCGAGTTTTTCTTCGTTCGGTGCTCATGGATTGCCACTTGCGAATGACTGTCGGAATTACTCCCCGAAAACGTTAGGTCCCTACCGGGAATCCGGGTAAAATACGGTGGGATTGAGCCGAGGTTTCCCGACTGGGGCAGTTTCGACGGGGCCGTTTGAAGTAAGTCGCAGGCGTTTGCGATGGACGCACCGTTCCTACCGCCGCCAAGGTTCTACTAGCAACTCGCTTTTGTCTCGCAAGATTGCCAAGTCAACTTCTCTGGAGCCCGATGACTTATTCCGCAGCGCTTGCATAACGGCCGCGTGCGACTGTCTGCGTGAAGGTCATGCGGATTCCGTACTTCGGCCGCAGGATCACCATCGGGCGGGCTTCGATCGTCTGGCCCGGAGAGATCTCAAAATCGTATTTTCTTAGCAGCGCGCCGAGGATCATGAGGATCTGCAACATCGCGTAGTTACCGCCGATACAACCCCGCGGCCCGCCTCCGAAGGGAATATAAGTGAAGGGCGTGTGCGCCTTTTCGTTCGCCTTGGTAAATCGCTCGGGATCGAATCGCTCCGAATCCTGCCAGTAACGCGGCGAATGGTGCACTCCATGGACAAAGACAATGACCGTCGATCCTCGTGGAATCGCCATATCTCCTGCCAGATCGTCCGCAACGGCCATGCGGTCGATCATCCAGAACGGCGGGTAGAGTCGAAGCGCCTCCTGAATAACCTGAGAGGTAAACTCAAACCGGGGAACATGGTTGTAACTCATCGGCACATCGCCCAAGACAGAATCGAACTCCTGCCTTATCCTTTCGAGACAATCCGGGCGCGAACTTAGCAGGTACAGAAGCCAGGATAAGGTATTCGACGATGTCTCATGCCCGGCAACCAGCAGTTGCATGCTCTCGCTCAGCACTAACTCATCACTCATTCCTTCGCCATCGCTGTAACGGGCATCCATCAAGGTCTGCAGCAAATCATGGCCTGGTGCTTCGTGGCGGCGCCTGCGGATGTATTCGAGCAGAATGCCGTCCGCGCGGGCGCGCAGGTCTTCGTGTCTGCGCAATTCTCCCGAGAGGGCAAACCATGGATTCAGGTAAGGCTGAAGCGTTTGCCGCACGATGAATTCCTGGACGGTCAGGATGGTGTGGCTGATCAGGTCGATATCTTCGCCCTTGAGCCGAGCGCCAAACAATGATCGGGCGACCATTGCAAAGGTCATCTTCATCAACTGGGTGTAGATTTCGACGGGACCGTCCTTGACTTGGCTGTCAAAATCCATCAGCGACTCAGCAAGCGAGTCCTGCATGATCGAGGAGAGAGCCTCAAGCTCTTTCCGATCAAAACCCTTCTGGATCAGACGCCGCTGTGTGCGCCAAGCTTCCCCGTGGGTGGTGAGAAGGCCTTTACCCAGAAAGTGCCCCATTCGCTTTACTTGAATCTCGGACTTCTGGTAGTTTTCCGCATTGGTCTTCAACACATGCTGGATGACCGCAGGATCGGTCGTCACAATGGCCTCTTTAAGGCCACCCAGATAGAACCGAAATGTGTCGCCGTAGAGCTTCGTGTAGTGGGCCAACACTTGCACGGGGTTAGCGGCCATGGCGCGCGACTCCGCAAAGGAACGCAACCGGGAGACAGCGGGAATGGTTGCGGGCAACGTCACACCTCCCTACCCACGTGTTTGAATAAAGCCATAGCGAGTTTCATAGAACCTGCCTGAATCGGTTGGCGAAACATAGTTAACGGAGAATGCAACCAAGCTCAGTCCTGGCTTCCCAGTTGTTTCAAGAGGATCAAATGATGCAGGATCGCCCGCGTCATCGTAGAATGCTGCCGATAAGGGACTCCAAACTCTGCAGCCGTCTGCTTCACGATCCGGGTCAGAGGTGCATAGTGGGTGTGGCACACAAAAGGGCACAGATGGTGCGCGATGTGATGATTGAGCCCGCCGGCGAGCCAACCAACCATCGGATTCTCTGTCGCGTAGTCGGCCGTTGTGGCAAAGATATGATAAACACCGTTCTCGAATTCGCCGCGGTCCGAGGGAAAGTATGTGCTGTCTATCGTGTGCGTTGTCTGGAATACCAGCGATACGCTCAAACCAGTGATCAAATGAACCAGCACGAACGCCGCCGCGACGAGCGGAGGAGAAACCCCCAAAACCACCACCGGCAAAACCAGCATGTAGGTAAGGTAGAATGCCTTCCCCGCAAAGAGAATGACATATTCTCGCTTAGGATGACTGGTGCGCCTGAGGTAATCGTGGGACGGGCGGAAAAAGCTCTCAAAGTCCCTCAGGAAGACATAGTCGAGAGAGAACAGCGCGTAAAAGAACAGCGCGTAAATGTGCTGGAATCGATGCAGCCGCGCGCGCGGTTCGTGGGGCGTAAAGCGAAAAATGCCGCGTCCGGTAAGTGCATCGTCTTCGCCGTGCAGATTGATGCAGGAGTGGTGGCCACGATGATGGAGGATACGCCACATGTAAGAATTGATTCCGCAGAGATCGAAAACATAGTTCAGAAGCTTGTTTACCGACGGCAAAGACGAGATCGCGTTGTGGTTGCTGTCATGGGCAATGTTCAGCAAAAGAAATGTCTGAGCGAGGCCGCCCAAAACATAGACGGCCACAAACTTCCATGAGCCCAGCTTGAGCACATAGAGAGCAATCCAACTGCCCGCCAGCACAGCAAGCCCCGTGGCGATCTTGACACACATTGCGCTGTCGGCCTTGGGAGAGAGACTCCGATCGGTAAAAAACCTGTCAAGGCGCCGACGCAAGACCTTCGGAAAGGAAGACGCACCTGCCGGGTCAACAATGGGGGGTCGCTGCGAGGACTCGGACGGCGCCAAGTCTTCCAGGCCCGGCTCCAAGGCCATCACGGCTTCAGTCTCGGACGTCACCGGCGCCTCCACAGTCCTGTTCGGCCGGCATCGCGCAACACAGCCTGTTGCATTGGTTGCCCAGGACAACGGAGGATCAGTTGCCCGACTCCAGCAGCGTTATGGCTGATACTAGCGCGAAAATTCGTGACGAATCAAGAAAAATTCAGACCGTGCGCTGTCAGCCTCTGTCGCCTGCTTCTCCAAAGCGACGATGCTTTGGGACGTTTCCCGGAGCAGTCAGTATAAGTTATTTATTTTTAGCTGGATAAACTACTCTGAACGGAGGGAACGACACCCTGCGAGGCAGCACCACTCTGCCCAGCCGGGTGTATGTGGGCCTCCGAGTCGACGGTTCTCCGGGCCGGGCAGAGAGGCGCATAAGCTCAAGCCTCTATGCTTTTTATGAAAGTCGGCTTACACTGACCTACACAGCAGTTCCCCAATCCGATACCCTTTCGGATTTTCCCCTCACCAACGCACGGGGAGCAGAAAAACATTTCGTGTTTCGTATGGACGCGGCTTTCCTATTCCACTTTGAGGGGATTCGCTGAACTGTGAAGACTTCGATCTTGGACCAACTGGACAAACTGGCGGACGATCACCCGCACAAACTCCTCTTCTCGTACATTGACGTGAATGGCATTCCAATCGAAAGCTATTCCTACGCGTCATTTGCCGAACGAACCAAGGCGATCGCAGGACACTTGCGCGAGGAGGGTCGGTTCGCAGCCGAGGACCGACTCCTGCTCGCCTACCCCCCTGGGCTCGAAATGATCTGCGCGTTTTTTGGGTGCGTGCGCGCCGGGTTGATCCCCGTGCCTGTCTATCCCCCCAGTTCTCGTGGCTTCCAAAGTGCCCTCTACAAAATGGTCCACATCGCCAAAGATTGCCAGGCAGCCGGAATCCTGACAAGCAGGGACTACCACGCATCGCTGAAAACCAATCTCACCCGCAGTGGGGTTTCGGCGTCGGGCGTCGATGTCGACTATATCTCCGGCCTCCCCTGGATCGTCACGGAAGACTTCGTTGATACGATTTCGAACGAGCCTTTTCTCAGCACCTCGAAGATTCTGTTTTTGCAATACACCTCGGGGTCGACGATGGAGCCAAAGGGTGTGATGGTGACACACGAAAACATCCTGCACACCTGTCCCTTGGTGATCGACCATGCCAATCCGATCGTCGTCTCCTGGCTTCCGCAGTATCACGATATGGGCCTGATCGGGTGCTATCTTTATCCTGCGCTGAGAGGCGGCACGACCTACGGCTTCGCTTCCATGGATTTCATTCAACGGCCAATCCTCTGGTTCAACGCCATCCGGACTTATCGAGCCACAGCCACGGCTGCTCCCAACTTCGCTTACGATTATTGCCTGCGCGCCGGGCGGCTTTCGAAAGAGAGCCTGGAAGGTTGCGATCTGAGTTCGCTGCAGGTGCTGATGGTCGCCGCGGAACCGGTGAAAGCAGACACCTACACACGATTTCTTGAGGCGTTTCAGCCCTATGGACTGAAGTCGGAGAGCTATTATGCCGCCTTCGGGCTCGCCGAAAACACCCTGGCGGTTTCCCTCGGTGGTCGTAGCATCGTTTCGGTGAACAAGCGTGCCCTCGCACTGGGGAAGGCCCGCATGACGACCGAGGTTTCCGAAATCGATGCTGCGACGCAGATTGTGAGCTGCGGAACTCCGCTGCCGAGCGTCGACGTCAAGATCGTGGATCCGGAGATGCACTTCGCACTGAAGCCAGGCCAGGTGGGCGAAATCTGGGTCGCCGGAAGCGGAAAATGCCTCGGCTACTGGAATAATCCGGAACTGACGCTGAAGCAGTTTCGCGCGCGGTTAGTGGACGATAGCCCCTATGACGATGGCTACCTTCGGACCGGCGATATGGGCTTCTTCCACAGCGGCGAGCTCTACGTTTGCGGGCGCATCAAGGACATGATCATTCTGCGCGGGCAGAATTATTACCCGCAGGATATCGAGAACGTTGTGGAACGAGCGTCGGGGCTTATCCGCGGCAATTGCGTCGCCGCGTTCCAGGTTCACGAAGAGACCGAACCTGCGCTGGCAATCGTGGCCGAAGTTAAGAATTCCAAGGCGCTACCCGATGCGCGCAAGATCGCCGCAGCTGTACGAAGCTACCTCAACGTGGAAGTGGCATTGATCTCGCTCATCGCGCGACGCTCGATACCGCGAACCAGTTCGGGCAAGATCATGCGCCATAAGACCAAGCAGATGTGGATGGAAGGCCAATTTTCCGTTCTCTCGGAGTTTTCGCGAGAGAAGGACGCCGGGACATGCGAGTCCGGCTCTGACATCCAATCGTCCTTCGACGAATTGAAGGCAAGGTACAACCTGACCGGGATGGAATCGTATAACCTCGTCGAAGCTGGACTGGATTCGTTGGATCTTGTCGTGTTCATGCACGAACTGAAGGAGCTTCTGAAGGACAAGGGCGCCGACATGCTGGCGAGGCAGGTTGATATCGGCGTCATTCAGCGTGTCAGCGTCGCCGATTTGTTTCGACTGGCCGAGCAATTGGAGCGTGCTCCCGAAGAAGCGTTGCTGATGCTGCGCCATTCTCTGGCGGCTTTCCGGGAAGAGCAACGCGAAGCGGAGAAGCTGATGATGAGCAGCGACAGGAATCTCATTTTCGCGCCTCCTAGGCCTGTCTCGATGCCCGAGATCCCGATTCTGAATCATGTCCTGCTTACCGGAGGCACTGGCTTCATCGGACCGTTCCTCATGAAGAGCCTTCTGGAGCAGACGCGCGCCAAAATTCATGTTCTGGTGAGAGCCTCCAACGAAGTTCAGGGAACGCAACGGCTCCGCGCGGCGATGGAATCGATGGGGCCGTGCGACGCGGTCTTCATGCAGATGTTCGATGCTCGTGTGAAGCCCGTTTGCGGCGATCTGGGGCAGCCGAGGTTGGGCCTCACACAGGATGTCTGGGATCTCCTCGCGAATAGAATTGACACGGTCTTCCACAACGGCGCAACGGTGAACTACCTGTTCAATTACGACCGAATGCGGGAAGCGAACGTGCTGGGAACCAATGAGGTCTTGAGACTGGCCTTCGAAGGACGTTCCAAGAGCTTCAACTATGTCTCAACGACCTTCGTGTTTGGCTGGGCTGTCAAGAGCGTCTTGTATGAGACGGACTTTAACGAGAACATGGAGCTTCTCGACTTCGGCTACAGCCAGTCGAAATGGGTAGCGGAGCAGGTGGTTGCGGACGCACGCCGCCTGGGGCTTTGCACGCGGATCTTCCGGCCCGCCCTGGTCAGTCCCTCCATCATGGGCGGAGGCAATAACTTCGATATTGCCGTGCGCCTGGTTGCCTTCATGGTCAATCACGGCATAGGAGTCGACGCTTTGAACCAGGTGAGTTTCGTTCCTGCGGACATTGCAGCAAATAATATCGTTGCCATCTCCACCACCCCCGGCACCGAGAACAAGACCTACCATGTGGTGCGCGACGATTACGCGAACATGCTCGATATCACCCGGCTCATCACCCAATCGACCGGTCGGCAATTTGAAATATTCAGCGTCTCCGATTTCGTTCCCGAGCTGATCCGAAGATGCAGGAAAGAAGATTTGCTCTTTCCGCTGCTTGATTTTCTTGTAGGCTCCGTAGATAACATTACCGCGATGGAGTTCAAACGATACGACAGTTCCTCTTATCAAGCGGCACGGGACGCGTCGCAGTGGGGCATCCCGGATCCGTCACTCGAAGATACGGTCAATGGCATTTTGAAATTCATGCATCGCAAGGGAATCATCTCGGTCGCTCCTCGCGAGCAGAGCGCTGTGTCACCACCCGACACGCGTCTGGCCTGCACGGATGCATGATTTCCTATCGCTTCTTGAAGGTCAGCTTCTCGGTGATGTGCTGGCCGGTCTCCAACGTGCCCATAGTGGTGAGCGTCATTTGTTGCCCATCGCCGGAAACCACCCACCGATCCTTTTCAACCGGTTGATTGTCGCGGCGGTATATCGAGTCAACGGTGTGAGAATCGATAAGTTGAAGCGTCACGGTATCGTTGCGGGAGTCCCTCAGATCGTATTGCTTCCCGTCAAAACGCGCGGTATAGCTGAAATCGCCTGAAAAATGAACCCCACCCGTGCCGTCAGACTCAATCCTGAGCAGCAATCCTTGTCGTAAACGAGTCTTGCTGAGATCCTGAGTCCACTCGCCGGCCATTGGGTCAGTGGCGACTTTTACGCCTCCGGTCCGCGTCCACACAGCGATCATGTCAGTGTGTCCTTTGCGCGCAGTGGTGACAGTCAACTCGTTCCCATTTGTCGAAAGCTGTTCGCGAATCGTCGCAACCAGAGCGCCATCCATTTTCTCCCTGACCTCAGCCTGCTTCTTGCCGACTCTATGCACCTCGACTTGATTGAACGCCGGATTGCCCGGAACGGAGGTTTCGTGCCCGTCCTTTTTCGCTGTAAAATCGAGGCGTGTTTCGCCGGACATCACAACGTGCACTCCATTCGGGCCAGTGGTGATGGAGAGCTTGTGGGAAGGATCCAGCGCGGACTGAGCGGAGATGAGCGCCCAGGAGCCAACGCGGGGGTCCAAGGTTCGAAGGCGAGCGGGGGCTCCAACTTGAAGGACAGAGAGTAGTCCGAGCAAAACAAGTTTGAGAATAGGTCCTCCTCAATGTCCTGCGGGAAAACATTCATGCAGATTCAGATAAGCTGGCTTGTTGAGGGCTGCTCATCTGCATCCTAAACGATAGACGGACCCATCGCGTTTTGGCAGCCAGGTTTGCATCTGAAGT
>Ga0302140_10012579_pt1 | contig 10370 bp, 8 predicted proteins | sample I_Bog_E1_1_FD_202095 | JGI IMG/M metagenome (GOLD analysis project Ga0302140, IMG submission 202095) | Peat permafrost microbial communities from Stordalen Mire near Abisko, Sweden - I_Bog_E1_1 | ecosystem: Environmental > Terrestrial > Soil > Wetlands > Peat | place: Sweden: Abisko, Stordalen...
ATTGGCAAGACTGCCATCTGCACCATTTCCGTGTTGGACGTCTACGCTATGGCTCTGTCGACATGCTGGAGCCAGGCTATGACGACAGTTTGCGGGATGAGCGTGAATTCAGCCTCCGGGATATAGTGAGCAACGTAGGCGACAAGACTCTTTACACCTACGATTTCGGAGACGACTGGCAGCATCGCATCGCACTAGAGAAGATACTGGCAGCCGAACCAGGGGCGAAGTATCCGCTGTGCACCGGCGGCAAGAATCAGGCTCCGCCTGAGGATAGTGGCGGGATTCCGGGCTTCTACAATTTGCAGGAGGCGCTGGCCGATCCCGATCATGAAGAACATGAATCCATGCGCGAGTGGCTGGGCGGAGATTTCAGCCCGCAGTCGTTTTCGAAAGACGCGTTGAATCGAACCTTGCGGAAAATATTCCAATGAAATCTATTTCACCGCGACGATGGAAATCTGTTCGAGCGTCGGATAATGGCCGCGGCTATCGGCCTTGCGGTCGGCGGGAGCTAGCTGTTGAACCGTTGTACGCGCCGGTGGTGCGGCTCCGAAATACTGGGCGTAAACCCGGTTCATGCGGCTGAAATCGTCAATATTGTCCAGATAGACGTTACTCGAAACCACATTCGAGAAATTCAGTCCTGCCTCCTCCAGTCCGTCCAGTAGGTTGCGCATGGTTTGGCGAAGTTGCGTTTCCACATCGGGAGCATAGATGCCGCCGTTCACGCCGGGAATGAAACCGGATTTCGCGGAGCAGTAAAACGTGTCGCCGGCAAAGACGCAAGGGCTGGCGGTTGGACTGGGCGGCATGTTCTTGGGCCGCACCGAGCGTCGTTTGGCCAGATCAAGCACGGCTACGCCGGACAATTCGAAGTTCGCGCCGTTGGGCAAGCCGGCCACTTCAATGGTGGCGCGGGCGGGTGTATTGCCAAATTCAAAATGCGTGGCGTAGATGCGGTTCATAACGTCCGTCGGGAATCTGGCAGTCAGATACGGATTCACAAAGACGAGGTTGCTGAAATCCGCTCCCGCCGCTTTGAGTATCTGTGCGAGTTGGGTGAAGGCCAGATCGACTTGCGCCGCCGGGTCGTCGGGAATTTTGCCGGTCGTTGGATCACGCCCGTAAACTCCCGACACATAGAGCCGATCACCGGCGCGGACAGCGGGAGAGAACGGCAAGTCGGGAGAATACGCCGGTGAAGTAATGGTTTGCTTGCCGGCTAAGTCGCGAACGGCAACCGCGCTCATCTCTACAGGCGTACCGTTCAATTTCGCCACTCCCATTACGGACCTGGCGGGAGGATCGCTGGGAAAGAACTCCTTTGAGATACGATTTAGCGATTCCTCGTCGGAGTAGTGAGTCAAATAGACCTGCACATAAACAACATGCTGCATGGTCAAGCCGGCAGCGGCTACCACAGTTTTGATATTAGAGAAGCATTGACGGAGCTGGGAATCTTCGCCGGTGGGAACGTGGCCTCGCGCGTCCTCCGCGCCTTGGCCGGAAACATAGAGGACGCCGTTCGCCATCATTCCAGGGCTATAAGCGCCGAACAACTTCATTCCGGACGGGAGAATGGGATGGAGTTCGGCGGAGCTTGCATTAAAAGTGAGGGCGGTTGCGAAAACCGCTAGCAGAGTTTTCATAGGAGATTAGCGGCCGTGTTGACTGAAGCCTTGTGGAATGGCGAACACTTCGTCGCTGACGAGGCTCTTCGATGACATTTGAAATTCGTGTTTCGGTGCGGCGGATCTGGGCGCGCAGCGGGTTCACGGAAGTGATTGTATCGAATTCAGGCCAACAAATCGGCGAGTGGAACGGGAACCCGTTAGCGAGCTGCAACTCGAAGCCGAGCCAAAATAAAATTGGTTGCCGCTCGGTATCGCCTTCGGAAAAGACAAGCTCAAACTCCTTTTCCAGTTCGATGAGCCATACGTTTTGCACGCTCCAATCAAGGTTAGGAGCATTCTGCCGGCTAGAGACCGCGCAGCCCTTGGACGCGATTAAGATATCTGGCGTCATACAGTCCGAATTAAGCGCATCTTGCTTTTGTCGACGGAGAATTCAGGATAGGCTCTCAGCCCTCGCGCTGGGCCTTCGGGCTTTCAACGCTTACCGCCCATCACGGCCTGTCCCGGAATGGGTTTGCTGAAGATCTCGGGCTGCAAATGAATGTTGTGGGTGATGGTCTTGATGCGCAAATCCGCGCTCTCGCCGCCTGGCTCGGTGGTGCTATGCAGGATGTGGAAGGGGAGTTTCACGCCGTCTACCGCTTGGTAGTCGAGAAACTCGACGGTATTGGTGAAATAAGCCGACACTTCACCGTTGCCCTCGACACGCCGCAGCAGGTGCGTTGCGGCATCGAAATAGAGCTTGGTCGTGGCGATGTTATTGGGCGCTAGAATCACTTCCATTTTTTCGCCGTCGATCTCTTCGGCGGGCGCAGGGTCCAATTCAGAGTAGAAGTCTCTAATATGGACGAAGCGCAAGGGGTTGGCGTCCATCTCGATCGGCAACTCCGCGCCACGGGCCATTTTCTTGATCTTCCTTTTTTTTGTCAGAATCCAGCCGCGCGTGCCATCGTAACCCTCGCGTTCTTTCTTGGTCATGGACAAAACCAGGTTAGGTTTCTGCCAATAAAAAGTAACCTTCGGACCGCGGTGAAGCTCGCCGAGCGTTTCGCGGGAAGTGAGCCGGTCAACGGCGTCCAGGCCACCGACCGCTTTGACGTAATCGCCGAGTATCGCGTCCGGCGACCTCATGGCGGGGGCATTAGCGGGAAAGGCCGACGAAGCGATGAGAAGGGTCGAGAGCCAGAAAAGTCTGAACATTCTTGCTGCTTCCATGCTAGCGGGTGGAGTTGGAAGAAAATTCCGTAGCGGGCCGTGTTTAGAGTCCCAAATGGGCTTTTTTCGTATCTTTTCGGCACACTAGCACGCCCTATCGCACTGAATTATTTGGAAAAAGAGAGTATTCCTTTCTGCCTAGCACTCAAGTGATGAAGCAAACCTGCCGATAAGGAGAGCGTAGGCAGAGGTATGAATCTGGATCTAGGTAAGAATAAGAAGATCGTTTCCATTTGCGAAACTCAACCGCTCACCGTTCACGGCTTGCAGCATTTGCTGGAATCCACGGACGATCTGGCGTTTGGTTCCGCGCACGCATCGCCCGCTGAGTGGATGCTCAGTACGGGCGCAGACAAAACAGACGTATTAGTGATAGACAAAGGCTTAGGCGCCAAAACTGTCCTCGACGCTCTGAACCAGTTACCGGCTGAACATGGCCAAAACCGCTCCACTGTACCTTCCGTTGTGGTTTGGGGCATGTCTGTGACAGAGGCCGAAGCGCTGCGATTCCTGCAGTCGGGCGCCAAAGGCATCATTCGGAAATCGGCGGACATCGCCACGGTTTTGGCCTGTCTGCGGGCCGTTTCACAAGGCCGCAGTTGGATGCAAGATTCCGTTTTCCGGGAAGCATCAAGCATGGACGCTCAGGTGCGCACCGACTTGACTCCGCGCGAACATCAGGTCATGGAGCTTGTAGAGCAAGGCTTCAAAAATCGGGAAATCGCCCAGGAATTGGGTATCCGCCCAGGGACCGTCAAGATTCACCTGAAACACATCTTCGAAAAGACGGGTGTACGGGGAAGGCATGGGTTGGCGCTCAACGGTCTTCGCCAAAAAGGCGTAATCAGTCTGCTGGCCTCTTAGTTTCTTGGGGCCAGCGAGCTTCCCAAAAACACTCTTGACATAAGGCGAATAAAAGACGAATATAGGCAGGGGGGAATTTCTTCCACGTGCCGCAAGTTGTTTTGTCCGGAACAGTAAATCCGCGCCGGCATGAACCGGTTCGCCTGATCGGCATCGCCCGGATGGCTGCCGAAAGCAGCGTGCTGCTAGAAAAGCGGCGAGTCGAATATCGCAATCTCGCGACGCGGAAGTGGTTGAATCGTTGCCAATCGGAACGTGTGCCTTTCGATTGGACGATTAACCCGTATCGCGGGTGCGAGTTCGGCTGCAAATACTGTTATGCCCGCTATACCCATGACTTTCTGGAGCGGCACGACCCGGAAGCGTTTGAAACCGAAATCTACGCCAAGGAATGGAACGCCGATGGGTTTCGCGAAGAATTAGCATCGGTAAAACCCGGGCAAATAATCGCCATCGGTACGGCTACCGATCCTTATCAACCGGCCGAACGGCGATTCCTGAGCACGCAAAACGTGCTGGAGGGTATGACCACTCTGCGCGGCGTTTCGATCTGCCTCACTACCAAGTCGAGCCTGGTTAGCCGGGATGCGCCGCTGTTTCGCGCCTTAGCAGAACACAACCGCGTACAGGTAACCGTTACTGTTACCACGATGAACCGTCAGCTAGCGCGCCTGACCGAGCCTTACGCGCCCAGTCCTGAGATGCGGCTGAAAGCCGTGGCCAAACTGGCCGAAGCAGGCGTTTCGGTCGGCGTGATGGCGAGCCCGATTCTGCCGCTGATCAGCGATTCGGAAGCGAACCTCCGCGCCGTAGCCGAGGCCGCCAAGAACGCCGGCGCCAAGACCTTTGGCGCTCACGTGCTCTTCTTGCAACCAGCGGCGCAGCGGGTGTTCTTTCCGTTTCTGCGTAAACATTTTCCAAAACACCTGGCGAGATACCAACGGAGCTTCCGCGACGGGGCCTACCTGAACGGCTCATATCCCGACAAGATGCGCGATCTGGTGCGGGACATTCGCCTGGAGGCGGGATTGCTTTCGCGCGACATGGATTCCGCGCCGCCGAGTCCGCCGGCCGAACAAATGCTCTTGTTTTAGCGTGTTCCTTCGATGGTCCAATTGCCATCGCGCTTTTCGAGCACATAACTGACGATGGAGACCGGTATCTGTTTCCGCGTACCGTCGGAAAAAACCTGCGAGGCTTCGCGGCGGCACAAGACCACCGCCTGCGAGCCCTCAATCTGCGGCGGTGAAGCCGGCGAAATGCGCACCTGCAATTCTTTCAATTGGGCCAGTTCGGCTTTAACGGCGCGTTTGTTGAGCGTTCGCTGAATGGCGAGAATGGAATCCAGATCCTTTGTGCTCCAGGCGCTCGCGAAGCGCGAGAGCACCGTAAGAACGGCCGCTATCTCGCTATTGCCGTCGTTCTTGGGCGTGGGGCTTGCGGGCGGCGGGATCAAAGCGGCTTCCGCCGGGGCGCGATAAGGGCTGGTGTACGCTTTTTCTGCGGTCCGCGCTGTTGCGTCTATCGCAGCCGGGGCGCTCGTGACTGCGGCGCGCGCTGGCGAAATGCTTTCCATGTCTTTCCTTGCTTGAGCGGAGAACTTGCTGGCCGGATACTTCGTCACATAAGCGCGCAAGGAGTCGGGGTTTTTACGGTCAACCGTTTGCCATTCCAATTCTTCGAGCCTCGCGAAGGCCGCAGCGGCAGACGGACCATTCGGATACGTGCGAGCATCGCTGGACTCGAGCCGTAAATCGCGCGCGCTGAGCGACAACACTTCGCCCGGCGCGAGATGCCGCCGAATCGTTTTCGCAAGGTAGCCGGCTCTGGAAAGCTCGATCGAATGATCGCCTGCCGCGAGGTTTCTGCGCAAGGTTTTGTTCTTTTTGGCGATGCCCAATAGAACGCCATCGAGCTTGATTTGCGTGCCGGCCACCGCCGCATTTATCTTCAACGTGGCGAGCTTTGGCGCGCGCTTGGCACGGGAGGCTACCTGCGGAGTCTTACTCACCTCAATCTTGGCCGGGAGTGACGGCTGGATCTCGGCCGATTTCAGCGGAACCGGAGCGGATTGAGTGCGGTTAAACCAATAAGCTACGGCGACGGTTAGCAGCAGCGCCGCCGCTACGGAAATGCCTCCGAGTATGAGGGGCTGCCGGGCATACTTCCGGTCAAGCAGCGCCTTTTTGCTGTCAATCTTGTCGAAAAGCGCATGCGCGGCTTCTTTGACATCCGTGAGATGCGAGCCGGTAAAGTCGGCATTGGCCGCTTCCGACTCTAAGGCCAGCAGCTGATCGCGCGTGTTAGCAGCTTCTAGCCGGCCCTCCAAATCGCCGATCTTGTTTAGCGCCCGCCAGCGCACAGCCGCTATTCTCGATTGCTCGCGCTTCTGCCGCAGCGCTTCGGTCAAATCCGCAGGCACAGGTTTCCCGGGAAAGAGGCGGGCGGTGAGAGCCAAGACCTCCGCCGTTGCTTCGGCATTTTCGCGCACCATCGTGCGTGCACAACCGTGCAGAATGGCCATGATGCGCTCGGCCAGGCTCCGGTCGTTGGGCAGCAGCCTGAGCGCATTATTGAGAAGCGCTTCCGCCCCCCGGTAATGCCGTTGCCGCAGGCTGCTCTCCGCGCGCTCCAGCAGGCGTTTAGCGTTCTCTTCGTCTGGCCCAGCAGGCCGGCTCTGTTCGCTCTTGCGCCGGGCCACTTCTTCGTCCACCAGCGTTAATTCGCGCTCTTCGGCCTGCGCCTTAAGATTCAGGAACAATTTGTGGTGCCGCATGCGGCTCAGCACCCAAGCACACTCTTCCAGGCAATCGTCGATGCGATCCTGCTTCAGCGCCGCCAGCGCTCGCTCGCTGGTGGCAACCTGCTGCTTTATGTCTTCCAGAACGTTGGCGAATTCCGCATCGCCGCTATGAGCACCAGCCAGCGCTTCGCCCTGCGCGAGATGCTTCCCTGCCCGGGCTGGATCTTCTTCACGCTCGAGAGCCTCGCGCAACTCGGTCAGTTTTTTCAGGCGCTTCTGACGTTCGTCCCATTTGCGTTTGTCTTCTATAGTCGTGACAATAGACCGCAAGCGGTTTGCCAGGCCGACGTCGTCCGGGTAGCGATCAAGGGCTTTGATCAGCCGATCACGCGCCTGCAGCAGATCAGCCGGCTTGGCCAAGGCGGTCTCGGCTAATACGTTGGCGATTACTTCGGCCCGTTCAGCCGCCTGTACCTGTTCCCAAAGCTCTTGAGGAACCGTCAGCGCGGCTTTGATCCGCGAGGCTTCTTCGAGCAGCGTGCCGGCAATGCGCCAGTTCTTGTCCTCGAGGTCTGTGGCCTCGTCAACGGCGAGTTGAAACGACGCCTGTTCGAGAGCCGCGAGGCCTTGACTCAGGTTGGCGGCCTCGCGAAACGCCCCAAGCGCGCGCACAAAGGAGTCTTGCTGAAGCGCCTCGCGGGTCTCCTTCAGCAGTGCGTAAACCCGCGCAAAGCGCTCGGCCAGCTTTCTTTGGCGAGCCGCCAGCCGCAGAAGACGGTTGCCAGAGGGAGCTTGCTCGAAGGAATTGCGAAGCAAACTGCCGGCAGTCTCGTGATCTCCTCGATCGAGCGCCGCAGCGATTTGCAACGGCATGTCTTCGTCAGAGTGCGGCATAGTTAATCCTCAACCGGCAGATTGTGGCGGACGTCCCGGAGCCCTTACTACGGAATATTCCGGGGTAAACATACTAGTACTATAGTATGGTTTGCCCTAGAATGGTTGTCTTAGCTCGGATAGCCTGCAACGTTTGCGCTCAAGCGCTCACTAAAGCGGTATGCGTTTGCGCGACATGGTGGTGTTTTGGGGCATGCGGATCGGCGGGCTCGTCCTTCTCTGGGGGCCGCGTTTGTGGTCTACATAACTCATTTCTTGAAGTAGCCTTGCAGGCTCAAGTCGGCCAGTCCCATGGCGCGTGCGAGAGAAACCTTGGCTACGTTGTATTGAAATTGAGCTCCGATTAAGTTCTCATCGGCCACGGCAACGGCCTGCTGAGCCTGCACAATCTCGACGGTATTGGTTACGCCGGCGGTAAAGCGGTCGCGCGACTGGCGAAGGGATTCGGCCGCCAGCTGCACATTGCTTTTGGCGACATCAACCTGAGCGGCGGCGGCCTTCAGATCAAGCAGCGCGCTGCGCACCTCGAAGTCGATCTGGCCGCGCAGATCCTCCATCTCGTTGTGGCGGTTGGTCAGCTCGGCATTGTTTTCGAGCACGTCGGCTTTGATGCGGCCGCCATCAAAAACATTAAACTTGACGGCACCCGTAAGGTTGAAAACGCCATGTGAGTTACTGGTGAGCCGCAAGCCTTCGTCCCCGTAGAAGCCATTGCCCGTGAGAGTGGGGTAGCGCTGGGCCTTGGCGGCGCGCAGGCTGAATTGCGCGGCAATTACGCGCGCCTTGGCCGCTTGAAAATCGGGCCGATGATCGTAAGCCTTATCGAGCGCATCTTTCACGGACACCGCTTCCAGCGGAACATCGGGCGATGGATCGGCAACCGTAAAATCCTGACCAAGGGGCAGACCGATCAGTCTGCCGAGCGCCAGCTTGTCCTTCTCAAACTGATTAGCCACAGCTACCAACTGCTGCTGCCGCTGCTTCAATTCAACCTGCGAGCGGAGCACGTCGATACCAATGGCGGTGCCGGCGTCGTGCCGCCTTTGCGCGTTGGTATAGACGGCGTTATCGGCGTCGATCTCGGCTTGCGTGGAGGTGATGCGCGCGGCATCGGCAATAATCTGCAAATAGGCATCGCCGACCGCCTGCACCACTAAGTCGCGCGCGTTACTGATGCTGAGTTCGGCCGCTTTTTCGGACTCATGCGAGGCCTTCAAATTACTGAGCACGCCGTAATCGAAGATCGTCAGCGAGGCGTTGAGCACAGCGGACTGATATGAATAAGGGCCGACGACCTTGGGGATCGAAAACCCGACGCTGGGCGGCAGTTTAACGAGGAAGCCCAGGGACTGCAAATTTAGCTGTTGCTCGGTGACACTCAGGCTGCCATCCAAATGCGGCAGCAAGGCGCTCAAAGCGCGAATCCGTTGCGCGCGCACTTCTTCGCGGGTCTGCTGGCTGGTGAGCAGCCCCAGGTTCGCTTTCAGACCGCGGTTGATGGCCTCGCCGAAACTCAGGGCAATAGGCGTGGCGGTGGCAGTGCCTTGGGCAACGCTTCCTTGAAAAGACTGGCCCGCCAAGGTAAAGGGCAAGGCACACGAAACAATGGTGAAAAGAACGCTAGGCTTGACTGTTGGCATTACCGTCTTTCGTTTGGATGCAAAAACGTATTGATTTGTGGCCGAAATATTTAAGGCCTTAACCTTTCTGCGCGCTTATAGGTTGCGTTTGGCGAATGAGCAAATCTGATAGCCAGTCAAATACTTAAAGGGAAACTCACCCATTGTATAGTGACCGCAGAGCAGTTCGACGGCATCGTGGTCCCAGTTATGCTTGCGCGCGCCTTCGATCACCTGGCGCGAGAGATGGAGCGGGAAGGTGGTGTCGTAGCGCGTGTAGATGAATTTCGATTTCTTTTTGCGCGCGGAATACATGGGATAATAGCTGGGGGGACTGATGCAGAGCCACATTTTGCGCAAGGCATCGAGCGTCACCGACCCTTCGAGGCTCTCGCGGATATGGCGCGAGGAAAGCCCTTCCCACACAACGTCGGCCACGTAGGTGGAGCAGTGATTAAAAATATCGACGCGAATGCGCGGGTCGTGCGCACTCGCCAGAAACGCGTAGCATGAGCCTAGGCTGGTGCCGACGATGCCCAGGTCCTTATAACCTTCCTGCTCCAGCCAATCGAAGCAAGCGCGGGTGTCGATCACGGCCTGGCGCGTGGCGTCGATGGTGCGGCAAATATTCGAGGACACCGCATAATCGGCGCGTTGCAAATGAGCGGGCATGCGGGCATCATGATAGGGCAGACTCAGGCGCAAAACCGATATGCCCAAGCGCTGCAAACCCGCACATAGAGCATTATGCTGCGGCAATTTTGAATTCCAGTGCGGCAACAGCGTGATGGCTTTGCGGCCGCCGCCGCGCGCCGGATACCAAAGGCAATGCACCGTGTTGTTTTCCGGATACGGCGTAGCAACGGGCGAAGTAAACTTGAGCCATTCGCCATCGGCTTGCTTGTGCAGCGCGAAATCGGTGGGCGAATCATAACGGAAAAATTCGTCACTGGCGGCGATGGCGCGTTCGTTGAGTTTTTCGATATATTGGACGGGGTCTGAACCGTTGCGGGGGAAATCTCGACTGCAGGGCCAATTCCGGGACCATTCCAGGCCGAATTCGAATGGACGAACAATGCGGTCAGTAGAACGATTGGCCAAGCCGTTTTCCCAGCCGTACATCCAATTGCGGTAGCTGCCCGCTGCTTTACGAATTAAAAACTTCATGAGGTAAAACAACCAGGATAGCGGGATGGAGACACACTTCGGGCGTGGAAGGGGCAATTGGCCGGCTGACAACCCGCCGCAGGTCAGGCATCCTGCCCCGGCATAGCGGCGAGCCGCAAACAGCATTGGCGTTTCTCCGAAGGTGTACGTTGTTGGTGGTCCAGATCCTCGACGCAGTGAAAGGAGCAACGCCATGCAACAGTTTATCGGTAAATTCAACAAAGGCACACA
>Ga0302140_10012582_pt1 | contig 10369 bp, 8 predicted proteins | sample I_Bog_E1_1_FD_202095 | JGI IMG/M metagenome (GOLD analysis project Ga0302140, IMG submission 202095) | Peat permafrost microbial communities from Stordalen Mire near Abisko, Sweden - I_Bog_E1_1 | ecosystem: Environmental > Terrestrial > Soil > Wetlands > Peat | place: Sweden: Abisko, Stordalen...
TAGCCAACGCCACGAGCAGCGCGGTGTTCAACTATGCGAGCAGCGGATTTGTTCACACTGTTGCCACGTCAGGCAGCGCGATCTTAAAGGGCCAAGCCGCCTATACCGTGGATCCAAATGCCAAAACCCCTTACACCGAGCAGTGGCATGCGTCTATCGAGCAGCAGATCCCCTTCTCGACCGTCCTCAAATTTGCCTATATTGGAACCAAGGGCACTCACCTGACCAATATTCGGGACATCAATTCGAACCAATGGGGAGCGAATGGAGCGACCACTGTTACTGTAGCTCGTCCCTACCCGACCTTTGGCCAGATCAGTGAGCTTGAAACCAGGCAGGTATCCAGCTACAACGCATTGCAAGTTACGGCTGAGCGCCGCGCGCATGGACTGGGTTTCCTCGCCTCTTACACCTTCAGCCACGCTCTGGACGAAGGTTCGGGCGAGAATTCCGCTGTTTCGAATCCCTATAACCTCCGCTACGACTACGGAAATGCGGACTACAACGTGCCGAATCGCTTTGTCGCCAGCGCGAATTACCAGTTGCCCTTCAAGGGCAGCGGGCTGTTGGGACCGCTGGAGCGTGGGTGGCAGTTGAACGCCATCGCACAATTCTACGATGGCACACCCTTTTCCGTGGGTACAACCGACGCATTCGGCGATGGACAGTCGACCCGCGCGATACTGCTTCCCGGTTTCGGCAACGGATCACTGCCAAAAGGGCAGCGCTCAGTCAAGCAGTGGTTCAACGTAAACGCCTTCCAGGTTCCTGCACCTAACTCTTTCACGTATGGAAACTCTGGCCGCAATAGTCTTGAAGGTCCGGGCACGAAGTATGTGGATTTCTCGCTCTTCAAGGATACTCACCTGACCGAATCGAAGGTTTTGCAACTGCGCGCGGAGGCCTTCAACCTGGCGAACACACCGCAGTTCAATAATCCGAACGCAACCGCTGGTACGGCCGCCATTGGAACCATCTCCGGGGCAGGTTCTGACTTGACATTTCAACGCACCGCGCGCCAGATTCAGTTCGCCGCGAAGGTCACCTTCTAACATGTTCGGCGGCGTTCAAATCATTGAACGCCGCCGAACATTCCTCAATGAAAAGTTCCCTCCCCCTACATCCTTTACCCGCACATCCCCGACGGAGGTCTTGACCAATGGAAATCACCACCCGCAGTCTCTGGACGCTTGTCCACGGCATGGGCTTTGGCGCGCTCTACCTGCTAGCCGGCTCTGGAGCAATCGCGCTGCTCTACCTGCGTTCTTCTGCCGATGAGCCGGCCAGTGCTTCTCCCAAAGGTGATCGCTACCTTGGCATCTACCTCACCGCAATGGCCGCGCTTGCATGGCTCACCGTTCTTTCCGGGACATACATTATTTATCCGTGGTATCGAGCCACCGCCCCGACTGGAACTGCCAACCTTACCTCATACCCTCGCGCTCTGCTGCTCTCCCATCCTGCCACGAAGCAGTGGCACTTGATAGGAATGGAATGGAAAGAGCACGTCGCGTGGCTTGTGCCAATCGCAATCACCATGGCAGCATTCATTGCTATCAAATATGCCCGTGATCTCAAGAATCATCCTCAGCTGCGAAACGCTCTTTATGGATTTGTAATCACCTCGCTTTTCGCGGCCGGCATTGCCGGATTCTTCGGCGCAATGCTAGACAAGAATGCTCCCGTCGATGGCGGTCAAACCGTTCAGCTGCTTCAAGGAGAAAAAGAATGAGCACGCAAGCCGCAGTTACTCAGGAGAATGCGACCGTCGTAGCGAATGGCTCTGGCGCCGCCGCCATTCTCTCTGCCGGTATCGGATCGTTTGCGGTTGCCTTATTCGCGATTGCGGCAGACAAATCTGCAGTTGTGAAAAACCTGTTTGTCTTCTATAAGCCGACCGGGGCTCTCTCTGGTGAAACTACCGTGGCCATTCTTCTCTGGCTCGCGGCGTGGGCAATCTTGAATTGGCGTTGGCGAAAGCGAAATGTCTCACTGCCGCGTATCAACGTCATTGCGCTTGTGCTGCTTGGACTCAGTCTATTGCTGACATTTCCGCCGATAGGCGATCTATTCTGATCCCTGACGCAATTCGGGAACGGCGTCGCATCTGGAGTATTCGTCAACAAATGGCAGCCGCTAGATCTGCGGATCGCTCAATGAAAGAATCAGGAGTTTAATCCATGAAGCGCAGTCTAACAATCCTACTTTTCGGTTTGATCGCCCCGATTCTCACTGCGCAGATCTCAGCAAAGCGGCTTGTGCAAAATCCGTTGATCACCGTGGACTCGTCGCCGTCTCTCGCGGGTAATGTCAACGGTCCGACGATTATTCGGGTACCCGATTGGATCGAGCACCCTCTCGGACGCTACTACCTGTATTTCGCGAACCATAAAGGTAAGTTCATCCGCCTAGCCTATGCAAACTCAGTGACTGGACCATGGAAGATCTATGAACCTGGAGTCCTCCAGGTGAAGGACACCGCCTTTTTTCGTCCTCAGCCAGACCCGCCCAATGGCGGTCTTTATACGCATGTGGCCTCCCCGGAGATATATATCGATCAAGAGAAGCGAAGAATCATTCTTTGGGCACATGGGATGTGGACTGACAGTAAAGCATGGCCGGGTGCGGGTAGTGGTGATCAGGCCGACGAACGGCAATGGCTGATGACAAATCACTATGAGCAGTACACCCAATCCTTCGAATCAAGCGACGGCCTTCACTTTACGTCTCACCCTGCAATCACCAAGCATAGCTATCTTCGAGTCTTCACTTATCGTGGGTCGTTTTACGGTGTAGCCCGCGGCGGAGAGCTCTTTCGTTCGAAGGATCCCTTCGCCGAATTCGAACCAGGGAGCGATCTATTTCGCGATTCTTCTTATGCTGGGCGGGTCCGGCATACCGCTGTTTTGCTGAGAGGAGACACTCTTTACGTGTTCTTCTCCGCTATCGGTGACGTGCCCGAACATATCTTGGTGACCAAGGTGGACCTGAGGAAGGATTGGGCAGAGTGGAAAGCCGTTCCACCCGTCGATGTGCTCACGTCCCAGGCGAACTATGAGTGCTCCGATCTTGCGTCCGCGCCTTCCAAAGCTGGGGACGTTGAAATTCCCGTACATCAGCTTCGCGACCCGGGAATATTTGAAGATAACGGCCGGGTTTACCTCTTCTATTCAATCTGCGGTGAGCAGGGACTGGCCGCGGCAGAGATTACATTCAAATGATGCTGATTCAAGCCTAAGGGTTATCACGCTGCCTATACATGTGGAGGACGCGTGGAGAGACTACTTCTAACCTTCGCGCTTACCACGAGCGCCTTATGCGCGCATCAGAACCCTGCACTAACGACAATTATTTATGAAGCCTCAGTAGTCGATACATACACTGGTATCGAGCGCTCGTGCCAAATGATCTCAGAGAAGAGTACCGATGGATTGTTCCTTCAGTTCTGATTCATGACGAGGTCAATTGCATCCCTTCGCCGAGAGTGTGCTTAAATAGGAGGAACGGCAGAGACAAGCCTGAACTCCAGGATAGGTATATGAATTCCATGCGTCGGATGTGTCGAATGTACTGCTGCTGTTGCGTACATTCCATTCCCTGCGCGTGAGTTCGCCCCCGATTCGTATCAGAAGATTGGATTCGAGACAGCCCACGCACTCAATGAGAGCGTGGGCTTTGCGTTGATGGCGACGTCCTTGCAGGAAAGGAAACCGGTTATGCAGAGGGAAACAAATACAGGCTTAGGCATTGTGAAACTTGCAGCCTTCCTAGCGATGGCTTTGGCAGTATTCACCACACAAGCACAGACGGCCAAGCCATCCCACCCAACGGTTGTTTTCATGACAGATTTTGGCCATGTGGACGATTCCGTACCCATCTGCAAGGGAGTGATGCTGGCGATTGAGCCCGATCTCCGCCTGGTCGACCTGACGCACGACGTGACGCCATTCAGCATTCTCGAAGGTGCGCGATTCCTGGCTGGGACGGCTCCCTACTTTCCCCAAGGAACGGTCTTTGCCGGCGTTGTAGATCCCGGAGTAGGCAGCGCCCGCAAAGCGATCGTGGCTCTTACCAAGCGCGGCCTCTATTTTGTAGTGCCGGATAACGGGCTACTCACTTTGGTGGCGAATCAAGACGAGATTGTAGCAGCACATGAGATCACCAATATCAAATGGATGATTGGCGCCAAGCTTTCCTCCACTTTTCATGGCCGCGATATCTTCTCCCCCGTTGCGGCGCACATTGCACACGGAGAAGACTGGACCGAAGTCGGGCCGGAACTTGCTGTGTCCTCCCTTGTGCGCCTGAATGTTCCGGCTGCCTCTTTGGATGGAACAGAACTTGCAGCTACGGTGATTGGCACCGATGGACCGTTTGGAAACCTTGTGACCAACGCGGCCAAAGACGACTTTGCCAAGCTTGGATACGCGCTGGGAGACAAGGTAGAGGCATCCATCGACGGCAAGAGCTTCGAGATTCCATTTGTCAAGACGTTCAGCGATGTGCCGGTAGGATCGCCACTGTTCTACATCGATTCACGCGGCCGCCTCGGTCTAGCCGTCAACCAGGGAAGCTTTGCTGCCCTATATCCGGTGAAGATTCCAGCGCCCATTGTCATCTCTCAAAAAGTAGCAGCCAAGTAAGACCAACCAGAAGAGGAGATACACATGCGAAAGAATATTCTGATACTGCTTCTCGTCTTTCTTGCCGCGCTTGTTGCCGGTGCCCAGTCGTTTCGCGGAGGAATAAGCGGACAGCTTCGTGATTCATCGGGAGCCAATTTGGTACAGGGAAACGTCAGTGCCCGCAACCTCGCTACTGGAGCGACTCGGACAATTCAAGTGGGCAACGACGGAAGCTTCCTACTGCGCGAACTTCCGGCCGGCGATTATGAGGTCTCTGCCGAAAGTTCCGGCCTGCAACCCGTCACGAAACAAGTGAGGGTCAGTGTTGGTCTAGACACAACCGTCGATTTTGAGCTCGGCCAAATCAAGCAGGTTGTGCAACAGGTGCAGGTCAGCGATGTTGCGCCTTTGATCGAATCCACGCGCGACACCCTCTCTCAAGTGGTGGAGAACCGCCTCGTCGTCGACTTTCCTTTGAATGGCCGCGACTTCGGAAAACTGATCGCTCTCACTCCAGGCGTTACGGTGGAGGGATCGGGAGTCGCTGGGACTGAGAAGGGATTTGGTCAGTTCAACATCAATGGCAATCGCGATCGCTCAAACAATTATCTGCTGGACGGTACAGACAACAACGATCCCTTCTTCAACAACTCCGCGTTGAATCAGGTCGGGATTACCGGCGCACCCGCATCCTTGCTGCCGATTGACGCCATCCAAGAGTTCAATCTGGAGACCCAAGCTCCCGCGGAATACGGCCGGAACAGCGGCGCCACGGTGAACATCCTTACCAAATCAGGCACGAACCAATTCCACGGAACATCTTTTGAGTACGTGCGTAATTCGGCCTTCGACGCGCGCAACTACTTCAACACGCGCCTCAATTCGGATGGCAGTGCAAACACTCAGAGTCCATTCAGGAACAATCAATTCGGCGTTTCGCTTGGCGGTCCACTGGTGAAGAACCGCACCTTCTTTTTTACAGCGTATGAAGGACAGCGCGAGCGCGTAACCAGCGACTTCGCGTTGAATGTGCCTACAAGCACACAGATCGCTTCGGCCAAAGCCATTGCGACCGATGTGGAAGGCGCCACCATCAACCCCGCGCTCGACAAAGTGCTGGCCTTCTTTCCATCCTCTTCTACGGGATCGCTCAACGGCGTGGTGAGCGACAAGAACGATCTGAATAGCGTCATCGCCAAGATCGATCATCAATTGCGCCCCAATCAGAGCCTCTACGCAAATTACGTCTATAGTTCCAGCGATCAGAAGTTTCCGCTTGGAGGCCTTGGCTATGGCGCCGGCTCGCGAATTGCTCAGTTTGCTCAGGTGTCACCAACCACTGTGCAAGTCGCCTCGCTGGGACTTCTTTCCGTTCTCGGCGGCAACAGGCTGAATGAACTTCGCTTTGGATATTCGCGCTATGGGACCTCCTTTGCGGGTGCGGATGCGAACTTCGACCCTGCTTCCGTAGGTTTGAATCTGGGTACGGGAAAGACCGGATTGCCCGAGATCGATTTCAACGGAACAATCGAAAATCTGGGTGCCTCGGCTTACAGCATTCCCCGCGGCCGCACCAGCAACACACTGCAAGCGCTGGATAACTACTCCCTGACCAAAAGGAAACACGCCATCAAACTTGGCGCAGAATATCGCCGTGCATTTGTCGATTCGTACAATGACAATCTTGAGCGCGGCCTGCTCGACGTGAACTTTGAAACCGACCCAGATACAGGCGAAAATCTATACTCTCCTGATTCCGTGGTCAACCTTCTGACCAGCTTTTATCTCGGTGATATTTACACCGGCATTAATACGGGCAATACGCAGCGCACCACAACCAATAACAGTTTTGGCGCTTTTGCTCAGGACGATTACCGCATCGCAAATCGCCTTACGCTGAACGCCGGCTTGCGCTGGGAATACTTCGGACCGCTCGGCGAAACAGATGGGCTGATCTCCAACTACGACTTCACGAGCGGGAAACTGGTGCAGGGCCGCAGTTATGATCGCACCCTCACCAACTTCTCGCCTCGCCTCGGCTTTGCATACAACGTGGGAAAGCAGCTGGTTATGCGTGGCGGATACGGGCTTTATTACGACTACATTCCGCAGAACCTGCTGATTGCCAACTACACCAATGCTGCCGGCATTACCACCAATCCAATCGGCTCCAAGCCAGTTGTGCCGCTGGGATTTGACAGTACCGCGTGGGCTACGGGAAGCGGCGCAGCTTATATTCCTTACGACGGTTCGTACAGCATCTTTGGTACGAACAGTAACTTCAGAGTGCCTTATACGCAAAGCTGGAACCTTAACCTGCAGCACGAACTCGGACGCGCCGCTTCGTTCGAGGTTGGATACGTAGGTTCAAAGGGCTCGCATCTGACACGCCTCTACGACGCCAACCAGACCGATGCGGATGGGAACTATCCAAACAGCGACTACGCGCAGATCGCAATCCTCACTACCGAAGCCGCTTCAAAGTACAACGCGCTGCAAACTACGCTGCGCATTCGCAATCTGCATGGGTTGACTGGGTTTTCAACCTACAACTGGTCGCACTCCATCGACGATGCAAGCGATGGCATTGACTTTACGGCCGGTGCGGCCATGCCGCAGGATTCCTTCAATCTCGCTGCCGAACGCGGCAACTCCACCTTCGACACGCGCCAGCGTTTCACAGTAGCTCTCAACTATCGGGCGCCGCGGCTCACGCTTGGCCCGGAGTGGCTCAGCAAAGGCTGGCAGTTGAACACCATTACGACTGTGCAGAGCGGGCGTCCGATTCCAATCGTGACATCCAATGACACCAGTGGACGATATAACTATCGTCAGCGTCCAAATCTTGTTGCGGGCAAGAACCCGATCCTTGCTCACTGGTCGCCGGCAACTGGCTACCTGAATCCTGAAGCGTTCACTCAGCCTGAACAGGGTACATTCGGAAATCTGGGGCGCAATCAAATCTACAGCGCCGGCTTCTGGAACACCGATTTCTCGCTGGAGAAGTCCACCACGCTGCGCGGGGACCTGGAACTGCAACTGCGCGCCGAGGTCTTCAACCTCTTCAATCATCCGAACTTCGCTTTACCCAATGGCTCGCTTTCGTTCGGTCAGGATTCTTCAGGTCAGGCTCTGCCGATGGGAGCGATCTCTCAAACTCCCGACGTGGCGCAGGGAAACCCTGGATTGGGTGGCGGCGGGCCTCGCGTTCTGCAACTAGGTGCGCGCCTTCAGTTCTAATTGAGCATGCTAGCGGTCGAACGGCAATGCTGATGGCATCCTGAATTCGAGCACCGCTGATACAAGTGATGAAAGGTAGGGGTCCTTTGTGCAAACAATAATGCGGCGGTTCTTGATCCTCCTCCTGTTTTCGACACCATCTTTCGCGCAAGGTACTTCCGTCGCTCCCACCCAAACAGCCGATCAGATTTTTCTCAACGGCAACATCTACACCGGCGCCCGCACTGTGAGTGATCGTGTCGAAGGCCACGACCTACGGAAGATCGTCGTGGGACCTCGTGTCCAGGCGCTGGCAGTCAAGGGCGACCGAATCCTCGCAGTGGGCACCAATCGGGAGATCGAGCGATTCAGAGGAAGCCACACCATCAGCGTGGATCTGGGCGGGCATTTTGTCCTGCCGGGCATCAATGACTCGCATCTTCACCTGGCCATTGGAGGCATGGAAGAACTCAACGTCGATCTGGTAGGGGTTAAGTCGCTGCGCGAGATGCAGGAGCGCATTGCGACCCAGGCGACGCACGCCGCCTCTGGGGAATGGCTGCAAGGCGGTGGATGGGACCATACCCTCTGGGCTGAGCAGAAGCTGCCAACCCGACAGGATTTGGATGCGATCACCGGCGGCCACCCTGCGTTCTTTTCGCGAATCGATGGACATATTGTTGTAGCCAATACGACGGCTTTGCATGCAGCCGCGATAGCAGCGGATACCGCCGATCCTGAAGGCGGTAAGATCGACCGCGATGCCAAGGGGGAGCCAACGGGGATCCTGAGGGAGAGCGCACGAGAAATCCTCCTTGCCAAAGTCCCAAAACCGACAAAAGCGAAACGGCGGCAGGCTATCGAACTGGCGTTATCGGAGGCCGCTCAGTGGGGTTTGACCTCAGTGCAGGACAATTCCGAGTGGGAAGACTTTCTGATCTACGAGGATTTGGAGCGCGAAGGGGAACTGACGCTGCGAATCTCAGAATGGCTGCCATTTACGGCGTCACTCGACGAACTCAAGCAGATGCGCGCTCACCACTCACAAGCCGATCCGATGTTGCACACCGGGCAATTGAAGGGCTTCCTGGATGGCTCGTTGGGCTCGCACACTGCGGCTTTGCTGGCGCCATACTCCGACGAACCAACAAACACTGGCCTCCTTCAACTCACTCAGACTCGTCTTAACGAGCTGACACGAGAACGCGCCGCAGCAGGGTTTCAGATTGGATTCCATGCCATCGGGGATAGGGCTGTAGAGATGGCTTTGCAGGCCTTTGACGCAGCAGAAAATACAGATCTGCCTCGGGCAAAGACTTCGAAATGGAATGACTACCGATTCCGCATTGAACACGCACAGGTACTCTCTCCCAACCAGTTTGCCCGATTTCACGAATTGGGCGTAATCGCTTCGATGCAGCCGAATCACCTGCTCACTGACATGAACTGGGTGGAATCCCGAATAGGATTAGAGCGGGTAAAACACTCTTATGCCTGGAGAGCGTTCCTCGACGCGAACGTCCCGTTGGCGTTTGGAACGGACTATCCAGTCGAACCGCTGACGCCCTTTCGCGGCCTGTATGCGGCGGTGACACGCAGGAATGAAGCGGGAACCAAAGAACTCCACACCGAACAGAAGCTGACGATTGATGAGGCAATTGCGGCATATACCACAGGCGCGGCACATGCCGAATTTGCCGATCAGGACAAGGGCTTGCTCCAGCCTCGGATGTTAGCGGATTTCATCGTGCTCGACCGCGACATTACCAAGGTACAACCTCTTGATATTCTAGGAACTCGCGTGCTGCGAACGGTGGTGGGGGGAAGGACTATGTATGGGCTGTAGGCTCGGCATTTCAATTTGAGTGAACGCCTCTTGCGAGACGAAATCGGTCCTCACGTGGATGAAGGTCACCCGCTTGCCGCAATTGTCTTCGATGGCCTTCACGATTGCATCCGCATCGGGAGCCGGACCATCGCCGGCCGAGACCAAAATCAGCAACGACTGAGTTAGTCCTTGCACGACATTCGCGAATCCGAAGGCCTTTGCTTCTTCTTGACCTCGTCGGGACCCAAGCGGAGTCTGGGATTACCCATGGCTACCAGCTCTCTTCTTGGTCTGGGTTGCCGTTTTCTTTGTCTCCACCAATGCAAGCAATCTGAGAGGATCACGGATGTGCTCTGGCCTGATCCTTCTTGGCCTTCCCATCCTGTTGTTCATGTGAAAACTGTATGCAGATCCGCCGGATCGAAGGAATGGTATGGAAGATTGAATTGCTCCACATTGCGAAGGAGGACCGAAGCACCCGTTTTGGGCCCGCGCAGAGTGATTCGGGAACAGATTGGAGATTCACAAAAAACACTGAAAGCCAATCAACCACACAAGGCTGCCCGATTTAACGGCAGGGCAAACGCATTTCAAAACATCTCCAAGAGTCTGAATAGGAACCGGTCATCCCATCCGGCGCGTTTGAATTTTCCGCGCAAGGAGCCTTTGGACCCCTCTTTCTGCATGGCGTTGAGGA
>Ga0302140_10012586_pt1 | contig 10368 bp, 7 predicted proteins | sample I_Bog_E1_1_FD_202095 | JGI IMG/M metagenome (GOLD analysis project Ga0302140, IMG submission 202095) | Peat permafrost microbial communities from Stordalen Mire near Abisko, Sweden - I_Bog_E1_1 | ecosystem: Environmental > Terrestrial > Soil > Wetlands > Peat | place: Sweden: Abisko, Stordalen...
AACCGGCAAACCAGAAATTGCACCATTCGCCTGCCGTCGAGTTTATGATCTGCTGCGGTACAATCTTTATCATGGCGGGTTGGCGGAACTGGCAGACGCAGAGGTCTCAAAAACCTCCGAGAGCAATCTCATATCGGTTCGATTCCGATACCCGCCACCATCTAGTGTCTCCCCCCAAATATCCCGATCGCAAAAAGATGCCGTCATCCTGAGCATTCCGACTCGCGTGGCGAGTTATACCTAAAATGAACAGATCAGGCACTGCTGATTCCATTGGACTTATGCGCCTGTTCATTCGGACCGAAATGCCTTCCCCCTCAAACCCAAAGAATGCCGTCATCCTGAGCGAAGCGTAGCGAAGTCGAAGGACCTGCGGTTGCCTTTGCCGTTGTTTTTGCTCTTCCCAGCCCAAGCACCAACGCGGGTGCCCCACCGATGCCCGCCTGTTTGTGCCTTTGCATTTCTGTCTGTCATTCCCAAAGGGAATCTGCTGCTCGGGTCCCAAGAAGCGTATGGAACGCGGCCCTACGAAGCTCCAACGGCGCGACGCTATCCCAGCCCAGGCCATCGGTCTGGGGATACCTGAGGGCCCAATTGATTCCTTTGCCGTTCAATGCGGCGCACATCACTATGATGGAAACAATGCCCGTCAGCGAAGCGACAGCCCGCGCACTCCCCAGCCTGCACGCGTTTTTCGCGCCCGGCGGCATCCTCGCGCAGTCTCCGCTCCCCTACGAATACCGCCCCGGCCAGCTCGAAATGGCCAAAGCCGTGGAACGCGCCCTCGAAGAGCGGCGGCATTTGATCGTCGAAGCCGGCACCGGCACTGGTAAGACCCTGGCGTATCTCCTTCCAGCGCTCAGAACCGGCCGCCGCGTCATCATTTCGACTGGTACTAAAGCCCTCCAGGACCAGCTCTACTTCCGCGACATTCCCTTTCTGGAGTCGCTGCTAGGCGAGCTGCGCGTCTGCTACATGAAAGGCCGCAATAACTACCTCTGCCGCCACAAGCTGGTCACGCTCAACGCACATCCAATCCTGTCCGGCCTTGAAGAAATCGACCAGTTCCATCAGATCGCCGAGTGGGAAAAGACCACCGAAACCGGCGACCGCGCCGAGCTCTCCGGCATCCCCGAAGCGAGCGCGCTCTGGTCCCGCATCGACGCCCGCAGCGAGGCCTGCCTCGGCCAGACCTGCCCCGACTACCAGCGCTGCTTCGTCACCGAAATGCGCCGCAAAGCGCAGGAGTCGGACATCGTCATCGTCAACCACCACCTCTTCTTCGCCGACCTCTCCGTCCGCCAGATGGCCTCAGGCGCGCCCGACGCAGGAGTCATCCCCGAAGCCGGCGCCGTCATCTTCGATGAAGCCCACGAGCTCGAAGACATTGCCAGCAACTACTTCGGCATCTCCGTCAGCAACCTGCGCTTTGAAGACCTCTGCCGCGACGCCGAAGCCATGCTCAAAAAGGGCGAAAACTACGCTTCAGCTCCGAATACCGCAGTCCTCGTCGCAAGCCAGCAGCTCCGCGACCGAGCGCGGATGTTCTTTTCGCAGCTCCCCATCCGTGGAGATGGCCGCCAGCCCTTCGACAACCGCGAAGAGTTTCTGGAAACCCGCGGCGACCTCTACTTAAGCGTAAAAAACACCCTCACCCGCCTCGAAGCCGACCTGAGCCAGCTCAATGGCCCCGAGGCTCCAGCAGAAGCCCCCGGCCTGCGCAAACGCGTCACCAACCTCCGCTCGGAACTCGAATTCGTCCTCGAATCGACCTCCGGCAACATGGTCTATTGGATGGAACGGCGAATCTCCGGCGGCCTCCAAAAACAGTCGCGAACCACCTTCCTCCAGGCCACGCCCATCGACGTCTCCGGCCTCCTCGAAGACCAGCTTTTCCAGCGCTTCCCGACAGTCGTGATGACCTCAGCTACGCTGACAGTCCAGGGCAGCTTCGAACACATCCGCAAGCGTCTCGGCCTCGGTACCGAAACCAGCGACGCTCGCGAACTCGTCGTCCCATCGCACTTCAAGTATCAGGATCAGGCCCTGCTCTACCTGCCGCCCGAGATGCCAGACCCCCGCGCGCCCAACTACCCCGCCGCCGCCGCCCGCTGCATCCAACGCGTCCTGGAAATCACCAAAGGCCGCGCCTTCTGCCTCTTCACCAGCTACAGCCAGATGCGCGACCTCTACGAGCGCTTGCTTCCAGTGCTCGATTACCCCATCCTGCTCCACGGCGCCGCCCCTCGAAATACCCTTTTGGAGCAGTTCCGCACCACCCCAAACGCCGTTCTCTTCGGCACCGCCAGCTTCTGGCAGGGCGTAGACGTGCAAGGCGAAGCCCTAAGCTGCGTCATCATCGACCGCCTGCCCTTCGCCGTCCCCAACGATCCGGTAGTCGCCGCACGCATGAAGTTCATAGAAGACAACGGCGGCAAACCCTTCTTCGAGTACCAGGTCCCATCGGCAGTCATCGCCCTCAAACAAGGCTTCGGACGCCTGATCCGCTCGCTTGAAGACCGCGGCGTTTTAGTCCTCCTCGACTCCAGAATCCGCAATAAATCCTACGGCCAGGCCTTCCTCGACTCGCTCCCACCCTACCGCGTCACGCAAACCATCACCGACGTACAAGCGTTCTTTGGCCCGGAATGAATTCTGCGTGGAATCTCGTCCTGTTCTGCTACACTTCCGCCAAACATCCAGCGCAGTCCAACGACCGCACCGCAATCAATGACGCTGGAAATTGAAGCGTAGCCAATCTCTCGCCGCTCTGGCACCCCATATCTCAGAACTGGAGCAACGGGAGCCCGTGAGCGAACGAAAACGAGATAATCTGAAATTATTTCCGGCAAAGAGTACCGTGCATGGTACATTTAATGCGGCGGGTCATAAACGTGTGCCCGCGAGTTTTTACCGAACGAAAGCCGGAAATGAGCCCGTACGGATTTGGCTCAAATCGCTCAATGCAGAAGACCGGCGGTCGATTGGAGAAGACATCAAGGCGGTGGAATTCGGGTGGCCGATTGGGATGCCAACTTGCCGTCCAATGGGAGACGGACTCCACGAGGTGCGGACTTCTTTGCCGGGGAATCGGATTGCACGCGTCTTCTTCTATGTGGATCGGGCACAAAGAATGATCCTGCTGCATGGAATCCTCAAGAAGACCATGGCCACGCCGCCGAACGATTTGGAGTTAGCGCGGAACAACAAACGGAAACACGAAAAGGCACTCGAATGAAAACAGTTGAAGCTCCTTTCGACCATACCGGGTCCACCTTCGACAGCTTCCTCGAAGAAGAGGGCATTCTCGAAGATGTTCAAGCGGTAGCCATCAAGCGCGTGATCGCGTGGCAGCTCTCGGAAGCCATGAAAGCCGGCAAAGTCAGCAAGAAGGCCATGGCCGAGCGCATGGGCACCAGCCGTTCTCAATTGGACCGCCTGCTCGACCCGAAAAACAGCGCCGTCAATCTCGAAACCATCGCAAAAGCAGCCCGCGCAGTCGGCAAACGCGTACGGCTTGAGATGGTCGACGCCGCCTGGACCAATCCTGCGAAGCGTCACGGCCAGCGGTAAAATCTAAGCTGGCCTTATGTCCCGAAACTTCTACGCTCTCGCCGCCACGCTAGGCCTGCTCGCGCTGGTCTCCTGCGGCATGACGTTCATCCCCGCGACCTTCCAGCCCGAATTGCCGGCCAATGCCTCGCTGTGGAGGACGCTCGCGACCTTCCTGCTGCTTCTCGGCCTCATTTCGACGCTGATCGGCTCCATGTCGCATCTATTCGAACAGGTAGACCGGCGCACCGAAGAGCGCCGCCGCGCCGAGCGCGAACGTCGCAATAAGGGACTCTGAAACCCCTTCAAAACCGAAGAGAGAAAACACCTTATGTATGAAGTAACCGTAGACGCAGGCTTCTCCTCCGGCCATTACCTGCGCAACTATTATGGCAAGTGCGAAAACCCCCACGGCCACAACTACAAAGTTCGCGTCACCCTCGCCGGTCGCGAACTGGACGAAGCCGGAATGCTGCTCGACTTCAAGCTGCTCAAAAACGTCCTGCGTCCAGTCGTCGACCGCATCGACCACCAGATGCTCAACGACCTCGAGCCGTTTACCGAACTCAACCCCTCGGCCGAGAACCTGGCCCGCTACTTCTACGACCAGACCAACACCCAGCTTGCCGAAATGACCGGCGGCCGAGTGCGCGTAAAGGACTGCACCATTTGGGAAACAGACACTACGACGGCGACGTACTACGAATAGTTCGCACGTATTGCGCACCGTAGTACAAGCATTGCGCAGCGTATGACACGGATTGCGCAATGTAACACAAGGATTGCGCACTGTTGTACGCCGATTGCGCAGTGCGGACCCCGCCGCGTGAACTACTTCTTCATTCCGTCCAAAATCGATCCCACGATACCGCCGACCACGCCACCCTGAATCGACTCCTGCCTCTCCGTCGGCATGTACTGCTGCAACTGGTGCGCCAGCCGCGAAATCGGCAGCGTCTGCAGCCAAACCCGCCCCGGCCCGGTCAGCGCGGCAAGGAAAATGCCATCCCCGCCAAAGATCATGTTTTTCAACCCACGCACCACGGTGATATTGAAACCAACCGAACCCTGAAACGCCCCCACGTGGCCCGGATGCACGCGCAGCGTCTCGCCCGGAGCCAGATCCTTGATCACCACTTCGCCGGAAAGCTCCAGCCACGCCGTGCCGATTCCGCCCACTTTTTGCAGCAGAAACCCATCCCCGCCAAAGATCCCCGCGCCCAGCGACTGCTGAAAGCCGACGCTGAGCTGAATCTGCTCCGTAGCGCAGAGAAAGCCGTGGCGATGAATGTAATACTCGTGCCCCGGCTGCACCTCGACAGGCAGAATATGCCCCGGCACACGCGCCGCAAAGGCCACTTCGCCCACCGCGCCCCAGGCGCGGTATTCGGTCATAAACAGGCTGCCGCCGCCGACCACCCTCTTGATCGCGCCAAAGAAACCGCCTCCGCCCATCATCTGGGTATGCGTAGTCATGTTGATGGAGCTGGACATCCAGGACAATTCACCGGCCTCGGAGATGATAGCGTCGTTCGGTTGCAGCAGAAATTCCAGGACGGGCATGGTCGTGCCCACAATGCGGCTTTGCATGGCAGATTCTCCTATAGCGTTCTTCTACGCAGACCGTGGCTAGAAAAGTTCCATGACGGCGAAGCCTGCGGAAATCCCGGCAAATCTTTTGAGTTAAGAGACGAATTATATATGGGGCAACGCCGTCAATTTTTAATTTTTGGAACCGGGCGCACGCCTGGTTTAGCATGCGCCCAAGGCGGGGGAAGCGCGAATTATTTGGGGCCGCAGTGATCGGCGCCGTAAAGCCGGCATAGGCCGTCGACGCGCCATCAAAGTACAGTCCCATCTAGTGTCCTGAGTCGGAAGTTCGCAACTCATTTCCAGCTAGCCGCTTGAGGCGTAAATCGCTGAAAAACAGGTCCTTTACTACGTTCAGGGTGACAAACTTTCTTGAACGAATTACAGATTCGGGACCCTAGTGTTGCCCCTCTCCGAGATCGTTGTGCAGGTCAAACTTGATAGCCATGCTGTGCGGAATGGCCCGGTAGCCGACCCCTCCCCTATCCGTGCCGTAGATCTCCGGATTCCTGGAGATGGCATCAGCCCTTGTGCCATGTTATTCACCGATCAGGGGCGATACACTTGGAATTGACATAAGGAACTGGGAAAATCATGTTTGAAAATCTGACAGACAAGCTCCAGCGCGCCTTCAAACACCTCCGTGGCCAGGGCGTGCTGACCGAAGAAAACATGGACGAGGCGCTCGGCGAGATTCGCGTCGCCCTGCTCGAAGCCGACGTGAACCTGGGCGTGGTCAAAGATCTGATCGCCCAGATCCGCTCCAAGGCCCTCGGCACCGAAGTCATGACCGCCCTTTCGCCCACCGAACAGGTGGTCAAGATCGTCCGCGACGAACTGGTGGCCTTGCTCGGCAAAGACACGGCGCGGTTCAAATTCGCCTCGAAGCCCCCAACCGTCATTCTCATGGCCGGCTTGCAGGGCTCGGGCAAGACGACTACTGCGGGCAAACTCGCCGTCTGGCTGAAAAAGGGCGGCCATCGGCCGCTGCTGGTTTCCGTCGACGTCTACCGCCCGGCAGCCCGCGAACAGCTCAAAGTCGTCGCCAAAGCCACCGAAACCCGCATCTACGAGGGCGACACCAAGGGTGAGCAGCCCGGTTCAGCGCTGGTTGAACGGTTGGCCAAAGAAGCCAAGCGCGAAGCCATGATCCTCGGCTGCGACACGCTCATCGTCGACACCGCCGGACGCCTGGGCATCGACGAAGAGCTGATGCAGGAGATGGAGCGGCTCAAGAAGCTCCTCGACCCGCAGGAGATCCTCTTCGTCGCCGACGCCATGACGGGCCAGGACGCCGTCAACTCAGCGTCCGACTTCCACCGCCGCCTCGGCCTCACCGGCGTGGTCCTCTCCAAAATGGATGGCGACGCTCGCGGCGGCGCAGCGCTCTCCATTCGCCACGTCACCGGCCAGCCCATCAAGTTCATCGGCACCGGCGAAAAACCGGACGCCTTCGAGGCCTTCCACCCCGACCGCATCACCGGCCGCATCCTCGGCCAGGGCGACATGCTCAGCCTGCTCGAAAAGGCCGACAGCGTCCTCGATCGCAAAAAGAGCGAAGACTTCGCCAAAAAGGCTCTCTTAGGCGACGGCTTCTCTCTCGAAGACTTCCGCGACCAGCTCCGCCAGATCAAGAAACTTGGCTCTATGGAGTCGATCTTGAAGATGCTGCCCTCGGTTGGCCCCTTCGCCGGCCTCCAGCAGGCGTCAAAAAACGTCGACGAAAGCCAGTTCACGCGCCTTGAAGCCATCATCAACTCGATGACCAAAAAGGAGCGCCTGAACGCCGACCTGATCAACGGCTCAAGACGCAAACGCATCGCCGCCGGTTCAGGTACAGACGTGCAGGACGTAAACCAGTTGCTTCGCCAATACTCACAGATGAGCAAGATGTTCAAGCAAATGGGCAAAGGTGGTATGGCCAAACAAATGATGCGCGGCGGCATGGCTGGCCTGATGGGCGGAGGACCAAAACAGAAGTTCGGGCGCTAACTCGAAAATCTGGAGCTAGGGCTATGCTGACTAACCCATACCTCCAAAGCATTGTGAAAGGGCACGGCTGGTAGGTCTGGGTTTCAACCCAGGCGAAACGTGCCGGTAAGAGCCGATCAAATCGACTGGGCATTGCAGGCTGCGGAAGAACCACCTTGGGTTTGGCTTTGTGAAAGGGCATGACTTCAGTCGTGCCAATAAGAACTGAGAAATAGCCGGGGCTTTAGCCCCTGAGGGACGCTTCCACGCGACACGAAGGAGCAACGATGCGCAAACTAACAGTGAAGAACTTCTCGGTGATCAAAGAAGCCGAACTGGAGTTCGGCAAAATCACTGTGCTCATCGGCCCCCAGTCCAGCGGGAAAAGCCTGCTCTGCAAGCTGGCGTATTTTCTCGGTAAAGAATTGGTCGAGCTAGCTGTATCTTCCATCTTGGACGGCACCCCATGGAACGAGTATTTGAACGCGGCAACCAAGGGGTTCCGGGCTCGTTTCTTCGAGGATAGATTGGTATCCGAGAAGACCGAAGCGAGATTCTCTTCGTTTGGCTACGAAGTATCGCTTAGCTGGGAGCACGGATCGAGTGACCTAAGATTTCAGTTCAGCGAAGAATTTCAACAGCAGTTTGATGTTCTAACTAATTCGTTCTACCTTGACGCGCCAGCAGCTTCAGGAGCGTTTCTCCCCGGAGGCATTAGCTCAAGCCGCCGGCAAGAAGATATTTGGATCGGGCTGAATACCGTCCTCGCTGATCCTGCGGCGGACCCGGTGCTCGATGGAATCCTTTATGTCCCGGCGGGGAGAGCTTTCTTTACGAATCTCTCCAAGGGATCGGCAGTACTTCAAAACCTTGGACTCGATTCGATTACGCGAGAGTTCTCAGCGCAGATTCAATGGGATCCGCGCTGGGGAGAAGGCATGTTCGCATCGAGGCGCGGGGTAACAGATGAGGTCAAACAGGCCATGACCCGTATTGCGGGCGGGTTGATCGTGATGGACTCCGGCGTTCCAAGCTTCCTTGCCTCGGACGGTCGCAAACTTCCGCTGGAAGTGCTGTCAACAGGCAATCAGGAACTAATTCCACTTTTCAATATTCTGGAACGGTTGATGATCACGCGAGAACACCTAGTTGAGGGTGCTAAGGTGAGGTACGCTCAGGCTCACAACAGACGGCCGGTGACCAGCAGGTCACTGCTCTATCTTGAGGAACCGGAGGCTAACATTTTCCCGCGAACCCAGTACGAATTGGTTCAGTTGTTCTCTTGGCTCGCGAGCGACCCCATTCTCGATTTCTCCTGGGTAATCACAACCCACAGTCCCTACATCATGACCGCGTTCAACACGCTAATTGAAGCAGGCCGCGTTGGATCGTTACCCGAAAATCGGGAAAAGGTAAACACAGTTATCCCCGAGCAATATTGGATCAAAGAGAGCGACTTCAAAGCCTACGCAATTGAAGACGGCATATTGATTTCGATCTTCAAGCCAGAGGCCGAAGATCCAGATGGCGAGGGCATGATCAACGGCGATTACCTCGACAGCGTTTCCGACCAGTTAGGCAAAGAGTTTAACCGGCTGCTGGATATCGAATTTGCGAAGTAACCTGCCAAGTTATGTCCGCGAGCACTCCGGCGAATGGGCTGTCGTCGAAGAGAACCGGCGCAGCGCCCGATTCCGCAATCCCAATAAAGGCAGAGTCAAGGTGCTGATCGTAACCGTGGACGGTGGAATGATAACGGCGGGAGTTCGTGCAGATTTTGTCGTGGCTCATCCAAAGTTAGTAGATGTGATCGTGGAACTGAAGGGCAGCGACGTGGCCCAGGCGATCGAACAAATTCGAGCGACAGTGCCGGCATGGCGGCAGCACGCTTTAGCAGGTAAGGTCCACGCAGCGCTTGTCGTTCGCGGGCAGGGCGTCCATCCGAAGACATCTCTGCTCACTGAACGCTTAGCCAAAAGATTCCAAAGAGATTTCAACATGAAATTACTGATTGAGACACGTAATCGAGACTACGAGTTCGCGGAATTTCTGCCGGAGAGGCAGTAAAGTGCGGAACACCACCAGCCTGCAAGACCAACTCGACGAAATCACCGCGCGGACCCGCAAGCTCGTCCAGGCCGAGCGCCTCGCCGTGGGTGAGCGTGCCGTCGAAGAGCTATTCGCCACCGGAATCGAAGAGCGAATTTTACCTGTAGGAGCGGTAGCACCAGAATTTGAATTGCGCGACTCCTCGAATCGGTTGGTGCGCAGTCGGGATTTGCTGGCGATGGGGCCGCTGGTAATGAAGTTTTTTCGCGGTCGATGGTGTTCGTATTGCGTAACCGAGCTCGAGACGTGGCGGGACCTGTATGGGCAGATTCGCGAGCACGGGGCGCTGCTGGTAGCCCTCAGTCCTGAGACGCAACGGCAGTCGGATTTCGCGGTCCAGCAGCACGGTTTACCGTTCCCCTTGCTCCATGATCCAGGCACCCGGCTCGCAGAGCAGTTTGGATTGGTTTATTCCGTGCCGGAGTATCACCAGCGATACTTGAAGTCGATCATGGTGAATCTACCTTTCCTGAACGGCGAGGCAAGCTGGCGCCTGCCCATGCCCGCCACTTACGTAATCGGACGAGATGGACGGGTAGCCTTTGCCGAAGCACATGCCGATTTCCGGGTCCGGCCAGAGCCAATCGACGCGCTTTCTGCATTCCTACGGTAATAAACTGACCAAAACACATCGGCACTCAGCTCGGTGAGTACGCATGCCTATTTAACTCTATTTATATCTTATATTTAGCGCGGTGTACCGCAATGTTCGTGGAGTTTGACCCTGCCAGCCAGACCTTGTTACAATCAGATTGCGGGGTGGAGCAGCCCGGTAGCTCGTTGGGCTCATAACCCAAAGGTCGTAGGTTCAAATCCTACCCCCGCAACCAAAATAATCAATAACTTACAGATTCTGGTCGCTTTCGATAAGTCCCCGTTATCCCCCATTAGGAACAGACTGCTATTTGCTATGCAACCGCAGCCACCACTTCGGCGGGTGAATCCTGCGGGGTGGGGCCGAAAACCAGTCCTACAACCTGACTGTTTGCCCGGCGCTTGGTTTCCGTCATGGCCCGCCCGTAGACGTTCATCGTCGTCTGGATCGAGGCGTGACGCATCAATTCCTGTTGCACCTTCATCGGAGCACCCGTCTCATCGAGCCAGGAGCGATAGGTATGGCGGAATGTGTGCCACCCAATCTCCTCT
>Ga0302140_10012587_pt1 | contig 10367 bp, 9 predicted proteins | sample I_Bog_E1_1_FD_202095 | JGI IMG/M metagenome (GOLD analysis project Ga0302140, IMG submission 202095) | Peat permafrost microbial communities from Stordalen Mire near Abisko, Sweden - I_Bog_E1_1 | ecosystem: Environmental > Terrestrial > Soil > Wetlands > Peat | place: Sweden: Abisko, Stordalen...
TCTTCGATGTGCGGGTGGCAGCGATGCTGATGGCGCCCTCGGCTTTGGCGATTTCAATGGCGGCGATTCCGACGCTGCTGCTGGCCGCCGTGATCAGAACGAAATCACCTTTGCCCAGATGGCCCTGCGGGATCAGCGCGCCATAGGCGGTCAGATATTGCATCCAGATGCTGGTCCCTTCTTCGTACGAGAGGCGGGAAGGGTACTCGGCGAGTGAGTAAGCCGGGACGATGGCGACTTCGCCATAGACGCCGTATTTGTCAGCGGCAAATGCGGGAACAGTGCTGGCGGTCTTGCCGAGCCAGCTTCGGTCAACGCCTTCGCCCACCGCTTCCACAATGCCCGAGGCTTCGTAGCCCAGCTTCGAAGGCAGCACGGGCTGGGCGAGATAACGGCCCATGCGGAACATCACTTCGGCGCGATTGAGGCCGATGGCTTTGACGCGGAGGCGGACTTCTCCGGCAGCGGGTTCGGGCAGGGGGAGCGTATCGATCCGGAGAACTTCAGGGCCTCCGGTTTGATGAAAGCGGACAATCTTCGCGGCGTCGTTAGGCATTCTGTCCTTCGATGCGCGCGGGGGGAGAGAAGATGCCGGGTAAGCTGGGTTCGATGAGCGTTCGAATCGATAAATGGCTTTGGGCGGCGCGGTTTTTTAAGACGCGGTCTTTGGCGTCGCACGCTTGCGAGCTGGGCCGGATCGAGTCGGGCGGTGTGCAGGCGAAGGCTTCGCGCGAGGTGCGGGCAGGTGATCTGTTGCGCGTGAAGAATGACAGCGGGGAATTCCTGGTGGAAGTGCTGGGTGTGAGCGATATGCGCGGTCCGGCGGCGGTGGCGCAGAGTTTGTATCGGGAGACGGAGGCGAGCCGGGAGGCGCGGACCAGGCTGATCGAGGAACGGAAGGCGATGGGGCCGTTGGATGACTTTCCGGTGGGGAAGCCTTCGAAGCGGGATCGGCGCAGGATCGATAAGTTCCGGCGGCGGGATGCCTGACCGCCGACACGATCGCACCGCGCCGAACTTGTACACCTAAAAGTCAGACGGGCCACAATGAAACGCCGCCAAAGACGTAAACTCTTAAGATGCCGGAAACAGTCGCGATCAGCAGATGGCGTACGTATGCCCTGTGGGGAACGCTTCTTCTGTATGTGTTGTCGCGCGTCTGCCAGCTATATACCGACAGCCTCCCCACTCTCCTCGTCGTCATTTTGCACGTGATTCCGCCGGCACTCTTCGCCATCGTCCATGGCTCCGCCTTATATGGCTGGAAAGGGATGTCGATGTTTGCCGTCTTTTGTCTCGGCTTCGGAACCCTTGCGGAGAGCCTCAGCCTGCGGACGGGGTTTCCCTTCGGGCGCTACCACTTCACGGATGTAATGGGCCCGAAGGTTTTTCAGCTTCCGCTCCTGCTCGCTCTTGCTTACCTGGGAATCGGGTATGTTGCGTGGGTGCTGGCCCTTTTGATCGTCGGTTATGACGGCAAGCCGATCCGGGGGGCGCGTGTTCTTGCTCTCCCCGTTCTTGCGGCGCTTGTCATGACGGCGTGGGATCTGTCGATGGACCCCACGTGGTCGGGGCTCGACCACGCGTGGATCTGGGAACAGGGCGGCGAGTTTTTCGGCGTCCCGGTCACCAACTTTCTCGGTTGGTTTGTCACGGCATATCTTTACTACCAGGCGTTTGCTCTGTACTGCCGCACCGGTCCCGTGCATTTCCCAACCGCCCGGCAGAGCTTCTGGTTACCTGCGATTCTCGTCTATGCGGTATGTGCGCTGGGAAATCCGCTCATCCTCAAACAGCCGATGGCCCCAACGATCGTCACGGATGCCGCCGGGAAGCAATGGGCAACAGCGGATCTCCTCGGCAGTTGTGTGCTGGTCTCCCTGCTCGTCATGTTCCCGTTCGCATTGGTGGCATGGCTGCGAGTGTTGGAGCGGCCTGCCGGAGCAGGTCCCCCGCTGCAGATCACGGCCAAATCGACGCGGTAACCAGGTAAGCTCGCCCTGGTGCTGCTCTCCGGCGCGGTTGTCTCAAACGCCAGTATCACCTTCACCTGCGATCCGACTATTAACGCGACGGTACCCGGGTTATGCAATACACTGCAAACCACCACCGCCGGAATCTACAACAACACTTTCAGTAATATAAATGCCAACATTTATGTCACCTTTGGCGCAACCGGTCTCAGCGCCAGCACCGGGTTCGATAATTTCGTACCCTACTCGACTTACGTCTCGGCTGCGACCGCGAACGCAAACGGCAGCACGGTGCAGACTGCCGCGGCCGCCGCGCTCAAAAACAATGCCGCGCCGATATACACAGGTAACGTGAAGGTCAGCGCCGCCCAGGGCCTGAGCCTGGGCTTCCCCGGGATGACAGGGATAACCAGCACTTCCGCAAATTGCGAGTTGCCGGCCACCGGCTGCTACGTGGGCATCATAACGATGTCGAACCGGCCACGTTTTACTACCGCACGGGAACCATCGCGCCGACGGCCTACGATTTCTTCACTACACTCGAGCATGAGGTCAACGAAGTGCTGGGCACATCCTCCTGCACCGATACGTCCAAAGCGACTCTGATGAACAGCTGCGGACCGGGCATCCCGGCCCCGGCAGTCAGAGACTCGGCGGCTCGCCGGAACTGGAGAGCCAGTGGATGCTCAAGGGGAACGTGGCGGGAGAGTTTCACGACGGCAAGACCGGTACAGGTCTGATGATTCGGCCCGTCAATACCGTGGCACTGTGCGCAACTTCCTGATCTATCTCGGCGACGACCATCCTGCTGTTTGTTCATTAGGTCAGTTGCGCCGCGATCCGCACATCCTCGGCTGGTTCAATCATTTGCATTCACGGACTCCGCCATTGGCCACTGCTGTCTACATCTCTCGCCTCGTGCATCTGCGGTGCATCCTTGAGGAACTTGCATGGACCGCAGAGCTTCCCGATCTGGCGCGCCTGATCCGTCGCGAGGACGCGCCCCGCCCCCCGCAACGCATTCCCCGCGCCTTGACGGCACAGCAGGATCAGTTACTCCAGGACGAATTGCGCCGACGCAACGATCTGCCGGCCAACGTCTTCTTACTGCTGCGCCACACCGGAATGCGTATCGGTGAATGTGCCGACATTTCCCATGATTGCCTCCGAAATGTCAGCCCGGATCGTTGGGCAATTCACGTTCCCCTCGGCAAGCTGAAGACCGAACGAATGGTTCCGGTGGATTCGTTTGTATGTGAGCTTGTACAGCGCTTACGCTTCTTCCGCTCTTTCGATCCCTTACCCCTCGATGGCCGGTTGCTATCGCGTCCCCATGGCAAGCAGGCCTTGATCCGTCAACTCAGGCCCTATCTGCAGGAAGTGTCCGCTGCCGCCGGTATCTCCACCCGCATCGTTCCGCACCAGCTTAGACACACGTACGCCAGTGCAATGGTTCGAGCCGGTGTAACCTTGCCCGCGCTGATGAAATTACTCGGCCATACCGATCCGGAGATGACCATGCGGTACATCGACGTCACTTCGAACGATTTGCAGCGCGAGTTCCATCTGGCACACTCGCAACCTCGACATCTGATTCCGCACCCGAAAGCACCTGCCATCTCGCCCCGCACCGGCTTGGGCGGTGTCATGGACGCTTTGCTCTTCGCTCAGCATGCAATGGAGATGTTCCGACGGTCCTTGCCAGATGGCTCTCCGCGACGCTGCCTCGAACGGCTTTTGAACCGGCTGACCAAGGTCCTCTCCGAAACCCGAAAACTCAACCCGCCGGAATAACGGGCACAGATTGGCCGTATAGTCGGCATCTCGCGGATTGACCCTGCTTGGGCGCGGCCCGTGATTGCCCGCCCCTGAGGAAGCTAACGAGCGTCGGCTGCGGATCGCCGCCCACGACTTTCAGCCGTTAGTTGTCTAAACTGCTTACCATGTCCAATCCCCAAACAATCCCCAACGACGATCCCCTTCGCAACCTCGCCTTTGCCCGATCCGAAGCCCCGCCTCACCTCGGCGTCGCCGGCGATACCTATACCATTCTGGTCTCGGGAGCCGACACCGCCGGGCGCTTCTGCCTCATCGACATGCACGTTCCCCCCGGAGGCGGCCCTCCGCTTCATCGACATGATTTTGAAGAAACCTTCAGCGTCATGGAAGGTGAAATCGAAGCGACATTCCGGGGCCGCAATCAAATCGTCGCAGCCGGTGAAACCATCCATATTCCCGCCAATGCCCCGCACCGGTTCCGCAACTCCTCGGACACCCCAGCCCGCATGCTCTGCATCTGTTCGCCCGCCGGTCAGGAGAACTTCTTCCTCGAAGTCGGCGTCCCCGTCGCCACCCGTACCACCCCGCCTCCCGAACTCGACCAGGCCTCTCAGCAGGAACTGATCGCCAAAGCCCTGCGGCTGGCGCCAAAATATCGAACCGAATTCCTTCCGCCTGCCTGATTGCCCCCCAAACATCGCTCTTTCGAGGGATGCCGCCCTGCCCCTTCCACGTGACGCTCGCATCCGCGCGCAAGAATAAGCTTGAGTCGTGCCACAACGCCAGATCAACCTTCTTCGAAACCTCTTCGCCATTTACGCCGCCGCCGCCTTCATCGCCGGAGTCCGCTTCCTGGTCGTCGGGGATATCTTCGTCGGCCCGTTGCTCATCATCATCGGTTCGGTGCTTGCGCCTGTGTGTCTGTCCCGTTCTCTCGATCTCGCCTTCCTGCGCAACGTGCTGGTTTGGAATATCGGAGGCTTGTTCTGTCTGGGAGTCGTCCTGAATATCCACCAGGCCCGCAACACGCAATACATCGCGAAAGGCGTGCTCGTCCTCGCCTTCGTGGGTATGGCGATCGCCGCCGGCGTCAGCCCGGAACCTCCCGCCGTGGTCAACACTCTTTTCGGAACCCCAAAACCGGCTGAAAACCTGCGTTCCGTCTATGAGGAACAGATCCGCGCCGCCGCTGGGCAGGAAGAGCGCAATCGCCTCGCGCGCGACCTCCACGATTCGATCAAACAGCAGATCTTCGCCATCCAGACGACTGCCGCCGCCGCCCAGGCCCGCTTCGACACAGACCCAACCGGCGCGCGAGCCGCAATCGAGAGCGTCCGCTCCTCCGCCCGCGAAGCCATGGCCGAAATGGAAGCCATGCTCGATCAGCTTCGCGCCGCGCCTCTCGAATCCGTGGGACTGGTCGAGGCCCTCCGCAAACAGTGCGAAGCCCTTCAGTTCCGCACCGGCGCCGTAGTCACGCTCGATGTGGGCGAGATGCCCGCGCCCGATAAACTCCCGCCCGGCGCCGCCCAGTCCATCCTCCGCATCGCTCAGGAAGCGCTTGCCAACGTTGCCCGCCACGCCCGCGCCACAGAGGTCAAAGTCTCGCTTAATACTTCGGAAGGCAACTGCGTTCTCAAAGTTAAAGACAACGGTTCCGGCTTCGTTCCCGGCGAAGCCTCCCAAACCGGCATGGGACTCTCCAACATGCGCGCCCGCGCCGCCGAGCAGGGCGGCAAACTCACCATCAACAGCAACCCGCGCGAGGGCACCCGTCTGCTTGCCACTATCCCTCTGACTCGCCCCGAAGATGAAGAGGCTATCGATAAGGCGCGCAAAGCCTCGCTCCTGGCAGGCATAACCATTCTCTGCGGCTTGCTCTCCGTGGTGTTCGTCAACCGCTTCTTCGAGGGCTTAACCCTGGGTTTCTTCGGCTATTCGATCTCGATGTTCGTCCGCTGGGGCCACGCCGCCGATAAGGGCATCCGTACCGGCTGGCTGCTCACCGGCCTCGCGCTCTCCGCGGGCCTCCTCGCTTACCTGATCCACGACCATCGATTCTTCAGCGCCCTGCGCGGCTTCTCCATGGGACTCTTCATCAGTGCCGCCGTCCAGTTTTTCATCCGGAGCCGCGCGTGATCTGCGTAGCGCTGATCGACGACCACCGCGTCGTGAGCCGAGGCGTGAAAACCTACCTCGAGTCCTTCGACGACATACGCGTTTGCGGAATCGCCATCAGCGGCGAAGAGGCTCTTGCCAACCTTCACCTCTGGAACCCGAAAGTGATTCTCCTCGACCTCCTCATGCCCGGCGGCATCGACGGCGTCGAAACCGCTCGCCGCATCAAAGACCGCTTCCCCGCCATCCGCATCGTCGCCCTCACTGCTTCCACCGACGAAGCTCGAATGATGGCCGTACTGCGAGCCGGCGCCGCGGGCTACGTTCGCAAAGACGCCGAACCCGAAATCCTTCTTGCCGCCGTAAGAGCCGTCGCCCAGGGCAGGACCTATATCGATCCTGCCGTCGCCTCAGCCATCCTGAAAGCCGGCGCGCCCGAAGAAGAACTGTCGCCGCGCGAGAGCGCTGTCCTAAGACAAATGACCTTTGGCCGATCCAACAAGGAGATCGCCGCCGAACTGGGAATCACCGAAGAGACGGTCAAAACCCACGTAGGACACCTCTTAGCCAAGCTCCATCTGGAAAACCGCACCCAGGCGGTAGTCTACGCCCTCAAGAACGGTTTGGTAGCCCTCGAAGAACTCCAATAATATGGCAGATCGCCGCGGTCCAGGGCGATCCCACGCCCGCCAAACAGCCCACTCAGTTGGCGAGCGACCCCACCAACCCGGGTTTCGTGCGTCCGTATGGGGCAGGTTGGCAACGGTGGCAAGAGAGCCCCGGCACCCACGAATTGGGTTCCAATTGCACGGGGCCCCACCCCCCAAATTGGCTTCGAATTGCATCCGCGTTCATCTGCGTTCCTCCCCGGCCGTTTATAAAAAACATTTATACTCAACCCCACTTGCATTTCCAAAACTATACCCGTACACTGAAACTTCTGGCATGCTCGTCTCTGTCACAGGCCGCATCATTACGACCACACCCGTAGTAGGTATTCCGGTCGTAGTATCCGTCCCCGTCTGAGGCTCGGGCATCCTTAAAAAAGATCCGAAGCCACCGGCGGGGTTCAAAACCCACCCGGTGGCTTTTTTTATTGAATAACGGTTTTATCGAAGGAGAAGAAATTATGCAATCCACAGACCTACAGGCCGCGTCCCCTAAACACCCCGCGACCGGCAAACTCATGAGCGGAGCCGAAATGCTCCTCGAATGCCTCAGCCGCGAAGGCGTAGACTGCTTCTTCGGTTACCCCGGCGGCGTCACCATCCCTTTCTACGACGCGCTCTACGATCACCACATCAAACACATCCTCGTCCGCCACGAAGAGAATGCCTGCTTCGCCGCCGAAGGCTACGCCCGCGCCACCGGTAAGGTCGGCGTCTGCTGCGCCACCTCCGGCCCCGGCGCCACCAACCTCATCACCGGCCTTGTCGACGCCATGATGGATTCCATCCCCCTCGTCGCCATCACCGGCCAGGTCCACTCCAAACTCATCGGCAGCGACGCCTTTCAGGAAGCCGACACCTTCGGCATCACCCGCCCCTGCACCAAACACAACTTCATGGTGAAGACGCTCGCCGAACTTCCGAAGATCGTCCACGAAGCCTTCTACCTCGCCGCCAGCGGCCGCCCCGGCCCCGTGCTCGTCGACATCCCGAAGGACGTCTTCCAGGCCCGCGGCCATTACATCCCCGTCGACACTATCCACCTGCCTGGCTACAAAGTCTTCACCGAGGGCCACACCGGCCAGATCCGCCGCGCCGCCCAGCTCATGTGGGAAGCCGAGCGCCCCTTCGTCTACGCCGGCGGCGGCATCGTTCTCGGCAACGCCTCCGCCGAACTCACCGAACTGGTCGAACTGATCGACGCCCCCACCGTCTGCACCCTCATGGGTCTCGGCGGCCTTTCGTCGAGCCACTCCAACTTCATCAGCATGCCCGGCATGCACGGCTCCTACGCCGCCAACATGGGTATGACCGAATGCGACCTTCTCATCGCCCTCGGCACCCGTTTCGACGACCGCGTCACCGGCCACCTGCCCTCCTTCGCGCGCCACGCCCGCGTCATTCACGTCGATATCGATCCCGCCGAAGTCGGCAAGAACCGCCAGCCCGATATCCCGATCGTGGGAGACGTCAAGCGCGTCCTCCCCAAGATCTGCAAAGCTCTCCACGAACTTGCCCCCGAGTTCGCCACAAAGAAGACCGAGCAGCGTAAGAAATGGTGGTCGCAGATCCGTGCATGGAAGGAGGAGCGGCCCTATGACAAGCCGCATTCCGATACCGAAATCAAACCCCAGCAGCTTATGGATGAGATCGACCGCCTCTCCGGCGGCCAGGCCATCGTCACGTCCGACGTAGGTCAGCACCAGATGTGGGCCGCGCAGCTCATCCGCTTCAACGAACCGCGCCTCTGGATCAACTCCGGCGGCCTCGGCGCCATGGGCTTCGGCGTCCCTTCCGCCATGGGCGCGCAAATGGCCAGGCCCGACAAACTCGTCTTCGCCATCTGCGGCGATGGCGGCTTCCAGATGTCCATCCCCGAACTCGCAACCATCGCCAGCCATGCACTGCCCATCAAGATCATCGTGATGAACAACGGCTATCTCGGGATGGTTCGCCAGTGGCAGACCCTCTTCTACAACAACCGCCTGAGCGCCGTCGAGCTCGATTGCTTCCCCGACGCCGAAAAGCTCGCCTCCGCCTATGGCTTCAAAGGCAAAACCATCGACAAGCCCTGGCAATTGACTGACGCCCTGAAGGAAGCCATCAACGACCCTGGCCCTTACCTGCTCAACGTCAAGGTCTCGCCCGAAGAGAATGTCTACCCGATGGTCCCCGCCGGCGGTCCCATCAGCGAAATGGTCTTCGGCCCCCCGCAACCAGTGGCAGTGGCGTAACGCAAGGAACACAACATGCTTCAGACGATATCCATCCTCCTCGAAAACAAACCCGGCGCGCTGTTACGCGTCACCGGAGTCCTCTCCGCGCGCGGCTATAACATCGAGACCCTCACGGTCGCCAAAACGCTCGACCCCGAACTTTCCCGTATGACCATCACGGTAGACGTCGAAGATCATCAGCGCAGCCAGGTCGTCAAGCAGATGAACAAGCTCGTCAACGTACTGCAGGCCACCGAGATGAACGGCACCGCATCGGTCATCCGTGAAATGGTTCTGCTGCGTGTTCGCTGCGCTCAGGAAACCCGCACCGCCGTCCTCAAGGAAGCCGAGATCTTCCACGGCCGCGTCATCGATTCCTCAACCGAAGGCTTCGCCATCGAAGCCACCGGCGACCCCGATAAGCTCGAAGAATTCGTCGACGTCATGCGCAGCTATGGCGAGATCGAAGTCTCGCGCTCGGGCGGCGTCGCGCTGTCTCTCGAATCCAAAAAGCTCCGTCTGCAGCCGCCCGTGCCGGCGGCCGTCTCCCAATCCACGTTCCAGGAACACTAAGGATTAGTTCATCAATGATTAAACGCTTCTACGAAAAAGACGCCAACATAGAGCCCCTCAAGGGCAAAAAGATCGCCATCATCGGCTATGGCAGCCAGGGCCACGCCCACGCGCTCAACCTGCGGGATTCCGGCCTCGACGTCATCGTCGGCCTCCCCGCCGGTAGCAAGAGCGTGGCGAAAGCAAAGGCCGCCGGACTCACGGTTCTCGACACCGCCGCAGCCGCCAAAGCCGCTGATGTGATCATGATCCTCACCCCGGATCACATCCAGGCTGACCTCTATGAGAAGGACATCGCGCCCTACCTCACGCCGGGCAAGACCCTCATGTTCGCCCACGGCTTTAGCATCCACTTCGGAGCCATCAAGCCGCCCGTCGGCGTCGACGTCTCCATGGTCGCCCCTAAAGCTCCCGGCCATCGAGTCCGCGAAGTCTTCACCGAAGGCTCAGGCGTGCCCGCGCTCGTAGCTGTCGCGCAGGATGCCAGTGGCCATGCCCTCGAGAACGCTCTCGCCTACGCCACCGGACTCGGCTCCATGCGCGCCGGCGTGCTCGAAACCTCCTTCCGCGAAGAGACCGAAAGCGATCTCTTCGGCGAACAGGCCGTCCTCTGCGGAGGCACCGCCGAGCTCATCCGCGCCGGCTTCCAGACCCTGGTCGAAGCGGGCTACGCCCCCGAAATCGCCTACTTCGAATGCCTCCACGAACTCAAGCTCATCGTCGACCTCATCTATGAGGGCGGCCTCAACTACATGCGCTTCTCCGTGTCGGACACCGCCGAATACGGCGACTATACCCGCGGCCCGCGCATCGTCAACGATGAAACCCGCGCCGAAATGAAGCGTATCCTCGCCGAGATCCAGTCCGGCGAATTCGCGAAGCAGTGGATCGCCGAAAACAAATCCGGCCGCCATGGCTTCCTCAAAATGCGCGACTCGCAGCACGGCCAGCTGATCGAAACCGTGGGCAGCGAACTCCGCTCCATGATGACGTTCCTCAAACGCAAGAAAGAAGAGGGCATACCGCAGGAAGCCGCGGTA
>Ga0302140_10012589_pt1 | contig 10366 bp, 10 predicted proteins | sample I_Bog_E1_1_FD_202095 | JGI IMG/M metagenome (GOLD analysis project Ga0302140, IMG submission 202095) | Peat permafrost microbial communities from Stordalen Mire near Abisko, Sweden - I_Bog_E1_1 | ecosystem: Environmental > Terrestrial > Soil > Wetlands > Peat | place: Sweden: Abisko, Stordalen...
AGATAGCTTTCCCATCGCTTAGGTGCTCCCGACATTAGCCAATGGCGCGGATGGCTGACTACACTGCCTCGATGAAACCCATGGCTTGTGGACCAAAATGAAGTTAGCAATATATTAACGTCGAGTGGAACGCAGTTTATGCGCAGATTTCCTCTGGCTTTCCCTGCTGGCTTTCTATTTTTAATCTTGAGGAGTTCGTACCTGTGCAAAATGTTCTCGGATGGTATTTCCGAACGGTGTTGTACTGGGATATAGTTTAGGCCTCTTCGGAGGTTCCCTTGAAAAGACAGCGTTATTCCCCACCCGTCTTTCTTGGCCTCGCACTCGCGGTCGGATCTTCCAGCACCGCGCTGGCTGTCGCTGCAACGCCTTCACCCACCACCACTGAATTGACAATCTCACCTTCGAGTTCAGTCGCTGCGAGTACTCTCCTGACTCTAAAGGCCTCAGTTCAATCTTCAGGCCAGCCGGTTTCGCCCGGGCTGGTGTTGTTTTGTAACGCCGAGGCGGCATACTGCGAAGACGTCAACATTCTCGGCCAGGCGCAATTGTTGGGGAATGGGAAAGCTTCGCTCAATTTGATCCTCCCGATCGGGACGCATCAAATTCGCGCCGAATTCAGGGGTACAGCGACCAATGCGCCCAGTGCCTCGTCGACTGAAAAACTGATTGTCAGCGGGCAGTACCCTTCCAAAACTTCCTTGGTAAATTCCGTTCAAACCGTGGGCACTTACACGCTGATTGGTGCTGTGACTACGAGTGGTCAAGTTGCCACGAACGGGGCGCTTGCCTTTAAGGACAATGCCAACCATCAGCTGCCGGTCGCGACTCTGGCTGTGGGCCCGCCCAGTTTTACGATTAACTCCCTGGCTGGGTCGCCAACGTTGAATGCTTTATACGCCGGCCCCGTCGCTGACTTCAATCGCGACGGGAAGCTTGACCAACTCGCCTATGACTTCAGCACCAGCAGCTGGGTCGTTCTATTTGGAAATGGCGATGGAACCTTTGTCACCGGTCCCAGCACCAGAACGCCCATAGGCTTTTATCCAGGTGCGATTGTGATCGGAGATTTTAACGGCGACGACATACCCGATTTCGCGTTTGCCGATGGCACAAACATAGACATGCGTCTTGGGCTTGGAAATGGAATGTTTTCGGTGCCTGCGCCCATCGCCATTGGGCAGAGCCCCGGCTACATCTCTGTCGGGGATCTCAATGGCGATGGTAACGAAGACCTGATTGTAAGCTCTGGGGCCGGGACGCAGGTATGGCTGGGGAATGGCGTGGGCGGGTTCTCGCTTTCCCCCTCGACCGCGTTTCCGACAGCCGTGTCCCCGATTCAGATTGCGGATTTCAATGGGGATGGACTGGCCGACTTCGTGTACCTCGATAACGTCTCCGGCACCGCGGACGGCGCCTCCGTGGTTCTCTATCTCGGAAGTTCTAATGGCTCCTTCGTTTCGACCCCTATTTCGATCGATTGCGTCACGGCTTGTATAAGCACGGCGGTGGCAGACTTTAACGGGGACGGCAAGCCTGATCTTGCGGTGGGCGAAAATGCAGTGAGTGGGTTCGTCCGCGAACCCGCCGAAGTTGTCCTCGCGCTCGGGAATGGGGACGGGACATTCGCTGCTCAAACCACAATTGGCACCGGCTTCCTCGGCGCAGTTAGTCTGGGTGACTTCAACGGGGACGGCAAGGTGGACATCGCCACCCAACCCCTCCCGGAGAACACTGCCAATTCAGGCATCCTGCTCAGCAATGGAGACGGTACATTTACGTCGTCCGCCGTGTTCTTCTCACCGGTATCGGCCATTGGGGATTTCAACAACGATGGTATGTCCGATCTCGTCGGGAGTCCGTCTGCCGTTTCACTTGCCGAAGAGCAATATACCGCGACAGCGAATGGGGTGACGCTCACAGGACCCCCCGGAATCCACGGTGTCTTTGCGAATTATGAGGGAGACGCGCACCACACTCCCAGTGTGTCCATCCCTATCCAACTGCAAGGGCCAAAAGTCGCGACTGCCATAACTCTTGACGCCTCGCCTACCCCGGTCGTTCTGGGCGAGACGATGCGGTTGCTGGCCACTGTTACTCCATCCGTTGCTGGTGAAGACAATGCGACGGGCACGATCACATTCTCAAACGGCCCGAGTGCATTAGGAGTAGTTCCGATCGTCAATGGGAGAGCGGTATTTACAACCGCTGCCTTACCCATTGGCAGCAATATCAGTCTCACCGCGTTTTACAGCGGCGATACTGATTTCAGTTCGGGGCAATCCCAGCCCGTGCGTTTAACCACTACCGGTACACTGCGGCCCGCTACGAGTACGGCCCTTCGTGTTTCCCCGTCACCGAGTGTACCGCTGGGAACAGTGGTCACACTTTCCGCCAGAGTGGTGAATGCCGGTACTCCTACTTCCACGGGATTGGTGATTTTTTACAGTTCTACGTCAGCGCATTCCGGCGAAACCGTCATTGGCCAAGCACAAATCACGCCGAGCGGGTTTGCGACCATGAAGTTCAGGCCCCCCATGGGATCGCTTGGGTTCAAGGCGGTTTATCAGGGAACGAACACTCATGCGGGCAGTGAATCTGCTCCCGTGAACCTCTCCATAACCGGAACGATCTCCACCAGCAGCGAGATCTCGGTCGCCCCACCCACGTACTCTGCAACTGTGACCGCTGACGGACCGCTGGCTGCTACGGGAGATGTATCTTTTGTTGATGCAACAGACTCCAACTCCGTATTCGGCTCCGCGCTGCTGAGCCTCTCAAGCACGCAGTTATCGCTTTCCCCGCCGATTTCAATGAACCTGGGGGGCGCCCCTTGGGGAGGCATTGTCGCCGATTTCAACGGCGACGGAATCCTTGACATTGCCTCAACGACGGAGGGGCTAGGGCCATACGAGTTGCGCATTCTGCTGGGAAACCGTAACGGCACCTTCCGGCAGGGATTTACCGCCAATGTCTCTGGCTTTCCCAGGGACTTTACCACAGCGGACTTCAATGGGGACGGAATTCCGGATCTGGCAGTGATGCAAGATGAAGGACAAACATCCTCAGTCGCAATTTTCCTCGGTCGCGGCGATGGAACTTTCATCAATCAGTCGACAGTCCCCGTTGCGCCCTATCCTATGGCGATCGCTGCGGGCGATTTCAACGGCGACGGCACTCCGGATCTGCTGACAACAAGCTACAACGACGGCACTGTAGCAGTCCTGCTCGGCGATGGCAGAGGAGGGTTTAGCGCCGCACCATCCTTCGATCAGGGCACGCCCGGCTCAAGCAGGGCCGTCGTGGGTGACTTCAACGGGGATGGCATTCCGGACGTCGCCAGTGCCGTCTTTGACGGATTCCACTCGTACATCAGCGTCTTCTTAAGCAATGGGGACGGGACGTTTGCAGTGAGCGGCTTCCCCATTCCATGTATAGAATTTGAATTGACCGAAGCGGACTTCAATGGCGACGGGATTCCCGATATCCTATTGAGCGGGTGCGAAACAGATTTAGAACTGCTGTTGGGAAACGGCAATGGAACCTTCGCATTCTGGTCGTTACCTGCGCCGCCGATTGGGCCGGAAGAAAATGACTTCGCAGCGGCGGCCGATCTCAATGGCGACGGGATCCCGGACCTCGTGGTCAGCAATTGGTTTAGTTCTACTTCCGAAATGAGTATCCTTCTGGGCAAGGGCGACGGATCGTTCGTTGCGGGACCTCTTTTTTCTCCTCCAGGCACCCCCGCTCCGGTCCCAGAGTCTACCCTACTCGGAGATTTCAACGGCGACGGAATTCCCGACATCCTTGAGGCAACCAGTTCTGGCTTCTCCGGAGTCTCCGCGACGCCTCCCACGTTCGAATGGTCTCCGACCATCACACAAACATCTCTGGCAACAACCACGAACGTCATCGTGCCTGGAACGGGCACTCAGCAGGTCTATGCCTTCTACCCCGGAGACGCGACCCACACCGGAAGCTCTTCGGCTACCGTTCCCGTGGACAAACCATCCGCGATCCATCAAGAACAGTAATGCAAAAATCTGTATCCACGAGGAAGGAGAAGGGCGCTCAATCGAGCGCCCTTCTCCTTCCTCGTGGATGCTCTGCTGCGCGATTGACGCGGGTTGGCTGCCCTGCGTAGGTTGACTCCGCCAGTGGAGTGCCGGGGCAGGGCAATTGCATTTGGGAATCTGGGCGCGAACTTAAGGGTACGGGCTTCACTGGCTGCGGAAAAACCGACATTTGGGTGGGTCGGGGATTTATCCGACAAAAAGGCGATAGGATCAGTTTGGCCTTTAGGCCCTGTGGTATGTCCTTCGCAGATTTCAAGCAAAGAGGTAAACATCGCAAGCAATCTCAACTGCGAGAAATGCCTCAGGGGCTAAAGCCCTCTGACGATCTCGACCTTTTCGCCGGGACTGAAGTCCTGGCCTACCAATCGGAAGGGTTTCTCTTCAAACTGTGAAGCCCGTACCCTTCAACGCTTCAAATGCGATTGCCCTGAGTCCCGGGATGCCTTCCGGGGGGGGGAATGCTGTTGCGCTGTAGTTGGATCTGTTGTTGCGCAGCGGGAGAGCGCGGAAAGTTGTGGGTCGTGCCGACCTTTGCGGGGCAATTGGATACGCACTTGCCCCCGGAACTAAACATGAGCGCTTTGCTGAGAAGCAGAACGTATCGGAACATATCCTGGCAACATTGACGAGCACCCTATATGCTCCGCAACTTCCCGCAACCATGGTGCGGCATATCGGCATTCCATCGTGTCCGCATCTCCGCTGAGTTCGCGGGATATCCAAGCGACGCGCTCAACGCTGCAACTCTTTCAGCGTCATTCGCTCGGACGACTCGGATCGCCGCTTCCTCCTCCCATCCGATCACTGCTTCTTCTTTCTTCTGCCTATTTCAAGCGCTACTCGAAATCTCATTGAAGCCACGCCGCTCTGACGATCAAGAACAGCCCTGTTCCAATAAAGACCGCGCCGACGAACCTGGCGACGAGCACACCGCCCGGCGCGAGACGTTCGGCAGTGATAGCGGCTGTCGTCGCGGCCATGACGCGAAAGTCCATCATGCCAAGGACCAGGAGGATGACCGTTAGGTTCGCGCAACTAAGGCCGCAATGAAGTCCGAAGTGTAGTCCCAGCTTCCATGCAGCACCGGCGTGCGCCGTCAACGCAGGGCTAAGTTCCGGCGTCTCCCGGCAGCAAGACAGGTGGTATGCTTTCCACCTGGTCAATTGAAGTGCGCCTGCGATAAGGACGATGATTCCAGTTTCGAGCGGAACGGCGTGCGCCAGAATCGGCTGTTCCATCTCGATCCCGGCGATGGCCACGCCCATTGGGTAGACAGCCAATCCCAAAAGCGTCCACACGAAGAAGTAACCGATACCGACCAGCAGGGTAAGTCGAGCCACGGGTGTCTCGCGCATCCTCCGAACGGACTGGCAATAACGCCATAATATCGGGGCCAGAGATGGCAGCATCATTGCTGCCATCATTACCAGCCACATGATCAGGAATGACCCAGCAGCCTCAATCCACGTCTGCCCGGGCATTCGCATCCACGCCATCGACATCGTCCAGCCGCCGCGCATCGGCATCCCTCCCATGGCCGACATGGAGTTGCACCAACGTGCTGTCACCGTGGCGCTGGAAATAAAGAGCAGCACCACTCCAGCAAAGAAGGCCTGCTTAGAAAGCAGATCAACCAGCATGAGAGCACGCTCCAGCCTGGGTCTAGCAGACTCGAAATTGACTGCTGATGCAGTTGCGCGTGTCACAGATTTATCTCCCTGTCTCAGCGGCGTGCAACTCCGTAGTCAGGAGCAGGTGCACCCTTTCTCCTCTTCCTCGTGCCGTCGCAATGCGGCACCTTGTGGGTCGTTGATGATATCCAACCATTTCGGATTAGTCGTGGCTTCGGCGTCATAGTTGTCGTGCCAATTCCACCATTTGTAGGGAGGAGTCTGAGGATAGCCTCCGGGCGAGTCTTCCCACGTTTCCTGGCGGCCGAGGGGCGTGAGATCGAGGTAGCTCCACGTTGTCCCCATTGCCTCGTCGCCGCGACTATTGATGAAATACGTACGGAACACCTCGTCTCCATCGCGGAAGAACACATTGTGACCGTGCCATTGATCCACGTCGAAATCAACATCGAAGTTGTCGGTGATGGTGTACCAAGGCATCTTCCAACCCATCCGCGCCTTCAGACGTGCGATATCCGTCTGCGATCCCCGCGAAGCGTAGGCGAGCGTGGTGTCACGAGCGTTCAGGTGAGATAAATGGGCAACCTGATCGGCGCCCAGAGAGCAGCCTCGGCAGGCGTGATCGGGCCAGCCGAACACACTTGGCTCAAAGAAGGCACGATAGACAATCAGTTGCCTGCGTCCTTCAAACAAATCGAGTAACCTCACCTTGCCTTTGGGTCCATCGAATTCGTATATCTTCTCCACGGCCATCCATGGCATCCGCCTGCGCTCGGCGGCCAGTGCATCACGGGAGCGGGTGAGAGCCTTTTCCTTGGCGAGGAGCTGTTGGCGTGCAGTCTCCCACTCCTGCCGCGATAAGATGGGCGGTGTCTCCATTGTGGTTTCAATTGTGTGCGCCGTCATTGTCTGTTCTCCCTTCATTGGATTTGAATCTCAGTTACGTCCTCGATATCACCGGGCGCTGGATCTTAAACGCCAATTGTTGTCACAAGATCGACCCGGATGAAGACGCAGAAACTACTTGATCGTTGTCAGGCTGGCGTATTCGAGCTTTGGGTACCAGGTTGCGCCACGACCCTCGGGCGTGAGGTCGAGGATGGTCCATAAAGGGTCGAGGTCCGGGGCTCCACGTGGGTCCTGGCCGGGGTCCCTCATCTCGCCTGTCATTTCTCCGCTCCAGAAATGGCGGATGGATCCGTCGCGACGAGTAAAGACAGAGAGGCCAGGGACGTCGCCATCGTCGGCACTCACATAGGAGCGGGTGTAGCTGCCGTCGAGGTCAGAGTACACTCGCAGGTTTTGCCAACCACGTTCTCTTCTGAATTCAAGAAGCCGTTCAATCGGTGAGCGCGCTGTAACAGCTAAAGCTACATGTTCGCGCAGGTTTCTCTCAGCCCCGTCCCATGAAGTGAGCATGGCAGTGCACATGGGACAAGCTCTCTCGCGTTGGGGTCCGAACATCATGCTGTAGATAACCAGCGTCTCTTTATCGCCGAACAGCTTAGAAAGGCGAACCACGCCATTGGAGCTTTGAAACACATAGTCTTCACAAATTTCACCACCGGGCGGAAGAGCGCGGCGCAGTGCTGCGACCTGCTCGATGTGCCGCCGAAGTTTGATCTCCTCGGCGAGGAGATGGTTGCGGGCCTGGCGATATTTGGAGCTTTCGTTGGGGAAGTGCGCTTTGTTTTGTGCGGCGAGCTCCGCTGCCGGGGTGAGAATGCTGGCTTCGGACATTCGGTACTCCTTTGTGAGGGATTACGGCTTGCCGGCGTGCGCTGCCTCAATCGCAGCGATGTTGATCTTCCGCATCGTCATCATTGCAATCATGGCGCGTTTGGCTGCCGCTCGATCCGGGTCCTGGGTGGCGGCCAGCAGAGCACGCGGGGTGATTTGCCATGAAAAACCCCAGCGGTCTTTGCACCAGCCACACATGCTTTCCTGACCACCGTTGCTGACGATAGCATCCCACAGGCGGTCGGTTTCGGCCTGGTCCTCAGTAAGGATGATGAAGCTGACCGTTTCGTTAGGCACGAACTTCGGACCGCCGTTGAGGCCGAGAAAATCTCGCCCGCAGACGGTGAACTCAACGATGAGTTCCTGGCCCTCGGGACCGGAGGGCGTGTCCGTGGGCGATGCGCTGACTTTGCCAACGTGGCTGTCGGGCAAGGTGGCGGCATAAAATTCGGCTGCTTCGCGGGCTTTGCCGTCGTTGAACCACAGGCAGGCAATCATTTTGTTGGGCATCCTGCTCTCCTCTCAGCTCTAAAAACTTCGCCGCAACTTAGGCGGCCGCTCTTCTGCGCATGAAGAGCAGCCGCGCCCGACATGAAGCACATCACGGTTACGATTTGGGCCCCTGCATCAAGGCAAAGTGACCTTCCTGATCGTCCGTGGCCTGCAGGATGCGCGAGCCTCCCGGCACATCCATCGGAGGCATCCCAATTTTTCCGCCCGCATCGATTACACGCTTCTGCGCAGCTTCGATGTCATCAACGGTGAAGTAGAACTGCCAGTGCGGCGGAATACCATCGGGCATGTTGGGGCCTTTACGATTCATCATTCCACCGGTGTAGAGGGGCTGATCTGTGCGGAAGGTCTGGTACGTGCCCATAGCTCCCATGTCGTGGGCATAATCTTTTTGCCATCCATAATGATTCGCATAATAATCGAAGGCCTTTGCCGCGTCATCGGTGAGCAGCTCATGCCAGCCCACGTTCCCCACCGCCATTTGCTCCAGACGTGGAGGAGCCTCTCGTTGAGCGGGTTCGAAGAGCAGGTACTTCGCGTGTTGCGGATCCAGCACGACGGCAAAACGTCCAACACCTGGAATGTCCTGAGCTGGCCTGACAATGGTTCCGCCGTCGGCTGTTACAGCCTTCAGCTCTCCGTCGAGCTTTGCGGTGTGAATGTGGCCCATCCACTGCGGGGGAAGATCAGGCGCGCCAGCGCCATCCCAGGTCATCATGCCGCCGACGTCTTTCCCGTCTTTACCGAAGATCATGTAGGTGAAGCCAGGCATACCGGAATCCCTGACGTCCCACCCAACCACTTTCTTGTAGAAGTTGACTGCCTTGTCCAGGTCATTGGTGACAAGTTCGTACCAGATGAATCCATCTGCCATTGTTGCACCTCAATGAGCGAGTATCGCGGTGAAGTAAACACTGTCCACATACGCTACCACCAAAAAGTGGATCCTGTCCACAAGTCTTTCTCGTCTGCGGTACACTCTTCTTTGAACCAATAATGAAAAAGTCCGCCTCCATCCAGAAACGCAAGACCTTTCGACATGGCGATCTGCGCAACGCGCTCGTGGCAGCCGGCCTCGACATGGCGCGGGTCGGAGGACCCGACGCCGTCGTCCTGCGAGAAGCGACTCGACAGGCTGGCGTTTCGCCGAATGCGGCGTACCGGCACTTTGCCAGCCAGGCTGAGCTACTCGATGCGGTGCGGTCGGCATGTTTGTCGCTAGTGGCCGCAGCAATTGAAGATGAAATGAGGAAGTGCCGTCCCTTACGCGACGCGCAAGCATTTGCGAGAAAGAGTTTGCGCGCCGTGGGCATGGGATATTTGGGATTCGCGATGAGAGAGCCGGGGCTGTTTCGTACCGCCTTCTCAGTTCCTCCGCCTATTGATTCTCCAAACCCGGCGAACGCAGCTTCTATGGGGTTGAACGCGTTTCAGTTGCTTTCGCTGGCTCTGGACCGCATGCAGGAGAGTGGCCTACTGAGCAAGAAGGATCGCAAAGACGCCGAGTATCTTGCATGGGCAGCAGTTCACGGATTGGCACTTCTGTCGCTTGAGGGACCTCTGCATAAAATGCCGCCTGAGATGGTGCTGGCGCTGGGAGAGCGGCTGGTGGTCATGGTTGAACGCGGTCTCAGCTGATCATGAGAATCCTGGATTGAACGTGATTCGGACAGGCATCGTGACGACAGTGTTTTGCAACTCCGACGCAGTTCCTGAGTCGGCACGAGTTCTGATCGCCGTTGGGGAAGTGAGGTTTGTTCTTCAAGGGTACTTACCACCAACAAAGTAAAACCAGCTACAGTCAACAGGGAACTGGCGTGTTTGCGGGCGATGTTTAATCACGCTTTGAAGGCGGAAGCGCAGGTAAAAAAACCGGTTAGCAAAATGGGTGTGAAGGCGCTGCCGGAGAACTCACAGAAAAACAGAGTTCTCTCTTATCAGGAACAAGATATTTATTTAGCAAAGGCCTCGGCGGTTCCCATGCTCTGGGATGTGGTTAGCATCATTTTGGAAACAGGGATGAGGCCTGAGGAAGTCTGAGGTATCCAGCCGGGGGATGTTTATCTGACCCAGAATTATGTTGATATCCCACGTGGAAAGACTACGGCGGCGAAGCGTCGCGTCAGCCTTACGCAGACCGTAGGAAGAATACTGGCCGCCCGCGTGGCTGAATGCAAGGGATTATACCTGTGCCCCACGACGACGATTTGAACCAACCGGTCCCAAAACTAAACAACGCACACGACCGAACCTTGACCGCTAGCAAGTTGCCGCATTTTGTTCTTTACGATTGTCGCCACACGTGGGCCACTCGCGCGGTACAGGCCGGGATCGACCTTTCCAGTGCTTCCATCTGCATCACTAGGCGGACAGCGTGGCGGATTGCACCAGCTACAGTTCCCGCTA
>Ga0302140_10012593_pt1 | contig 10363 bp, 3 predicted proteins | sample I_Bog_E1_1_FD_202095 | JGI IMG/M metagenome (GOLD analysis project Ga0302140, IMG submission 202095) | Peat permafrost microbial communities from Stordalen Mire near Abisko, Sweden - I_Bog_E1_1 | ecosystem: Environmental > Terrestrial > Soil > Wetlands > Peat | place: Sweden: Abisko, Stordalen...
TTCGTTGCTCGCTCGACGCCTTCACTTTCACTTCTACAAACTTCGCCGCTTCGCCCTCGCGAACTCGCTTCTTCCAATCGTAGAACTGCGAATCACGAATCCCGCGGTCACGACAGAATGCTGCCACCGTTTGACCGCTTTGACTCTGCTCTGATATCAAGCCTCGCCACTTCGTCCATAGTTCTGCCATGTGTTGTTTCATTCCTCAAGAATGCGACATGGCAAAGACCTAAACAAGATGGGCTTTACATAGCGCTCACCATCCGGATGCAGAATTCCCGCGCTACTATTTCCTATCAGGTACAGGAACGTCCGATTGTTATGATTGGAGCGCTAAATAATGATTGGATTTTGCTCAGAGAGTCCTCATTCAAGTTTCATCGACAAGCGGCTGAGGGTCCAGACCGGTCTACCGGATCGGGGACACACAGCACCCCGAGTCACGTGCGGAGCAAATCAGCTCGCTGGCTTCGAGGAGCAATGTCGTCAAAGATTACGCAATAGCCGTCCGATTCGCGGTGGTTCATCGCGCGCATCGGGGGCTGTTCTGGAGCCACTCCCAACTAGGAACTAGTCCGCTTTGTAAGTGTAGTCGGTATACACCAGGGTGCCGTTATACCGGGTGTAAAGACGCGCAAAGATGGTTGCGCCGTCAGTCGGCAGATTGCCGACGGTGACTGAAGTGGCGGTCTGCTGACCTGAGTCAAAAACGTCTCTTGACCCAGCTCCGGTGGTGCCCAGAAGCAGCCAATACCCCTGGTTGCCAGAACCAGTAGCCGCCGTCCAGCTAAAGGTGGCACTGGCGCTGGCCAACGAACTCCCTGGCGCCGGAGTCATTAGCACAGCCTGTGCCGCGGCTTTGTAGGTGTAGTCGTTCGACACCATGACGCCGTTGTACCTGGTGTAGATACGCGCGTAGATCGTCTCGCCGTTTGTTGGCAGGCTGCTGAAGGTGGTAGAAGTCGCTGTCTGCTGACCTGAGTCATACAAGTTGCTTGATCCTACCCCCGTGGTTCCCAGGAACAGCCAATAACCGTCGCTACCGGCTTCAGCGGTCCATGTAAACGTCGCACCTGGACCGGGAAGCGAGCTGCCTGGCGTGGGTGAAGTCAGCGCCGGCGGCTGCATCCACGCGGTGTATGTGTAGTCGTTATAGACCAGCACGCCGCTGTAGCTGGTATAAAGTCGTGCATAGATTGTTCCGCCGGCGGTAGGTAGATTGCTGACGGTGGCGGAAGTAGTTGTCTGCAGCGCTGATTCGTAGAGATTACTCGATCCGACTCCTGTCGTCCCGAGGGACAACTTGTAGCCCTGGTTGGCGGAGCCGGTGGCTGCATTCCACTCAAATTTGACGCTGGAACTGGTGAACGAACTTCCGGGCGTGGGAGTGGTCAGCACGGCCGGTGCTGCGGCAGTGTACGTGTAGTCGTTGTACACCAGCGTGCCGTTGTAGCCGGTGTAGACTCGGGCATAGATCGTAGAACCGTTGGTTGGAAGGCCGCTGAAAGTGGCGGCAGTGCTTGTCGTTTGCCCCGAATCGAACAGGTTCTTGGACCCGGTGCCTGTGGTCCCGAGGAATAGCCAGTAGCTGCTTGCCCCCGCGGCGGTCGTCCATGTGAATGATGCCGAAGAACCGGCGAGTGTGCTGCCCGGGGCGGGAGACGTAAGAGCTGCCTGCGGACCAAGACCAGCCCCAGTAAGTGTGATGACAAGCGGCGCGCCCACGGCTGGAGTGATGGTAACGGTCGCGGTTCTTGTTCCATAAGACTTCGCTCCAGGCGCGAAGGCAACGCTAATGATGCAGTCCGTGCGGCCTTGCATTGTGAATCCAAGATTTCCCCCGCAGGTCTGACTTTCGGTGAAGTCGGTCGGATTAGCTCCTCCGAGAGAAATACTGTTGATCTGGATGCGCGAAGGTACGGTCGAGTAGATTGAGCCCTGGTTGCCGCTCCCGAGATCGGTGAGATAAACGACCTGCGGAGCGCTTACTGTGTTGAGGCTCTGGTTGCCAAAAGACACGGTCGTTTGTGAAAGCGAGAGCTCCTGGGAGACTGAAACCGCTGTTCCCGAGAGCTGCACAACATGTGGACTTCCGGGCGCGTTATCGACGATGGTGAGCGTGCCTTTCACCAGGCCCGCCGCGGTAGATGCCAATGGAGTGAAGCCCACTGTCACCTCGCAGGAGGCTTGGTTTGTTACTGAAGTCGAGCAACCATTAGAGGTGACGGTAAAATTTGGGCTGGCCGTGATGGAAGTAAACTTCACGCTCGAATTGCCTGTGTTGGTCAGAAGCACAGTCTGTTCATTGCCTAAATCCGTGGTCCCGACAACCTCGACATTGAACGCCAGACCTGTGGGTCTGACCTGAAGAATCGGAGCTGGAGATACTCCCTCGCCGCTGATTTTTGCAGTTAGATTTGTTGTCGTTCCTCCGGCGTAGGTTATTGGCACAGTGATTGTTGAGGACTTGAGTCCTGCCGTCAAAGGCACAAAGTAAACCGTCGTGTTGCAGGACTGGCCCGCTGCCAGAACCGAGCCACTGCAATAGGTGTACGGTTGGACGAAGTCGCCTCCCATTCCGGCAGTGGCCGTCAGATCTGTCCCGCTTATCGTCCCAACGGTGAATTGAGTATTTCCAGTATTGGTAACAGTGAGCGTGACTTCGCTCTGATAGTTCAATTGAGTCGTCCCCGCAACTGTTGCCGGAAATACCGTAGTTTGCGGGGAAATGCTAGCCGAAGGCGCAGCCGCGACCCCAACGCCGGACAGGCTGGCGGTAAACGATGCTGTGGTCTGGTTCGCATAGGTAACAGGGAAGACGATGCTCCCGGTGCGCTTACCCAGGGCTTGCGGCGTGAAGCCCGGAGTCACCGAACACGTATTTCCCGGCTGAACGGTTTGGCCGCTGCAATACTCATATGTCAGAGGGAAATCGCCGGTAGATGATGTGTTTGTCCCGGTTACGGTGCCAATCGTCAATGGAGTATTTCCCGTATTCGTCAGGACAACGGTGTTCGAATCACCTCCTTCGTAAGGAGTCAGCAAAGTGGTGTTCGGGAAGATGAGCGCCGCCGGGCTCAAAACTGCGTCGTATACCGGAGAAACGGCATAGCCTGCCAAGGGAGCAGTATAAGTATTACCCAGGCTGTCTTTGAATGTAGCGGTGCCGGTGCGATACCCAGCCGCAACGGGGTGAAACAGGAAGACAGTGAAGCAGTAGTTGTTCGCCAAAACTGTCTCTCCGGCGCAAGATTCGAAGTCTGTCGAAAGCGAGAAGTCACTGCTGCCAGCCGACACCGTCACGGAGGCAATGGTGACCGGTCCAGTTCCATTGTTGTAGAAGTTGATTTCGGATTGGTAGTAAGTGTCAGGCGATTCCGAGCCTACCGCAAGCTGCTCATAAGTAAGCACAGGGGGTTGAAGAGTTGTGGGTGGATTTGCAGCCATTCCCACACCGCTCAAAGAGATCGTTTGAGTTCCCGCCGAATCAACCAGAGTGAATGTCGCTTTTTCAGTTGCGTCCAGGGTCGGAACGAAGGCCAGCGTTAGATTGCAACTTGCACCCGGTGGCATCGGCACCGCAGTGGAGCTTGACGAGTATGGGATGTATGCGGCGCAGTTATTGCTAGTGATCTGGAAGTCGGTTCCTGGAGCCGGAGACACGCCCGTGATGGTCGGCGAACTCGGGAAGGTAACCGCCGCGCCGCCCGTGTTTTCGATATAGACGATCACGCCGTCCGCAGATGAGTTCGGCGAGGCGACCATCGCACCCCCAAAGTTAATTACAGTAGGAGTGATGTGGATGGCTTGCGCTGACTCGACCGAAATTCCCGACAGAGGAACCGTGGTGGTCCCGACCGTGCTGTGGATGATCAGCGATCCTGATTCCGTGCCGCTGGGCTTGGTGGGACTGAACGCAACCGTAATATCACAAGTGGTGCCCGGAGCCAGCACGCCGCCGCAATTGGAGCCATAGCTTTCATACTGCGAGGTCACCGCAAAGTCACCGGTTGTCTCGATGCTGTTGAACGTTACCGGTGAATTCCCCGGATTACTCACGATCAGTTCTTCGTTCGCGCTGGTGCTGCCTTCAACCTGCGATCCAAACGTGATCGATTGCTGGCCTAGCACCAGTGACCCGGTTGCCTGGATTCCGGTTCCTGAGAGATTAAACACCGACGGTGTGCTGGAAAGCGCATCGGTCAATGTCAACGTTCCGGTACGTGCACCCGTCGCCGTAGGTTCAAAGGCAACGCTCACTGAACAACTGGCTTGCGGACCCAGTTTGGTTCCACCGCAATTGCTTGCGCTGTTGACGATCGCGAAATCGCCAGTTGTGAAAGTACGGTCAATCGCGACGTAGTCATTTCCAGGATTGTTGATGACGAATGTTTGCGCGGCACTGGGATCGCCGACTGGTTGAGAGGGAAACGTCATCGTTGATGGACTGATGGTGAGGGGCTGCACGGATTGAATGCCCATGCCGCTCAGTCCCAGCGTATGCGGGCTGCCAACCGCGCTGTCTGTAATTGACAAAGTTCCGGCTTCCTGTCCGGAGATGGAAGGCTGGAAACCAACCACGATACTGCAGGAAGTCTGGGGCGCCAGGACAAATGGCACCAAATAGTACTGATAGCTCCCAGTTGTGTAGTTATATTGATACCCGCAGGTTATATAAGGATAGTTGGTGGAGGGTTCTACTAAAACGAAGTCTCCTGGGCCTCCAACGCCATTGTTGGCAGTCGCATCCATCGCATTGATGGTTACAGGAGAGTTACCGGTGTTCATCAGAGAAATTGTCTGCGCTGGACCAACCTGGCTGAGCACCGCGCTGCCGAAATTGAGAGCAGTCGGAGAAAACACGAGGGTCCCATTTCCTGCCGACGCAAGAACCCCCGTCCCTTGCAAGCTCACCTCGCCCTGATAACCCTCTGCCGTGATCTGGATATAGTCATCGAGGAGACCAATTTGCTTCGGCACGAATGCTACGCGGACCTGGCAACTTGCTCCGGCCGCTATCTGTACTGGGCAGTCATTCGCAATGACGTAATTCGAGGTTCCGATTGAGATAGAGGTAATAGGCAGAGGTTCATCGCCGGAGTTCGTCAGCGTGACCGCCTCGACCGTGCTTTTGGTGAGCACCACTTGATCTGCAAACGTGAGCGAAGCTGTCGACAGTAGAAGGTCTGAAGAGTTGACGCCTATCCCGCTCAAACTTACGACTGCGGGCGAGTTTTGCGCACTGGACCCAAAGGAGAGCGTTGCAGAACGCTGGCCTGCGGAGGCCGGTGTAAAGCTCACATTTACAGTGCAGATGCCGCCTCCGGGGATTGATGCTGAACAGTTATCGGTCTCAGAAAAATCCTTAGAACTGAAAACGAAGGGCCGGGTAAGTGTAATGGCTTCGCTGCCGACATTCCGTAGCTCGACGGTTCCCCCGACACTTGTGGTCGAGTTCACAGGCTGATCTCCTGCGAATTGAATCTGGGTGGGAACTGCCACTGTCGCTCCGGCATTTGCAGGACTGATCTTCGCCAGAAAGCCTTCACCGGGATCTTCAACCGCTGGCAAGGTGACTGGAGCATCGGGGCCCTCGATGTTTGAGGCGAAATATGCATTTCCTGCGCTGTCGACCGCAACTGCCGGTGCGTTGTAAGTTGTGGACGTTGCCCCGCCAAGATAGGTCGAATATTTTGCACTGGTCCCGGCGGACGCCAATTCAACCAGAAACCCCGAAGAATAAACGAGCGAATACTGCTCCTGGGGTGTCGTGTACATTCCCGGGAAAGACTGGATGGGATCTATCAACGGAAAATCGGCGGTTGTCGTAGAGCCGGAGATATAGGCATCGCACGAAGAAGTGCATCCCGGCACGATTGCCACATGGTTGGGCGTGACATTAAACCCTTGGTACCCGGAGGGACCGCTGAGGAATGTCGAATAAACCAGAGCCGAACCGGCGCTATTCAGTTCGGCGGCAAATCCACCCGCATAGCTGGTCTGATAAGCGCCTGTAGTAACAGGAAAGTTGGTTGCGCTAACAGTCCCGACGATGTACGCATCCCCGGTCGCATTGACCGCAAGGCCTGTCGGAACGCCAGGTCCAAGGAATGCCGAATAAACGAGGGCAGCCCCAAGAGGATTCAGCTTTACTACGAAGGCGCCACTCGTGGCTATCCCTTCGAAGTTATAGGCTCCCGCAGTTACGGGAAATCCCGTGCCCGCATCTACAATGACATAGGCGTTGTCCGATGAATCAACGGCAATGCCGTTGCCTTGAGATGCTCCGTTTCCCGTCAGGTAGGTAGAATAAACAACTGACGCAGTACCACTCAGATTGGGATTGAATTTGGTGACGAATCCCAAGTTCTGTCCACTTCCCGGGTATGGAGAAACTGGCTGATAGCTCCCCGGAGTCGTGGGAAAGTTCAAAGTTTCGGTAGATCCGGTCACATAGGCATTTCCCGACGTGTCAACGGCCAACCCGTCGATCCCGGTTCCGGGAGTTCCGCCCAGATAGCTGGAATAGATCAGAGACGATCCGTCAGATTTGATTACGGTCAGAAAGCCTACCTCGTCATCATTTGCGGGTCCGACTTCCTGAAAGGCGCTTGATGTTGTGGGGAGCCCTGCACCCGCATTGCCGGCAACAAAGATGTCGCCTGCGGTATCCACCGCAATGGTAGTCGGTTGGATGGAAGTGTTCGTCGATCCGAGTGAAACGTTAAACAAAAGCTTCCCCGTGGGGTCGAACTTCAAAATGTTGGTGCTTGCATAGCTGTTTCCTACTGAGGCCGCCACATAGGTGTTACCCGCTGCATCGGCAGTCATAGCAGAAATACTGGTGTCGGAAAAATAATAGGGCGGGTAGGAGTATCCAGGCGTGCCCGGAATGTCCAGCCCATAAATCATCACAGGGTCGATGACAAGCGGCCTTTTCCGATCGTATTTCCCAACAGCAAAGCTTACGACTCCTGTGTTCGCTTCCAGGGTGCCCGCTCGCCGGATTTGATACCCAACCTCTACTGGTTGTCGCGTCAGCCCGTCGGGCGACGGCTGATACGCCACCGGCTTCAACAAGGTAATTGCGGCTCCGTGAGAAGTAAGAAGCAAATTGCCTTCTTTGTCGACTCGCGAATCCTCCGCCCCTTGGGTTGCGAGTTGAATCTTCCCAGGGTCGGAGCCTTGCTGCAGAATGAAGTCGTATTCCAGTTGGCCGGCTTTGCCGTAGAACGACATGTCGACCCCCGGATAGACTTCTTTGTAATTCACGCGGCCGTAGTTAGGTGCGTTCGGGATCCAACTCTTAGGGTTGCCGCTCGGGAAATAACTGTGTGCTACTTGCGTTTTCTCTTGCGCGATTAACTCCGCATTAACGTTCGATCCCAGCAACTCCAGCGCAATCGTCGGCCCATCCTGCGTCGACAACGAATTGCCATGTGAGCGGTTCAAAAATACGAGCGACGCTTTGTCCGGTTCCAAACGAAGTTCGTAGCCATGGCCGTAGGAAATAAAGCGAGCATGCGAAACATCCTGCCCCAAGTTAGGCTCAAAGCTAAGCTCTGAGTGCGGGAATTCAACTCTCTGATTGAGTCGCTGAGCCAGCATACCTGAGTGATGATCGACACCTGCTGCCTCCAGTGTCCCAGCCTGGGAATGCAAAAGGCACAAACACCCGCTGACAATCGTCATGGATCCTACGAGCAGGAGCCTCGAAGAAGTGCGCTTGATGCATGGAAGGAACGTAATGAATTTAGCAGCAGGTAGGCCGAGCTTATAACTCAACATTTAGTCTTCCTCGCTGGAGATTGGAGCAAGCAAACTCAATGGATAACCGGGTAAATTCCCCACAAAGTTCGCCGCTGAAATAAGAAGTTTGGGCTTGAATTGCTTCAGGGGATAATAACTGTCTGCTTTCTCAAGTGTCAATGCTTACTAATCAAAATCATCAGTTATACATAGGCTGCCGGTGACGGCATTGCTCCAAAGGCCCATTCCGAATCGTTTCAGAACAGGCCGTAAGTGTAACTGCGCGGTTTGAGTATTCGTATCGAAAACGGTCGCCACAATCACAGTGAAGCTTCTGACTGTAATAACTAGATCGCAGCAGGCACATCCATCTCTGCACTTAATGCCCGGAATGCACCTCCGGCAAGCGAAGGGAGCATCCGCAGCTCGAGCGTTTGGTCGCCAGTTAGTGCGCCTGGCAGAGGCCAAGCAAGAGGGAGAGCGCGCCTGAGGAGTGCGAGAATCCGGAGAGCCGCTTCGAGAATGCTTTCTTGATTCCCCGACCGCAGAGACGATGCGGATTTGGCCTTGAGGTCCAGCCGTCGGACGGGATGAAGTCCGCATGGCTTGGGTCAGACCGGGAGTCGTTAGCCCTCCTGGGCACTGCGATCTCTCTGCATTCCGTCATTCTGATAGCTCCTGCCCAATCTCCAGAATTATTGTCGGACAAATTCTGTCCATGATGTGTGACTTTTTTATGAATTCGCGGCGAGCTCTTCCCTGCTTTCCAGCTCGTCCGGAACTCGTACGAAATGGAAACTTGCTGTGTTAATGTCCGGAGGTGCTAATTGGATCGGAGGTTCCATTGGCCCCCATACAAGTCCGCAATGAGTCATTGCAAGCGAACACGGGAACCTGAGAACAGCGCTATATCGTGCGCAGTGTTTCGTGTCATTGCGAGATCTGAGAGTATTTCACCCACCACAGAAGAAAACTTGAATCCGTGCCCGGAAAAGCCCGCGGCGATGCTTACCTGCGGATGGTCTGGATGGGCGTCGATGATGAAGTGCTGATCTGCTGTCATGGTGTACATGCAGGTAACGGCGCGAGAAATTTCCCCGTTTAGTACCGGAATTCTATGTTCAATTGCGGACCGGATTGCAGCTACATCTCGTGGATAGATATTTCGGTCAATCGTGGACGGAGTGCACTCCTCCACTCCGGAGTGAATGGCAACCTTCGGGTCACCGCTTTCATCGATTCGTGGAAATCCATAGAACAAAGGTCCTTGCGCTGGCTCCCATAGGAAGATAGGAAAAACCTTTTTGTCAAAGGCAGAATGTTGGGAAGTGGGGCGAAGCCAAAACATGACGCGGCGTGAGGCTGTCAGGAGTAGAGGAAGGCGTGGAACAAGCTCCGTTGTCCATGCGCCTACCGAAAGGACCAGGGATTTGGCATGGTAGGTTTGGTTTGCAGTAACGACCCTTACACCCTCCCCCGATTCAGCAGCCGTCCATGAGAGGATCGGCTCCTCGAAGTGAAGGTTGGCTCCTCTCCTTGATGCGCATCGCAAATGCTGTTTGATACATTCCTCAGGCCTCAGGAAGCCTGCTTTCGGTTCGTGGAACGCTACCTCCTCATCCGCGAGCGCAAATTGAGGAAAGCGTTTCTTCATCTGTTTCGCATCGAAGAAGTCATGTGCAAGACCGTATGCCCGAGCACTCTTTAAGCAACCAGTTACGAGGCCACATTGTGCCGAACCAATTGCAATGCCGCCTGTGATGTTCAGCAGTTCCTGACTGCTTTCAGCTTCCAGTTCCTCCCAGAGTTCATAAGCCCGCAGGACCAGCGGGACATATGCTGGGTCCTCGAAATAAGCTTGGCGGATAATGCGGGATTCTCCGTGTGACGACCCCTGATCGTGGGCGGGTGTGTGAGCCTCGAGGCCTAGGACCTTTGCGCCTTGTTTCGCAAGATGGTAGACCGCAGCGCTTCCCATCGCCCCGAGGCCAACCACGATGACATCAAACGCGCTCTGCAACGTTCCCCTCCACGGTCGACTTACTGAAATTGCGACTGCCGATACGTCAAGCCTGGCATGTCGTGAAGCAACCTGGCCCCATCAGCGTCCACAAGCGGCCAAATCCGCGGTCGGTGACGACAGTGCGTCGAATCGCCTCGCCCACCCATTGGCCTGAATGAATCTTTGAGATTTCATAGCACTTTGCTTAGTTCATATTACTGATTTTGAAAGTGCCGCTCACAGATGGGCAGAAATACGGCGTGGCCGTTTTCTATCGCGTATGATTGTGCTGAACTTTTCCCCATGGGAGCCCAACGATGATTGTTGACTCGACTACGAAATCCAAAGAAATGTTGGATTCTCTTTCGCAACGGTGAGATAAATCGTCCATCCGCGAACGGATCCGGAAGCTGTCTGCGGCGTTCCAATATTTCGCGATCTTTGCTGTCCTCTGCTGACTTAATGCTGTCTGCTCGCAACGCGTTACCGGCACTCAATTAAGCGATGAGTTAACCAGACGTCTTATCGCAAACCACTCCGAATGCTGGGCCTGCCCAAACCATGCTTTGCATTCGATGAGGCACAAAAATATGTTGAAGGGAATCTCGAAAT
>Ga0302140_10012594_pt1 | contig 10363 bp, 9 predicted proteins | sample I_Bog_E1_1_FD_202095 | JGI IMG/M metagenome (GOLD analysis project Ga0302140, IMG submission 202095) | Peat permafrost microbial communities from Stordalen Mire near Abisko, Sweden - I_Bog_E1_1 | ecosystem: Environmental > Terrestrial > Soil > Wetlands > Peat | place: Sweden: Abisko, Stordalen...
CGAATGGTCCGGAAACTGGATCTGTATGAATTCGCGGTAGTTTCACCTTCGACCCGAAGTCGCGATAATGGGCTTTGAAACCCCAGAGAGTTCTCGAACCATTTCGCTTTCTGCTGATTGCCGTTTGCCGGATGAATCAACGCGCCAAATGGTGACAGTGCCACTTCATTTGGCATTCGTGTTGCTTGGAGCTTCCACGTGGATATCAATCGTTTCACCGAAAAGATGCAGGAAGCCATCCGCGTTGCGCAGTCGATGGCAACCCGCCTCAATCATCAGCAACTCGACGCCGAACATGTGCTGGCGGCTCTTTTGGAACAGGAGGGTGGGCTCGCAGGCGCCATCCTCGCGAAGACGGGGGTCGCCACCGACCTTCTGTTGCAGCGAGTGGAGCAGGAGTTGGACCGGTTGCCAAAGGTTACCGGCGCCGGCGGCGGACCGGCCGACCAGCTGTACGTCACCGGGCGGTTGAACCGGTTGTTCGTGCAAGCCGAAGACGAAGCCAAGCGGCTCAAAGACCAATATGTCTCGGTGGAACACTTCTTGCTGGCCCTCACGGACGACGAAGGTGCTGCTGGGCGAATTCTTGCCCAAATGGGCGTTACGCGCGAACGGTTGACCCAAGCATTGCGCGAGGTTCGCGGCAGCCAACGAGTGACCTCGCCCACTCCCGAGACTACTTATCAGTCGCTGGAGCGGTACGGCCGCGATCTGACAGAGGCGGCACGCCAAGGTAAGCTCGATCCGGTAATCGGCCGCGACGACGAGATTCGTCGCGTCATTCAGGTGCTTTCCCGCCGTACCAAGAACAACCCCGTTCTGATCGGCGAACCTGGCGTGGGAAAGACCGCGATCGTGGAGGGACTAGCGCAACGAATCGTCCGCGGGGACGTTCCCGAGGGGATCAAAGACAAGCGGATCATCTCGCTGGATATGGGTGCGCTGATCGCCGGGGCCAAGTATCGAGGCGAATTTGAAGAGCGCCTCAAGGCGGTCCTCAAAGAAGTGCAGGATTCCGCCGGCGGCATCATCCTCTTCATCGACGAACTCCACACCGTGGTCGGCGCCGGCAAAACCGAAGGATCGATGGATGCCGGCAACCTTCTCAAACCGATGCTCGCGCGCGGCGAGTTGCACTGCATCGGCGCGACTACGCTCGATGAGTACAAGAAGAACATCGAGAAGGACGCTGCGCTGGAACGGCGGTTCCAGCCGGTTCTTGTGAATCAGCCCTCTGTGGAAGACACCATTTCCATCCTGCGCGGCCTCAAGGAGCGCTACGAAGTGCACCACGGCGTGCGCATCAAGGACTCAGCGCTGGTAGCTGCCGCCGTCCTGTCGAACCGCTATATTGCCGATCGTTTTCTGCCGGACAAAGCTATCGACCTGGTGGACGAGGCGGCCGCCAAGCTGCGTACGGAAATCGATTCCATGCCCGCAGCGCTAGATGAAACCTTGCGCCGCGTGATGCAGCTTGAGATCGAGCGGGAGGCTCTGAAGAAGGAGAAAGACGAAGCCTCGAAGGAACGCCTGGCCAAACTGGAGAAGGAACTCGCCAATCTACGGGCCGATTCGGACGCCACGAAAGCCAAGTGGCAGACGGAGAAACGTGCCGTGCAGAGGCTACGCACACTCCGTGAACAGACCGAGCAGGTAAAGGTCGATATTGAAAAAGCCGAAAGGCAATACGACCTGAACAAGGCCGCGGAACTGAAGTACGGGAAGTTGGTTCAATTGGAAAATCAACTGAAGACCGAATTGGAGAACTTCTCAAAGAAGCAGGGCGGGAAACCGCTGATCAAAGAGGAAGTTGACGAACAGGACATCGCCGAGGTGGTGGGCCGGTGGACCAAGATTCCGGTTTCGCGGCTGCTGGAGGGAGAAGTACAGAAGTTACTTCACCTCGACGTGGAGTTGCACAAGCGGGTCATCGGCCAAAACGAAGCGGTGCAGGCGGTGGCAGAGGCCGTCATACGGGCGCGGTCGGGCCTGAAGGATCCGAATAGGCCGGTTGGAAGCTTCATCTTCCTCGGCCCCACGGGCGTTGGCAAGACAGAACTGGCCCGGGCCCTGGCCGAGTTCCTGTTCGATGATGAGCGCGCCATGATTCGGATCGACATGTCGGAGTATCAGGAGAAGCACACCGTCGCGCGCCTCATCGGTGCTCCCCCCGGCTACGTGGGCTTTGAAGAGGGCGGACAACTAACGGAAGCCGTGCGGCGGCGCCCGTATTGCGTGATCCTTTTCGACGAGATCGAGAAGGCCCACCAAGATGTCTTCAACGTTATGCTGCAGATCCTGGACGACGGGCGGCTAACCGACGGCCAGGGACGGACGGTGGACTTTAAGCACACGATTCTGATTATGACGTCCAACATCGGCAGCCAGCGAATCCTTGGATATCGCGGTGCGTTCGATGGGTCCGACTATGAGCGTATGAAGGAGGCTGTTCTGGAAGAGTTGCGCCATTTCTTCCGGCCCGAATTTCTAAACCGCGTGGACGAAATCATTGTTTTCCATGGGCTGTCCGAGGATCATCTGATGCAGATCGTGGAGATCCAGCTGGAAGGGCTGCGCGCCAGGCTCGCCGAACGTCACATTACGATAGAAATGACGCCGGACGCGCAACGGTATTTGGTCCGCGCCGGCTACGATTCTGCTTACGGGGCGCGCCCTTTGAAGCGGGCGATTCAGAAAAACGTCGAAACGCGGTTGGGACGGTTGCTTTTGGATGGGACCGTCCGCGATGGACAGCTTGTGCAGATTGATTATGACCGCGCAGCCGGGACGCTGGTCTTCTCCCCGCAGCCCATACCCGCTGGAAAGACGCAGACCGCTGGCAGCTAGCGCGAGGCAGGCGAAAATGCTCTGGCGGCCCCCGGGAACGCATGACTCCCAAATCCGGTCCATCCCACTGTTTGAATTCCGGACACTGTTGCCTGGAGAGTATTCAATCGGAACCGCGCTTCGTCGCTCCGATATTTCAATCCTGACGGTGAGTGAGGGAATGGTGGAAGTCGAATCCGCCAACGGAGCATCCCTCCAGGTCACCGGGATCCCCACACCCCAGACAGACCGCTCCCCTCTGGCGATTCTGGTCTCGTTGGCGCCCTACGTCTACTCGGCAGTTGCCTAGTAGACAACACCATTTCGTATGGCAGAGGATCAAAAAGGCATTTCTCGCTAGGCAGCAGGTAAAAGAGAGTGCGACATACGGACAAGGACGCCGACGCTTCGGCAGTGACCTTGATCCAACGTGAGGTGTCAACATGAGGGCACTGCGAAACCCGCTGCCTCAAGCCTTGAAGAGTCGCGGAGTATCCCGCCGCGAGTTCGTTAAGTTTTGCAAGCTGATGGTCGCTACGCTAGCGCTTCCACCACGGTATCTATCGGCGGTTGAAAAAGCCCTCAGTCAGACCTCTCGTCCAGTCTTGGTTTGGCTCGAGTTCCAGGATTGCGCGGGCAATTCGGAATCGATGCTCCGCTCCAGCAACCCAACAGTCACTGAGTTCGTGCTGGATCTTCTCTCCTGGGAATACCACGAACTGATTATGGCGGGTGCGGGGAAGCAGGCCGAAGCAGCACTCGAACGAGTGGTCCAGGATCATAAGGGGCAGTACATCGCAGTAGTGGAAGGCGCCATCCCAACCGCGGATGGTGGGGTGTACTGCACCATCGGTGGAAAGACTGCTCTTGAAATTGCAGAACATGTATGCACCAATTCGGCCGCGAATATTGCGGTGGGCGCCTGCGCGTGGGATGGAGGCCTGGTTCGATCGAACCCAAACCCGACCGGCGCCGTGGGGTTGCAGGAGGCTGTCCCTGGCTTAAAGGTCATCAATTTGGGTGGCTGTCCGCACAATCCGGCGAATACCGCCGCAGTTCTGACGCATTACCTGACCTTTCACGAGATGCCGGCCCTGGACCAATACAACCGGCCGCTGTTCGCTTACGGCGATATCATTCACGACCAATGCGAGCGCCGCGCCCACTACGATGCCGGCCGGTATGTGGAGGAGTGGGGTGACGAAGGCCACCGCAAAGGCTATTGTCTGTATAAGATGGGATGCAAAGGACCGGAGGCGACCTACAACTGCCCGACGGTCCGCTGGAACGATGGCACCAGTTGGCCGGTAAAATCGGGCCACGGATGTATCGCCTGCGCCTCCCATCGTTTCTGGGATACGAAGTCACCCTTTTACAAGCGGCTTCCCTCGGTGCCGGGCTTCGGTGTGGACATCGACGCCGGGAAACTCGGCCTGATTTTGACGGGAGGCGTTGCAGCGGCGCTGGGCTTGCACGGAATCGCCAGCGCGGCGCGAATACAAATGCAGCCGCACGGGGAAGAACCGAGGGGCGGCCCGACCGAAATCGGCCGAAAGAGCGGCTTAGTGGAGCGTGAAGGTCCACCGGAAAAGAAGCCATGACCCAACCTCCCTTGCGAATCGGAATCGCCCGCACCACTGCCGGAGAGATGCCGCGACGACGGCCCCGCCCAGCCGGTGGAGTCGGACTGAGATAGGAAATTGCCATGCCAAGACCTGTTTCGCCAGCATCGGCCTTATCCCGCCTTCCGAAAGCCGGGCTGGTCCGCACGTATGTCTGGGAGAAGCCGGTTCGCATCGCTCACTGGCTGATTTTCTTTGCGTTCGTGTCGCTTGCGTTTACCGGCCTGTATATCCACCGCCCATTTCTGCTTTCGGGAGGCCGGGCCGCTTTTCAGATGGCCAGGATGCGATTCGTTCACGTCGTCTCAGGTTTCGTCCTGATCGCGGCATTCGCGTTTCGGATTTATTGGTTTTTTAAGGGGAATTTCTGGGCCAGGTGGTCTGCTTACATACCCATCCGCCGCGAGCAATGGAAGGGTATGGGCTCGATGCTCGAGTTCTACCTGTTCATGCGATTCGACCCAGGCCACAGGGCCGGCCACAACCCTCTGGCAGCACTATCGTACTTCATCATCTACCTGCTGATTCTGGTCGAAATCCTGACTGGGCTGTTCCTCTACAGCCAGGTGGTAGGGAATCCATTCCTGCACCAATACATCGCTTGGTTGCCCCACCTCATCGAGCCGGCGTATCTTCGCCTGATTCATTACTTCCTGATGTTCGTGTTCTTCGCTTTCATCATCTTCCACGTCTACGCTTCGGTTCTGGTTTCGATCGAGGAAGAAAACGGACTGCTCGATAGTATCTTCTCCGGATGGAAATTCATGCCAGCCGGCGAGCTCCGGCATGAGATTGCGGCCATCCCGGAGGCCCGGCGCTTTGCCCGGCGTCACCAGTTGCTGCCGCTTACCGCGCCGGGCGCGAAGCCCGCTGGTGGCTCACCCAAGAGCCGGCCCGGCCCCGGCCCGGTGGCGCTGTATCGCAACTGGATCAGTTACGCCGGCACCGGCATTGCCGCCATAGGCGTGCTTGTGTTCGCCGTGCTGACGGCTTATCACACAATCGGCGGCGGTTCCTTCACCCAGCCCTATGGCGATCTGGTGATCTTCTTCGTACCGCCGATTTTCGTAATTGCCGGCGTCACTGTCATCTTAGGCGGCATGTATGCTCAATGGATCCGCTGGCGAATGCACAAGCCCCTGGCGTTCGCCCGCTATCCCAAGTGGGACCTCAACCTTCCCGCGGAAAGAAAGGCTCTTCTTGCGGTCGCCCTCGGATCCGCGGCGCTATGCGTTCCAGCGATTTATGGAAGTAGTCAGGCCTATCTCTACACGGACGCCGTATCATTTTGCGGCGCCGTCTGTCACTCCATGACCCCGGAGTACACCACCTATCGTCAATCGCCGCACGCGCATGTGGCATGCGCGCAATGTCATGTCGGACCGGGGGCGACGGGATACATCGAATCCAAGGCTCGCGGCATGCTGGAACTTGTGGATACCATCCAGGACGACTATCCCCGGCCGATTCCGGTGCCCGTGTCCTCGCTGCGCCCCATACGGGTCAATTGCGAACAGTGCCACTGGCCGGCAAAATTCTTTGGAAGCCGCGAGGTGCAACAGACGCACTTCCTGTCCGATGAGCACAATACGCGCTGGCAGATCGACATGTTGGTCATGGTCGGCGGCGGCCCAGCCGCGGACCCGACGCGAATGGGAATTCACTGGCACGTGGCCGGCAAGGTGGAATATATCGCAAGTGACGCGGACAAACAGAACATCCCCTGGGTGCGCGCGGTCAATCCCCTGACTGGCGCGGCCAAGGTATACTCTTCACAGCCGCTTGGGTCCACCGCGGCCCCGGCCGGTGAGATCCGAACCATGGACTGCGTGGACTGTCACAACCGCCCCAGCCACATCTTCAAGGCGCCGGACCGGAGCGTAGACGAGGCGCTGAGCGAGGGAAGCATCGACTCATCTCTTCCGTTTATCAAACAGCAAGGTGTTGCCGCTCTTGCGGCGACGTACGCCGGTAACGAGCAGGCGAAAGCGGGCATTGACCACGCCCTCCGCACGTATTATCAGAAGACTTACCCGCAAGTGTATGCGGACAAGCAGGACACCATTAAGGGCGCGATCGCTGCCCTCCAGAATATCTATGACCGGTATTTCTTCCCGGCGATGAAAGTCCGGTGGGACACATATCCTACCAACGACACGCATTTCTATTCCGTAGGCTGCTTCCGCTGTCACGACGGCCAGCACAAGAGTGTAGACGGAAGCGTCATTCGCTCCGATTGTGACACCTGCCACAAGATTATGCGTCAGGGTAAGACCGAGAGCCTCCAGTTCGCAACAGGCTCGACGGGGCTCACTTTCACCCACCCCGTTGACGTCGGCGGCGCGTGGGCGGAGCAGTCGTGCACCTCGTGTCATTCGGGAGGGTCGATGTGAGTGATTCGTATACCCCAACAGGCATGGCAGGCCGGGCGAGCCACGGTGGGACAACAGAAAACGCGGCGCGCACCTGCGCCGCGAAAACAACAGCAAGAACGGAGCAGTTTAGGGAGCGCATATGAACGGAACTCGAGCATTGAGGGTTGTGGCTTTCATGTCGATCTCGGTCGGCGTCGGTATCCTCAGTCGCGGAGCATGGGGATTCGTCATCTTCGGAATCCTTGTATTGATTGACAGCTTTGTCATCAAAAGCAGCCCGCCAGCACCGCCGGATCACGCCGATGCAGAAAGAGAAGATACAGCGGCGTAGGCGAGGTTCCCGCGTGCGGTTACCTCAACCCGGGCGCCTGCCATTGGCGTGGCGGGATGGCGTGGACGTCTCGGCAGACGGCATCTTGCGGCGATGGCGGATGATTGGCCGTAGGGCGGTTCGTCAGGCGGCCGAAGACGTGGTCTGGGGCAGAATCGGATCGAAGACGGTGCCGATTCGAGACCGTGAAGCAGCTGGGCAGTACGGAAGGATAAGGAGGACGGCATGGCGCGGATTGTAGTCGATCCAGTGACGCGTATTGAGGGGCACCTCCGCATTGAGGCCCAGGTGGACGGCGGCGTCATAACCGATGCCTGGAGTTCGGGGACGATGTTCCGGGGAATCGAGTTGATCCTTCGCGGCCGCGATCCGAGAGAGGCCTGGATCTGGGCACAGAGGATCTGTGGAGTCTGCACCATGGTCCACGCTCTTGCCTCGGTCAACGCGGTAGAGGACGCTTTAGGCATCGAAATTCCCGACAATGCCCGCCTTGTCCGTAACATTATCGCGGCGACGCAAGCCATTCAAGATCACGTAGTGCACTTCTATCACCTGCACGCCTTGGATTGGGTGGATGTAGTCTCGGCCCTGAAGGCGGACCCGGCGAAGACCTCGACGTTGGCGCAGTCAATCTCCGACTGGAAGCTATCCAGCGCGAAGTATTTCAAGGGGGTTCAGGACCGCATCAGCTCCTTGGTAGCCAGCCGCCAACTGAGTCTCTTTGGCTCCGGTTACTGGGGACATCCAGCCTATCGTCTCCCGCCGGAAGCAAACCTGATGGCCGTCGCGCACTACCTGGAGGCACTCCAATTCCAGAAGCAGTTCATCCGGATTCACGCAGTTCTCGGTGGGAAGAACCCCCACCTGCAAACCTTTCTGGTCGGAGGCATGGCCACGTCTCTCGACCCGAATGAACCAGGGGCGACCGTGAATCTGGAACGCATGGATTTCTTATTGGAGGTCGCGAAGTCCGCACAGACGTTTGTGAGTCAGGTATTGATCCCGGATGTGCTGGCGGTAGCCAGCTTCTACCCCGATTGGTTCGAACGCGGCGAAGGCCTCGGAAATTTCATGTCCTACGGCGCATACCCGCAGGGCAGCATTAAAGATCCCGCGAATTTCTTCCTGCCTCGAGGCATCATCCTCAATCGCGACCTTTCCAAGGTCTACCCCGTGGATCCAGGGAATATTACGGAGTACGTCGCCCATTCGTGGTATCAGTATTCGGACGGCAACCAGACAGCGAAACATCCGTATGAAGGGGAAACGAATCCGAAGTACACCGGCCCCAAACCTCCTTATGAGTTTCTCGAAGTGGATCAGAAGTATTCCTGGCTCAAAGCCCCTCGCTATCAGGACAAAGCCATGGAGGTGGGCCCGCTGGCGCGGTTCCTGGTGGCCTACGCCTCTGGCCAGGCAGATGTCAAAACACTGGTCGACTCCACGCTGGCGAAGCTGAAAGCCCCGCCCGCCGCGCTCTTTTCGACTCTCGGCCGTATCGCGGCACGCGCACTCGAAACGCTGCTCCTCTCGGATCGCCTGGTTGGATGGATCGAGGAGCTCGGGAAGAACATATCGACGGGAAAGCTGGCCATTCATAATGGGCAAAAGTGGGACCCGGCCTCCTGGCCGCAAACGGCGCGGGGATTCGGTTTCTACGAGGCGCCGCGAGGGTCGCTGGGCCACTGGGTGGAGATCGAGAACCAGGCGATCAAGAATTACCAGGCGGTAGTGCCTTCCACGTGGAATGCGGGCCCGCGAGATGCCCACGGTCAGCGCGGCGCATACGAAGCCGCTCTCCTTAAGACGCCCGTGGCCGATCCGGAGCGTCCCCTTGAACTTCTACGCACAATTCACTCCTTCGATCCGTGTTTGGCCTGCGCCGTCCACGTGGTCGACGCTCGTGGGCGCATCCAAGGCAGGGCCAAGGCATGAGCGGAGACCGGACCATGGACAATTGGTTTTCTTCGGACACTGTGGTCGTTGGCGTCGGCAACACCATTCTCTCTGACGACGGCGTTGGCGTGCATGCTGCGCGGCTGTTGCAGCATGACCCGAGAGTGCCTGTGGGGGTGACGATTCTCGATGGAGGGACGCTCGGTCTCGAATTGATGCCCTATGTTTCGGACGCGTCTCGCGTGTTGTTTCTGGATGCTGTGAACTCGGGGACTGCGCCCGGAACACCGATTCGGATGACCGGGAGCGAGTTACTCGGCACGTCGAGTGGATTGAGCGTTCATCAACTGGGCGTGGCAGATCTGATTGCGGCCCTGGCCCTGATATCGACCGTACCCCAGGATATCGTTGTGCTCGGCGTCCAGCCCGCCAACACGGACTGGAGTACATCTTTGTCTTCGGAAGTAGAGGCGGCGCTTACGGGGTTGGTGGATGCTGCTGTGGCGCAGTTGAGGTTGTGGAATGAGTCGCCGGAGTCCAGCCTTGAAGTGTGTTCATCCGCAATAGCGATTTCATACGAGGGGGACTAGAAACATGTGCCTGGCTATTCCCGGGAAGATTGCCAGCAGCGAAGAGCAAAACGGGATTCGGATCGGTCGAGTGGAGTTCGGGGGCGTTAGTCGCCAGACCTGCCTCGATCTTGTTCCTGAAGCGTCAATCGGGGATTACGTGCTGGTGCACGTGGGCTTCGCCATCAGCCGCGTCGATCGGGAGGAAGCGGAGCGAAGCTACAAACTACTGGAGTCGATGGGGCTGCTCCAGGAGGAGATGGGACCCGACGGCGAGGACTTCTAGTGCAGGCACCTATGGAGTCCGATGACACTTGTCGTACCTGCTCGGCAATTCCGGGAAAGATCGTTGAGGTGTCGGAGAGCGCCCATTCCGCGCTGGTTGACGTCGCGGGCGTGACGCGCCAGGTGGACCTGATGCTTATCCAGGACGAACAACTTGCGCCCGGCGATTGGATCTTGACTCACGTGGGGTTTGGTCTGAGCAAAATCACCGAAGACGATGCCCTCGGCCACTTGCACGCGCTTGAAATCCTCGGCGAGCGTGGCACGGAATCCTATGATCAATCGAGGGTGACATGAAGTACCTGGACGAATTCCGGAACCCTCAACTGATCGCCAAAGCCGTTGACGAGATCTGCCGTCTCGCCGACCCCCAGCGGCAGTACCGGCTGATGGAAGTCTGCGGCGGCCACACCCACGCCATCTACCGTTTCGGTTTGAAGGACTTGCTCCCTGCCAATA
>Ga0302140_10012596_pt1 | contig 10362 bp, 8 predicted proteins | sample I_Bog_E1_1_FD_202095 | JGI IMG/M metagenome (GOLD analysis project Ga0302140, IMG submission 202095) | Peat permafrost microbial communities from Stordalen Mire near Abisko, Sweden - I_Bog_E1_1 | ecosystem: Environmental > Terrestrial > Soil > Wetlands > Peat | place: Sweden: Abisko, Stordalen...
CCTTTCAAGTAGATCGAGCTATTTAACGGTCACTGAAATGATCACAGGAGGAGGGTTTGTAACCGTGCCCGTTCCCGTAGGAGTCACGGTGACGGTGTAGGTCCGAGGGGGCTTTATTGAGGATCCCCCACTGCAGGCAATCGACATGCCTGCTAGGGATATCGCGCCTGCAGTCAACAGTACAGCCAGAGTCCGCTTTCGGCGAGCGGTGAACGGCGCGAGAAGAACCGCGCCAAACACTACCACGCCGCCGCCCGTCCACGGAGCAATAGGGATGCGATTCGCGGCACTTGCATTGGGAGTGATTGTCAGCACGGAGGATCCACTGCCGCCGTCTGTCAGTGTGACCGAGGGCGCACTCGCCGACACATTGGAAGCAGTGCCATCGGTAGACTTGACACTGGTCGTGAATGTTACGGTGCCGGCGTAGTTGGTCGAAAACAACTGCAATATGACGGAGACACTCCCTTCGACCGATTTTGTGCTGGTAGTGAGCGTGTACGTCACTGGGGGAGCGGGGTTGACAGTGAGTGAGACCATGGCCTCGGCTGGGCTGTAATCGACCGTGTCTGTCGGGATGAAGGTGACCGAGAGCGTCTGCCACCCAGCCGCAAGAACCGTGCCTGCTGCCGGTGTGTAAACAAAGGTGCCAGGTACGCTGGCGGTGGCGTTTAGCTGAGTCGCGCTCAGCGGTGTGGGATTGGTGATCGCTGCCGGAGCTGACCAGGTGATCGTCGGTAGCTTCTTAACAGGAGTAAATCCCGCCGACGCGTCCTGCAGAATTGTCACATAGGAGGGTGATACTCCTGTAAGCAGGGCAATCGAGTTCTTCCCTGTGCCGAAGAAGTCACCAACTGCAACTGCTTCTTCGTAGAATGCATCCGCCGGCGCTGCGGTGAATGTGCTCGGAAGGCCAAACGTGCCGTCTCCATTCCCAAACAGAACTGACAGGCTTGGATCGCCGTCAGCCCTCCACTCGATAACAACCGCGGCATCCGTGTGACCGTCACCATTGAAATCACCGGTTACTACCTGGCGCTGATATGCACCCGATCCAGCGGGTAGTCCGGTGCTAACAGGAGTCCCGACCGTGAAGGTTCCGTCGCCGTTCCCCGTCAGAATCGTCACCGTCTGGTTCATCATGTCCGAAACGGCTAGGTCCACATGGCCGTCGCCATTGAAGTCTCCAGCTGCGATCCCCTCGGCGTCAATTCCCAACCCGTTGAGATACGTGGAGCCGTCGGTAAAGCTGCCATCACCGTTGCCGAGCAGTATCTGGACGCCCAAGGAGAAGCCGCCGGTAACGGCAATGTCGGGTATGCCATCGCCATTGAAGTCGCCGACGGTGAAGAATATTCCAACTCCGGATGATCCGGTAACCGGACCCTGTGTAAAGGTTCCGTCACCGTTTCCGAGGAGCATCATGAAATCGCTATCGCCAGTGAAAACTACGATATCGGCATGTCCATCTCCGTTGAAGTCCGCTACTTGTGCGCCATAGCTGCTTCCAAGTGCTGTGGGCGTGCCGATCGTGAATGTGCCGTCGCCTTTGCCGAGCAGAATGTAATGGCCATTTGCGACCAGATCGAGGTTTCCATCACCGTTGAAATCAGCGGTTGCGAGCGAGACGCCTAACCCCGTTCCGCCGCTAACGAAGGGTCTGATCGAAGCTCCCGTCGTAAACGTGCCGTCACCGTTGCCCAAGAATATCTGAATGGTTCCGGAGTCGTCGGCAATAGCGAGATCAGGATACCCATCGTTATTGAAGTCTCCGGAAACGATACCTGCAGCGTTTGAACCTAGAGTCGGAAACGTGTTCGCGCTGGTGGCTATGGTCTGCTGCCCCGTCACAACCACGGACTGCGTACTGGACGAGCTGGTCGCATACGTGGCCGTCGCATGGAACACGGCCTTTACGTTGGTCGTGCCTGGTGCAAAGGTGCGCCGCAGTGTTGCGGTGCCGCTCCTGGTGACCCACACGGTTCCGAGTACCGCGCCGTCGTCGCAGAACGAAGCAGAGGCGTTGCAAAACACCACCTGCCCGGAGGTTAGAGGAGCTCCACCAGAGGTCACAGTCGCAGTCAACGTCATTACCGAGCCAGCGGTTGTGCTCGCAGGCGAAACAACCAGAGTGGTGGAGGTGCGATTCGCAGCCAGCGCCGCAGTGGAAAGAAAAAGAACGCTCATGATCAAGAGCGCTGGAATCCAAGAAAATGCCGAAAATTTCCGGAGGAGCTTCTTACCTGTAGTGTCGCTGTGTATGAAAGTCATGATGTAACTTCCTTAAAATCAGTCGAAGAGACTGGGCTGGACATGCGCAAACAAACAGGAGGAGGAGATTGCCTGCACACGAACGGTTTATGGATGGGGCCGTTAAACAAGTAGCCCACGAAGGATGGTTGACTCGCCGGTTGAGCAGTGACGTAGTCAGGGCTTAATAACAGGTCTACCCCGAGCCTTCCGCGAAGGCGGCCTGGTGCCCCGCACTTTCACGGTCAATCGTTTTGGCCTCTTCCATGGAAATCGGTAAAGGCGGAATGGCATCCTGCGCCAGATCCCAGCGCCAGGTCAGATACTTGCTCTTTTCAGCCTGCTCATCGAGGCGCTTGTAATAGGCTTCGTCGGCGTCGGCGTGAACGATATAGAGAGCGGTTGTCTTCGGAGCGGCATCCCTCAAAACGACCGCAGGCTGGGGATAGGTGGACGGAGTATTGAAGCGAAGCATTTTGTCGAAGCGCCGGCGCCCTGCCGTGAGCGCGTCGATGATTTGCTTCTCGTACATGTCCTCAAACGGGAGCCAATTTTCGTCAACCATCATCACGTCCATCCTCTTTAGCGACGCGATGCCCAACTCGCTGAAGCTGAACGTGCCGATACTCATCAGGTGGAAGTTCGGATGTGCCCGCAACATCTCTAGCTCACCACTGAACGCCTTTGAGAAGCGCTTGAGGATGGAATCGTCCATAAGCAGCGGAAAATCCGGCATGTGTTTGGCAATGAAATTGTGGCCATACTGGGTGTGCTGGAGTTCTTTGTATTCCGCGATCAGAAGCATGAGCCGCTTCTTGCCCGATTCCCCGGACGCGATCTTGGAGAGCGTCGCCAGCCGACGGGCGGCGATGTCGTCCTTTGCCTCAACCCTGAAAGGTTCAGGCACGAAGAGGATCTCTGCCAATGGGAGCCCCTTCGTACTCTTGTCCCTCACCGCGCCGTGGATGCGATTCCAGATCATCCACCAGTTGCGCTTTCCGGCAAAGCCAGGCGCCCATTGATTCAGATCCGCTTGGTGCCAGAGATAATGCAAGGTGGCGCGCAGCGAGAGCTTGCGGCCGTCGGAAGCTACCTCGGTTTTCTCTGAGTCTCCAGCAGCGGTGGGAGCGCGGCCGCCACCATCGGTCAGGCTGAAATCCAGCTTTAGCGTCGTTGTGCCGTCCGAGCCTTCCTGGATCGCCGATCCCATGACCGCGCCGTAGCCGGTCATTTCGGGTGGCAGTTCGTAGGAATCGCACTCGGCAGTGTGCTCCTGAGCGCTGTTCGGCATACGCTTGCACAGGTAGGTGTCGCCAAGACGGGAGATGTACATCGGGATGCCTTCATCCCGCTCGTGGCCCGGCTCGGACCGCCGGCAGAGGCAGCGGGGTCGAACCTCCTCGATATTGGGAGCGTTGTACGCCTGGGCAAGCGCCACAGGAAACGCCGGGTCGCTGGAATCTACCTCAAAATTGGCGATCTTGTACCGAGCCATAGCGAATCCTTTCCAGCGTTTCTATGTGTCATATCCTTACTATGCCATATCTTTACAGGAAAGCAAGCGAATCGATTTAGCGCTTCGAGTCTTCCCGGCACAAATCAGATTTGATCGGGTCTTTTCGGAGAGGAATGGTCCTGCGGCGCTGTCTGGGGAGACGTCGGGTGTGCCACGTGTTCAGATTGGTTACATGTGGTGCTGGCGGCATCGGAATGCTGCCACCCAGGGCTGCCATGTGCGTCATTCCGGTACAGGGTTAACCTGCCACTGGGATGCGATCGAGGTCTGCCCCCTCGGGATGTTATCTAACGTAGTATTGACGGATAGACGACCATCCGCCCACGATCTCACATCTTGGTTTCCCTGATTCCAGACAATGGCACCAAGTGCATGTCGGGAGAAATTCAATATCTCGCAGGATTGGCGCTAATCTCACTGCCTTGCAAGAGCTGCACCATAATTACCCGCGAGAGGCAGAAACATCACGGTCGCCGACCCGGGACACCAGGCGGAATTCAGTTGAATTCTGAACCTGGCTAGGAACGGAAGCGCTGTACATCACACGGAATTCACGCCGCGAAAAGGAGTCGCCGGCGGTTGTGGTTAGCAAATAGATATCCTCTAATCCAAGACTCAGCACAGGCCAGATGATCGCGCAGTCTGCGTCCCTCCCAAGCCGCCACCGCACACTGGCTGGGTCGGCGACACAGCGCTAAGTAACCCCTAGGCGTCGAAGACCCAACGCATGCAACCGACAGCGATGAAGGAATCCACACGGCCCTATGTGCAATCAGTCCCGATTTGCAATCAGCGATTCACTCCGAAACGGTCCCATTGAGCTCGTATCGAACCGCATAACCGTCACGGCAAAAACGTAGGCTTAACGCACTCTGATTTTTGCGATTTTCCGCCACGTCTCCACCAATTGCGATTGACTGGCTCCATAAGTGCAATCTTGATCAGTCATGGTATTGGGAATCCCTCTACGATGGCTTACGTTTCGAGGGAAGATCAATGCCAACCGCTCCACGCCAAACGCCGATTGAAAGTGCCAAAGTTTCCAGCGCAGGTGCCGACGGGATACCGGGACTTACCAGCGATAAAGCGCGTGAGCTAATAGGCAAATACGGGCCGAATGCAATGCCGGACACTGCGATACAACCATGGCGCATGGCCCTGGCCAAGTTCTGGGCTCCGGTTCCATGGATGCTGGAAGCCGCGATCATACTCCAGGCAGCACTCCACGAATATATTGAAGCAGCGGTCATCGCTGGGCTCCTGGTGTTCAATGCTGCTCTCGGGTTCTTCCAGGAGGGACGCGCCCAGGCAACTCTTGCCGCGCTGAAGTCGCGGCTTGCCCTGACGGCTTCCGTGCGGCGTGACGGCGCCTGGAAGAACATTCCTGCCACTGAACTGGTACCCGGCGACACGATCAAGCTGTCGCTCGGTGGCGTGGTTGCCGCCGACGTAAAGTTGATCGATGGATCGATCCTGCTCGATCAGTCGATGCTCACTGGAGAATCTGTCCCGATCGAAGCCGGAGCGGGCCTGCAAACGTATGCAGGGGCGCTAGTGCGGCGCGGAGAAGCCACGGCAACCGTCACTGCAACTGGAGCGCACACAAAGTTTGGTCGCACCGCGGAGTTGGTCCGCACCGCCCATGTCGAGAGCACGCAGCAAAAAACCGTCGTGCGCGTCGTGCGGAATCTTGCGATCTTCAATGGCTTCATCATCCTCTTGCTGGTGGCGTATGCCCATACCCGCAAGATGCCGGTGGGCGAGATTATCCCTCTGGTTCTCACTGCAGTTCTGGCCTCGATCCCTGTGGCACTGCCCGCTACGTTTACGCTTGCAGCGGCGATTGGCGCAAAGGCGCTGGCGCGCTTGGGTGTGCTGCCAACAAGGTTGTCGGCCGTGGATGAGGCGGCAACGCTGGACGTTCTCTGCTCGGACAAGACAGGAACGTTAACCCTTAACGAATTGGCGCTGACTACGATCCATCCCGAGACTGGCTTCGATGAAGCACACTTGCTCGGGATAGCGGCTTTGGCCAGTTCCGATGGCGGGCAAGATCCCGTGGACACGGCAATTCGCGCTGCTGCCGCTAAATCGAAACTTACTGATCTGCCTAAGCTGACCAAGTTTGTTCCATTTGATCCGTCCAAGAAAATGTCAGAGGCAACAGCAATTGATGCGAATGGCGGCACGGTGCGCGTTGTGAAGGGGGCATTTGCAGTGGTCATCAAGCTGACCGAAGCAATGCCAACAGCCGCCGCTACGGCCCAGCAACTCGAAGAGAAGGGCTTCCGGGTTCTGGCGGTTGCCGTGGGTACAGCCACAGCCATGCACCTTGCGGGATTGATCGCCCTGAGCGATCCGCCTCGCACGGACGCATCCGAGCTTGTGAAAGAGCTGTACGCCTTGGGAGTGCGCACGGTGATGGTGACCGGGGATGCACCGGCGACTGCGGAGATCATCGCGACAGCCGTGGGACTCGAAGGAGCTATCTGTCCGCCCGGGCCAATCCCAGCGAGTGTCCGCCCGGAAGAGTTCGCGGTCTTTGCTGGAGTCCTTCCAGAGGACAAGTATCACATCGTTCAAGCGTTCCAGAAGAGTGGCCACACCGTCGGAATGTGCGGCGATGGCGCCAATGACGCGCCAGCGCTGCGCCAGGCGCAGATGGGAATTGCGGTTTCCTCCGCCACAGACGTCGCCAAGTCCGCTGCGGGAATTGTGTTGACCAAGCCCGGTCTTGAGGGTGTTGTGGCCGCGGTGAAAGAAGGCAGGGTGACCTTCCAGCGCATTCTGACCTATACCTTGAACTCCGTCACAAAGAAGATTGTGCAGGTTCTCTTCCTGGCAGCGGGCCTGATCATGACCGGACACGCAATCCTGACCCCGATGTTGATGGTCATCATTATGATCACCGGCGACTTTCTGGGCATGTCCTTGACGACGGATAACGTGCGGCCATCCCCTAAACCCAATGCATGGCGAGTCGGCAACCTGACGATCGCAGGTGTTTTTATGGGGCTCTCCGAGCTGGTGTTTTGCACCGCCGTGCTGGCGATTGGCAAGTTCCGCCTGGGTCTCGGAATCGATACGCTGAGAACTCTTGCCTTCGTAGTCATCGTGTTTGGCAATCAGGCGACGACTTATATAAATCGAGCTCGTCAGCACCTATGGTCAACCCGCCCAAGTACCTGGCTGGTGCTTTCCTCGGTGGTCGATCTGTCAATCGCCTCAACCTTGGCAATTTTCGGCATTGCCATGACAAGGTTGCCTCTCCTAGTCATGAGCGGAACGCTCACTGGGGCGGTTGTCTTTGCGCTAATCGTGAACATTGTCAAAACCCCCATATTCAGCCGCCTCAAAATCGCGTGAACCGAGAACGCATGGCCCGGAGAATCTTCGCCATGACCGACCAACAGTGAACAGTCTTCCAATTAGGGCGCGGGATCGATATCGTACATTCAGACGCTTGGGAACAGCAACTGTGGGTCTTGTACTCTCGTTGCGAGTTGCACTGAACTCCGGCTGACCGGGAAATAACATTGCCGAATATCCGCGAATCAGGTGGAGAGTGTTTTACTTGCCAAGGCAAATGCAAGTAACGAATAGTTGTACTTGGCAACGGGATGACAGCATCAAACAACTACAGTTGGGTTGGCCCGAACGAGGGCGCTCGGTGATTCGACATGCTCTCTCAAAACGAAGTTGTCTCCAAGTAAGTCACTCAGGAAACCAACAAGCTGGCGCGAATACCATCCGTGGTTCTCGCCAGCTTTTAACGGAGTGCAACCGCGATGATAGCTAATTCGAGCAGGACAGGATCCTCAGGATTGAAACCGTACTGGGGTGAAGTGATAAAGTTCCTGTTCATAGTCGCATTTGTGGTTGTCCTCTACCTGCTGGGACAGAGTATGGTGCAACACCACTTCTTTAAAGGTGGCGGCCTTGACCACCACAGCACTACTCAACCATAGCGAGCGATGGCTATTATTCCGACGGCAAGACCTGCGCCCACTCTTCCAAGTGCTTTCTGCCATCCTTAGTTAAAGCGTAAACCCGGCGTGCAGGGCATGCTGCACAGAAGATTTCTCCTGCTTTTCGCCATCGCCATCTGCGTCATCGTCTCGCTGGTCGCGTTCATGAAGAGACGCCCAGTGATCGCTCCACAACTCGAAGCCGGCACCGAACTCGCGCCAGACTTCACGTTGAAGGCAATCGACGGTACCTCGCTCAGACTCTCTGATTACCGGGGCAAAGTCATCCTGCTGGATTTTTGGGCAACCTGGTGCGCACCCTGCGATGTCAACTAGTTGGACAGGTCTCGGCCCGCTCGGCCGCACCTGCGTCGAACTCCGAGTGGGTGACGGCCAGACCGGAAGTCATGGGCATTAACCTTGGAATCGGTACCACTTAAACGCAGGTCGAACTACCCATCCGGCCAGGCACGTCTCGCGATTCTGAGAAATCGGCTTGGCACCACGTTATTTGGCCGCAATCGTGGGCGTAGGACTGCCGTCCCAAACAAAGCGGTACGTCTTGCCTCTCCTCACATTGGTCACAAGAGCAGGACGGAAGCACACGATGCAGGTCTTCCGAGCACGGCGAACGCTTGGATACACAATTCCGAGTGACCCGGACGCTAGGAGCCTCTCTGCGAGCCCCTGAGATTCAACGTAGCTGTTCGGATTCAGGTATTCTGCGAATGCCTGATTGTCCCGAATGTCGTAAAACTCCGCTCTGAAATCTGCCAGATAGTCGTCGTACGTGACCTCGTCGTCGAAGCGTTCGATTTCGGCAAGGTCTACAGCCTTGTGGAAGGCGACCTCGGCCTGTGATGTTTCGACCTCAAACGCCGCGTACCACGCGCCTCGATCTGGCCCATTGAAGCGGCTTCCCAGTGGATGGGCATGAGTGAACGCGGCGTTGATGATCGAAGCGTACGGGATGCGAAATACCAACTCGTCTATACCAATGCCTGGCAGTAGCTCGTGCTCGGCAAGTAGACGGTCGTTCGTCGCATTGTCGAGGTCAAAGATGTCGGCAAGGTGATCTGAATCATTCGCAATTCGTGCAAGAACTGAGTCGCCGCTATCGGTGTATTTGGAGAGGATGAGCCGATGGGTGTTGGAGCGGCGAATGAAACTCGCACTGGGGAGTGGGCTCATACCCCTCCCCGTCGAGCATCAAGGAGGCGTCTGACAGTTTGCATAGCAGGAGTACCTCCTTTGATCATGTATGCGAGCGGAGACAAGCCTCCGAAAATACGGTTAGTGTTCGGAAGCGTCACCCACTCATCCGCGAGTTTCTTGCCGTGGAGGATGTTCAATGCCTTGAAAATCCCGATCAGGTACGAGATTCGCGTCAGCTTATCAGAATCCAGGACGCGCTTTCGGTCCTTCTTCAACTCGTAATAAGGCCCGTTTGTGATGCCCCCAAGCAACTGCTTGGCGTCCTCATCCTTCACGCGCCAGCATTCCATGATCTTGAAGAAAGCTCCAATTGCCGATGGGCTCAAACGCTCCCTTTCGGTCTTTGAGGTGAGGTCGACGATCGGAGAGACGGAATACCGAGTTGCGGGATAGGCCAGGGTAGCCATAACAGTAACTCCTATTGCGGAGAGTATATCATCCTTTTCAGGAGATTAAAACGACACAGAATCATCACGGTCGTCGATGAATTGAACCAGCGTTACGGGAAGAACGCCGTGTACTTCGGAGGAATCCATTCGGTGCTCGACTCCGCCCCGACGCGAATCTCGTTCACATCCATTCCTGATGTGGATGACTTCTGATTTCTGATGGACGAGAGTCCTAGTGTGGTAGTGGCCAAACGGCGGCGGGTGACCAATGCCCTGGCAACCCGCGCGCGATTGTCACCCGCGTGGTTATTCTATCCACGCCCAGGAATGAAAGCTGGCGTTTTTTCTAAAGGATTCGTCCATGGGAGGATAATCCCAGGGGTTCGTGAATACTCCATATCCAAGAATCCACTCATCGGCAGGAGCCGCGCATCGCGCCAGGCGATCAGCCTCTGAGCCCGTCCACAACAATGCAGCCGACACCGGAATAATGATCCCGTCTTCCGCAAACGCCTGAATGAGACGATCGCGAAGCTCGAGCACTTCGTGCGCGCCCTCCATATCTCCAGGATCCTGCTTGCTTTTTTCCTCGATGGCCTTGTTTACGGCGATCTTCAGGTCGCCATAGATGGCAGCTATTAGTGGGAATTCCGGCAGTAACAACCCGTAGGCGCCGCCGATCCCCGCGCTTGTTGACATCAGCAATTCTCCTTGTATTCCGTGAACTTCTGGTTCCGTAAAGGCCTTCTGCTTCCCTGCCTGGTCGAATCCTTGGTGCCTCACCATAGAGGCACCGAAAACCCGCCTGTGCCAGCCAAGCAGATCGCCGTGAACCCAGCAACTTTGGGGGTCCGAACAGGTATTTGGTCGAGCAGTTTCAGTATTCAGAGGTCTCTGTGGCACCTCGTTCACAGAGAGTGTATCGCAATTGTTAGATAAGTCCGATTTGTAGTTATTAAACAACAAGCGATGATTCGCTTGAATGGCCAAGCCAAAACCCAACAACGCAGACATCCTCGTGGGT
>Ga0302140_10012599_pt1 | contig 10360 bp, 11 predicted proteins | sample I_Bog_E1_1_FD_202095 | JGI IMG/M metagenome (GOLD analysis project Ga0302140, IMG submission 202095) | Peat permafrost microbial communities from Stordalen Mire near Abisko, Sweden - I_Bog_E1_1 | ecosystem: Environmental > Terrestrial > Soil > Wetlands > Peat | place: Sweden: Abisko, Stordalen...
TCTCGCCCTCTTCCCAAGTACTAGCGAGATCGCCAGTAAAGAAAATGTACGATCTCCTACGACTTACAACTTTCTCTCTCGCGAGGTTTCAGATTTGATGCATCCTCACTTTGCCGCCGGCGCTGAAACTCGCTAGGGATACATGCTGACAGCGGCCTATAGTAGGGCATGCAGGGCACAATAAGCGCCTGCGCGCCTGCGGCCAATTCTTAAGCCTGTGGCCAGCGCTTGCCTGCCAACAACTTGACAAACTATTTGCGAAGGACCTCGAGCACCAGCCCCAGAACTCGAGCTCCGGTTCCTTCAAGCAGTCCACCTGCCATCCCGTCCTTTTGAACAACTTTGGTCACATCATTCATGATTCTCCAAGATGCAACACCACATGAGTTATGATTACTTAGCCTCGGAAAGGAGCGAGGGATTGTACGAGGCTTGGCTTGACAAACTGTTCCAACAAGAAGTTCTGCGAGAGATTGGTCTGTTCATGAAGAAGCATAGAGGGGGCGTTCCCAAAGAGCTATGCAATCCTGTAGCGGGAGCTTTCAACGCATGTTTGCAGATGAGATTTGGGGATGGCGGATCTGCTTTAATACGTTTCCCTCAGCCTGGCAACATCAGGTTCCCAGATGAAAAGGTTCAGAGAGAAGTCGCGATCATGCGATATCTCTCTGATAAAACCTCGATACCTGTACCGTTCGTTTTGCACTATGGGATGAGCAGCGAAGGCCCGGCGGGGATGGGCCCTTTCATCTTGATGGACTACATAAGTCATGCGCATAACATGACCGCGGAGCTCAACACGACTGGTCTCAAACGAGAAGACCGACCAATTCTAGATCCCCACATACCAGAAGAGAAACTTCGCTTTGCATACAGTCAAATGGCGGGCGTACTTCTCAAACTATCTCGGCACTCTTTCGATCAAATTGGATCACTCGAGGAAGGCACAGATGGAAGCTGGGTCGTTGCAGGCCGTCCCTTGACATTCAACATGAACGAGCTCGTCTCGGTGGGTAACTTTCCACCTAGCAATCTGCCAGCTACAAACTTCAAGACTGCATCCAGTTATTTCAGCGCGCTCGCAGACATGAATTTAGTCCACTTGTCGATGCAACACAACGATGCTATCACGTCCGCGGAGGACTGCAGATACAAATACGTTTCACGGCACATTTTCCGCAGACTCGTGTCAGAAGGAAAATATCCTGGTACCTCAGAGCAAGGACCAAAGCCTTTTAAATTGTTCTGCGATGACTTACGCCCATCGAACGTACTCGTGGATGATGATGGCAGGATTTTGGGTGTTATAGACTGGGAGTTTACCTATGTTGCACCTGCAGAGTATACTTACAGCCCTCCGTGGTGGCTGCTCATCGAGGCTCCTGAAAAGTGGCCTGGTGGAATTGATGATTGGGTGAGAGAATACGAACCAAGACTAGCAATATTTTGGGAAGTACTCGAGGAGCAGGAGTGTGCCATGATCCGTGACGGGAGCCTAACAGAGGACCAGCGGTTGTCAGTGCGAATGAAGGAGAGCTGGGAGAATGGCGACTTTTGGGTGAGTTACGCTATGAGGAAGAGTTGGGCGTTTGATGCGATATTTTGGGAGAAGATCAACACGAATCCGCGGTTTTTCGATAGAGCGGGTTATGAAGCAGGATTATCTTTGCTTTCTGAAGAGGAAAGAGATGGGATGGTGGAATTTGTAAGGAGAAAATTAGCGGAGCGAGAAACACGCATATTGCATAACTGGGAAGAAGACGACGTGGAAAGTTATCATATAGAAGGATGGGTCTAGCTATTGAGAAATGTGTCGAACACAAACAAATTCCTCGACTCTCCACAGATCTGTATAAACGGGTCCTAATCAACTGTATATTATCACCAGATCGTGATTGGCTGAGTAGAGAGGTCGTTGAGGTCGATGCTTGAGAAGAATTCATAGAATCCATCCAGTTGTGCATCATCGAGTTGCTCGATCTTGTTGAGAATCTCGCTAGGTGAAACAGTCGACAAGCCGTGAGCATGCAGAAGCTCTTTCCAGCGGCTGTGTGTTTTGGATTCTGTTGTTGTAGAAGCCGTGAGAGGTATAAGTAGATGTAGCACCGCTCCACCGACGGCGGTGAAAGTTCCTGTCCTTTTGAAGTCTATTCTTCCTTGAATACCTTTACCCTTGACGCAAAACAATCCCGTGTCCATATAGCTCTTTCTTGTGAGAACTATTGGAGCCCTCATATTGATATCGGTATGTGTATAGTAAGAGAAACCAGGCTGGCTCAGTTTCAGATGCTTGGAAAGTGTCACGCCGTGCGGAAAGCCCTTCGATTCTAGCGCCACTCAAATTCCATACGCGAAAGGTATTTCTTGGAGAATAGGGCAAATAAGTCTTCTGGAGAGTCCCACGTAGGCTAAGTCGACCGCTCCGTATGGGGCCTAGGGGGCTTTGATTAATGCGACTGACTTGAACGTCCTCAACTATTGCCCACGAAACTTGATTGCAGAGACGGTGATCTCGGCAGTCAATACTAATGCTCCCATCCACCGAGAGCCACGACCATGAAGGCGCACGAAATTTTTTTGGCTGCACCACGAAGTCGTCTGAGTACCAGCAGAGATCCTCAAGAAATTCTTGACTCCATAGGCCGACAATCAGTGTATCGTTTCCTCGCAATTGGGAGATCCGGGCTGCAATGCCAGAAATAGCTGCTTCTTTATCACTTTCCACGGTCAGCTTTCGTTTCGAGTAATGGCCTACAATTCTGCTCCAAATTCTAGACATATTCTCTCTCCAATCAACGCTCGGGTCATCTTCGTCGTGGTGATGTGGATCTAGGTTCTTGAGCCCAAGCGTGGAAATTGATGATGGAAAGCCTCTTGGAAAAATCTCACAAAACTGTTTTTCATGGCACTCCCATCCAAGCTGCGTTTGCCCGAAATGAATCACACGTGGTGAAAGAATACGTTCTTGAACGACCCATGCTCTAGATATCAATGGAGATTCGACCAAGAAACGTTCCCACATGTCAGTATCTACGACAAAAGCTTCGACTTTCTCCACGCCAATCCATTCGAGCAGAACTTTGCGAGGTAAAACGCTCATCAGGTCTCTGTTAAAGAACAGCCCACCTTGGCTGTCACTGGCCCCTGTTGCTGATAGGTTGCACAACCCATTCTGGTACACTTCGCTCATGTGCGAAGATTCTGCTTGCCAGTCAATCGAAGAGCCCTGAATTATACAAAGGGAGTCAATCCAGAGATAACGGACCCCCAGTCTCTTGACAGCAGTAATGGCATCACCAAATGTCTTGGGAAGGCTTTGCATTGAAATCGATTCTTTCATCGCCTCTATGGTGTCTTCTGTGATTTCGCAATTTGAGCCGTTCCCCCTAGAAAGTTTCATGTCAGTAGTTCTTCTATGAAATTAACGCGAGTATTCCAAATTGTCTCGAGTCTCGAATATTAAACAAAGCGCTTGGTCAAAACGGGGGCACTAGCTAGTCGCAGTTGGACTTACAACAATGGCTAAGTGTCACATAAGGACCCGATGGCAGTGTTTCGGAAGTGATTATAAGACGGAGATCACCGCCAGTGGATGAATCCCCGATGTCGAGTAATCTGGTGGGCCACCAGTCAAATTTCCGGCCTTGCTGGCATCGAGTATGGCTGTCAAGGCAGACCTTCATCCATTCAGAGATACAACGCCAGCTTTGTTCCGAATTGGTGCTAGCTCCACAATCAAGGTGAGATGGTAACAAATGTTGAATTGCTAGTAAGTCAGTGCGGACCTTTAGACACAATGGTCGAAATCAGGAGGACATACCGGTTTCATTCATGATTGCAATTGGAAGGTGAGTTGTTCTCCTACGAGCACGGGCGGAAACTCCAATATGAAAGTGTGACTTGAGCTCTATGTCGTATACGAAGACAACTATATATAGAACATCAGGATATTTAGATTGTCCCCACATTTCGTCCTTTATAAAGTACTGGAGATCCGATGACGGTGGAGGACGATACCCAAGACCTGCATCGGCGGCAAGAGCACGAGAAACAATTTGACAAATACAACATCCTGCTTGGGCAGAAGCTTGTACACAGTCGACCTAGTCTAAAGATCAGCTAAAGTAGGCACATCTTAGGGATGAAGTACCCAAGGCTGTTGTTGCCGTCCAGAATGAGGATACCGATAGAATCCCGTACTATCGCCTCGAAAGAGTCGCGTTTCCGCGCGAAAAACATCTTGACACTCTCCACAGAGATTTGGGTCGAAAGGCTGTGCTTCCATTCTGCGATGATGCCGGAAACAGGTTGAAAAAGTAGATCTAATCAGGCAGCGATGAAAATGGTTGTGTTTGAAGATGTCGGCCTGAAAACGCCACAAAGCGTGACATTTGACAGGGGGGTCAGGCGCCAGCTCTCGGCTTCAACACAGACAAATGAACTTACAAAATCTGGAAAAAATTGTCAAGGTTTGGAAGCCAGTGGAATGCAATAGACGAATGTTTCAGATCAGGAGTGGTCGGCATATTCTAGGAAGCGTCCTGTATAATTTTGCAAATGATAAAAGTTTCCCCGCAAGAACTGCCCCTATGAAATATTTCTCCGACTTTTTCACATTCATTGCGGTCGTAGGGCCCCCATTTCGCTCGTTCCCCATCGCTTATGAATATGCTGTCTCAATTTCTTCCCCCAAAATGCAATAGGAATTAGCACAAAACCAACTGCCGCAATCATCAACCCAATCTCAATATTCACAACAGCAATGCCCTGCGAAGCCACCCAAGGCTGTATCGAGAAACTGATCCCAAAGCTGGCCATATAGCTGATACCTCCGAGGACAACCAAGGCTGGGGCAGCCCAGCGAGGAAACGCTTCGGTGACCCAAAGTGTGTTTGCAGTTGCTAAGCTGGCGAACGTGAAGCTGTTGAGGCCGTAGGAGATGTAGATGAACATGAAATGCCATTTGTTCTGAGCGGCAAGACCGTACAAGATCACACCTGTAGTGCCTGCGATGATAGGTAGGATAAAAGCAGGAAGGTAGTGTTCCGCATCTCGAACACCTGCATTGCTCATCGCCAGACGGCGAGAAACCCACGCTATCATCTTTCCTGATACTGGCCAGGCAATGAGAGATCCGATTGCTCCAGCCAGGTTGACAAGTGCTGTATAATGGCCGTTGAGGAAGTACGGTGGACCGCTTAGGACAAAGGCATAGGTCTCTCCGATCGAGAGCATACTACCAAAAACAATGGCATTGAGGAGAGCGACCCAGAAGACCAAGGGATTGATGAGACATCCGAGAATCTGAGGATAGCATGCCCACATAGCCCTCCAACTCCCTCTTGTTGTTCCCCAGAATTGCAGGTCTCGGATCCATGATGACTGATAGGGTAATTCGGGTAGTGTCTTGCCTCCAGGGACTTCTTCCCAGTCTTGGTATATTGCCACCTTTTCAGTAGCACTTTGGACTAGTATACGGCCATCAAAAGCGACAGCAGGTCGAACGAAGTATGTTTCGGGCACCAGGAAAAATGCTAAGACGACGGACACGGCCGAGGGAATGATCCAAATAAGATAGAAAGCCCGCCAACTGGTGCCAGCGTTCGTCATCTGCGGGACGAGGGAGAAGATGCAGTCAGAGACGAACCCCACGATAGACCATAGCATCGAAATTGCTTGTGGACGTTGATGTATAAACGTTAGATCAATGACCATCAGCAAGACCTGCTACTATTAGACATTTCAACCAAGAGCTTTAATTGGAACAACATACCATGCTTGTATTTATCCCCTCGGATAAGCCTTGCAAAGAGACCGCGATCAAGAGCTGATAGAAGCTTCCTGCTGTCCCCGCGAATAGAGTAGCCAGCAACATGACTATCGTGCACATCAAAAATACGGGCCTTCTTCCAATTGCTAACGACAGTGGTATCCATAGAAATGCACCCACTCCCATGAACAAAGTCGGGGCAGAAAGGAGCAAAGTCAGATTGAACGGTCTTGTATCCTGTTCCTTCTGTCAGTCAATGTAATGAGCCTTTCTTTATTTTTGCCTGGATGATATACCTCGTCCGAAAACTCTTTGCTCAGTGGAGCAAACATAAGGCTTGGACCCTGCACTAACACCAGTCCCACAATGGAGAAGAAAAATATGGCGATGAAAGCACGAGCTCTCTTCATCTTGCTCCAGTTCAAAGGATCCCGAGCCGACCTTGTGGGGATGGGTAGCTTGAGCATGCGTCCATCGGAGGAAATCAGAAACACGCTGCCGGAGAAATCGCGGGACTCATACTTGGAGCGGGTTGATGTGGTTGTGGAGTTGTACTCGCTTGATGTTGGAGGTGGCGAAGCCATTTCTTCGTCGCGCATGTTAGGGGATGTCAGAAGGTTGCTGTGGGCCTTAGGAGAATAGTGGATGCAGACTGAGGACATACTATATGGATAGTCTGCCTGTCAATGACATAGGTACGAGCTGTGAATCGAAACACTCCTGGTTAAGCAGTGACATGGATAGAATTTCAAAAGAGTCTTGCTCTGCTCGGCAGTTCAACCGTTCACCGTCGGCACTTGAAAGTTTCAGCGCAATTTATGTTATGAAGCGCATCCTCCATAGGACGAACAGTCGGTAAGCTGTTATCCAGCCCTCGAGAAATTTAGCTTGAACTCTCGCATGGCAAGGAACTGTCCCCGCCGAGTGATACGACCCCTTGACAGACGGAATATAGGACAAATCAGAATTACAGGTTTCAATTTTAGTGCACAAAATGAAACTCAACTGGGATGTTGTTAGTAAGCGAATAGACTTATGCATCTCCTCTTTCAGTGACCGCACAAACTCTATCGAGTATGAAGCCAATAGCTCGGATCCTTTTGAAACACAGTCTGTCTGGTGAACACAATCCGCATGTGATGTGACACGCGGCCCCACCCCTTCTCGGCTCTCCACATTCTCCGAAAGCCGCGTGGGGAACTCGAGGCCCGAGAGCGCCCTAAGGCCACTGTCGTAAGCAACTTTTATGCAATTGTTGCGGATTCAGGCTGCTCACTGGCCAACATACGCACAGCTCCTCTTTTGGTCAGTGAAATTCGAATTAGAGTTTGCTTGGCGTCTGAAACGATCGAAATGTTCTAGTGCCAAACATTTCTTGACTGGAACCTCTTCCTGCCTGTTATAAACCAGACTACAGAACAGTACCACTTGCTTTCCTAATATCTATAAGGCTATTACGGAACAGGTGCTCTGAATCTGACAAAATTGAGAGGTTGCACTTCTACTCTAGGCCCCCGTACCTTTTGCTAAGACAGAAGAAGGCTTTGCACCACGATAGCTTTAGTTCTGAAGAATAATTTACATTATTCTAAATCGCGACCCTTGAAAAGATAGATTGTGTTCGGAGTCTCAGGATATACGTTGTAGACATGTGCGCGCGAAAAGGAGGGCCTCGCTAGCTAAGCGAGTGATGAAAAGGGGTCGACCAAATTCAGCCATCACTTTTGATTCTCTTCAATTTGAAAAACTAACGCAACACTACACTAACCAAAAAAAACTGCTGAGCACAAGTCCATTAGGCAAGCAATCTCCTTTACAATCCAATCACTTCATCTGATAGTTGAAATCCACACTCGCACTCAGTCCAAAAGCTACAATCACTGCGCTCATTTCATCATTCCTCCAGTCTCAAATTCGACATGAATTTAAATTACTTTTAAAGTCGTCTTAAAACTTAACGCTTCCTTAACAACCACTATCATTAACTGGCCGATAAGGCAATGCGGATGCGCAATCAAAAGCCATCCCTTCGGGACTTTCATACTGAGACAAATTATTAGCTTATTGACTTTACAGAATTCGCTGTATCCACAATTTTCAGAGTGTGTATATAATGACCAAAGGAGTGACTTACCTTATTACAACAAACCGGCACGTTTAGGGCGTTGCCAGCCGTTGAGTTCGAGCAGCAGAATTCTCCGCTAGCATCCACTGTCACGGGACGACAATCCTGACCGAAGGTGAAAGGGCTCGTGTTGTTATCCGCGAGGCTATTGCCATAGTAGTAAAAGTTGTCTTCGCAGCAGATAGTGAGGTTTTGCTTGCTGGCTGGGTTGCAGCGAAAGGCCAGAACGCCTCCTGCGACAGCCAACGATAATAAGGTCGATGTCATGCGCATGTTGATAGCAAAATGGTGTTGTATTCGCGGCAGTTGGGAATTGTACTTCGGGTATAGTTACTGAAATTCAGAAGGGAAGGGTAGGAGCTTGATCTCAAGTATGTGTCGAAATGGCTGTGAACTTTTGTGGTTGAGTCGTGCTGAGCAATTATTAGCGAGGCGGTCCCCTGACGACAGCAGCCGTCAATATGACTGCGCCATGTCCTACAATATGGATCAATTCCACGCGACATTATGTACCAATACTAGATTTCTTTTGAGAGAATCATAATGAAAATGCTGACTGAATTCAATCCAGGCAGAATGACTAAGGCTATAGATGACGCTCACGCCTAGAACGTGACATGATGATTCGCGTGATAAATTTCCAGGAGCATTGCGCCTTGTCATACCGAAAGGACCATGAAGTAAATTACTAATCGATTGTTCGGGTAAGCTAATCCAACATGAGCTTCCCTTTCTTCTAACGCACTTAGTCACCCATCACCGCTTTGCTCATGTCCTACTCACCCTCTGCTCAGGTTATCTAACCATCACATCAAAGAGTTTTTCCCAGTTTCGATTCTTTCAGTACAATCATCTCTCGCAATTCATCTTGAAATCAGCGTATCATTTACATCTTCAGCTTCTTGAACCTTTCCGCAGCATCTACCAGTGCCTCCTCAATCTTGGTCTCATGCGCACTGTGCCCACAGTCGGGTATAAGAAAATACTCCACATTGTGATTCTCCTTCCCTCCAAGCGCTTGATACAACTCCCAACTTGTCTTTGCCGGACAAACAACATCATATCTACCCTGCACAATAAATATAGGTAAATGCTTAATCTTATACGCCTCCTCAATCAATTGCCCATCGCGCATCCAACCAGCATTGACAAAGAAGTGGCTCTCAATACGAGCAAACGGGAGTGCAAATTTTGGATTCTCTGCCTTTTTGATATATTCCCGGTTGACGATCAGCTCGACAGTTGAACTCTCCCAAGTGCTCCATGCACCTGCGCATTTCAACTTCTCCTCCTCATCATCGCCTGTGAGCCTCTTATAGTATGCTTTTATCATATCACCTCTTTCTGCCTCAGGGATTAAAGCTTGATACGGCTCAAAATAATCAGGGAACAACCTGTCTGCGCCTTTCTGATAAAACCACTCTAGCTCTTCTCTGCGAATAGTAAAGATCCTACGGAGGATGAGACCCATACAGTGCTCAGGGTGCTTCTGGGAATAAGCCAATGACAAAGCCGAGCCCCACGAGCCGCCAAAAATAGTCCACTTTTCGACTTTCAAGTGTTTTCGGAGCGCTTCAATGTCGGCGACAAGGGTCCAAGTTGTGTTGTCCTCTAGGCAGCCAGAGGGGAGGGATTTGCCAGAGCCACGCTGGTCGAAGAGGATGCTGCGGTAGTGGGTTGGATCGAAGTACTGTCTATCGGTATCTACGGTTCCTTGATCGCAGGATTAGTACCACCATATGTAATCAGACCAGCTTGCCTTACCTTCTCCTGGGCCCCTATGTAGGTGCAGAATAGGCACACCGGTTACGATACCACAATCTTCGTAGTAAATCGAGTGAACAGAGGAGACATGCAGGTGGCCAGACTCCCGTACTGGAAAAGGGGGATAGATTGGCGCCATTGTGAAAGGACGTTCTCCTTCGGGATGATATAGTAGTCCCCCCGCCTTTCCAAACAAACTCTGATCAAATATTCCCCCACTTTTACAAAGGGTAGGCTTTACCAAATTCAGTAAAGCGCAATCCAATAGTAAAATTGTTATCAACTATATTTTAGTCATTGCTCGCAGTTGATTATGGTACAAGATGCCAAGATTCGTCTCTCAGACTTATATAACAAATATTAATTTGTACCCAACGAGTGGCATCATCACATCCAGGATAAACTTCAGAAAACAGTTGCACACTTGATTGGTCAAAATCAGCAACTTTTATCTCCTACATGTCCTTAAACCGCACATGGAAAACGCGACAACAATTCCTTCTCTCCATTAAGTTATTGTAAGGTATTGCGAGTTACATTAACGTAATTTTCAGTATTGTCTGATCATGCCACCACCGTACGGAGCAAATGATACCCTAAAGATGCAACATAGAACATCCTACCATTGCTGATAACAAGAATAAAAGGGACTGTAAATGAATTAGCAAATGGAATATGAGAAGGGAACGCCTCACTCATTT
>Ga0302140_10012603_pt1 | contig 10357 bp, 6 predicted proteins | sample I_Bog_E1_1_FD_202095 | JGI IMG/M metagenome (GOLD analysis project Ga0302140, IMG submission 202095) | Peat permafrost microbial communities from Stordalen Mire near Abisko, Sweden - I_Bog_E1_1 | ecosystem: Environmental > Terrestrial > Soil > Wetlands > Peat | place: Sweden: Abisko, Stordalen...
TTGCCAACTGGTCTTGGCCGCCACCGGAAGTACACGGCCTTGGAAGAAGCGCAGCAGGTTCAGCGGCTGATGATTGTTCAAGACCAGTGGGGCAGCCCCGGTTAGCGCCACCGGCGGAAGACTCTCAGCGAGTTGGGCGAAACCAGCGCGCGGCGCCGGCACGAGCATAAATACAGTCAGATCCGCATAGGAACTCGCGGCCTGCGTCAAGTCGATGGGCGGCATGGACTGAGCGTCTTCGAGCAACGCCGGAAGCTCATCTTCCGGCACCAGGCTCATGAGCACGTCTGTTGCGAAAGGAAAGAACAACTGCGTGAAAGCGGTGGTGTCGATCGCGGCGAGGGGGAACCGTCCAGCCGGTGGAAGCGCTTGAAAAACGTCGGTGGCGGCGAACCGCAACGTGGAGTTTTGTTTAACCCGCGCGTTGACGTTCTCGAGCAACTGGGCGTCATATTGCTGCAAGTAGGCCAGTTGAGCGGATGGGTCAGTCAGTCCTCGTCTCAACCCGTTAAACTCGGGGCCTGAATCTCGCCGCACCAGCCACTGGTCCACCCACTGGATCACGCCGCGCAGGATACTCACCATGGCCAGCGGCAGCAAGGAATCTGAAACGGGGCCGGGGGCGCCGAGCACAAAGATCTGGCGGGCGAGTGCCGGCTGCTGGGTCGTCGTGTCGAAATTGCCCGGCGGCTCCGGGTAGGGCACCAACGACACAGCCGCGCCCTCCACGATATTGCCGTCGTGCGTCGTCTTCGTTCCCTGGACGCTCACCGGGTAAGACGTGATCGGATTCGCCGTGAACTCCACCGGCCGTAGCGCGACCACGAACAGCCCGGTTCGCGTTCGCGCTACCGGCGTCGGTGCACTGGAGATGCCGAATTCCACATCGAGGTTTTCGTCATCGGCCAGATCCGATAAAACAACGGTCAGGTCGTTCTGGAGCATCACAAGGTCACCTGCAGGCGTCAGACCGTGCCCCGCGCTGACCACAATTGTTTCTGCGGCGGCGGCCTCGTCCGGCGGCATGGTGACCTGCAGTCCGTGGATCACCCCGAAGCCGGCGGCAGCTCCCATCTCCGCCTGTCGCAAAAGAAAATTATTTTGATCGCGCTGCAAATCGCGCGCGCCAAGGAAGCGGCCGTTGAACCAGTACGGCCGGGTTTGCCTGCTGCTCTGTATTATGGTTCCCGTGCCCTCATAAGGCGTCATCTGCACCGGCTGCTGAATCGTCCGCCAATCCACTTGTAGTGATTTCGTCATATTCTTGCTCATGACTCCGTTCCGGAACCGAGCCCGTTCCAGCGCGACAATAACGAAAGCGGTATCAAAAACAATCGCGAAGTGTTGTCGATGTTCGCGCTACCGAGCCCCGTCAGAGTCCACGTCGGCGGGTTCGGTGGGGTGCCGGGCGCAGCCTCGGCCGCAAGCGCCGCACCCGCCGTGGCTGGGACAAGAATGCGCGCCAGAAATACTGACGTCGTATCGAAACCGGTGAAAGGAGGATACTCTGCCTGCGGCGTCGAAGGCGGTCCCAGCGATCCTGCAAGCAGCGACTGGCGGAGCGAGGCCAGCACCGGTTGTTGCGCGCCGAGCGATGCCCACGGATCGACCGGCGTCTTTGGCGCCGCGTCCGTTCGCAGCACCAGTTGCATCGCGAAAGAGTCGAGTATGCGGTTGGGCGTGAAGGCGTCCGTCGCATCGTAGTTGTCCGGAGTCGCGAACGACGGTGTCAGGCCGCGCGTGCACCCGACGAAGCTCACAAACACATCTATGACGAGATTGCCGCCCTCAATAGCCGAATTGGGATCCGCAATCGGTGCGGTCCCCGGCGAGTTCCCCTCCTGCTGGGTCTGCCACGCCGCCACATACTGCGTCAGCCAGTTCTGAAGGACGATGCAGACCGTGTTTGGCACTTCGATAATCCGCCCCACCCGGTCTATCGCCATACCCGGCGTCACCTTGATCTCTAGCTTCGTCGGGTCAGCGTTTCCGTCGGTTTCGACCAGCAAGCCGCAAACGGTACCCGTGCCGCAGATCTGCATCAACGCGCGGGCCAGACGCCCGCGTTGATAGTCTTCTTCCGCCTGGAAGTCCTCCACGCCGAGCATGCGCCCGGTCGAGTAATAAACCCTTTGGGGTGATGGCGGCGGGTTCAGCGAATCGCTCATGGCCGCCTTCCTCGTTTCGGATTCAATCGCAGTTCACATGACATTTGCTTCTCCGTTCTCATACCGCGGGTCGAGGCTGGGCACGTGTTGGATGACGTTGTAGCGGCCAACCCGGCTGTTCTGGACGATTACCGGGTCCTCCGCCGGCGGTTCCGGCGCGAGATAACAGTTCACCCCGAGGAGCGACGCCATCCCGATCATGAAGGGCTGCTCCGCCACGCGGTACGTCGCCGCCACATGCGCCGGCTTTTCGCGCTCCACAATTTGCTTCACAAGGGTCAGGTTTACCGGGTCGACCTGATTGTGGATGAAGATCGTGATCCGGTAAGCCAGGCTGTCCAGAAACTGCTCCGCTTCCTGCTGCTCCTTCGATGTCAGTACCGAGCTTGCGTACAGTGCAAGGAAGTCGGGGTTGCGTGGGTCCCCCAGAAACAAAGTGTCCCCGACAAATGAATTCGTACTCGCCGTGAGGCCCGGCAACAAAGGATCGTTCGCCATCGTAAGGTCCGCTCCCAGAATCGTCGCGAAGATATGGCGCATTCGGAAGTCTTCCAGCACGATCACTGCACCGCGCTTACACAGCCCATTCGTCGCAACGTTCAGGGCTTCCGTAATGCCCTTCACCGTGCCCCGCTTCTTGTGGAGACTCGCGGCCGCCAGCACATGCGCCCGCTTGCGGTCGGAAGGATAATTGGCCGATTCGACGCCGATCCATCCACCCAGCCAGTCAAGCGCCGAATCGGGCGTGGATTCGGGCCGCGTCAGCAGATAGGCGCCAGCCACCCGGTCTTCGATGCGCGTCATCTGCGCCTCGAAAATGTTGACAAAGCGCTCGAAGAAATCCCGGCGCGTGCTTTCGCCCTTCACATCCGCGTCGGCTCCAAACTTGTTCTCGCGATATAACTCCGGAAGGTAGTGGTTTACGTAAGAAAAGCGCGGACTGTATACTCGCAGCGCAGCGATTTCCGGGGTGCTGCGCCGGTCGCCCTTCAGCTGAACACGAATGCCGAGATACCGGCCCGTCAGATTGCGAACGGCAGTCCCTTTTGGGCCTCCTCTTTGGATCAGCGTCATGAAGAGCCCCTGCCTGTCTTTTAAAGGCGTGCCACTCAAGAGCGGTTTCGCGAACGCCACTTCAGAGGCGGTCGATACCCACATGGCTTGTGGCGTCTCAGTCGCGGACGGAAGAGCGGAGGAAGCCGAGCCGAATACGTGCGGGTACCATTCGACGGCCGCCGCACCGGTGCCTCCTGTGAAGTCAGAAGGATTGTTCGATGCAGCCAACAGGACCGTAACACCGCATCGAGGTGGCAGAATAGCTTCCAGATACAACCGGTGCCAGACCGTCTGGGCCGAGCCGCCATCAATCGTCAATGGGGCTTTATCATCGATCTCGCCAAATCCTGCAAATGAATTCAGTGAGAGTGGCACCAACGGGTACATCGCTGCACCGCCGGCCGCGGACGCGTACCATGTCGGCGCATCGAACCCGTGCACGAAAGGCCCTGGATTCTGCTCATTCAGTATGTACGTTTCACCGGCCGCCGAAAGCGCGGCAGGCGAGTCTGTCAGATCGTAGATGAGCGCTTCTTTAAGCCCTGTCGCGAAGACAGCGAACTTCTCTGCCCCCAACCAGCTCACAGCGAAAGGAAATACCGTCTCCGAAAAGGTCCATGCGCTCGCAAGGCCCGTTGTGGGACTGTACGTTCTCAAATACGCGGTGGTGTTAGTTGCCGCATATACCTTCCAGGAAAGAAGGCAGAAGGAACCGGCAGCCATCGCGCCGAATGCGACGAATGCTTCGGTGGAAGGCAGCGGGACACGCAAAGTCACCTGAGGTGGATTCGCGTTCGACTGGCAGGATCGAAGAATCCCTGGATTCGGAGTGTCCGACGGTTCTAGCTGTAGCGGTAACCCCTTCACCTTGCCCAGTTGAGGAGTGGTCCGGTCGAGCGCCATCACGCCGCCTTCAGGCAGCGCCGCCAGCCTCCAGAAGGTGAAGTCCGGTAGAGCCAGGGTAGCGTTCGGCCAGCGGTTCCGCCGGTCCACCAGTACGAGCGTTCCGCCAACCGCTAAATAAAGAACACCATCGGTTCCCATCGAGAGATCCGTGACGGCCTGGCCTGCCGGCGGCGTGTAAATCGTAACTTCGCCCGAAACCGCGCCTCCCGCCACGACAGTCTTCCCAGCCGCATCCCAACGCGCGTAGTTGCCGAACTGGTCTCGCGCCATGGGCGAGGTTTCAATCCGTGCCTGCGCCGTGGCGAAATCCTTGGTCGGGGCGGGGCCGTTGCGCATGCTCCGCAACCGCAGACATCCGCTTCCACTGCAGTAATAGAGGTTCCCGTTTGAAAGACCGGACGGAAGCCAATCCTGCGCTGTGCTGAGCATTCGAAAACTGAGTCCGTTGGCATCCATAACGAATCCGCTCAACAAAGGTCCGGTGTAACCACCGGTACCGCGACAGTGTTTGGCCCGCTATTTGGAGTAGTTGTATCGAGGGTAGCGTCGGGCTGTACATTCGATTGGTCCGCACCCGTGGCGACGGTCACCTTGAGGAGTTCTGGCAGTTGCCAGCTCACTAGAGTCAACTCGCTTCGATTGTTCCCGTCGACCGGGAGCGGCTGATAGGTACCATTGGCCGCAAGCTGAAACAGCAACAGCCCGTTCACTTCCGAAACGCCCGGAACCTTACTGACGGCCACTTCCAACTCCAGGCTCCTCACCATGCGTCCCAGCGGCCAGCCCGTTTGGTTCAGTCCTCCCGGCGCCAGAGGCCATAGGTAACTCCGCAGCGCCAACTCCACCTGTCTTCCCACCTGCAACAGGCTAAAACCGGTGATGACCTCCACCGCGATGCTGATGCCGATGCCGACGTATTCGGTCCCGATTACATACATTTCCGAAGCGGCCGGCCGCTTCGGATCGAGGTACGAATAGACGCTCTGTAAAAGCGTTCTATCCGCGCGGGGACACGGAGGCTGCACGCCGTCTTCTTCGGGAATCACCATGACGGAGACCACCCCAGGCGCATTGGTGTCGCGCGTCTGGGGCTTGAACAGCGGCAACACTTCCACGCGACCCACCGTTCCCCCCGGCATTTCCTCCACCAGGCTTTGATAGTCGCTCGCAGTCACGGCGCGTTCCTGATGCCGCAGGCGTGAGGGTATCCGCTGTTCGGCCTGGTCCAGCGTTTCGGCTTCCGCACCTCCCGTTGTGGCCACGGGCTGCAACACGACCAGTCCCGAAACGGCCGCGCCGGTCGTAGAGTTGCCGGTCACCTTGGTGAGCGCGGCAGCCGGCAGATTTCCTGCCGACCCACCGCCGTAACGCATCAACCGGACGCGGATCCTTCGGCCCATAGGCGGAATCAATCCCTGCATCTGATTGCCGAACGTCACAGTGCCCGCTTCAGGATCGAGTACGAAAGCCGGGACGGGCCCCTGCAGTACTGCCAGATCGTCCACCGCCTGCCAGAGTTGATAACCAAGACCTGGCATATCGACATCGAGTTGGAATGTGGTGGGGTCGATCTGCGTCTGCGTCACAGAGAACACCTGCCCTGCCGCGCCGCTGCTGACGCCAATCACAGTCAGCGTGTTTGTCGTCCTCTGGTCGATCTGGACCGCATTGACGCCGGCCCAGTTCAGCGTCAACGCGCTCGACACATTGATGCGAATCCATGCCACTAAACTCGCATCGACGTTCGGATCGTCGACGCGCGGCGGCCGGTTGCCAACCCCTGCCTGTACATCCGAGCGCACATCGTTCGGCGGCGCTCCAATGTCGGCCGTCTGCGGCAGAATCAGGCTCACCACTCCGGGTTGAGTCAGGCCGTTGGTGGTGTCGCCGGCGATGGCAACGGAATAGTAAACACCTGGCGTCCCGCCGCTGATTTGCCAGGTAACGGGCACGGGCGTCAACGTTCCCGCTCCCGCCAGAGGATCGCCCAGCGGAAGCGATGGCACGAAGCCGAGACTCAGAATCTGCTCTCCTGCCGCGCCACCCAGTGTCGCGCGCGTCGCCGCCAGGTTCTGCGGCTTACCCGCCATAAGAGCAATCCACAGGCAGCTATCGAGCGAGCCCGTGACATCGACACCAACGGGATCCGCCATGTTGCCCGGGAAAACCGGCGTCGTGGTGTAGCCTTGGAGCGGCCCGGTAATTCCGTAAAGCGTACCCAAACCCGTCAACAGAGTGGCCGAACTCGCTGTCTGGTCATTGGTCAGAGGAACCTTCACGTAGGTTTGTGCGGTTACCGGCAGAACATCCACCTCACCAAGCGTTTCGAAGGCGGGCGGCCCTGAAATTGCCGCCCCTTGAACCAAAGTCGTCGCCGTAGCGATCGATGTGTCGGAATACGACAACGAGACAATTCCCGTCGCCGCCGACGCCGCCTGCATTGGCTCGCCCAACAATCTTAGAAAAGCGATGCGCTGCTTTTCCGGAATCAGATTAGCGCGGTAAAGAATCGTGTCGGCCAACCATGCGAACAGCTCGATCACCGTCCGGCCCGGGTCGCCGGTCTGCGGCGTGGTCCATTCCGGCGTATGCGCCGGAATACTGGCCAGCATCTCCTGCACAAGGTCGTCGTATGAGCGGTCGTCAAGTGCGGGAGGGATCAGCGGCATGATTAAGCGGCTCCCATCGTCACGCCGATTTGGCCCGGTGCGTTGGTTCGTATCACGCGGTAGAAAATCTGGATATACACTTCGGCGGGCGCGCCGTCGATCGTTGTCACGTCCACCGCGTCCACGGTGATGCGGCTTTCATACTGTTGTAGAGCGTCCATGATGGTGGACTGAATCTGCCGGCGAACCGCTACCGTGTTTCCCTCGTCGAGAAAGTTCTGTAGACCGGCGGCGAAGTAAGGTGTCATCAATTGCTCACCGGGCCGCGTGGTCAGGATGACGCGGATCGCGTCGCGCACGCTCTGGTCGAGCGTCGGATAGGTCATGATTCCGGTTCCCGGCTGGGGTTTTGGAAGGAATGGCCAACTGATTGGGTCCTGATAGCTACTGGCCATCGTCGTCTCCTGATGTGCCTGGGGGTTGGAACGGAAACGGAATGCAGATCTTGATGAAGGGTAGCCAGAAAAACACCAGGTTCAACACGATCAGAAAGAGATTCAGCACAAAGAACGCGCAGATCGTAATCAGCGGGATGTTGAACCCGCAAATCCAATTAAGACTGATGCCGCCGGCCGCGCTCGGGGCAGTGCCCGTGCCTTTCGAAAGCCCGGCCAGGCTTGATTGGTTCATCAGGTTCATCAGCGCCGCGGGCACAGCGAAATAAGAGTTTGGCTTTTTCGCGTTCGCCCGGAACGTCGGATCTGTGGGGTCCGGAAGCGGCACCGGAGCCGCCACACGGCCGCCGGGTTCATGCCATGCTGCGATGCGGAACGGATCGCCGTAATTGCTCCACACCAGTTGCGTCGGGCACCCGGGCGCGTGCCCTTTGATGCGCAAAAAAACACGCAGCCGGTAGGTGCGTGTTGGATCCTGAAACCGCCCCACCGGGGCCGTCACGTTCGAGGTTCGCGCCTGAAGCAAAGCTTGAATGGCTGCCAGGAGGGCGGCGGGGTCGGTGTTATCCCAGGAATTCGGCATGGTCACGTTCTGAGCCGCTGCACTGCCGAACGGATCGTAGTCCATCAAGTTGGTGGCTGCGTTCTGATAGAAGGCTCCCATCTGCACGGCGACGCTCGCTCCGGAACTGTCATTGACATACACGTTGAACTGGTTCAACACCCCAATGAGAGCCTGGGCCTCAGGCTTGGCTTCGAATGCCCCAAGCACTGAATAAAGCAGCCGCAGTGTCGCCGAAAACGTGAGGAAGTTGCTTCCGCTGGGCTGAGCAGTTGCGTAGTCATCGGACATCCACTGATAGTTGACCGGCTTGCCCGGAAGAATCGGGTTATGAGTCACCTGGGAAAGCAGCGTTGTGAGAAGCGCACTCACCTCCGGACCGTACTGAGGCGGCACGGTCGCTTTCGTGCTGATCTCCGAACTGGCGGTTGGAATGACGCCGTAGACCAACGTGGTCTTGGCCGCATTGCATGTGTCGGGCGGCGCAACGAACGCCGGACTATAGGTTTCTGTCTGCGCGCTCACCAGTCCCTGCGCAGCAAGCAGTTGGTCGAGCGCCGGTTGACCGGAAGTGGGGCGAATCTGCCGCGTGGGATCGGGATCACAGGTATCTGCCCATCCAACCTGCTTCACCCACCCGCACTTACCCGTAACCGCTGAGCGCATCCATTTCGAAGGAGGCAATTCGTACTGGTCGATTCCCCCAGCCTGAGGAACTCTCCGGATCACCAGCCCTGCGGAATCGACGCGCGTCGGATCCAGGCGGGGAGAACCGTAGCTGTCGCATGTCAACTGCAGCAGCGCCACGGTCACCATGCGCTGAACCGGTTGGAACAGTGTTAAAGGAGCCGTAAGAGTTGTCAGAGAGGAGTTGCCAATGACGCTTCTCCCCGCCAAGTCGGTAAGGAATCCCTTTGGAAAATCGTCATCGTTCATCTGCAGGATGGCGGGGGTGTTCTGCGGCGTTAGCCAGGAAACATTCGGGGGCTGCGGCGTAAAGGCGACACCTTGCACCTCTACTCCATGACTGATCGCAGGCTGGGCGGCTAGCAACGCGGCGATCGAACTGGGGCGCGCGGCCGGTATCCTCACCATACGTTCCCCGCCCCCGGCGTGTACGTTGTGGCTACCACCGTGGTCGCCTGCAGAACCTGGCACTGCACAATTCCGCTGAAGACACTCATTGCCGCCGAGACGTTCACCGTCGGCGCAGTCACATCTACTTCGCTCGCTGCGGTAACTTGCACCTTACCCGTCGGAGCACTGATCGTCACGCCGGTTGAATCGATTTTGATCGAGGTCTGGGATGAGTTCGTGAACTCGATGGAGCCGCCGCCGCTATCCGTCATCGTCCCCGTGAGTTGCCCTGGCGTGGAGAACTCGATGGTGGCGCTGCTTGCGCTTTCTTCGACAATGGCGATACGCGTACCGGCCACGCCGGTAATCGTCCAGCGATCCACCGCCTCTCCCGAACCGCCCAAGGTTTCAGGCGCTGAATCCGTCCCGTTCCACATGCTGCCGATGATCACGGGGAAGCGTGGATCTCCTGCCAGGAATACAACCAGAACTTCATCGCCCACATTCGGAATGAAGAACGCCCCTCGTTTGCCGCCTGCGAAAGGAACGGCTACGCGAGCCCATACCGGCATATCCTGATCCGTTATGCCGTCGGTATTGAAAAGCCGTACTTGCACGCGGTTGCGGTTCTCCGGATCCTTCACGCTCTTCACGGCGCCGACGAATGCGGCTGACCCCAGCATCTCGACGGCGTTGTCGCGAACCAGAAAGCTCATGCAGCGTTCCCCAGGTAAGCGCATTCGGCGGTGAACTCAGTTTCGTAGCCTTTGTCCGTGTCAAAGCGATGAGTCGCCTCTGTTGTGTAGTAACTGTTGGAAAACCGCGGCCCGAGTCCCGTCAGCGTGAGCCATGAACCTACGCGAAGACTTGGATTTCCCTCCGCAACGCCGTGCGCCACAGCGAAGCGCCGCATCCGCTGCGTGAACTCGGCGTCTACCAGGCCCTGCGCCTCGGCTTGGTTCAAGTTGGCGAAATGCCCCAGGTGTTCAGACCTCGTACTAAGCGCCTGGCCGAGCCAGTCTTTGCCGGTCTGCCCGGAGCCTTGTCCAAACGCTGTGGCCGAACTGATGACGCTGATCGTTTGCCCTTGCTTGTAGTCCCAGCCGGTTGCGGTAACCTGCGTCACTTGATGCGCAAGGTCGGCCAGCACGCGAACTTCGCGCAGTTGGCTGTTCATATCGAGTTGAATCGCCGTGCGCTGAACCTGGCTGCGCGGCGATGCATGGAGTTCGTCCGCCACTACTTGTAAATCCGCGTCGTAACGCGCCAGCAGTCTTCGAAGAAACCGTAGATCCGTCTCGTTGAACTGCTGCTCGTCGCCGATATTCGCATCGAGACCGTTCACCTGAGGCGTCAGGCCTAGGCCGGAGGCAACTTGTGTCACGATGTCGCCCAGGGTCGTCGCCTCCCAGGTCTTCGTGCGCCGTGTCATGCGCGCTCCTTGCAAAGCATCTTCCGATAGCACCACCAGTTCGGGCGGCCCCATCGCTGGATAGCGGCCTTCAAGTGCCGTTACCTTGCCTC
>Ga0302140_10012605_pt1 | contig 10357 bp, 10 predicted proteins | sample I_Bog_E1_1_FD_202095 | JGI IMG/M metagenome (GOLD analysis project Ga0302140, IMG submission 202095) | Peat permafrost microbial communities from Stordalen Mire near Abisko, Sweden - I_Bog_E1_1 | ecosystem: Environmental > Terrestrial > Soil > Wetlands > Peat | place: Sweden: Abisko, Stordalen...
GCAACCTTGGCTATACCCACGTGACCGCGCCGATCGCCGGCGTGGCGACGCAAGTGTCGAACATCGAGCGCGGCCGCGTCGCGCCCGCGGGGCAGGCGGTGTTCGCCGTGGTCGCCGATACTGACCTCTGGGTCGACGCCAATCCGAAGGAATCGGACCTGACCTTCGTCAAGGCCGGCCAGCCCGCGACCGTCACCATCGACACCTTCCCGTCGAAGGAATGGAAGGGCACGGTCTGCTCGATCGCGCCGGGCACCGGCGCGCAATTCTCGATCCTGCCGCCACAGAACGCCAGCGGCAATTGGGTCAAGGTGGTCCAGCGCATCCCGCTGCGATTTTGCTTCGCCGCCGACGAGAGCACGGAGGGCCTGCGCGCCGGCATGAGCGCCGTCGTATCCATCGACACCGGGCGCTCGCGCAGCATCAAGGGGCTGTTCGGCGATCTCGCGGCCTGGGCGGCGCCGGCGCCGACCAAGCCATGAACAAGGACACATGGTCCGAATATACGCCGCTGCTGCGCGGCCTCATCACCGCTTGCGTGATGATGGCGACCATCATGCAGGCGCTGGACACAACCATCGCCAATGTCGCCCTGCCCTATATGCAGGGCTCGCTGTCGACGACGCAGGATCAGGTCAACTGGGTGTTGACCTCCTATATCGTCGCCGCCGCGATCATGACCTCGCCGCTCGGCTGGGGCGCGATGCGCTTCGGCCGCAAAAAACTGTTCGTCGTCTGCGCCGCCGGCTTCACCGCCGCCTCGATGCTGTGCGGCATCGCCCAGACCATCGAGCAGATGGTCGCGTTCCGCCTGCTGCAGGGCGTTTTCGGCGCGGCGCTGGTGCCGCTCAGCCAAGCCGTGATGCTCGACATTTATCCGCCCGAGCGGCGCGGCGGGGCGATGGCGATCTGGGGCATGGGAGTCATGCTCGGGCCGATCATGGGCCCGACGCTCGGCGGCTGGCTCACCGACCATTATACCTGGCGCTGGGTGTTCTTCGTCAACCTGCCGTTCGGCATCATAACCGTCCTCGGCCTCACCGCCTTCATGCGCGAGACCGCGACCAAGACCGTGCCGTTCTCGTGGACCGGCTTCCTGACTTTATCGCTCGGCATCGGCGCGTTGCAGATGATGCTCGACCGCGGCCAGGATCAGGGCTGGTTCGAGTCGAACGAAGTCATCGTCGAATGCATTCTCTCCCTGGTCGGCTTCTATTTCTTCTTCGCCGACGCCGCGACGACGAACCGGCCGTTCATCCCGATGAAGATGTTCCGCGACTGGAACTTTTCCATCGCGGTGATCTTCATGTTCCTGATCGGCATCATCCTGCTCGGCACGATGGCGCTGGTGACGCCTTATATCCAGAACCTGATGGGCTATCCCGTGCTCTCCAGCGGCGAACTGTTGGGCGCCCGAGGCCTGGGAACCTTCTTCGCGATGATGGCGGTGGGACGCCTGCTCGGCAAGATCGACGCGCGCCTGCTGGTCGGCATCGGCCTGACGCTGGCGACGGCTTCGATTTATGTCATGGTCGGTTGGACGCCCGATGTCTCGGCGCAGGCGATCGTGGTCGACAGCGTTGCCCAGGGCGTCGGCCTCGGCCTCGTCTTCGTGCCCCTGAACACCATCGCCTTCGCCACCCTGCCCGGCGAATGGCGCACCGACGGCGCGGCGGTCTGGACGCTGATCCGCAACCTCGGCTCGTCCGTCGGCATTTCACTGATCATCGCCCATCTCACAGACAACATCGCCGTCTTCCACAGCCAGCTCGTCGAGTTCATCAATCCGTTCAGCGACGCGCTGAAACTGAACCACATTTCGTTGATCAACCCGGCGACGCTCGCCGGGCTCGACGGCATGGTGACGCAGCAGGCGGCGGTGATGTCCTATTCCAACGACTTCTTGGCGATGACCTTCGTCTCGCTGGCCGCCTTCCCGCTGCTATTGCTGATCCGGGGGTCGAAGCCGGCGCCGGCTGGCGCCCGGCCGGCGGCGAAGGAAGAGGAGCATGCGGTGGTGATGGATTAGGACTCGGCAGGCCCAGCAAATTCTACCCGCTTTCTTGCTCCCATCATGCTACCATGGGACCAAGGAGGCAGCCATGTCCAACGTCCAAAAAGTCAGCGTCGCCCTCACGCCCGAATTCGTCGCCATGCTGCGCGAGGCCGTCGATAGCGGAGAATACACCTCTACGAGCGAAGTCGTCCGCGAAGCTTTGCGCGCCTGGAAGCAACGCCGCAGCTTGCACGAAATGGAAGTCGGCGAATTGCGGGCTCTCTGGAACGAGGGAATTTCGAGCGGGGACTCGGAAGCGGTGTTCAAACGCCTCAGCGACAAATACGCGAGGATGGCGGCGGCGAAATGAACCGCCTGATACTCACGCGCGGCCTTTGCAGGCGAGGTCGCTGACCTCGCGGTTTCCACCGGGAAAAAAAAACCGCAACAAGAGTTGCTTACGCGCCTCCCGAAGTCACCAAGCCAAAGGCGCTGGTTTGAGCTATCGGCGATCTCTTCGATTGACGCCCCGCCAACCAACGACTTCGTCCTGAGGCGCCGCGGAGCGGCCTCGAAGGGCGTGGTTCGAGTTGGCGCCCGGTCAGGCTGTCGTGTTGCGGCCCGTCCTTCGAGGCGCATTCGGGGGCGCCTCAGGACGAAAGCCGCAGTATGGCCCACGCGATCAACCTCAAGAAGCGCGCCGTCGCCTTCCCCTCAAAACCCGATCATATCAATACGCGTCAGCGTCGTCTTCTGCGCGACGCCGGGGGCGTGGGTCAGGTGCCAGGCGACATATTGCTCGGCGTAGAGCTCGGTCGAGGCCATGCCGTCGACGGGGATGACGATGTTCAGGCCGTGCAGCGCCGCGTCGGTTCCGGTGTCGAGCACCGCGCCTTCGGAGGCGGTGCCGGTGACGATCACCGTCTTGATGTTCTTTTGCGTCAGCAGATCGCGCAGATCGGTGCCAAGGAACTTGTCGGGGCCCGCCTTGACCACGGGATCGTCCGCGGTCGGCGCGACCTCGGGCCGAATGTCCGCCGGGGTGGCGTTCGGGGTGACGCTATACGCCACGAACACGCCGTTGGCGCGCGCTTTGTCCAGCAATTCGCGGATTTTCGGCAGCGCCGCGAGGCAGCGCGGCTTGGTGGTCTTGTTGCAGGGGCCGCTGGTCGCCTCGTCGTGGCCGTTGAAGTCCAACAGCAGCAGCGCCGTCGTCTTGGGGTCCAGCGTCGCCGCCTTCAACTCGGGCGGCGGCGGGATCTTCACGTTCGCCCAGTCGTCGATGACCGTGGCCGACGCCTCGGCCGCGGCGAACAACCCGATCAGCAAGGCGAAATATCCAGATTTGGTCACGAAGTCGCTCCCCGAGCCAACGGCCGAAATTCTATTTTGGCGGCGTCGACTTGGCAAAACAACAAGAGTTGAGCCGGGGGCTTCGGGATCGCGGCCCCCACCCGGGGTGAAAGTCCCCGAGCAAGCGCATGGCGATTGGCGGTTCAGGAAGCGGGAGATATAGCGGCCTGGAGCGGCCAATTGCGACGAAGGCTCTTCAGGCGGCGTCATCGGATCGCGACATTTGCGAGAGACTCAGTCCTTCTTGGCGGCCTTTTTCGTCTTCGCCTTGGCGGGGGCTTTCTTGCCGGCTGCCTTCGGCGCTTCGGCGGCCGCCAGCGGCGCGAGACGCTGGGTCTCCTCCATCGAACGCAGCCAATGTTCGGCGTCGCGGCCATTGGGGCGGCCTTCGCTCTCCCAGATGGCATAGGCGCGCGCCCGAACGACTTCCTCGAACCCCTCGAAAACGTTGCTCACTTCGTCTCTCCATTCGATGGACGGCGACCCGGTCGCCGCTCGTTGACTTGCGCGGCGTCGCGCAACACCGCGAACGCCGGCCGCCCTGGAGTTTCCGAGTCCCCGCTTGGTCTACCGGCGTCCCGACGGACCCCAGGCGGTTTTCGGTTCCGAAAATCCTCGATGAGGCTCGGCCTCCGCCACTCCAGAAACCATTTCATGGTTAATAATTCGTTAATCCGCCGTTCGCGGACTACCGGTTCGCGCCGAGGCGGCGTCTCGGTTCGCCAGGAACGCCCGCATGGTAAACCCGGCCTGCCCCGCCCCCTGCGCGTGTTCCCGCCCCACCGGGCAGGCCCGCCGGGCAAGACAGCCCCGCGAAAGGCAGTCGCTGCCCTGGGGCGCGCGCAAATGTCCGGCGCAGGCTTCGACGTCGTAGCCGCTGCCCATGAACGCCGCGACCGGGCAGGCGCCGAGGCAGGGTTTTTCGCTACAGGCCTCGCAAGGGTTCTTTTCGGCCTCGCGGAGCGGAACCTCGATCTCTCCAGCGAACGCCAGCGCGCCGCGATAGGAGTGCCAGAGTCCATATTCGGCATGGATCAGCAGCCCCAGAGGCGAAGGCCAGACCGAATCCGCGCGTTGCGCCCAGCGTTGGAACGGCCAATAGGGCGGCCCGTCGAAAGGAAAGACGGCGACGCCGCCGAGTGCGTCGGCCAGGGCCCCGATCACTCGGCGGCTCCAGCGATCGAGCGGATGCGGCCCGCCGTCGGCGAATTCGGGCGAGGCGACGAACGCCGGCCAGTTCGTCGCGCCGGCCATGCCGAGCAGGACGAGCGAGCTTGCGTGCGCGAGCGGGCCGAGGCGCTCGGCGGCCGCGAGCCGCAGGCCGCCGCGCGGGACTAGCCCCGAGCGTTCGGCGGCGCGATGGAGGGTTTCGAGCGAAGGCATGCGGGTTTTATGGCGCCGGACGCGGGCAATTGCACGCGCTGGAAGCGTTCCGTCGCGCCAGCCCGTCCGTTACGCCACTTCGGGCCGCGCCCGCCTCGCCAACTTGAAGTGCCCAGCGCGATTGCGGATTTGCGCGAGGTCGCAGTTCATCTGCAAGCGGAGCCAGAACTCGGCGCTGCCGCCGACCGCCATTTCCAGTCGCATCGCCATTTCGGCGGAAATGCCGCTATCGCCGTTGATCACACGATAGAGTTGTTGCCGCGTGACGCCGAGCGCCTAGCCGAAATCGGCGACGGACATGCCCAAAGCCTCGATTTCATCCTTCAGTCCGTTTCCCGGGTGGGGCGGCTCCTTCATCATCCAGGCCTCCGTCAGTGGTAATCGAACAACTCTACCGCCGAGACCCAGCTGTCGGCGACGCCGATTCGCATGACTTTATGTCACGCCCGCGGAACCGGGCATGCCCTCACCACCGGATCAGCGCCGCGCCCCAGGTAAAACCGCCGCCCACAGACTCGATCATCACCAGGGCGCCGGGTTTTATGCGCCCGTCGCTCACAGCGACGTCTAGGGCCAGGGGGATCGAGGCGGCGGACGTGTTGCCGTGGCGGTCGACGGTGAGGACGACCTTTTCCCTGGCGATGCCGAGCTTGTCCGCCGAGGCCTCGATGATGCGACGGTTGGCCTGATGCGGCACGAACCAGTCGATGTCCGCGGGGCCGATGTTCGCGTCCACTAAACAGGCCTTGATCACGTCCGTGACCCCGCCGACCGCGAATTTGAACACTTCCTTGCCCTCCATGCGGAGGTGGCCGACGGTCATCGTCGTCGAGGGGCCGCCATCGACGTAGAGCTTGGCGCGATGGCGTCCGTCCGAGCGCAACTGGCTGGCGATCACGCCCCGGCCGGCCGCCGCCTCTGCCTCCAATGCCTCGAGCACGATCGCGCCGGCGCCGTCGCCGAACAGCACGCAGGTCGTGCGATCCTGCCAGTCGAGCAGGCGCGAAAAGGTTTCGGCGCCGATCACCAGGGCGCGCTTGTGCGAGCCGCTCGCCAGGAATTTCTCCGCCGTCGTCACGGCGAACACGAAACCGGAGCACACCGCCTGCAGATCGAAGGCGACGCCCCGTGTCATCCCCAGCGCCGCCTGAATCTGCGTCGCCACCGCGGGAAAGGTATAGTCGGGCGTCGAGGTCGCGACGATGATCAGATCGATGTCCTGGGCGGTCAGGCCGGCATTGTCGAGCGCCGCGCGCGCCGCGCGCGTCCCCAGCGTGGACGTCGTCTCATGATCGCCGGCGATGTAGCGCTGTTTGATGCCCGTGCGCTGCTGGATCCATTCGTCCGAAGTGTCGACCCGGGTCGCGAGTTCGGTGTTGGTGACGACCCGTTCCGGCAATGCCGAGCCTACGCCGCGCACAACGGAACGAAACAAGGGTAAAGCCATGAAACGCTGGGTCCGGGCTAGAGGATTCCGTTCGAAGCGGCGGGCGCGGGCGCTTCGCTTGTTTGCCCGATCATTTCGCGTATTTTAGCGAGCAAGTCCTGACGCACCATGTCGTATCCGACCTCGATCGCGCCTGCGTAGGTCGCGGCGTCCGCCCCGCCATGACTCTTGATGACCACGCCGTCAAGGCCGAGGAACACGGCGCCGCCGACCCGGCCGGGGTCCATTTTTTCCCGCAACCGGCGAAAACCATCGCGCGCGAACCAATAGCCGAGCTTGGTCATCCAGCTGTGGCTCAGCGCCTCGCGCATATATTGCGCGATCTGCTTGGCGGTGCCCTCGGCGGTCTTCAGCGCGATGTTGCCGGTGAAACCTTCGGTCACGAACACGTCGACCGTGCCGCGGCCGAGATCGTCGCCCTCGACGAATCCGTGATAGGCCATGTTCGGCAGGTGAGTCTCGCGCAGGATGCGGCCGGCGGCCTTCACTTCCTCGATGCCCTTGATCTCCTCGACGCCGACGTTGATGAGGCCGACGGTCGGGCGCTCGATGTCGTAAAGGACGCGCGCCATCGCCGCGCCCATGATCGCGAGATCGACGAGATGTCGGGCGTCGGCGCCAATCGTCGCCCCGACGTCGAGGACGATCGATTCCCCGCGCAGCGTCGGCCACATCGTCGCCAAGGCCGGGCGGTCGATCTGCGGCATCATGTGCAGGCAGATTTTCGCCATAGCCATCAAGGCGCCGGTGTTGCCGGCGGAAATGGCGCAATCCGCCTCGTCCAGCTTCACCGCCTCGATCGCGCGCCACATCGACGAGACCCGCCGCCCCGAGCGCAGCGCCTGGCTCGGCTTGTCGGTCATCTTGATCGCCACTTCGCAATGGCGCAGTTCCGACCGCGCCGCCAGCCTCGGGTGCTGCCGCAGAATCGGCGCGAGTTCGTCCTCGCGCCCATAGAGCAGAAACCGAATATCGGGGCGGCGCTCCAACGCGATCGCCGCGGCCGGCAACACCACGGACGGTCCGTGGTCTCCCCCCATCGCGTCGAGCGCGATTCTTATGTCCTGATTCATTCCTGACTTCGATTCCGATGCCGCGAGGCCTGCTCTTTGCCCGAAAATGCGGCGAGACAATAGCGGCTTCGCGGCTCTTGGCAAACCCGCCCGCGGCGGATTCAGTCGTCGTCCGGCTCTCCGTCCTTGACGATGATGAGCCCGGCGAACGGCGAATGCGTTTCCTCCTCCGCCGGCGCTTCGAATTCGGCGTCGGGCTTGCGCGGATAGGGATCGAGGCCGAGCGCGATGAATTCCGCCGCGAGTTCGCCGAGATCGACGGCCCCGTCGATCAGCGGATCGGGTTCGTCCTCGGCGTCGAAGCGAATTTCCTCCTCCAGAGTCTGTGGTTTGCGGCGCGCGTCCGAGGGCGGAGCAAAACGGACGTCGATCTCCTCGACGACCTCGGCCGGAAACGGCTCCGTCGAAACGACGCAGATCTGCATCACCTTCGCCCGCGCCTCGCCGGTGACGCGCACGCCCTTGCCCGAACGCTTGATGAGGAAATCGGCCTCCAGGCTCTGCATCGAATCCAATGCAAAGCGCTTCGAAAGCGCCGTGCGCTCGCTCTCGTTGGCCGCGATCTTCTGTCGCAGCCCGTCGCGCGGCAGGGTTTCGACCTTGACGACGCGGCTGAACTCGATGGGCTCGCTCATTATGCCCCCCCTCGCCCCAAAGGATAATGAAACCGGCCTTCGACGAACGTCGGCAGGTCGATGCTCTCGAAGGCCCGCGAAAGCGCCAGCGCTCGCTCGGCGAGCAACCTCGGCCCCAGCGCGTCGGCGGTGACTTGCCCCCTGTAGATATTGCGCGCCAGCGCCTCGGCGAGCGCGCGCGGGTTGCCGGAGTCCAGCGCCGCCTGATAGACCGCGCTGCGGCCGAAGAAGGCGCGGGCGAATTTCTTCACCCGCTTTGCGACGCCGTCGTCGGAGATCGAGAGTTCGCGCAGCGCGTCGTCGAAGCCGACGAACAACCGGTCGACCACGTCCTGCGCCAGCGGCCGGCCCGCCTCGCCGAATTCGCTCAAGCGCCGCAACACGAGCCCGGCGTGCAGAACGACCATTTCGAACCGGCCATCGAGATCGTCGGGCGCGAAGAAAGCGGCGTAGAGTTCGCGCGCGCGCGCCGCCGCCACGATCTCGCCGTGAATATCATCGACTCTAGCTTTTCGTTCGCGGCGCTCGCGCCAGCGATCGAACAACTTCCAGCGGGCGAAATTCATGCAGCGCCTTGCTTTTTCACTAGCGCCCGGGTTAGGCGTCCGGACGCGGTTTGGCAAGACGGCGCGCTCTCCTGCCGCGCGTGAACCGAGGGGTTTTGGTAACCATGCGCATGATCCTGGATCGGCCTCGGCGCGCGGCGGCGCTTTTCGCCGCGATGCTCGTCGGCGCCTCGCTCAGCGGCTGCATCGGCTATGACGGCGATTTCGACCGCGGCTATCAGGTCGACGAAGATTCGGTGTCGCAGGTCAAAGTCGGCGCGACCACCAAGCCGCAGGCCCTGGCCCTGCTCGGCACGCCCTCGACGACTTCGACCGTCGGCGGCGACGCCTGGTATTACATCGGCCAGAAGATGCACCGTTCCCTGGCGTTCATGCCGGCCGAAATGACCGACCAGAAAGTGCTGGCGATCTATTTCGACAAGAACTCCAAAGTCGAGCGCATCGCCAATTACGGCATGAAGGACGGCAAGGTGTTCGACTTCGTCACCGCCACCACCCCGACCGGCGGCCAGGAGCCGGATTTCATTCGCAACATCATGACGGGTTTGTTCAAGTTCACCTGACGCCGCGTGCGGGAGCGCCCGACGCGTCGCGCCGCTAGGCGGTGATCAAAATATTCCCCGAACCGTCCACGGTCTCCTTGCCGATGATCTTGCCCGAGCCGGTGAGCGTGCCCACCGCGAATTCCAGCGTGCCCTGAGTGACCTCGATAGTCCCGTTGTTGACGAACAGCGTGTCCACCAGGCTCAGGCCCGCGCCGCCGCCGGTCTTTTCGAACAGGCCGTCGTTGATGAAGCTGGACTTGGTCGCGAAACTGCTTCCGTATGAGAGGCCGGCATTGGCGGTGAGATCGTAGACGCCCGCGGCGCCGTTGGTCGCCGTCGAAACGTGACCCAGGGAATCGCCGAGCACGAGGGCGCCCTCGGCGGTGACCGTGCCCGAATTGGTCCAGTCCGTAGCGTCGGCGAGCTGGAAGCCGTTGTTGGCCGTCGAGGTCGCCGCGTCGGTGGCCAGTTCGCCGCCTCCCGTGAACAGATCTTCGCTGCTGCCGCCACTGCTTGCCAGCGCCACGGCGCCGGAAAGCGTCAGCGTGTGTCCGTTGAGGTCGACCGTAGCGTCGAGGTTGTAGCTGGCCGTGTCGTTGAAGGCGTGCGCGTAGGTCAGATTGGCGCTGAGATTCAGGGTCGCGGAATCGTTCAGCCCGAGCGTCGCCACGGTGAGCGCGACCGCCGGCTGGAGCGTCGTGAAACTCCCGCCATCGAGAACGAGCGCGCCGGTCGATCCGGCGAACGTCCCCCCCAGGATGTTGGCGACGCCCTGCAGGTCGAGGGTGCTGTCGGCGATCGTGACCGTGCCGGTATTGTCGAACTCGGCGGAGATCGTGCTGACGCTGCCGTAGCCACTCTTGGCGAGGGTCGCGGAATTGATGAATTTGCAGGAGGTCGATGCGCCATGTCCGATGCCCGCCGAGCCCAGCAGGTCGAATACGGCCTTGGCGCCGGAATTCGTCACCATGGCGACGCTGCCGCTCGAATCGCCGATGGTCAGCTGCGATGTCGAGCTGACGGTTCCGCTGTTGGTCCAGGCGACGGTTCCGCCGATCGTCATGCCCCCGCCGCCGATACTGGTCGCCCCGGTCGTGTCGAGCTGCCCGGCGCCTGAGACGACGGCCTCGCTGACGCCGCCGCTGGCGGCGAAATTATCCTGGCCGCTCAGCGTGAGCGCCACGGCGGCGCCCCCGATCACGATATCCGTCACCTCATTGTAGCTGGGATCGTCGTTGAATACGCCCGCATAGGTCAGGCTGGCGGGCAGCAGCAGTTCGGCGCCGCCGTAAAGGTCGATCGTCGCCACTTTCAGGGCCACGCCGGACTGCAGCGTCGTCACGCTGCCGCCGTCGAATC
>Ga0302140_10012606_pt1 | contig 10356 bp, 3 predicted proteins | sample I_Bog_E1_1_FD_202095 | JGI IMG/M metagenome (GOLD analysis project Ga0302140, IMG submission 202095) | Peat permafrost microbial communities from Stordalen Mire near Abisko, Sweden - I_Bog_E1_1 | ecosystem: Environmental > Terrestrial > Soil > Wetlands > Peat | place: Sweden: Abisko, Stordalen...
ACCGTTCAACAAGTCGCCGGCATCGCTCATGGTCTTGGAGAAGGTGTAGGCCAGCAGGTAGGTGAACCCGCTGGAGAACTGCTGCTCGAGTTTGGCTTGCAGACCGTGGTATCTGCTGTTTCCAATGGTGGCCTGATAACTGCCGCCTCCGAAATCCGGGAAGGGAACGGTGCCTCCAGCCCCAGGGTTCGTGTTGTTGCTTGTCGGTGATCCCGCCGGGATCAGGGCGGTCACGTTGTTTGCCCCAATGCCCGTTTGAAGATCCTGACCATCGGTGAACACATACGAGGCCTGCGCGGACAAAGTGTGGGTTAAAGAATACTGGAGAGTGAAGTTGGCGCTGTAAGTGCGGGGAGTCTGATAGTTGTACTGAAGTCCCTGCAATCCCAGGCCGCGAGCGTCTGAAAAGGCCGGGTTGAACTGGATGCAAGACGCCCCGGATTCAAGGCTCGATGTGCCCCCCGGACCTGCGGTCGCGCAACCGGAAAACGGCGTCCCATAGTTGATCGGTGCAACCTGAATGGACGCTGGATTCGCCGCGGCAGAAACCTGGGGCAGTTCGGTGAAAGAGAACTGGAAGGGATAATTCTCGCCAATGTTGGGTCCATATCCCTGGTTCTCAAACGAGTTGAAGAAGAGGCCAAACCCACCGCGAACAACCAGCTTCGGGTCAACCTGGTAAGCAAAGCCGACGCGCGGGGCGAAGTTGTTCTTCTGCGTCTGCAGGAGTCCCTGGCCATATTCGTTGGTCCGGTCGAGAGTGATGCCGTCGTGATTCAGCAGTTCCTCAAAGCCCCAGCAGCCAGGGTTTGTGCAAGTGCCAACGGCGCCGGTGCTTGGATTACCTGTTGAAACCGTCCTATTGTCCTTACCGGACGCTGGAAGCAGGAACGCGGGCTTGCCGAAGTAGCTGGGAACGAAGTTGGCCTGTCCACCGTTGGTCTCTTCGATGGGACCAAAGTAGTCCCAGCGCAGGCCAAGGTTGAGGGTCAGTTTCGGGCTAATCTTCCAGTCGTCCTGAAGATAAAGCGCAGTGTAGGTCTTCAGGTCGTAGGTTTTGCCGATGTTGGACATCCAGAACTGGTCAAGGCCGCCGGAATAGCTGTAGCCATTCGGGTTGGGATTTCCGTTGATCGTGGCCGGGGCCGCCACCGCACCCAACAGCATCTGCGCCATTCCCCCCGTGCTGGTGTTCGTTTCACTGCTCGCAGTGCCGTAGGCATTTGGAATGTCAGTGTAGAGACCGTGCCAGTGGAATTCACCATGCGAACTAGCTGGCTGCAAGGTCGAGAACCGCACACGCTGAAGCTCGATGCCGGCCTTGAAGCTGTGTTTGCCCCAGATCTTTGTGATGTCGTCGGTGACCTGGAATGTCTGGCTAACTTCATCCGAAGGGAGGTAGTCATTGCTGCCCAGGGTGTTCAGGCCGGCAATATCGAGGGCGGGGAGGCCGCCATTCTCATTTGCCGACGGGATACCCTGGATCCCGAATTGCGCTGGTACGCCCGTAACGGTGCCTTCCGGTCCGAACCGCGTGGTATGCAGGTGAGCGAATCCGCCTCTCAACTGATTGACCGTATTGGCAGTAAACACATGGGTGTATCCCGCAACCGCCTGATCCGATTTCGCAGTCTGGAGACCCTGCTGGAAGGCACCGCCGTCCGCCACGCCACTGAAGATGCCCGGAATAAACTGCGGGTCATCCGCATAGCTGAAGCGGAAGAATACCTGGTCCTTTTCGGAGGGGTTGAAGTCGAACCGCATATCGTAAGCGTTGCGATGCTCGAAGAGGCTGGGGCTGTTTGCATACTGATCCAACCCGGAGTTGGGTGCCGGATAGAGACTCAACAGCTTGATTGCGTTGGCATCCAAGCGGCCGGCAGGCAGTTGGTTGAGGTTACACGCGGTCGTAAAGGTCATGGTACCGGGTCCGCAGGTGCCGAAGGGATCGCGAACATAGGCGGTCGTTCCTGCCGTACCACCTGTGGGAACGGGCACAATGAGACCGCTTACCGGATCGAGACTACCGGTAGTCACTGCGCGTGTGGTGGCCGGGTCCAGGATGGTGCCCGGAGGTATGCTGCGTCCCAGAGCATCCGTTCTGCTCGCTCCAGCGTGCTCGGTGAGAACATCCGACTGGTTGGTAAAGCCGCTGCTGCGCTCCAGTGCAGTTGGAACCGTTCCCACCTGGCTGGTGCCTTGTACGCGGCGCAGACCTTCGTAATCGCCAAAGAAGAAGATCTTGTTCTTGATGATGGGGCCACCGCCGGAAGCGCCGAACTGGTTCATGCGCAATTCGCCTTTTGGGGTCCCGTTGTTGTCTTCAAACCAATCCGCGGCGTCGAGTTTATCGTTGCGGAAAAATTCCCATGCCGCGCCGTGGAGGCTGTTGGTTCCGGATTTGATGGTCGCGTTCAGAACCGCGCCTGCCGAGCGGCCAAGCTCTGCGCTGAAGTCCGCGGTCTGCACCTTGAATTCCTGAATAGCGTCGAGCGGAGGCAGAATTACGAAGTTGGTTCCGTTCAGGAAGTCGACGGCATTGGAGTTGTTATCAATCCCGTCCAGCAGATAGTTGTTCTGCGCCGGCCTGAGGCCGTTTGCAGAAAAAGCGCCGGATGCCGCATTGCCGCGCGTGTCGGCCTGAGGCGTCTGCATTCCCGCACCAAGCTGAGCGAGGAAAGTGAAGTTGCGCCCATTAAGGGGAAGGCTGTTGACACTCTCTTGCGTGATCACTTGCCCCACCGATGCTTCTTCGGTCTGCATCAAAGGGGGCGCAGTGGTTACTTCAACAGTTTCCGTAGCAGAGCCAGGCCTCAGTTGAACGTTCACCAGCAAATGCTGCGCAACCTCAACCGTCAGGTTCTGTTGGGTAGTTTTAGCGAAGCCTTTTGCGGTGGCCGAAAGAACGTAGTGGCCAATCTTGATAGGGGAAAAGGCGTATTCCCCCGCACCGCCAGATCTGCTTTGTAGGGTGATTCCCTGGTCCGTATTCACGAGCGTCACCTGCGCATTCGCAACCACCGCGCCGGTCGTATCCTGAATCGTCCCGCTGATAGCTCCTTCATCCACCTGGGAGAAAGCAAGCTGTACTGAAACCAGGAGGAAGCACAAACAGGTGAGGGTTAAAGAGCCAAAGATCCTCAACCAGATGACATATTTGCGTTCAAGGCCCATCCGAATTACCTCCATATTTTTCGTTCGTCGACTTTGTCTTGATTTGTTCTCCCGAGTGGACGTGCGGCCGAGCAAAACTTTCCCGATTGTTCATCTTCAATGCTTACCTCCCAAGATCGCGGTCCGAAGGGGGACTGGGAATCCGCAAGCCTGGAATGCAAGTCTTTACCGTTCAGCAGCTTTAGCCGAGGATCTGTTCGCTGTAGCTGTAAACGGTTACATGTTCAGCGACGAAACATTAGTACAATCGTTGTTTCTTTGTCAATCGAAAGTTGTAGACCCCTTTCCCTACCTGAATTCCTCGGCAAGACCACTCCAAGGATCCACATGTACCGCGGGTTTGTTCGCTGCCTCGTTCCCCATCACCCGAACGACGGTGCGAGGCCTGAAAGGCAGCTCAAAGGACAAGGCCCACAAGGAAATACAGCGTCCGTGTTCACTCCCTTGTATCCCCAACATGCTCAATCCGAGCCGAAACCCGTGGGACGGCAAGAAGTCCATTCCAGTCCAAATCCAACTTGGTGCTATCATGCGTGCATCCCACAGGTATCCGCCTAACTGGACTGAAACGATGTCGCAACTTGATCACCAAAGCCGACTCCTTTCCCGTCGCGCCTTCATCAAGGCGATGGGTATGGCTCCTGTGCTTTTCCAAACAGCGCCGTTCTTTCAGTCTCCCCTTCTCTTTGGAACTCCAAACGGCGACTTCTCATTTGCCGACGTCCGCCTTGTACCGCATTACCCGCTACAGTCCCCACTAACGGATATCCTGCGCCTGATTCCACCCGGATCCGACGACTACATCACCGAGAAATATGCTTTTGAAATCGAGGCTCTGCTGAAGCAATGGGGCACCGCTCTGGTTGTGGCTCCGCAAAACTGCGCGGCAATGGAAAAGATGCTTGCTCCTTCTTTGCGCGCTTCCCCGCTCCAGCCTCGTGACTTGACTACGGTTCGCGCAGGGTTTGGAATCGACGTGGTGAAGCGAAACTTCGCCCCGGCCTTGACAATTGACCGTAGTCAGTTTCTCGCCGGGATCCAGACCTGGCTTGGCCCGGTAGCAAAAGTGGACGTTGCCGAATTCGAAATCTATAGCCTGACAGAGAACTCCAAATTCCCACTGAGCGTTCACGCGGATATTCGATACGACATCGCTGCAACGCGCAGGGATGGGAAGCGCGAAGAACGCGTGGGGTCGTGGCGAACTGATTGGAGTCGAGCGGAATCGGATTCCTGGATAGCCGAGCGATGGGAAGTTGGCGAAGAGACCCTCAGCCTCGCCAGCGGCGTCGGCTTCGTCGACGTCACTTCCCATGCACTCGCCTCCAACGCCTCCTACAAACAGCAGATGCTTCGCAGCGTCGATCATTGGCGCACAGTCCTGGACGGCGCGGTCGGCGCAGACGTGTACAGCAACAACGGCGTGGCTGCCGGGGACTATGACAACGACGGGCTGGATGACTTTTATGTCTGCCAACCATCTGGACTGCCGAATCGACTCTATCGAAACCGTGGCGACGGCACCTTTGAAGACACCACGGACCGGGCTGGCGTCGGTGTGCTGGACAACACTGCTTGCGCCTTGTTTGCCGACTTTGACAATCGGGGACTGCAAGACCTTCTGGTAGTTTGCGGAACTGGGCCTCTGCTCTTCCGCAATCAGGGAAACGGAACATTTTCATTGAAACCGGACGCGTTCAAATTCGCACGCCCTCCGCAAGGAACCTTTACCCATGCCGCCATTGCCGATTACGATCGCGACGGACGGCTCGACATCTATTTTTGCCTCTACATGTATTACCTCGGGCTCGATCAATACCACTATCCCGCGCCCTATTACGATGCCCGCAACGGGCCACCAAATTGCCTTTTGCACAACGAGGGCGATGGCCACTTTGTCGAAGTCACTGCGACCTCCGGCATGGATGCGGAGAATGACCGCTACAGCTTCTCGTGCGCCTGGGGCGACTCCAACTCCAACGGCCTGCCCGATCTGTTTGTCGCCAATGATTTCGGCAGTTCTCAGCTCTATCGCAACAACGGCGACGGAACGTTCACCGTTGCTTCAAAAGAAGCGCACGTGGAGGACGTAGGCGCCGGAATGAGTTGCTGCTGGTCCGACTTTGACAATGACGGACATCAGGATATCTACGTTCCGAGCATGTGGGAGGCTGCAGGCCAGAGAGTCTCGGAGCAGCAACAGTTTCACCAGAAAGCAACCCCTGCCATTCGCGCTCTTTATCAACGCCACGCGCGCGGCAATGCTCTGTACCGCAACCATGGAGACGGTACGTTCGCAAATATCGGACCTCAAGCTGCAGTCGAAATGGGCCGCTGGTCATGGTCTTCCGATTTTTGGGACTTCGACCACGACGGATACCCCGACCTCTACGTTGCAAATGGCTATATCTCCGCGCAGAATCGCGATGATCTTGCCGGCTTCTTTTGGCGTCAGGTCGTCGCCAAATCAGCCGAAGACGCTTCGCCCTCCATCGCCTACGAGCGAGGGTGGAATGCCATTAACGAATTGATCCGCTCCGACCACACGTGGCACGGTTACGCGCGCAATGTTCTCTTCGCCAACAATCGCGATGGAACTTTTTCAGAGGTATCTGCCGCCACTGGAATGGATTTCGCAGAAGACGGTCGTTCTTTTGCGCTGGCAGACATCGATCATGATGGACGCCTGGAAGTGATTCTCAAAAATCGCAACGCCCCTCAACTGCGCATTCTTCACAACGCTATGACGGACATAGGCGACTCCGTCACATTTCGTTTGCGTGGGCACACCAGCAATCGCGATGCGATAGGCTCATCCATTACCGTTGAAGTTGGAGGTCTGCGCCAAACAAAATACCTGCAGGCTGGATCCGGCTTTCTTTCCCAGCATTCAAAGGAACTACATTTTGGAGTCGGCCATCCGCAAGAACCGCTTCGTGCGACAGTCCGATGGCCCAATGGGTCGACCCAGCAATTCGAGCACTTGCCGGTCCATCATCGCATATGTATTGAAGAAGGCGTTGCCACCGTCACCGCCGAACCGTTCGCGCCTTCTCCGTCGGTCTTTGCGCAACCGCTGCCGGCCGCTACCCAGGATGCGCTGCCTCTGCAGGTGGAAACCTGGCTTAGTGAACCACTCAGAGCGCCCGAGTTTTCTGCGCAGGGCATGAACGGACAGACAGTTGAGTTGAAGCAGTTCCGTGGAGCATTTCTGCTTCTCTCATTCTGGGCTACAACTTCTCCCGCAAGTATCGAGCAGTTGGTATTGATTGAGCGCCATCGGAATGTTCTCTCAGGTCGTCCCTTGCAAGTTCTGGCAATCAATGCGGATCAGCAGACTGACCTGCAGGCGGCACGAGCGTTGGCAAAGCGCGAATCTTTCTCCTTTCCAATCGCCTTTGCTGCGGAGGAATTGTCCGGCATTTACAACATCCTCTATCGTTTTCTGTTTGACCGCCGCAGGGATATGCCTATTCCGGTGTATTTTCTCTTGGATCCCACCGGCATGATCGTGAAGGTCTATCAGGGAGCGATCGACTGCCAACACCTACTCGAAGATGTGAAGGATGCCCCCGCGACACCCGATGAGCGAACCGGAAAGGCGCTCCCCTTCCGCGGAGAACTTTATCACGGATCTTTTGAGCGGAACGACTTCACTTACGGTGTTGCGATGATTCAACACGGCTATCTCAAACAGGCAGAAGAATCATTCCTCCAGGTAGTCGCCACGAAACCGGACAACGCCGACGGCTATTACAACCTCGGGACACTGAGCCTCAAGAGAAACGATTTCGAGCAAGCGCACACTTATCTCGAAAAGGCTCTCGCTCTCCGCCCTGACTACCCTGAGGCGTGGAACAATCTCGGTATGATGGCCGCTCAACAGGGCCATGCAGAGGACGCGATTCAGGCGTTCAAGAAGTCCCTGACCTTTCGTCCATCGTATGCTACTGCGCTGCTAAATCTTGGCAACCTTTATCGGCGTCAGAAAGACTATGCAGAGGCGCAGGAGTGCCTGCAGCGAGCCCTTGCGGCGCAACCTGAAGATGCCGAGATCCATTACAACATCGGAATGCTTTACGCACAGCAAAACCAAATTCAAAACGCCGTCGACCATCTGCAAAGGGCTATTGATCTGCGCCCCGGTTATGTCGAAGCACGGAACAATCTCGGAGTCCTCTACGTCCGTGGACAGGACTTCGCAAACGCGGAGACTCAGTTCAGGTCCGGCATTCGTGTCGCTCCAAGTTTCGACCAGTCCTATCTCAACCTCGCACGCTTGTATTCGATGCAAAACAACGTAGCGAAGGCGCGCGAAGTCCTGGTCGATTTGTTGCGCGTAGAACCCGAGAATGCCAGTGCCAAGCAGGCGTTGGAGACGCTGCAATGATCAATCTCCCAACCGATCCATGCGTGAAGCGACTTTACGCCGCGCACAGCACAGCAACCCAGGGATTCGCTCTGGCGGTTCTTCTTTTGGGCAGCCTTGAATGCTTTGCGCAGGCAAGATCCATTCCCGCATCATTTCGCTTTCAGCATGCACAGGAGCTGCTTCAGCAAGCGTCTCTTGACGAATCGAAAGCCAGCGTTCAAGCGGAACTGATGAAGAACTCCGCAAGCGTGGAAGACCACCATCTTCTCGGCATCCTCGAAGGGAAGCAGCAACGTTTCGCGCAGGCGATTGCTGCTCTTCAAAAAGCACTTCAAGTTTCTCCCGCTTCCACCAAGATCCATAACAATCTTGGCAACATCTACATTGCGATGCAGAAGACGGATCTGGCGGAAAAAGAGTTTCGCAAAGTACTTCGCATGGACACTTCCAGTACCGTGTCCACATGATTCAGTAATCAAGGCCATGAGCTTTGAGTGCCCCAGGTCCCGATTTTGAGACCTGGAAAAGTACTCATCTATGCGGTCAAGGTACTAGAGTGCTGCGCCGATAGGGTGCGACACAACTTCCGAAAGGAGACTTCGGCTATTCATCAGCTTTGTGCCCTTCAGGGTTGCTGACGGATCGCTGCCTCAAGACATGATCCTTCCTCGCCGCCATTTCATCGGCTCCTCTCTCTTCATGCTCGGCAACGGTCTTGTCGAGGCGCTGGCAACGCCGCTTTGGCAGTGGCGCGATCCCGTCGCCGTGCACGCGACTGTTTCGGATCCGGCGTCGTCTGGAGTCCAGTTCATCGATGTAGCTCAGCAAGCGGGTTTGACCATCCCGAACGTATGGGGGGAAGTCGATCACAAACGGATCATCATCGAGACAAAGGGGAGTGGGCTGGCCTTCTTTGATTACGACAATGACGGATGGCTCGACATCTATCTCTCCAATGGAAATCGGTTCAACACAACTTGGCCTGTGGGCAAGGAACCTACGACTCATCTCTACAAAAACAATCGCGACGGAACATTTACCGACGTGACCGACAAGTCCGGAATTGGACGCACGGGATGGCAGACTGGAGTGTGCGTAGGGGACTATGACAACGACGGATGGGACGATCTCTTCTGCTGTTTTTGGGGCCACAACATTCTCTTCCATAACAATGGCAATGGGACTTTTACCGACGCAACTCAAAGGGCCGGTTTGACTCAGCTACATGGGCGCTGGGGAACTGGCTGCACTTTCGTGGATTATGATCGCGACAGTCACCTCGACCTGTTCGTCTGCAATTTCGTCAAGCTTGATCCTGACAAACCACCGACACCTGACGAAGCGAGTTTCTGCCAGTGGAAGGGTGTTCCCACCATGTGCGGCCCGCGCGGCCTTCCGGGCGACACAAATATTCTTTACCACAATAATGGCGATGGAACATTCACCGACGTCTCAGAGAAGGCTGGCATTCTTAAGCCTGGACCACGCTACTCGATCACCGCGGTCTCCTATGATTTTGACAACGACGGATGGCCCGACATCTATGTCGCGGTCGACTCTGAGCCCAGCATTCTTTTCCGCAACAATCACGACGGCACATTCACGGATGTGGCTGTTGCTTCCGGCTGCGCCTATAACGATGACGGACACGAACAGGCCGGAATGGGGATTGGCGTGGCCGATTATGACTGCGATGGATGGTTCGATATCTTCAAGACCAACTTTGCAGACGACACTTCGGACCTCTATCACAACAATGGAGATGGAACCTTCACCGACCTCTCCTTTAACGCCGGGGTGGGCATCAACAATAGCTATGTCGCGTGGGGATGCGGTTTTGTTGACTACGACAATGATGGCTGGGCCGATATTGTTCAAGTCAATGGGCACGTCTATCCGGAAATTGACAAATACAACTTCGGCGAGACTTTCAAGAATCCACGCCTCGTCTATCGCAACCTCGGCAACGGTCGTTTCAAGGATGTTTCAACGCAGATGGGTCCTGGCATTAATGCGCGCTTCTCCAGTCGCGGTGCAGCCTTCGGGGATTACGATAATGACGGCGGCATGGACATACTGATTCTGAACATGAATGATGTTCCTTCTTTGCTCAAGAACGTCGGCGGGAACAGGCAAAACTGGATAAAACTCAAACTGCTTGGAACCAAATGCAATCGGACCGCTATTGGAGCGCGTGTCCGCGTAACAACGGGCAAGCATACGCAGATGGACGAGGTCCACAGCGGAACGAGCGTGATGTCGCAAAGCGACTTGCGCCTTCATTTTGGTCTTGGGATGATCGATCTTGTGGACTTAATTGAAGTCAAGTGGCCAACGACACAAAAGACCGAGCGCTTCGCGCAGATTAGGGCCAATCAGATCCTTACCATCCGGGAAGGCGAGGGGATTGTCGCGTCCTTTAAGCCGCATACTAAGGGATGACGTTTACCTCTATCGGGGTGCAACACCTGCCGATTGACCCAGAACGGTGACGACAAACTGCTTCACGTCCCGTCTCTGTCGCTCGACAATTTCCGCTTGCTGCTTCTTCAACTCATCGTGGAGCTGAAACTCTTCCCTCGCCTTTGCTTTCTCACCGATACGGTCGTAAGCCATTCCCAACCGATAATGCGCTTCGATCAATTGTGCATCCGCCGAGATCGACCTGCGATAAAGCCCGATTGCCTCTTCATAATTCTTTTGCAAGAATTCGAGATTTCCGAGTTGAAGCAGCCCATCTCCGCGTTTGCTATCGAGATCGACCGCCTTGCTAAGCAATGCCTTGACTTGTTGGGTCGTCTGCCTATCAT
>Ga0302140_10012607_pt1 | contig 10355 bp, 8 predicted proteins | sample I_Bog_E1_1_FD_202095 | JGI IMG/M metagenome (GOLD analysis project Ga0302140, IMG submission 202095) | Peat permafrost microbial communities from Stordalen Mire near Abisko, Sweden - I_Bog_E1_1 | ecosystem: Environmental > Terrestrial > Soil > Wetlands > Peat | place: Sweden: Abisko, Stordalen...
ATGACGGTTGACAATACGAACGGTAGCGTGAAAGCGTCTCATATCAAAGGCGGCGAGGTGAATACTACCTTCGGTGCTGTGGTGCTGGACGGGGTGGATGGGCCTATCAAGGTACATGACCAGAACGGCTCGGTGGACGTGGCGAGCGCAGTACACGACGTTTGCCAGCCGATTGGCGTGCGCACGTCGTTCGGGGCGATTCGGGTTCGGCTACAGAGCAACGCGAGTTACAAGGTAGCGGCGAAGACGTCGTTCGGCAAGATCCGTACTGATTTTCCGTTGAGCGCGCAAGGGCAGTTATCCGGCGATGAAGTGAATGGCACGATCGGCGGGGGCCGCTGCGAGATGACTCTGCAAAACCAGAATGGCGAGATCGAGATTTTGAAACAATAAGCCCACCAAATTCGTAGCAGATTAGAGACTTCTATGCGTCAACTCATCTATACGCTGCGCCAGTTTCGTAAGTCGCCGGTGTTCACTACGGCAGCGGTCTTAACGCTGGCCTTAGGAATCGGTGGAACCACGGCTATTTTCACCTTGATTCACGCGGTGATGCTGCGTTCGCTGCCCGTTTCGGATCCGGCGCTTTTGTATCGCGTGGGCGATGGCGACGATTGTTGCGTGGAAGGCGGCCCACAAGATCGGTGGGGCATGTTTTCGTTTCCGCTGTATGAGCGGCTGAAGGAAAATACGCCAGAGTTTGAGGAAGTGGCGGCGTTTCAAGCGGGCGGCTCCCGTTTTGGAGTGCGCAGGCAAGGGGAACTGGCGGCAAAACCGTTGCATGCCGAGTTCGTAACGGGCAATTATTTCTCAACGCTCGGGGTGAGGACGTTTGGCGGCCGACTGCTTATTCCGGCTGACGATAAACCGTCAGCGCCGCCAGCGGTTGTGATGAGCCATCACACCTGGCAGACGGAGTATGGCAGCGACCCGAATGTGGTGGGATCCACGTTTGTTGTTGAGGGGCATTCTTTTACGGTGGTCGGCATCGCACCGCCGGGATTTTTTGGCGAGACGCTGCAAGGCGACCCGCCCGATCTTTGGATTCCGCTGCAGCAAGAGCCTCTTATCAACGGCGATGGCGCATTGCTGCGTCAATCCATCAGTGCCTGGTTGCGAATCATTGGCCGTTTGCACCCGGGGGCGTCCACTTCGGGAATGGGGCCGCGATTGACACAAGTGCTGCGGCGATGGATGCAAAATGACTCCGGTTATCCGTCCAACTGGATGCCAGAGGTGATTCGCATGCTTCCCAAGCAGGTCATCAACATTGTTCCGGCGGGCGCGGGCGTTGCGGTAATGAAGGGAGAATATGGCAGCAGTCTGCAGATTCTGCTAGCTGTGTGCGGCATGGTTTTGTTGATTGCTTGTGCGAACGTGGCGAATCTGCTTTTGGCGCGCGCGGTGGCGCGGCGCACGCAAACGGCTTTGCGGCTTGCCCTGGGGGCTAGCAGAAAGCAGATCATCGCGCAGGCATTGTTTGAGAGCATCGTGCTGGCTATTGGCGGCGGGTTGGCAGGCTTAGGAGTTGCGGTGGCAGCCGCGCGTTTGCTGCTCAACCTGGCATTTCGAAATTCGCATTTTCTCCCCATCAGCACCTTGCCATCGCCGGAGGTGCTTGCCTTTGCGTTCGGCGTGGCATTAGTTACAGGAGTGATCTTCGGGGCGGCGCCGGCTTGGTTTGCGACGAGAACCGACCCCGTTGACGCTTTGCGCGGATCTGGACGAAGCACTTCCGATCAGTCTTCGGTGGCGCGAATTGCTCTTCTTATTATTCAGGCGGCTTTATCTGTTGTATTAGTGGCGGGCGCAACTATGCTGGGGCGCAGCCTGAACCAACTGGAACACCAAGACTTTGGATATAAGACGGAGGGACGCGTGGTGGTCTCGTTGAACAGTCCACCGGCGACTTATACGCAACCTAAGCTGGCAGCGCTCTACCAGCAGATCGAAGACGGCCTCAATGGCTTGCCGGGAGTAACGGGATCGGGCTTGGCTTTGTATAATCCACTCACTGACAACTGGGGAGAACTCATCTTGGTACAGGGACATCCGGCTCCGAAGCTGAGTGAAGAGGCAGACGCCTCCTGGGATCGCGTGAGCGCTCATTATCTGCAGAATTTTGGAGTCACGATTCTGCGGGGGCGCCATTTCAGCGATGCCGATAATGAAACGACGGCGCCGGTCGCCATTGTCAATCAAGCGTTTGTGAAGCGCTTTTTCAAAGGGAACGAAGATCCGCTGGGGCAGCATTTCGGTTTGGACCTGCCTGAAAACACGGGGACATTCCGAATTGTTGGCATCGCGCGCGACGCTAAATTCGCCGGCTGGGGACTCATGCGGCCAGCGCGGCCGATGTTCTATGTGCCGCTAGCGCAAAACGCCGATTACAGAAACGCGCTGATGAAACAAATTGAATTGCGGTCGCATTTCATACGCGGAATGATGCTTGTAACGAACGTTCCCACGGGACCCTTGCAAGCGGCACTCACGAAGATGCTGGCGGGGATTGATCCGAGCTTGACGATCAACAGCGTGAGGACGATGCAGGAGCAGGTGAGCCTCACATTCGATCAAGCACGGGCGGTAGCAAGCCTAGCGGGACTGTTCGGAACTGTTGCGTTGTTGCTGGCGGCGGTGGGATTGTACGGCGTGACCGCGTATACAGTGGCGCAGCGCACCAATGAGATTGGGATTCGCATGGCGCTGGGTGCAGGCCGCACGAGTGTGATTCGGTACGTGCTGAGGGGAGCATTTTTGCGGGTGGCTATCGGATTGGCACTGGGGTTGCCGCTGGCCGTGGGCGCGGGGCGCTTGATATCGAGTCAGTTGTATAACGTGCCCTTCTGGGATCCACTGGCGCTGGCACTCGCGGCGGGAGCGCTAGCGGTTTGTGCGTTGATTGCGGCGATTATTCCGGCCAGCGTGGCGGCGTCTATTTCTCCAATGACGGCGCTGCGGAGTGAATAAGCGGGCCGCGCAACTGCACGGCTCTACAGGCTGAAGCCTGCACCACCTTTTGCTTCTGGTGAGTCTGAGGGAAAATGTAGAAAGTCCAGAGGCCGCCTGGAAAGGCGGCCCGCTGGCAGGAATGCCCGCCCTACGGATCGCCGGCGTAACTTGAAACTTGCGGTGATTTGAGGGCGCGGGCGATGGTTTGTTAGGGAAGGCCGGATTAGGTCACTGACGCTTCCGGCTCGGATTCGAAGTTAGTCGTAAGTTGGGATTTGTCGGGAATGGGGAAATTCCAGCCGTTCTGGTTATTAGAAAGTAAAACCGGGAGTCGCGGCCGTCAACTTGTGGCAGACAGTGTGGGTGCCGCAGTACTTCTCTAAGAGCTGCGCCATTTCGGCCAGAGCGGAGTCGACATCGCCGTCTGTGAACGGCGGGGCCATGATGTCTATGTTGATGGCTACTTTGCTGGTAAGCGGAGTGATCTTGCTGAAATCGGAGTTGCGCCAAGTCCAGCGGCGGCACATCACCTGCTTGGTTTGCGGCGTGTAGTAAATGACTTCGCCGGGTGCGGGGTTGTCAAAAGCGGTTGGCTTGAAAAGGGGGGCGAAGGTTTCGTCGCCATTGGCAAAGCCAAGACGCAGATCGCCTGGTGCAATGGCCGACAAATCGTCTCCACCGCAAGGCGCCATGCGGCGCAGGCTGACGAGATTCATGATGTCGACAATTTTGCTGATAGATCTGGGCGGTTTGCCTTTGCGGATTTGTTCGTAGAGAAATTTGATGCTTGGGGTAAATTTCTGAGGATCGACGCCGAGTTTGAGGTAGGCTTCATTCCAAACTGTAATCGCGGGCGGGGTTTCGGCCGGCGCTTGACTGGCCTCAACTAAAAGCACTCCCAATTCCGGATCGTTTGTTGTGTTGTCAATATTTGTGGCAACCACCACACCACGCCGAAAGGCGGGGAAGATCTCAAAGATCTTGGGGTCAACGGAATAAGTGGGCATCACTTATTACTTTAGAAAAGCACGCATCATCAGCATCGTCTTAGTCGTGCCCGAGAGGCTGATGCGTTTATTCAGCACCGCATAATTCGATTTCTCAATGCGCGTGAGCAAGCGGGTGTAGACTTCGCGCAAAGCCCAGAGAGAACGGCGGCTTTTCTTTTCGATCAGTCCGGTCAACGGCTCCGATTCTTCATAACAAGCCCAAGCGCGGCTGGCTTCGAACTTCATCAGGCTACGGAAACGATCGTTCTCCAAGCCCATTCGGAACTGTTCGGCGCTCACGCCAAAACGCCGCAGATCTTCGCGCGGCAGATAAACGCGGCCCATGTCCGCGTCTTCGCGTATATCGCGCAGAATATTGGTCATTTGAAACGCGACACCGCATTTTTCAGCCAGTAAGAGCGCGCGTACCGATTCAAAACCGAAAATATGGATAATCGTCATACCGACAACGGACGCCACTTGGTAGCAGTAGCGATAAAGCTCTTCCCACGTTTCGATCTCGCGCGGCTCAATGTCCGACATAATGCCGTCGATCATCTCGTGAAAAAAACGATGTGGAATGGTGTAGCGCTGCACGGTATCAAAAAAGGCCGGCCAGATAGGACTATCGCCCATTCTGCCTTTCAGTGAATTATCCAGATCCATGCGCCAAAGAGCGATGCTTTGTTGAATCAGCGATTTGTCGGCGGTTTCCGGGTCATCGCTTAGATCGTCGCAGTGGCGCATAAACGCATACACGGCACACATACCATCGCGCTGCATTGGGTCTAAGAGACGAAAAGCATAGTAGAAATTCTTGGCGCGACTCTTCGCGAGCCTCCGGCAGTAGCGATAGGATTCCCTGACTGCTGCGGGGCTTACGAGTGAAGAAGTCGCGGTAGACATTGGATTAGTAGTACCGCGCGCTCCGCCTTCGAAATATGCGGCCGCCGGTGAAGCACGTTGTAGTTCTGATCTCTTATTTTCTCTAAAATTTTCGTCCCCCCGCGGCTGAACAAGCTGATATCCAGCGCTAAGCGGCGGTCTAAAGTCTTAATCAGCGGCAATCCTTTTTGAAACAGGTCTTGCGCCACAATCACGGCATCTCGCATGACGTTGCGAAAGCGGTCATCTTCCTTTCCTTCAAATAGCTCATCGACCGTATAGCCATACTTATCGAAGAGATTCAGGGGTAGGTAGACACGGTTCTTCTGCAAATCGACGCTGACGTCCTGCCAAAAGTTGGCCAGTTGCAGGCCGGTGCAAGTGAAATCGGAAAGGGCTTGGCGTTCGGCGTCACGATAACCGCAGAGGTAAAGCACCAAATGGCCTACCGGATTGGCAGAGTTGACGCAGTAGGCAAATACTTCTTCCCAATCGGCATAGCGCGTGACAGTTTGGTCGCTTTCGAAAGCGGTGATGAGGTTGGCAAAGGGCTCAATGGGTATCCCGAAACGCTCCACGGTGCCTTTCAGCGCCACGAAAACCGGATGGCTGGTTTGGCCGCTATACATTGCTTCCAGCTCGGAGCGCCACCAGGCGAGGAGGCGCAGACTCTCTTGTGGATCGTCTATTTCGTCGCCAAGGTCATCCGCCCAGCGGCAGAAGCTATAAACGTTGTAGAAATCCTGATGCAGCTTTTTGGGGAGCAGGAAACTGACTACGTGAAAATTCTCGTAGTGGTGCGTGGCAAGCCAGCGGGTGTATTCCAGCGACTCGGTCGAGGAACAACCCGTCTTGCCTAGCGGTACGCTCCGAACGTACTCTTTCGGCTGTAGGTAAGAGACTGCCACGTCTACTCTATATTGTCTTACTTTGTTAAGGTATTATGGCAGTCTTTATTTGACCGTTACGGCGGTGGGCTAGATCGTGTAGAACTTGCGGTAGCTGGCTCAGCGGTTCCTCGTGGTTTACCAGGAAGCTGGCGTTGACTTTACCTTGCGCCAAAAACTCCAGCGAACGGCGAATATGGGCGGGTGTATGGTGAAAACTGGCTTTGCAGGTAATTTCGGCGTAATGCAGAAGCCCTGTGTCCAAGCCAACTTTAGTGCCAGAGGGGCAACCGCCGAAAAAGTTTATCGTGCCGCCTTTGCGTACTAATTGCGTCGCGAGCTCCCACGATTCAGGCTGACCAATGGCTTCAATCACCACATCAGCGCCTCGGCCAGAGGTGTGGCGCTTTAGTTCGGTGAGAAGATCGTGACGATCGCTCATTAAAATCCCCTCATCCGCGCCTAAACGTTTGGCTCTTTCCACTTGTTCGATGCGCCGGGCGATGGCAATCACATGAGCGCCGTACGCATATTTGGCCAAGCGAACGAACATCAGGCCGATTGGACCCAGACCCATGACAGCGATAGTATCGCCGGGGTGCAAGTTGCTTTCATCAAGACCGCGAACGGCACAGGCCAAGGGCTCGACTAATGCGGCATCTTTGTATTCCAGACTTTCCGGAATGACGTAGGTGTTTTTTTGCACGATACGCGCAGGGACGCGAATGTACTCGGCGTACGCGCCATTATTGAAGAGCAGATCCTGACAAAGATTTTGTTGGCCGTGGCGGCAGAAGAAGCAATGATCACAAGGGGCCGAATTCGCGGCGACGACTCGCTGGCCGACGCGAAAATGGAAAACACCTTCGCCAACAGCTACGACATCGCCAGCCATTTCGTGTCCAAATAAAGCGGGGGGCCGGATCATTTTGGCATGATAACCGCGGCGGAATACCTTTACATCGGTGCCACAAGTGAGTGCCGTTCTAACACGGACGAGCATTTCGCCGGGGCCGATGGCAGGAACAGGGACGGATTCGAGACGCACATCCTCTTTTCCGTACAAAACGGCAGCCTGCATAGTATCGATAGCTATTGGCATGAAATCCGCTCCTGCGGATGTACGACCACCTTCAATGATCGATCTCCCGGCTTCTGGGCGATGGAGATGCCGCGCTCAATCTCAAACAGAGAGACGCGGTCTGAAATAAGTTGTTCCAACGGCAACTCGCGTGAGAATACCAGCCGGGCGGATTCGGTCTGTAAATCTACATCGGCGGAATAGGATCCAAATAACATACGTTCTCCTACGCAGATGTCCGCGCCGGAAACTTCGATTCTTTCCGTTGCCGAAGTCTGTGCGAAAAGGAGAATTTTGGCGCCTGGGCGGGAAATCCGAATGGCCTGCTCCACTAGGCCCTTTACGCTGGTGGCCAGGATCACACCATCTACACCACGCCCGCTGGAGTGTATTTTTGCGCTCGTTTCGAAAGAAAGATCGCGGGGGTCGAACGTGAGCGCTCCGTGCTCGGCGGAAAGGTTGCGGCGATGCTCTATGCCGTCCGTGGATAAGACCGTAACGCCTCGCAGGCGCAGCAGCATCGTAAAGATGAGACCAATAGGCCCTTGGCCCAGTACGGCTACTACGTCACCCGGGCGGGGCGCTAAGATCTCCACGCCTTTCAAGCAAGTATTCACCGGTTCCACCCAGCAGGCTTGATCGAACGAAACGCCGGCCGGAATTTTTTCAACGCCACGCTCGACAATCCAATTCATCACGCGAATGTATTGGGCAAAGCCGCCGCCAGCCGGTTCAAAGCCCGCCGTAATCCCTACCTTCTTATACGTGGGACATTGCGCGTAGAGACGCCGCTCGCAATAAAAACAATGGCCGCAGGGAATGTGATGAAACGCCACCACATGGTCGCCCACTTCAAATTTGGTAACACCTTCGCCCACGGCGGCCACCACACCCGCCGTCTCATGTCCGTAAATTCGTGGCGGGGTGAGCAGATCGTATTCTATTTTTTTAAGGTCGGTATGACAGACACCACAGGCTTCTACACGAACGAGGATTTCGCCACGTCCGATCTTTGGCGTGGGCACAGACTGGACAGCTATCTGCCCTTTGCCAATATAGACGGCGGCATTCATCTGGCTAGGAATGCCGTCACTCGCCGCTGCTTGTAATGTCCGAACCGATTCGGCAACTGACAAGAAATTCTCCCAACACCCGCGCCACCTCATCTGTGCGGCGCTTCAAACGATACAACTCAGGCAACAGATTTGGACGCGTTAAAGCGTGTACTATGATTTTCCCACGTGCGACTCTACCATCGGTAGTTCTCATTCGATTTAGGTCAAACGCGAACGATTCCGTGGCTGCGTCGGAAATAACTTTGATGCAGTAAAAGGCCAATCCGGCGCGTTTTGAACGCGCGGCCACCCCAGCGGCTTCCATTTCGACCGCGCAAGCGCCAGTTTTCGCGAATAACTCTTGTTTTTCCGCGGCATCATTGGCGATCCGATCCTGTGAAAGCACTACTCCATGAACTGCATCTGATAATTCTACGCAGGGATAACGTTCGCCTGTCGCAAAATCGAACACTTGCTGAGCGCTCACGATATCGCCGACTTTTAGTACAGGATCAAGACCGCCGCAAAAGCCAGTAGAAACCACAGCTTCTAAAGGGGAAGAAGAGAGATCGGCGTTGCTAATCGCACGAATCGCGATCTCCGTGGCTTTCATGGCAAGCTTCGAACCTGCGCCGTTGGCGGCCAAAAGGAAGCGCCGCCCGCCGGCGATTCCTTCGTACGCGTAATCGATCGGCCAATTCAACTTGCGCAGATTTTCGAGATGCCCAGCGAGCGGCTTTAGTTCCGCGGCTTCAGCGGCGACAAACAAGATGGACATAGGCTAGACCCGACCACTTTCTTTGAACCAAAGTATGGCGCGTTCCAGAGCGGTGTCTACGGACCCAGGTTGGAAGCCGAGTTCGCGGGCTGCTTTTGCATGCGAAACAAACATCTTTTTGCGGGCCATGCGGACGCCTTCCAGCGGAATGCGCGGTTCCTTGCCGGTGATGCCGGCAAAGCCAGTTGAAACTAAGCCTGCCGCATAGGCGATGGCGAAAGGAAGCTTCACCTTCGGCGCGGGCTTATGGGCCAGCTTCGCCAGCCGCTGCAGAATTTGCTCGAGCGTGAGATTTTCGCAGCCCAGAATATAGCGTTCACCCGGCTTGCCCTTATCGGCGGCAAGAATATGCCCTTGTGCCACATCGCGCACATCGACAAGATTGAGACCAGTATCGACAAAGGCGGGCAAACGTCCAGCGAGAAAATCGACAATAATTTTGCCGGTAGGTGTAGGCTTCCAATCATGATCGCCGACGGGCGCAGTAGGGTTGACGATAACAATGGGCGCACCGGCACGGCTCTTTTCCAGAGCGACCTGCTCCGCTTGCCATTTAGAGAGTTTGTAGTGGCCCGTCATGTCAGATTCGGATACAGGTGTGTTCTCATCGCCCAACTTGCCGGGCGGCATGCCGATGCAGCCAACGGTGCTGGTGTAAACGATGCGCTGCACTCCGGCGCGCGCCGCCGCGTCGAACAAATTACGGGTGCCTTCCACATTGGCAGCGTAGAGATCTTTGGGATGCTTTGACCAGAGGCGGTAGTCGGCGGCCACGTGATAGGCACGCTCGCAGCCGTCAGCCGCGCGCGCAAGCGAATCAGCGTCGCGCAGATCGCCGGTCACTCGCTCCACAGCGAGCTCGCGAATTTCGCTCGTTGGGCGGCAAAGCGCACGCACGCGATGCCCCTGTTCGAGCAAGATTTTGGCAATATGCCAACCTAGAAATCCGCTCGCGCCCGTGACGAGTGTGAGAGACACGGTGAGCTAAGCGAGCGCTTTCACAAAAGTGGAAAGAGCCAATAGCGGAAAGGTGTTGCGGTAATCGGTATACGCCAGGTAGAAAACGCGCGGGAACCCGGTGCCGGTGCAATAGGCCTCATCCCAGTGGCCTTCAGGCAACTGCGTGCGCGTCAGATATTCAACGCCATTGAATAAGCTTGAGCTGCGGAGATCGTTCCCCGCTAGCAGCGCAAGGAGAGCCCAAGCCGTCTGCGAAGGGGTGCTTTCGCCTGGCACGAAACAATTTTCGTCGTAGCTGGCGCAGCTTTCGCCCCAACCGCCATCGCGGTTTTGATAGGCGCGGATAAATTCCAGGGCGCGTTGAATGCCGGGCTCGTTTTCGCTCAAGCCCGCCGCCCGCAAGCCGCGTAGCGCCAGGAACGTGCCGTAGATATAATTAACGCCCCAGCGCCCATACCAACTGCCGTCTTGCTCTTGTGCCTTCAGCAGATAATCAACGCCTTTGCGAATGGCCGGATGGTTGGCTTTCACACCGCTGCGCATGAGCGCTTCCAAAACACGTCCCGTGATGTCGGGACAGGAAGGATCGAGCATCGCGTTGTGGTCGGCAAAAGGAACGTAGCTCAATAGCTTCCAATTGTTATCTACGTCGAACGCTGCCCAGCCGCCATCTTTCCCTTGCATGGCGAAAAGCCAGTCAACGGCGCGTTTCTCACAGGCATTTTGTTTGGTTTGATCTGTCGCGCGCGCTTTTTCGAAAGCGAGCAG
>Ga0302140_10012609_pt1 | contig 10354 bp, 25 predicted proteins | sample I_Bog_E1_1_FD_202095 | JGI IMG/M metagenome (GOLD analysis project Ga0302140, IMG submission 202095) | Peat permafrost microbial communities from Stordalen Mire near Abisko, Sweden - I_Bog_E1_1 | ecosystem: Environmental > Terrestrial > Soil > Wetlands > Peat | place: Sweden: Abisko, Stordalen...
CTGATGGTTCTTGAGGGGTTGCAAAACCACATCTAATCTCCAGACTCGTTCAGTCGATCCAGTTCATTCTGGCGGAACCACTCGTTAATCTTAGCCGACAGATTAGTTGGTCCCACGTTGAACGAAGTCTGCCAATCCATCAATTCCAGTCGAGTCATCCATACAGGATGTGTTATCTCGGGGTTTACCCAAATGATGTCCCAGGAACCATTAGACTGGGCTCGACGGATGTATTTGATTGCCTCTAATTTGCCCAGGGATCTAGTCAAGGCTCGGCGTTCGAACTTATCCCGAAACTCAGGTCCAACCCGTAACTGGTTAGTATTGTGATTCATGGCCTCTAAAATAGCCACAAATACACCTCTGGTATACATTTCTTTAATCTGCGCTATTTTCCAATCGATAGGTTCTTGAAACATGGGACACGCGCCTCTATATAAATATAGCCCTTTTTGAAATATGTGTGATACATATTATTTTGGAAGTGTTGTTATATTGTAGGTTAAGAAAAGTTGCTTGGAAAATATAATTCATGCCAATTTCGCAAACCCTAGTGAGCAGACATTTAGATAAAACGAGGAACACGACATAGTATACGGAAAAGTATACAGTGTGTTTTTCCTTAAAAATGACCTTCAATTTGAGTCCTGTGTCTCGGCTTGTTCTGGGCTTGGCTGGACTCGAAAGGCAAGATCCCTGAAAACTGGAATCCTGAAATTTTTGGACGGGGGATATCGCTCGCACTCCCACCCACCCAGGCTTGGTCCCCATCCCCTCGGGTCTATTCTTACCTTTCAACTCAGGATGGTCTACAAGCCCAAGCCCAAGGCCATGAGTCAGCCATCACTAGGCCACCATGTCATGAGCCTGCCATCAGGGTTGGACACCTACTGATCTAACCCATGTAATATCTTATTTTATAATTGAGACAGCTTTCGTTAAGATATAGTTATGTCGCCTACGATAGTGAGTCTCAACGAATGAGGGTGGATATTGACAGTGAACGTGGGTTACTCAAATAAATGGATGGACAGAGACTAAGGATATCCTCCACTCCCCATTCATTACTCCACTCCCCATTCATTACTCCCACTCCCCATTCATTACTCCCACGTCCCCATTCATTGCTTCCCCTCACAGACTATTTGCAGCCAATTCTCAACCATCACATTATCTGTTATCCCATGCATCACATCATGCGACTACCATTGCATCATGTTATCCCAGCCTATGTATGAGAATCGTTCTCACTGTTTAAGGCCATCCATCATCCCCCACATGGCAATGGTCTGATGGAATGGCTTGTGTACATTTAGGGTGTAGCTGGCACGTCTGGATCCATCCTTTAGATACATCAGAGCATAACGATTTTAAGTTTGATTCGGGTTCCCTGGCGATGCTTGTATATACAATCATCAAACCTATACGATTTGTCTCTCAAGATGAGTCCATGCATGTTGCAATTTGCCCATGTGTGGGATTCTGCTACAAATGGACGAATGCTATACACCATATAGAATACACTCCAACCAGCCAATCCCGGCCGTTGCATTGTGCATCATGACATGCAATCAGACGACTACCCAAACCATTGAAACGTATGATGTTTAACAATTGGCACCATGCTTGCTTTCTTTAGATGTCAACCTGAAAGGACTACTCCATGATCCCAGCCATCAAACCCGTCCAACCAATCAAACCAGTTGATCCACGTGATGGCCAGCGTCTCAACCATCATCTGGCCATGGCTGACAAAATGGCTAATGCTCATTTGGTCCAAACCACCCATACGGCATTCGAGCTGGCCTATCGTCAAGCCCTGGCTTCCTTTGATTGTGAGGTGTAATCCATGGTCATCATCGTTGCGGATCGATCCGACCTTACCTTTACCATGGATTGTGATGGAATGATCCCGTGGATTCACAATTGTAACGATCCTCAATGGTCAAAATTCATGGCTGAAAACCATTTGACGGTTGAGAATTATTTCAACCAAGGCGCCATTTTCGTCGGCCAAACTTCCTGCCAATTGATCATGTTGGATGAGGTGTCCCATGTTGAATAAATTGCGCTATGCCTTGGAATTGGCAGGCATGATTCTAGGATTGACTTTCTGCATTGGTGGGATTGCCGTCCTCGGATTGTTAGTCATCATGTTGATTGTCAATATGTTCCGTTGAAATTCAACCTCCGCTGGTGCATTAGTTTGCGGAACCAATGAGGAATCCCGGCTACACCAGTACTTTTGAATCGCTCACTTGGAGGACCCCATGAATAAAATTGAATCCATCCTGACACTATGCGCTACGGATCCCCATCTGTATTCCGTGGTCGCATTAACTCCTCAACCTCATATCATGTTTCGGTATGCTAACCGTGATATGGCAACAAACCATTACAAATCCATCCAGTCTCACGGCAATGCCGTGGCTTTGGTTTGGAATGGTTTTATAACTCGTTCCTGCGGAGCCAATCCGCGCCTGCACTCCCACTCTTTCTAATTTCTGGAGCCATCATGGCCAACAATCAAAACGTTCCCGGGCAAGTTATCGTTCGAACCTACAGTGCTGGTGTCCATATCGGGACTTTGGCATTCCGCGATGGTCGGGAAGTTATTCTCAACAATGCCCGACGATTGTATTCGTGGTCCGGAGCATTTACACTCAACGCGGTAGCTCAACATGGGGTTGACCGGTCGAATTCGCGTATCTCTATTGCCGTCCCAAAAATTACTTTGTTGGAGGCTATTGAGATTATCCCTGTGGCCGATGGCGTTGATCTTTCCTCTACAGAGAGGTAGCCATGCCAATCCCAATCCTAAATGATGGCTCTGGCTTTGGCTATGGCTATGGCTCTGGCGATGGCGATGGCGATGGCTCTGGCTCTGACGATGGCAGAGGCTATGGCTTTGGCGATGGCGATGGCGATGACGATGGCGATGGCGATGGCTCTGACGATGGCGATGGTTATGGTTATGGCTTTGGCTCTGGCTTTGGCTTTGGCTCTGGCTCTGGCTCAGGCTCTGGCTCTGGCTCTGGCTCTGGCAGAGAATGAGGTATCTTTATGCCAATCCTAAATGATGGCGATGGCTCTGGCTCAGGCTCTGGCCCTGGTGATGGCTATGGCTCTGGCTCTGGCTCTGGCTCTGGCTATGGCTCAGGCTCAGGCTCTGGCCCTGGTGATGGCTATGGCTCTGGCTCTGGCTCTGGTGATGGCTCTGGCTATGGCTCAGGCTCTGGCTCTGGCCCTGGCCCTGGTGATGGCTTTAGCTCTGGCTCTGGCTCTGGCTATGGCTCTGGCTCTGGCTCTGGCAGAGGATGAGGTATCTTTATGCCAATCCTAAATGATGGCGATGGCTCTGGCTATGGCTCTGGCTCTGGCTCTGGCTCTGGCTCTGGCTCAGGCTCTGGCTCAGGCTCTGGCTCTGGCTCAGGTGATGGCTATGGCTCTGGCTCTGGCTCTGGTGATGGCTCTGGCTATGGCTCAGGCTCTGGCTCTGGCCCTGGCCCTGGTGATGGCTATGGCTCTGGCTCTGGCTCTGGCTATGGCTCTGGCTCTGGCTCTGGCAGAGGATGAACTAAAAACAGAACGGAGGATAAATTATGCCATGTCCTATTCTCAATAAATATCTATTTACATTCCATACTGGCGGAACAATTTCTCAGCATCGAGAGATTAATAATACCATGGCCAGAGCGACTAAAAAGGCAGCTACTTGGATTGCGGACTGCTATTTGAATAGTCCAAATGGTTCCCTCTCTTGCCGGGTTACCCTGGGCGAAACAACGCCGACTATTGACACTTACAGCCACGACTCACTCCCTGGCTGGATGACGGAAACCGTTAACCATTCCTTGGATGTTCCGGCACTGGATGAATGAGGTATTTCCATGCCAATCCTAAATGATGGCTCTGGCTATGGCTCTGGCTATGGCGATGGCTCTGGCTCTGGCTCTGGCTCTGGCTCAGGCTCTGGCCCTGGTGATGGCGATGGCTCTGGCTCTGGCTCTGGCTATGGCTCTGGCTATGGCGATGGCGATGGCTCTGGCTCTGGCTCTGGCTATGGCGATGGCTCTGGCTCTGGCTCTGGCTCTGGCTCTGGCTCTGGATCTGGCTCTGGATCTGGCGATGGCCAATAATTCATAACATAAAAACCAACCGAAAAATGAAAACACCGAAAAAGAAAAGCAAGGAGATAATCAAACCAATTAAAAGCACGACTATTACTTTTGAACTGAACCGCAATGGCACTGTTACAAGGAAAATAAATTCAGTTGGATTCACCAACACGGAGATACTTGGATTAATAGAAAGAGCGAAATATGACCATCTTTTATATATGGCTGAACTTGACAAGGAACTAAAAAAATAGACCCCATAGAGATGGAACTGACAGCAGAGATAATAAAAAAATACGAAAATAGGGACATTCGCTGGCTTAGAAAGAAAGCACAGGAGAAGTTTAATTTTTGGGTGCGTATGGTAGAACGTGGAAGGGCCTGTATTAGTTGCGGTAATCCAAACCCTAACCAGGCGGGCCATTACTATAGTGCTGGGCATTATCCTGTTTTAGCTTTTGAACCCGACAATTGCCATTTACAGTGCATTTCTTGTAATATGTATAAATCCGGAAATCTCATAGAATACCGTAAGAACCTCATTAAGCTCATCGGAGAAGAAAGATTGGAGCGGTTAGATAGAATCGTAGCCCAAAGCAAAGCAAAGCGCTTTAAACATGATAGATTTTCGTTAATAGAAACAATTTTAAAGTATAAATAACTAACCCCCTGTCCTTGTAGGGAGGATAAATAAAAACAAGATGAAAAAATTAATAGCTAAAATAGAAATTGATAATCTTATCCAATCTAAGCCAGTTGAAGGAGACATAAGAGCCGAGGCGATAAAGATTATTTCGGATAAAATGAGAGAAATAGTAGAAAAAGCATCGTTTTTGAATAGTAATATTTCCATTGAACCCCTTATTGACGCTTTACTTTCTAAATATAACTTCACCCGCAAGTAAAATGAGTAAGGATTTATTCAACATAAAAGGAGCCGAGTTTTCAGAGGATAGGACGCATCGTTATAAACTTTGGCGTATTTGGAATGATGAATTACCCTTAGCTATGTGTATAGGTTTAAATCCTTCTACTGCAAACGATGATAAAAATGACCCTACAATTAATTATCTTGTTAAAATGCTTACAATAGTTGGATATGGAGGTTTTTATATGACGAATCTTTTTTCGTATATATCTTCAAAACCTGAAGCCTTATTAACTTGTCCCGACCCGATAAGAGATAACGATTTAAAGCTAAAACAAGTATCAAACATGTGCAAGGATGTGATTGTATGTTGGGGTAATTTCAAACAAGCTACTGAACGGATAAAGCAAGTTTTACCTCAATATCCGAATGCTCTATGCTTCGGAAAAAATGCAAATGGCACTCCTGTTCATCCACTCGCCTTAATGTACAATGGAACGAGTAACAACCCGAAATTAAGTCTATTAACCAATAACCCACCACTATGAAAGAGAAAACACCGAAAGCTGAATTAATCAACCCAATAAAGGTAGATAGAGAGGCTATTGACATAATAGATGAAAAATTCTCTGTTTATTGTCAAGAAAATAATTTATCAGGTGAGGCTAAGGTAGTATTTAACTTTTTAAAACCTTATTGTACAAAGATAGAGCCAATGGACTTCGCAGAATATTGCATAAAATGTTACGGCAGACAAATTCCAGAAATAGAAATTTCGCCAATAGGTTTTTCTTTCGCACAAGCCAATTACACCATTTATTTAGCTAACTTCAAAAAATAACACAAACAAAACCTGACATGAAAGAACTTCGCCTTGAAACAAAAGATAAGGTAAGCCCCTTAAGTTATAAAGATTTTCAGTTTAAGGCATATATCCCGTCTTTAGAAATCACATTAGATAGGTTGGCTCTATATCCTGACGGTAATATAGGGGTTGATGCAGATTACTTTTCGGCTATACTAAAAGAATCACCCTTAAAGTTAGAATGGTACGGAGAGGAAGAAGTGTATCAATATGATGAAAAAGAAGAAGCATATAGCACGGTTGCCTTATCGGTATTGAATGGAGATGACTGGCTATGGATAGAACCGAGCGATTATCAACTCCTCACCGAATATCATAACTCTACTCCCCAATCGGTAGAAAAATATTATGGAGTTGCTTCTTTCGTAACAGGCTATATAATGGACAACCCTAAAAGCTGGACGAGTGAAGGTATTGCCGAAATTATTAAAACACATCTAAAATAATATGAACGCAAAAGAGAAACCGATGAAAATGACCAAAAAAACTCTTGTTGTAAGAGTTGAACTACAACAAGAGTTCCCAGATTATAGAGTGGATGATGAGCTAATAGAAAGTGCCTTAAAGCACTACTATTATCATCTTCATAAAGTAAACCTTAATTTTATGGTCTATGGAATAACCGCAACAAATGAAGAGATATTTGACAAGGCAATGAAGATACATAATACCACAAAAGGAAAGGGTTTTATAGATGGTGCTAAGAAGAACAAACCAAAAAGAAAGAATTAGAAACCCGTAAAACCCCAAGTAAATGAAAACATATATTTTAACAGAAAAAGAAATTAGGGAAATAGTATCTGAATCATACGTATGTGGTATTCACAAAGAACATTATCGCATTGATTTCTCAAAGTTAAAAGAATCGCAGCCCTCTATATCAGCAGAGGAGTTTCTGAAAGAAAAAGGAGTAATTGAATCCGCCCTATCTAAGCCTATGGAAGAGAAGATAAGGTTCCCTGAAATAGATAGTTATTTTTTGAATAATTGGCAAAAGACATATGGCAGGGAAGCGGCGGATGGATTTATGACTGGATGGGATGAATTTAAAAGAAAAATCAAGGAATTAAATAACCTACCACTATGAAAGAGAAAACACCGAAAGAAGTCATCCCAATAAAGGTAGATAGAGATGTTACTCATTACAAAAGAATATCAACTCCAAAACAATAAGATATGAAAACACTATTTAAAATCGGAGAAATAATAATTAAAATTGGGGCGTTGATAATTATTCCATCATTCCTACTATTTGGATGTGGTGAGCCAAGTAATAAATCACCCCATGTATTTACTATTTCAGATACAGCATATCACAGGGAGGAATCCATAATTGATAGCGTAAATGGATATATACAAAAGTTAGTTAATGAAGATTCCATAAGGGCTTTCGAGCCATTAAGTTTCAACCGAAATTCAGATGTGTCGTATGGATTATTAAACGGACAGATTGTTTATTGGAATCATAAGGGATACATATATTTTAAAGGAGCTAACAGTTGGTTTCGATATAAGTAACCCGGCTTTTTATACCGATTAAAGAAAATAATAACATGAAAATAAAACAAATGTACCTAATCTCCTTTATCATAACTCTTATCTGCTTTGGTATAAGTGTGTATAACCAAAACTACCAAGCGTGTTTCGGTTTATTTGCAGCTACGTGCTACAGTCTACTGCTTGTATTTGAGAAATATTGAATCTAAGGAATAATCTACCCATAGTAAAAATAAGACAATAACATGGAAATAGAAATAATACTCGTTTGCGTAGGTATATATCTTATGGGAATGTCAATATTTATTACAAACTGCATAAGCTATAATAAAGGTCAAAAAGACGCACAGGAAGGAAAAATAAAATACAAGAAATTCACAAGTGAGAACGGAAAAGATACTACTTGGATAAGGATTGATTAAAAAATACTCTATATTTGTAATTCAAACAAGAAAAAAATGTGCGACATTAAATTTTATTTACCCCTTGTTCGTCAATTAGAGGGGTCTTTGGACAGAGATACTTACGATGCAGCAGCAGCACATCCTTGCCCTACTCCGTACTTCGGGGAGTCCGGTTGGCACACAAATTGTGGTATTACATGGAGTATTTGGAGTGAAGTAATCGGTAATGACGTTCAAGCTACCGAAAGATGGTTTAAAATGTCAGATGATGACTTGGCCTTCATAGTAGGTAAATTTTATTGGAATCCTATAAATTGTAATAGTATTGTGAGCATTCCTGTTGCTATTATTTTTTGCGATTGGGATTATAACTCAGGTCAAGGCACAGCGACTAAGCATATTCAAAGGATAGTAGGGGTAGATGACGATGGAATTTGCGGCAATGGAACCATAACTGCTATAAACTCAAAAGAACCCAATACTCTTTACCAGGACATAATGGCTGCACGAAAGGCTTTTTATATCTCTTTAAATAATCAAAAAGAAATAGACGGATGGCTAAATCGTTTGGATAAAATTGATGCCTATATTAAAACCTTAAACCTTCACGTATGAGTCCCCTCTTTTACTTCTTATGTGGTATAGCAACAATGTTAGTTATATACAGGTTTCTCCTGATAAAAGCACTATTTAAAAAGTTCATCAAAGATTCCGATATAGATATTACAGTTAAGAATTATTTACTGCATAAGATTGATGAGCTATGACAATACAAGAAAAGTTTGCCCAAGCACTCCCTTTAATTAACTCAGGGGACATTGGTTTATTTAGAGGCAAGGCAGTAATAAGTGATGCAATTGAAATTGTAGATGATGCTTATTTTAGCCATTCAGAGCCACTTTATATTCAAGACAGTAAGCTAATGTGTATTGATGCAACAGGTAAAGGAGTGAACGCAGATTTCCTTATTAACACTATTGACTCTGAGGTTGATTTTTCTATAATAAGACCAAAAAGAACAAATGCAGATAAAATAATTGCCCTTACTTTTGTTGCAGATTTAGCTACAAATAAAGTAAAGTACAACTACCTTTTTTATGTGAAGTTTGTAATCTATAAGCTCATTGGCCGGGACTTCTCTCACATTACAGAAAGGAATGCTGATGTCTGTAGTCAAGTTTGTCAAGTGTACACAACCCATTTAACACCGCCTATATTTGAAGGAGTGGATTTGATAACTCCGCAGTATATCTGGGATAATAAGGGGAATGATTTTGATATTATCGTAGATAAAGGATTATAGTTATCTTTGCCTAAAATTAGGATATGAATAAACTTTGGGACTTAATCAAAACAACTTTGGTAGAGAAGGACGGAACCACACCCGTGTATGGCTCTATTAAACGATGGGCCGCTTGGATATTATTAGGTTTGGTGTGTTTAGTAATCTTCGCTTCATTACTTCCCGGCGGTTCAGTTCATTTAGGTACTTGGCTATCGTTATCATGGAATCATAAACCATGTGACGAAACCGTACTTACAGACCTTCTAAAAGCCATCGGAACTTATATTTTAGGGGGAGCTACCGTTAGTATGATTGGTAATACAGTACAAAATTTCCATAATCAAAAATACGGAAGTGATACACCTACACCCACTCAATAATGAAAATAAGAAACCTCATATTAGCACTTACAGCCTTTGCTGCAATTATAAGCTGCAAAGCTCCACAGGCAAGTGAAAAGACTATTATAACCGTTAAACACGACACATTAATCACAAAGGAGATTCATAAAGATTCCGTTATACATAATATTTTCAGTCGGGACACCGTTGTTATTCGGGAGAACAGGCTAACAATTAAATACGCCTATAAAGGGGATTCCAATGCGTTTATAGGAGGTACGGTGCTTCCCGATACAGTTATTAAGGTTTACAGAGATACGTTAAAGCAGACCACTATTATAAAGTTACAAGACAAACCTTTGTCAGCTTTCGATCAGTTCAGTAAAATATTGACTTTATTAATACTTATAGCCGCATCGGTTTACTTCGGGACAAAGTATTTAGCCCCATTACTTAAAAATCTTATGAAATTATAAAGCTATGAAAAAACCGAAAATATTTTCTTGGAATAAACGTATTTATCCTGAGATATTTATTCCAGCTTTTATATTTGGATTTCTTTTAATGGAATATCTTATTCACAGGTAAGCCAATGGGAAATAGTTTATTATTTACATTTTTTATACTCTGTCCTAAGACTGTCATTTGTGTGCTTGTAAGTATCACCTTTTTTAACTGCCTCACCTAACTTATAAACGCCCCAAATATGTCCCGCTGTTGATACTATTAAAGTCCCAACTAAAGTCAAGACAATAGAAATAGCTTTATCAATTATGGTATCTTTTATCTTCTTTAAAAAAGGTTTCATTTCCTTCCAAAAAAATGATATACTAAATCTAAAAATCCTCCTGTAAACGAGATACCTAAAAACCACATTATACCTTCTCCTCTGCTTACTATTTTTTTATGGGATTCTACTGTTGTTATCAGTACCCCTATTTGTGATTGTAACGCCTTCCTATCACTTGCACTCTGC
>Ga0302140_10012613_pt1 | contig 10353 bp, 10 predicted proteins | sample I_Bog_E1_1_FD_202095 | JGI IMG/M metagenome (GOLD analysis project Ga0302140, IMG submission 202095) | Peat permafrost microbial communities from Stordalen Mire near Abisko, Sweden - I_Bog_E1_1 | ecosystem: Environmental > Terrestrial > Soil > Wetlands > Peat | place: Sweden: Abisko, Stordalen...
GGGAAACAGCCCAAATAACCGCTTCCCGGCATATTTTTGATCTGGAACTTTCTTCATCCCGGGAACGTTGGCTACAAACCCGAAGCCGCCTCCAACTCAGCCATCTCGACCGCGCTCAGATTGAGCCGAGCCGCGGCAATATTCTCCTCGAGATGCTTCACCTTAGACGTGCCCGGAATCGGCAGCATGACCGGCGAACGCTGCAAGAGCCACACCAGCGAAAGCTGAGCCACCGATGCGGAATGGCGCGCGGCGATCTGCTTCAGCGTCTTCGCCGTGGGCTGCTCCGCTTTCAGCAGTTTGCCTCCCGCAATTGGATACCAGGGCAGAAAGCCTATACCTTGCTTCTCGCACCAGTTGAGTGTTTCCTGATTGCGCCGATCCGCCAGACTGTAGCGATTCTGGACGGTCACAACGTCTACGATCTTCCGCGCGGCCTCAATCTCGGCGATAGTCACCTCGCTCAGGCCAATATGGCGAATCTTGCCCTGCTCCTGCATTTGCTTCAAGGCGCCAAGGCTCTCTTCCAGAGGCGTGCGCGGATCAATGCGATGCAGTTGGTAGAGATCGATGCGTTCCAGCTTCAGCCGCCGCAGGCTCATCTCAACGCATTGAATCAGGTAGCCTGCGCGGCCCACATACTCCGTCTTCGCGGGACCCTGCCGCGTGATTCCGCCTTTGGTCGCAATCACCAATCCTGCGGGATAGGGCGCCAGCGCCTCGGCGATCAAGCGCTCGGCAATCTCCGGCCCGTAAGCATCCGCTGTGTCGATGAGCGTAACGCCCAGCTCAACGGCACGGCGCAAAACACGGCGAGCCTCAATGGGATCGGCGGGCTCTCCCCAGGCGCCGTCGCCCACAAGCCGCATGGTTCCGTATCCGAGACGGTGAACAGGCAGGTCGCCGCCGATGACAAATGTCCCGCTTGCTGCTGCTGAAAACTCTTGTGATTTCATGGTTCAATTAGATGGTACCGCCCCGGAGGGCTGGCGCGATCAAAAGAGCGAAAACAGGGTTACTGGGTCCTATCCGTTCTTGTGCAGGGTCGCCCCTTCCTCATGGTCGCGTCGACTTGAATGCTGAGGCTTCGGAATACGTCGACTTTGATTCCGCTCTCGAGTAGCGGGAACCGCCCAATCGCCGGATGCGTATCCTTGATGACATGTGAATGCAAGGAGAATCAATGAGCAGCGTCCCTTATCCCAACCCGCAGGCAATCTTTTATCAGCAATATGAAGCGGTTCGCCGCGATGAAGTTGTGGGCATACTTCTGGCGCTCTTTCTCGGCGGCTTCGGCATTCACCATTTTTATCTGCGCCGCACGGGGCTTGGCATCCTCTACTGCTGCTTCTGCTGGACGCCCCTCCCGTGGGTGCTCGGCTTCATTGAGTGCTTCTTCATGCCCGGACGGGTGCGCGAGTTCAATGCGATCCAGGCAGCGGGGATCGCGGCGGCACTGGGCATCACAATGCCGGGTTGGGGACAGCCGGTGAATGTCACCGTGAATTTGTCTCCGGCAGACGCCCCCACCGGACTGCAGACAGCGCTGACTGCGTGCCCGCGCTGTCAGCAGACCAACGCGGCGGGTTCGCGATTCTGCTTCGCTTGCGGGAACGCGCTGTAAGCAAAAAACCGGCAGGATTGGCAGGCCTTCCGCACTAGAGCTGGAGTATTATGCTTTTCAAATGCGAAGCGCTTTCATTCTCGCCTTCCTGATCTGCGGGTCTGCATTGTGGCTGCAGGCAACTCCTTCAGGTGCGCAATCGACTCCACAATTTCAGCGGAAGTCGGCGGTTGTAGAAAGCGCTCAAAACAACCAACAGAAGCAGACGACGCAACCGGAAACGCGAACCGCTCCAGACGCCGACCTGCGCAAGGCGCAGCAAGCTGAAGCCGAAGCGGAGACGAAGTATTACCAGGCACAAACGGAGAAGCTGAAAGCAAAGCCGCAGTGGTGGGAAGCGGTTGCGCCTTCTCTCGCACCTCTCGGCGCCATTCTCGCGGTCCTGGTTGCATTCCTCTCTTTCGGCTTCAACTATGTGAGCACCATATGGAATCAGCAGGACACGCAGTTTTATGAAGCGCTGAAGCGATTCGGCGACAAGGATAGTCCCGTTCTACGTGCCAGTGCGGCGGTACTGCTTGCGGAATTAGGCGCGCGGACCCGTTTGACGCTCAAGAAAAAAATTAAATCCGATCCGTGGCTACGGACTCGGCCATTTCTGGAAACCGCCCTTGATCAACTTACTGTTGGATTGCTGCTTGAAGAGAGTCCGGTGGTTCTTGGAGCTATTAACACTGCCGCGCTCGAGCTGATGGCGCTGAATCCCTGGCCGTGGCTACGCAAGCTCATTAGTCAGAATCTTGACTTGCAGAAAGCAATGGGCGTGACGCTCGCAGATTTTTTTGCGGAAGAGACGAAAGAACAGCAAGGCGAGATTCAACCGGCGAATTGGCAATCCGCTGCCGCTGTTTGCGGTTATCGTTCATTGATCCTGGAGACGCTTGCGGAACGGTTGGGCAATAAGTGGTCGCTTGGAAAAAAGAAATTCGATCAAACTTTGGGAAGCGCGCGCATCCGTCTGCGAAAGGCCAACGCTGACAGTGCTGGCGTGTCAGAGGCGCTGCGACTGGCCGCTATGCGGTTGCGCAGCAATGTGGCGATCCTGTCTGAAGCAATTTTTCGCTTTCACCCTGAGTTTCCGATGTATGGTGTTTTCCTTTCTGACGTCAGCTTCAGTGTCGGACGGAGCAGAAAGCTGCATATGACTGAGTCGCAGCTCCAGGACATTACGTGTTATGGCGGAATGCCTGAAGGAGCCCTGTACAACAGCGATTTTCAGGGAGCCCAAATTCACATGGCAAATATGAAAGGCGCTCAACTCTTTGGCTGCGGATTTGAAGCGGCTAGCCTTTCTGATGTGGATCTACGAAACGTCGACCTTGAGCATTCGCGCCTGAATGGGACAAGACTTGATAAGTGCAGACTTGATGGGGCAAAACTGTATGGCGCCCGGATTGACGCAGCTACCCAGTTGTACGGAACAAATTGGTGGGCAGCGGATTTCACCAGCTCGCACGGCTCAAGTGTAGACAATGAACTGCTGGAAAAGCTCTACGATCGCGTTCTGGCACTGAACACCAAGTACTCTACCGATTTGATGTTTGGGAAAGAGATAGATGCATCGAAGTGGCTGGACGCAGCGCACCCGACGGTGCGGGCGTTTGTTGAAGCAAAGCAGGGAATGAAAATCTGAGGGAGCGACTGCGCAACCTCGGCGCGGCTATAACGTACGAGCGGAGTAAGGCGCCTGCCAGAAATTCAGAATCTACATATTGGCGTGACCGGAGCGCATGGACTCATTGAATTGCGGCTTGGTAAAGTCCAGGGCATTCTTGAGGGCTGCTTCGTACTCCGGCGCACGCGCAAGCAGTTGCGGAGTGGGTGCGGCAAACTCGCCGTCCAGATTCATTAGCCCTTCGCCGGCCTTGTCTCCAGCCATCCGAAGCAGGTCTGCCTCGGTGGTGTTGAGATATTGCGCGTCGCGCGGATCGGCGATCCACACCGGCTTGCCTTGGCCCAGCACGCCGGAGAGCCAGTAGATCTTGCGCAGCAAATACTCCAGGCGCTCAGCATCGTTGGTCTCAGTGAAGAGGAATTTCTTTTGCCAGCGGCTATAGTAGCGGGTGGTCACGGGCACAGGCTGGCGATTGCCTGATTTCAAAAACTCCAGCTGGCCCAGGTCGACTGTCTTGCGGACGGCGTTGTAAACAAACGTCTCGGCATAAGGCTGTTCCATCGCCGGCACAATTTCAGCAAACGTCAGCGTCACTGAAGCCGCGATCTTGGCATGCAGGTTGTTTGTGCTGCCATCGGCAAGTTGAATTTCGCCGTGAACGATGTGTGTATCCGCGCCGGATGTCGAGCTGTGAAATGGCCACTGAAACTGTCCGAATGCGAGAGGCAGCCCACCCAGCGTGACGTAGCACTCGGGGCGCGGATTGCGCAGCCGCATGGCTTGAGCCGCAAGGTGAGCTGTCATGGTCGGAAGCAAGTCAGGCTTGTTGAATTCGAAGCCTTCGCTCAATTCGAGCTTGAGCGTCCGGCCTTCTGCGTTTCCGTCGGGCAAGCCAAGCTGGAACACCGCGGTGGGGCGGCCGTGAAAGTCCTTGCCTTCAGTTACTGAAACAGGCGTCAGGCCGGCTTTGGCTGCGGCTGCATTAACAGAAGTCGCGAGATTCGAATTCAAATCAACAGTCATTCGATTGGTCCTGCTTCAGGGATAGGTGCATAAAGCATTTCGATTCTGGTGATGCCATTTGGAGGTCGTGGAAGGTGGCGTTTTCCTCGGATAAACCACTCGGCTTCGGTAAAGAGCAGAATCGAAAATGCTGTAGTCATTCTAAGTGAGTTGCTGGGCAGACGGCGCATTTACAATGGGAATTGTGCAGAACGGACCGTCGTCGCCGATTATTCTCGCTGAAAACCTGACCAAAGTATATGCTGCGGGCCGCTTGCAAGTGACAGCGGTACGTGGTGTTTCTCTGTCGGTTGAGCGCGGGGAATTTGTTGCGATCGTAGGTCCTTCAGGGTCAGGGAAATCCACCCTGTTTTACCTTCTTGGCGGACTGACGAAAGCCACCGAGGGTAGAGTGGTTATCAGCGGCGTCGATTTTGCTTCACTCAGCGATGGTGAACGCACCCGCCTTCGCAAGCAGCGCATCGGTTTCGTCTTCCAGAAGTTCAACCTGCTGCCGACACTCTCAGCCATGGGCAATATTGAGATTGCATGGACGGTCAGCGGTCGCAAGGGACCTCTCGACTTACAGTATCTCGATCATTTAAGCGAATTGTTATCGATTAAGGGTCGGCTTGATCACCGCCCATCTGAGTTGAGCGGCGGTGAACAACAGCGTGTAGCGATTGCGCGCGCGCTGATTACGCGACCGGCAATTGTGTTGGCGGACGAGCCTACCGGCAACCTGGATACGAAGAATTCTGACGCCGTGCTGGAAATGCTGCTTCGGTCGAATCGCGAACTTGGCCAGACCACGCTGATGATCACGCACAATCCTGAGGCGGCGGCCATCGCCAGCCGGATCCTCTATATGCGGGATGGGCAGCTTGTTCGCGAGGAAAAAGGTTCCCGGTCGGGTTGACCTTCCGGCGCCGGACTCTGCGTTGCTGGCGCGAGTGGGGGATGCGGAAGCGTGGGCGAAGGCGGAACTGGGGATCTGTTTCGTATGGAGTTGTGCCGGGTCGCTGGACACCGCTGGTTGCGTCGGCTTGAATTATCTGTATCCGGGACTGAACAACGCTGGTTTCGCAGTGTGGTTTCGGCTGCTTCGACGCAATTTAGCGGCGTCCCTATTCGTTTGACCGGCCTTCAACCGCCCGGTATACTCAGTCTTGCAACAAGCGGGAGTAGCTCAGTGGTAGAGCATCGCCTTGCCAAGGCGAGGGTCGCGAGTTCAAATCTCGTCTCCCGCTCCATTCCGCCCTCCGGCGCCCGCCGGGTTGGCTACGGTGGTCTGGAGCGATCGCACTCACATCGGCTGCCCTGCCAAGGCGCGGTACCCAAGTGGTAAGGGAGAGGTCTGCAAAACCTTTATGCGTCGGTTCGATCCCGACCCGCGCCTCCAAACTCTTCCGGATAAGTAACTTAACCTAGATGACATTCAGCTCCGAGAAGGCCGGTGAGTCATCGTCGACTTGGTTGGCAAAGGCGGCCGGGTGCGAACGGTGGCAATTCCGGTGTGGGTGAAAAACGCGATCAACGCTTGGAAGACGGCGGCCAAGATCGAAGACGGCCGGCTCCTACGTCCGCTTTCGAAAAGCGGACGCATCCTGGGGGAAGAGTTGGGCGACTGGACAATCTGGAGTGTGGTCGAGGCCTCCGCGAAAGGGATCGGGATCGAGCACTTTGGGGCACACGATCTGCGCCGCTATGCTGAATGTGGGATCATGCCGAATCACTCAAATCGAGTTGCGGGGTAAGGTCGAATATCGTTTGCCATGCGGCATAATCTCGACATCCTGACTAGATCTGCCATTCTTAGGGGCATGAAAACGGTCGTTGATTCCACACTCCTTAAGCGTCTCCGAGTTGGGCCGCTATAACCATATCTGGACATCTACCTGACACGCGTTGAGCAAGAAGGATTCGGAGAGCAAGGAAATCAAGGTAAGCCGCACCGACAAAGGACTCCGGTTGCATGGTGCGCGATGGCAAGCCGAAGGGGTTCTTCTATCTCGATCACCGCACCGTCGATGGGCGCCACGCGATCATCACCGACACGCGATGCCGGCTACGCTGCAGCGGCGATCACGCAAGGTCTGGAAGACCGCAACATCTACGGGGTGATCGGCTACCGCACCGCGACCCACCGCGACGGGTACTTCTACTCCTATCTGCCCATATACGCCTGATGCGCCGGTATCAGCAACTCGCACACTTCACATCAAACCAAGAATGAAACCCGCGCCAAAAGACAAACCCCACCGAAATGATGGGGTTCGTCAGCAGTCTGGGCCCGGACATGGTTAGTCCGGGCCTTTTCAGGTGAGTACGGCTTTACTCTGTCCTCAACTCAAGGGCGGCAGCAGCCCAGTGGTAGTTAGATATTCCGGTACCAGAGACGGTTATGGGGGAAACTCCCCCGGTATTGTCCTGGATTAGACCGCCCACGTCATCGTTCGACTGTGCGCGAATCTTTCCCTGTGTAGCCACGCCGTTTGACCCGCCATAACTAGTTATCTGGGCAACCACAAAATTGCTAGCTTCGTGTGGCGTCAGAGTCAGAGAGTAGGGAGTGTTCACTCCGGTGGATTTAGCCGCAGTTCCAAGAGCTACAACGCCAGAGTATTCAGAGATACACACCGTGTCGTACACCGAGGCGCTGTATTTTGTCGCTATAGTCAGGAGACTGGTTGATTGATTCGCCAGAACTGCATAGAGCGTTGCCGTGTAGCCGTTGCCTACCTCCGTAGACGCGGGCGCCGGATAAGTGTTGTGTCCATCCGAGATGCCGGTCACCGCTACGGTGGCACTTTCCAGTGATACGCCGATAACCAGCGTATCTCCGATTGCTTTTGGCGTGTACTGCAAGGACCCGCTGCCGTTGTCGAAGTTGTGCGAGCACACCGGGGATCCGACAGACTTTATGGTTCCGGTTGCGACGGCGGCAAATGTCGCTGTTTCGACGCACGCATTTGCGGGCATCGAGAAGGTTATTGATGCGGCTGACCCGGTCGCGCAACCTGACCATCCGCTAAACTGGAAGGCGCTTGAAGACGGTGTTGCTGATTCTGTGATTGAGTTTCCCTGTGGATAGCTTCCTGCGGCCGTTCCCGCGACTGATCCGTCCGCGGCAGGCGTGGCCGTCACCGAGAATGCATACGTCGTCGCGGCGGAGGCCGTGAACGTTGCCGCCCCGTTACAGGCGTTGGCTGGCATGGTCACTGCATAGTTGCTTCCGCTGAGCACGCCTCCGCACCCGGTCACGGTGGCGATCTGGTAACCGGCTGCCGGGTTGATCGTGAACATGAGCGCCGTACCGGCAGCGTAGCTGCCCGCAGCCGATCCTCCGATGGTTCCGTTGACGGGCGGGGTGATTGTCAGTGCGTAGGTAGCCGTCGCGTTGGCCGTGAACGTTGCGGCCACGGTGCAGTTCGAAGCCGGCATGGTCACCGCGTAGTTACTCCCGTTCAGTGCACCCCCGCAGCCCGACACCGTCGCGGCCTTGTATCCGGACGCCGGGTTGATCGTGAACGCCAGAGCGGTACCGGCGGCGTAGCTGCCGGCAGTCGATCCTCCGATCGTTCCGTTCGTGGGCGGGGTGATGGCCAGCGTGTAATCTGTCGGCGGGGGCGGTGAGTTGCCTTGAAGTTCGAGTGCACCGATTGCAGGCGGGTTGGGCAGGGTGTCCCCGGTAAAGTCCAACAGCGGCGTGTTGCCGTCTTCGGCTCCTGCGCCAACGGCCGCCGATCCCGCTGTCAGCTCATAGTTCGTCCAGGAACCGTCCGCCGCGTCGGTTATTCCGGGATTGGTCGGGACGGGCAGATTGGTCACACTTGCTGCCGGTGATGTTGCGCCAGGAGTACCCCCGGAGCTGAAGAGGTTGTTCTTGCCCGTTATCGTTCCCGACGTTGTGCTGAAATAGGGATTGTAGCTGCTCGTATACGTGTAGGCCGGTTGGATGATCAGGTTATTTTCGAGGTTAAAGGTCATGCCCGTCAGCGAGCTGTTGGTCGTGATGCATCCGGAGAGGTTCTCTCCCGATCCATAGGTGCTCAGGATGGCAGAGCAATCGTACAGCGTGTTATTGGTGATCTCGACCGTACCGGTGGGCGAGCCCGACTGGTAGCCAGGGGCTGAGATGGCAGAGTGGTAATCGTCCTCGCCACCGTCGGACGCCCGCTCGATCCCGGTGTGGTGGATGATGTTGTTGTAAATTGTCGTTGGCGCGGCACAGGCACCCGGATTGACGGTAGCCATATTGATGCCTGAGCCGTTTACGTCCGCGATGTCATTGTCGTGAATGGAAAATCCGCAGAATCCAGAAGTGCTGTCCTGGTTTATTTGCAGACCGTTGTACCCCTTATTGCTGTAGAACCGATTCCATGCGAACTCAAAATTGTTCCCGGCAAAATAGGCATCGTGATACTGCTTGTTCGACTCTCCGGCGCTCAGGCCGGTAGAAATGTCGGTGCCGGCATTGAAGTCGTACACTACCCCATTCGCCGAACCTTCCGAGCCGTCTCCTGCGCCGCCTGACTCACCTGAGCAATTCGGACAATTCATCACGTTGCCGAGGATGCGGTAGTAATTGGTCATGTTGATGGCAGTGAGACTTCCTCCCACCAGAGTTAGTCCCGAGACAACCGTGTACTGTCCACCCCCGGAATCACGAATGCCGTACATGGAGGTGCCGCCGATGGTTGCCGTCGCACCCGGCCGTCCAGTAATTGTCATAAAATCTGTAGAGGACGATCCCGACTTGTCGTTGGTCAGCGATGAATGCCATCCCCGGCCGTCATAACCGATATACTTCACACCATCCAGAAACACCAGCGTGTCACCCATCGACAGGCAATTGAAATAGGTGTAGGGCGTGCGCATCGAGGTGTCCGAATACGACCCCTCAGCCGTAGCTGTCGAACTGTTCAACCCCCAAGGCGCGGTATAGGAATTGACAGCCAGCAGCGTTGAACATGCCGGAGGCGCGGTGTTGTCAGCCGTCGCACCGACGTAGTAAATCTTCCCCGCCCTCGGCGTCCACGTCAGGTTGGAACACGATCCGGCTGACGTTGTGACGACGACCGCGCCGGCCGGAGTACCCGCGGCGATCTGGACGCCGATTGCGCCGCTGCTGATGCCGTTCAGGTCAGCGGTCCATAACAGGATCTGCGCGACCGGCTGACCTCCAACAGTGACCGAACCGGCGCTGCCGAGGTTCTTTCCGTAGATAGTGAGGTAACCGCCATTGCCTCCCTCACCACCGGAGTTTGGGGTGGATGGAGAGTCTGTGCGCAGGCATATTGGACTTTGTGGCCACAAGGGCAATGACATGATTAACATCGGCATTGTAGTTAGTAGGAACAACTTACTTTTCACAAGGGAGCCTCCTGGCTTCTTATTGGTGAACAAGGCTCGAGTTAGTAACCACCGGAGTTCTGTGGTTACAGCAGTACGGGCAACGTCTGCAACAACCATCCCACTCGGGTTGATTAATGTCTGTACTGTTGCGCTCTACACATGAGTATGTTTGATATTGGAGCGCGTGGACGGCGCCCTGGCCGCTGGACGACACCCGCTCAAAAGGTAAGTTGTTGCAGGTTATGCCTAAGTCCCCTCATCTCTGGGACTCATCGAGAAAGCGACTTGGCTCTTCACAATTACTGCGGAGTCATCCAAACTAACGCCATGCGAGCCAACCTGATCTTTGCATTTGCGACGGAGTTATGGGCTTTTGGCTGAAGTCGAACACAAAACGAAAATGGAACTTATCCATGAATTTCTTTGTAGAATGCACGAGCTTTGCCGCGCAGTAAGAAGTTCAACGATACGGCGCCGACTGAAACGTCATTGGTTGTTTGGGGCATTGCGTCGCTGAGGAGGCTGGTTACCGAGCTTTGCCGCCGCCGCCCATCGGTCCCGACGTGCGGCGCGGATGTACCGTCGGACCATCGCTGGTGTTTCGTGCCCTGATTGCCTCATGATCGCAATCTCTCACGCCCCGTTTTCAAGAATCCGGCTCGCAATGCAGTGCGCCGTATCCAGCGACTTCATCCTTCGAGTCCGGCTGCTGCCAGGGGGCGCTTGAAAATCCGAGAGACTAATCGGCACACGC
>Ga0302140_10012614_pt1 | contig 10352 bp, 11 predicted proteins | sample I_Bog_E1_1_FD_202095 | JGI IMG/M metagenome (GOLD analysis project Ga0302140, IMG submission 202095) | Peat permafrost microbial communities from Stordalen Mire near Abisko, Sweden - I_Bog_E1_1 | ecosystem: Environmental > Terrestrial > Soil > Wetlands > Peat | place: Sweden: Abisko, Stordalen...
TGACGAATTCCCAGGCTTCTTTGGAGACGACGCCCTCGCGGCTGCCGATTTCGACCGATTGAGAGAAGGAATAGATGTTCTGGCCGGCGACTTCTTTGGCGATGGTCGCGAGCAGCAGGCGGGCGGCGAGGCGAGAGTATTCAGGCTCCTCGGCAATCAGCGACGCGGCGGTCTGGATGGAGATGGAATCGAGTTCGCGGGTGCTGGCTCCGTCGAACAGGCCGCCGATGGTCTTGCTGGCGACTCGAATGGGGTCGACATGAGGGAGACCGTGGCAGCAGCGCTCTACAGCGCGAACGATCTTGTTAACGTCAACGGGCTCCAGGCCTCCGTTGCGCTTGCGAACCTGCATTTGTGGCGTGGGATCGGCCGGGGGAAAATTCGGGTCCAGGTCAGACAGCGACGACTGGTGGAGAGCGGGGGAAAGAGCAGATTCAATCGTGGCCATTGGGGAATGGTCCTTTCTGTTCAGACGAGTGCGTCGAACATGGCGGTGCTTGGAACGAATTCCTAAACTCTTGGCCGGGGGTTCAGGGTCGGGAAGGACAGGCGCCGATGGACGGCAACAACCTGTGATCACCCGGCACTCCCCTCGGAGGCGTGTGCTTGCGGTATGCCTTTGGGGCATCCTTCGCGGCAGGTCTTCGGACTCGCAGGCATTGCCTAATAGCTCCCGCTTCCCAGCCCAAAACGGCCAGTGCTCAATGGGAGTGTTCGTTCCTGCTTACCGCTGCGGGGCAGTTCCGGAAGTACGCCGGATTCCCTTTTTAGGCTGGTCGCGGAGAACACTTCGTGATCAGCCACCGTGAAGTAAATCGACTATATCGTGGATGGGATGCCCGGTCAACGCCTATATGTTGTGGTCTGTGTGGAAATCCTGTGGGAGGTTCGGACGGTGGTTCGATGCGTATTTTGGGGTCAAAGTCAAGTCCGGTTGCGGGACGGAAGCCCTCTTGACAACGGGACTTTGGTCATAAGAAAGATTTCTTGAACTTGGGACGTTGGTTGCAATTTTTGCGGTACAAGAGAAACGCTCAGCGAACATTATTTTCAGGAAATGCGTATGGCCTTGCATCCCAATCGGGAATTTGCTGCGGATAAGAGAGTAGAGGCGAATGGAAAAGCCGTTGAGCTGGCAGCCAGAGTTTGAACAACTCGTAGAAGAGCACCAGTCGATGGTTTTTTCGCTGGCATGGCGAATGACGGGCGATCGTGGAATGGCGGAGGAAGTAGCGCAGGATGTGCTTCTCGAGCTGGACCGCAATCTGCGCAAACTGGAGTCGGCCGATCATGTTCGTTTCTGGCTGCGGCGAGTTACGGTGAACCGTTCAACGGATGCACTGAGGCGCAGAAATGCAAGGGAGCCGGGCTGGGATGAAGGCTTCTGGGTTGAACTTGAGGAGCGGCATGGGCTGGTGGAGTCGGATGAAGGATCCGCTTTGTCGATGCGCATTGAGGAACTGATGGCAAGTTTGCCGGAATCGCAAAGGGCTGCCCTGATTCTTCGCTACCAGGAGGATCTGAGCCCGGAAGAGATTGCGGCCACGCTGAAATCTCCGGTGGCAACGGTGAAGAGCCAGTTGCAGAGGGGTTTGAAGCTGCTTCGGCTGCGAGCCAGCAATTACCTGAAGGAGTATGTCCGTGGAACATAATGACCGGAAAGATGGCAGGGATTCAAAGTTCGAGCAGGACGATCTTGCGGAGTTTGAGCAGAAGCTGCGGTTTGCGTTGCAGCATCGCACAGCCCCCATGGGGATGAAGGCGCGGGTGCTGGCAACGGCTCGTGAACGCCGTCGCCAGAAGCAGCATGGCTGGCAATGGATGGTGCAGCGCGTTGCGGCTTCCGTGGTGATAGCGGCGATTGCAGGTGGGGCTGTCGCATATCACCAGATTGAAGAGCGGCGTAAAGGCGAGGCAGCGCGGGAGCAGGTCATGCTTGCGCTCAAGATCACAAACAAGACGTTGAACCGGGTGAATGAGCGGTTGACGGATGACAATCAGTAAGAAAATTCTGGAACGCGGAATGAGGATGGGATGAAGAGCATCTGGGTGTGGGTTGGGGCTTTGGCTTTGGGAATCGCGGGTGCGGTGAGTGCCTATGGGCAGGATTCGTTGCCTGCGCCTTCGCCGATTGAGAAGACGCTGGCGGCGCGGGCGACGCACACTACCGAGGTCACGCTGGACAAGAACATGCTGGCGTTTGCGGCGAAGTTCATGGACGACAAGGATGGCGACAAGGACGACAAGCAGGTGAAGGAGATGATCCAGAACCTGAAAGGCGTCTACGTACGGGAGTATGAATTCGACAAGGACCACTCCTACACGTCGGATGAAGTGGACGGACTGCGGAAATACTTTGAGAGTTCAGACTGGTCTCCGATGGTGCACGAACGCACCAAGGGCATCGCGGAAGGTACGGACGTTTATCTCAAGATCGTCGGCGGCCAGTTGCAGGGGCTGTTTGTGCTGGATGCCGAGGCGAGGCAGCTTTCACTGGTGCTGATCCTGGGGCCGATCGATCTCGACAAGATCAGCGCGCTGGGCGGCAATTTCGGTATCCCCAAGGACGCGGTCAAGAAGGCGCAGAAGGAGGTCCGCAAATGAAACAGACCTGGTTTGGATTACTGGTAGTCGGCGGCATAGTCGCGGTGATGGCTCCCATGATCGTGCTGGCGGCGGGCGGCACTGGTGAGGGATTTGAAGCTGTCGTGCATGGCATCGAAGATCGGTATCACACGCATGCAACGCAAATTCCCTTCATGGGGCTGATCAGTGGAATTGCACGCGTATCAACGCACGGCGGTGTGAAGGGCATGCACGTAGCGGAGTTTGAGCACTTCGATGCCACTGTAGACGGAGACGAGTTTAATGCTCTCGTAGAAAAGCGTGCTGGCAAGGGTTGGGAGCGCATGGTTCGCGACACGAGCAAGGGCGGCGCCAACCAGACGCTGATCCTTGTACGGCCTGAAGGCGAACACATGGGTATGTTGGTGGTAGATCTGAGTGGACATGAGATGGATGTTGTGCAGATGTCACTCAATCCCCAGGAACTGACAAAGCAACTGCGCGACCACCATGTAGGCAGCCATTCGCATGATTCGAACGACGATCGGAACTATGACTCAAAGGAAAGCGACTCGAAAGGCGAGGGCACGGAGTCGGAGTAGAACGTTATAGCGTTTGCGAAGCCAGGAACGCCCGCTTGCGCTGGGGTTGGAATCAGGATTTATACCGATTCCCTCCCCTGGCAGTAGGCGGGCGTTGTGCTGTCTGCGTAGACTGGCAGTGTGGCATCGGTAACGGATTCCAATTCGGTAGAGGGCTATCGGGGCAGGCTGGCTCCTTCGCCAACCGGCCTGCTGCACGTTGGCCATGCGCGCACCTTCTGGACTGCGTACAGCCGGGCGAGGGCCGCGAGCGGAACGCTCGCAATGCGCATGGACGATCTCGACCAGGAGCGCAGCAAACCCGAGTTTGCAGAGGCTGCGATTGAGGACCTGCGCTGGCTCGGCATTCGCTGGCAGGAGGGTCCCGGCAAATCCGATGGGCCGGAAAAGAATGGCGGTCCATACGGACCCTATCTACAGAGCAAGCGACATAGCCTTTACCGAAGCGCATGGCAGAAGCTCTTACGCTGGGGATACCTCTATCCCTGCCGTTGCACTCGAAAAGAACTGGCGTCTGTAGCCTCAGCTCCGCATGAGGGTGCACATGGTGCGAACGACGAGCCGATCTATCCGGGAACGTGCCGCCATTTGTTGAATGATGGTGCGCAGTTGCCGGGGCCAACTGCAACCCGTTATGGGCCACAACAGTCGAACTGGCGATTTCGAGTTCCGGAGGGCCTGGTGGTGGAGTTCAACGATCAGCACCTCGGGCCACAGAGATTTGTGGCGGGCGTGGACTTTGGTGACTTCCTCGTCTGGCGGCGCGATAACACTCCCAGCTATCAGCTGGCGTGCGCCGTTGACGACGCTTCCATGGCCATCACTGAAGTCGTGCGAGGCGCAGATCTCCTGAAGTCGACGGCCCGGCAGATTCTGCTTTTGAAAGCGCTCGGCTTCGCTGCTCCGAGTTGGTATCACTGCACCCTTGTAGCGGATCATAACGGCCAGCGTCTGGCTAAGCGATACGACGCTCTGTCACTCCGCGCGCTGAGGCAACGCGGACTTACGCCAATGAATATCTTTTCCGCAGACCTGCCTGTATTGGCGTAGCAAGCAGAAGACCTTATCTGATTCTCTTTCCTCGAGTCAGATAAGGCCTTCTACATTTTTATGCGGGTTTATTCGAAGATAGGAATATAAACCGCATATCCACGAGGTGGTGCTGGGAACTCGGCGTTACCTTCCGCATCGGTGATGCGCTCATCTGGATGCGCGGTGTCATGGCCGTCCCATGCTACTGGGCGAAACTTCTGATTAGGCCACTTGGTCTTGACTCTGGTGCCGCTCCACTTGTCTCCAAGGTTGTTCAGAACATAGATCAGGCCAGGCTGATCTACGATGTCCGATTTGTAGCCGACGCGCTGCATGATGTAGAGGTCGGGGTCAGCATGAAGAATCTGTGAGTCCCCACCTGCATTGGAGTGATGCACGGAGATCAGCGCATCGATGCCGTTAGGAGTTCCTCCGCGACCGAGGCCGTTGTTGTAATAGTCGTACCAGAAGATGCAAGGATAGCCCTCGTGGACCAGAATGAAGGAGTATGCCAGCATCTTGTCGTTGACGATGACGTTGTCGCCCATGTCATGGTTATCGACAAAGGTTGTGGCGTGCATTGGGCGTGCGGTCACCACAGATCCTTCGTCAGTCAGGCCGCGTAGATCGTAGTTGGGTGTATCGCAGACATCCTTGAGCTTGTAGCGCAGGGGAAAATCGAAAGCGGTGATCTGGTTGTCGGTCATGTGATTGACGCGGTCGATCCAGGCACCGATTTCTTCTGAACCGGACCAGAGCTCAGCTACGACAAAGGGCGTGAATTCCTGGCCGTCTTTGACGTAGCGGTATTTCGAGAGCAGACCGATGATCCACGAGCCGAAGCCTTTGGCGAAGTCGAAGCGGAAGCCATCGAATCCGAGTTCTTCAATGAGAAAACGGGCGTAGTCAAACATCGCCTTGTAGACATCTGGATTGCGATGACAAAGATGCGGGAAGCCGGCAAAGTTTTCGCCCTCGATCATGATCTGCTCAAAGCGGCTTGGATGAAAAGAGTTCCAATCTCGGGGGAATTTGCCGCTCTTAGGATTGAATCTGGTCCAGCGCTTCTGGCCGTCAAGAGGATTGACTTCTTCTTCATCTGCGCCTGAGTTGTGATTGATAACCATGTCGGCATAGAGGCCGAGTTTATGCTCGTGCGCTTTCTTTATGAGAGCTTCGAGTTCGGCGCGGTTGCCGTACAGGGTTTTCACTCCACCCTTCTGGTCAAAGTCGCCCAGATCCCAATAATCGTACGGGTCATAACCCATAGAAATATCGCTGGAGGCTTTAGAGACAGGTGGCAGCCAGAGTGCGTTGAACTGAGACTTGCCGAGTGCTTCAACGTGCTCGGCGACGAAGTTCCACCAGTTATGCTCCTGCTTCTCGTTCTGGGGGGCATCCCAGTAAAACGCCTGCATCATGACTGCCATTTTGTTTCTCCGAAGGATGAATTAAACGGAGGTGTACTCTTCCCCGGTACTGGAACTAGAGGGGACGATGCATACCTGTGTTTGCTACTGGCAGTAGGATGCGGGATGTCGGATTGGTGCTGCTTAGCTCCAGCGATATGAGAGCGACGGCATGAGGATGCGGTTTCACGGTACTAGTCATGCCGAGTCGCTCCCTGTAGAACACGGGTGAAAAGTAAGCCGAGGATTGATGCTCGGCTTACTTAGCTTGGAATCTAGGCAGAAAATCGGGGGCTACTTGAGTTTCAGATCGAATTCGACCTGGGTGCGGGAGTCGAATGAGCTGATTGTTTTCACGGCACTCTTTTTCTTGCCCTGCTCTGCCCAGACTTCGTAGTCGTCAATCATGCCGACCTGGGCGAAGCGGAAGCGGCCGTCCGGCGTGCTCGTGAAGCTTTTCACATTGCGGGTTTTGACATTCTTCAGGAAGACAGTGGCTCCGCCAACAGCAGTTGCGGTGTCATCGACAATTTTGCCCTGGATGGTCCGCTGGCTAAAGTTCTGCGCCCAGGCGATCGCCGGGCCAGCTATGCCAGTCGAACTATGAATTCCTAAGGGAAGCAGGCCTAGCGCGGCTGAGGCCATCAAGCTACCTGCGATCCAGTTCCATTTTCGTGCTTTCAATCTTCTTCCTCTTCCTCGTCCAGCAACTCATCGTCGTCTTCATCGAGGTCGTCCCCGTCAACGTGGGCGAGCTCGAGGGGTTCAGTGGCTACGATTTCAAATTCGGTTCCACATTCATCACAGGCGACGATATCGCCCTCTTCGACTTCGTCAACTTCGAAATCCAGTAAGTTATCGCACTCTGGGCAGCTTGGCATGTTTGCCTCCTCATTGTTCTGGACCGCCTACGCATTATGATGACAGCATTGCGCGGGGCGACTCCGCTAGTTTTTACGGAAATGCCTTTTGTGGTCAAGCGCCGGGATAGCCGGGAGCGTGTTGCAAGGCGCCAGGGCTGGAGAAAATTGAATGAAATTCCGAGATTTTACGGTCATCCTGTTGCTTCCCCTTTCTATCACTACCGGAACTATAGCCGTCGCGCAGGCCAATTCAGGAAAGCCAGATTATCAACTCCATGGCGCAGTCGTTGCCCCCGCCCCGGCAGACCCGGCAATTTCCGGGGCGCTGGACCAGATCTCCGAGGCGCGCATTCGTAAGACGATTGAGACGCTGGTTGGTTTTGGCACACGAAGTACGCTTTCAAGCATGGAGACAGACCTGCCCCCTGGCCAGGGGGTGACGGCGGCGGCGGATTGGATCTTTGGGCAGTTTGAAGAGATTTCAAAAGAGTGTGGCGGCTGCCTTGACGTTAAGCGCGACACATTCATCAACCCGGTAGCCGACCGGATTCCCAAACCGACAACCATTACCAATGTTTATGCGATCTTCAAAGGCACAGACCCGGCACAAGCCAAGCGAATGTACCTGGTAACCGGGCATTACGACTCGCGCAACTCGAATACGCTGGACGATCACGGGACGGCTCCGGGGGCAAACGACGATTCCTCAGGAGTAGCGGTTTCACTCGAGTCGGCGCGAGTACTGAGCAAGCTAAAGCTGCCGGCTTCGCTGGTATTCGTAGCGGTCGCTGGAGAGGAACAAGGACTGAATGGCTCGACTCACCTGGCTCAGCTGGCCAAAACCGAGGGCTGGCAACTTGAGGGTGTGCTGAACAATGACATTGTGGGCGGAAACACCACGCCCGGAGACACGTTGCAGCGGAAAGATGTCGTCAGGGTGTTTTCAGAAGGGATTCCAGCGGCAGCCACTCCCGAGCAGTTCCGGCGGATTCGAGCGCTGGGGTTGTTTGACGATGCGCCCAGCCGTCAGCTTGCGCGAGCGATGGCCGACGCGGGACGAACTTATTTTCTGGGTACAGGAACCACGCCATCGTTTGCGGCGTTCCTGGTAGCGCGTCCTGACCGGTACCTGCGCGGCGGAGATCACACCAGCTTCAACAAAGAAGGCTTCGCGGCAGTCCGGGTGACGGAGTGGCGCGAGGACTTCAACCACCAGCACCAGAACATTCGCGTTGAAGATGGAGTCCAATTCGGAGATCTGCTGACCTTTGTCGACTTCAACTATGTAGCCAAAGTCACAAGACTGAATGCCGCGACATTGGCAACGCTGGCCGCTTCCCCCGGCATTCCAACCGAGGTCAAGCTGGTTACGGATAAGCTCGATAACGGAACGACGATCCACTGGAAATCTCCGTCGGGCGTGAGCCCTGCGGGAGCAACTGAGGGCGGCACGAAGACCGGAGCCAAGTTGCACTATGAGTTGCTGTGGCGGGAGACGACTGCACCGGACTGGCAGTATGTTGAGGTCGTTCCTGCGCCGCCCGGAGCAGAGCCGGTTACAGTCACAGTGCCGATCTCGAAGGACAACGTGATTTTCGGCGTACGCGCGGTGGATGCTGCCGGGCATCGAGGGCTCGTGGTTACGCCCTGAAACTGGCTCATGCCCACAGAGATTCGGACGCCGTAATGGGAACTGGGTTTAGCCAGGAATGATGCGGCGCATGACACGCGGCGCGCGCAGGATGTACGCTCAATCAGGACATATATGCCCAGATTTGGTTCAACCCAATTCGCGTTCCCTGAGTTTTCCGGAGCCACCCGGCGGCTGATTCTGGTGAATCTGGTTGCCTATTTTGCTCTGTTGCTATTGATTACCGCCAAGATCGTCGATCCACTGGCCTTCATGGCGCACTTCGGGCTATATCCACCAAATTTTATGGTCGGCCAGCTATGGCAGCCGTTGACCTATAGTTTCGTTCACCTGTCTCTGATCGGGACGCTGCTGGAACTGCTGTCGCTCTGGTTTCTGGCGGGATTTCTCGAACAGATGCATGGCGGCCGCTGGACTGAGCGGTTGTATGCGGCATCGGTGCTGGGCTCGGCCCTGATTGCTGTCCTCATCTACCTGATCGGAGTCGCTACCGGCTATCCGCAGCCTCTCGTGGCGCTGACCGGCTGCATGGGCGGCATCTTCGGGCTGATCACGGCGATTGGCGTACTGCATGGCGATTTGCAGTTCCAGATGTTCTTTGTCATTGGAATCAAGGCGAAGTATCTGGCCATCATCTACGCCCTGATCGCGCTGGCAGAGACTTTTGGCGAGCTGCGGGCATATGCCTTCGCCCAACTCGCCGGCGGACTGGCAGCAATTCTGTACGTGAAGTTTGCGCCTCAAGGCAGCCGCGGACGCTCACTGGGAGTTTCCCTGAGCGAGCGGTGGTACGCCCTGCGCAACCAGTATTTTCGCTGGAAGCGGCGACGGGCAGCCAGCAAGTTCCAGGTGTACATGAAGAAGCAGGGCCGGACAGTTCGATTCGATGGCCAGGGTCGCCTGATCGATGACGACGACGTGAAGCACGACGACCGCACACGCTGGAACTGATCCCGTATTAACAGCGGTGATTCCTTCAACTGCTATTTATCCAGATCTCCAACATCCCCAGTGACCTGCAGATGCCGGTGATACTCCGGTAAAATCCAGATTTGTATGACTACTAAGAAGATTGCTTTTCTCTTTCCGGGGCAGGGTTCGCAGGCGGTAGGTATGGGGCGGATTCTGGCTGAGCGGTTTCCCGTGGCGACGCAGACTTTTGCTGAAGCCGATGAGGCACTGGGATTTTCCCTGAGCCGGATTTTCTTTGACGGTCCTGAAGAAGAACTCCGGCTAACAGAAAATACACAACCTGCAATCTTGGCCGTGAGCGTAGCAGCATGGAGAGTGCTCGCGGAGCATGGTGTCCACCCAGCCCTCGCGGCGGGACACTCCCTTGGAGAGTGGTCAGCGCATGTCGCAGCAGGAACGCTCAGCTTTGCGGATGCGGTACGCGCTGTGAAGGCACGTGGCCGGGCTATGCAGGCAGCCGTCCCCGCCGGGGAAGGTGCCATGGCCGCCGTGCTTTCGCTTGCAGCAGGTCAGGTAGCGGAGGCTTGCGCCGAGGCTGCTGCCGAGATCGGCAAGCCCGTCTCCGCGGCAAACTTCAACACCCCCGATCAAACCGTCATTTCCGGTGCGGCTGTGGCCGTCGAGAGGGCTGCGGAACTGGTCAAAGCTCGTGGCGCGCGCAAAGTTGTGATGCTGGCAGTGAGCGCACCTTTCCATTGCGCACTGATGCAACCAGCACAGGACGAGGTCGCGCGGGTACTGGCAGGGCTTTCCCTGAATGATCCATCGATTCCAGTTGCGGCGAATGTGAATGGGACGCTGGTGACTTCTGCCGACGCAGCCAAGCAAGCGCTCATTGAGCAGGTAACCGGCACAGTGCGCTGGTCCGAGTGCGTACAGTCATTGATCAGTGCAGGCGCGGAGGTGTTTGTGGAGGTCGGGCCGGGACGAGTGCTGACGGGGCTGCTGAGGCAGATCGATCGCAGCCAGAGATGCGTCAACGTCGAGGATGTGGTGAGCCTGGAAAAGACGCTGGCAGAACTGAATCCGCCTCCTGCTGGAACCTCACCATTGGCCTAGCGGTCGATGGTGAGTTCCACAGGTGAGTAGCCGAGAGTGTGGGCTTTCGGATCGTAAGCCAGAAAGAGCGGTTTGCTCTTGCGTCCGTTGATCATGGAACCAACGATCAGCGAATTACCCCAGAGCTTGGTCACTACGACCTTGTGGCTGGTGAACGCGCCGTAGTCGTTGGCGGTGCTGTTCGAGCCCCAATCCTGAT
>Ga0302140_10012618_pt1 | contig 10351 bp, 10 predicted proteins | sample I_Bog_E1_1_FD_202095 | JGI IMG/M metagenome (GOLD analysis project Ga0302140, IMG submission 202095) | Peat permafrost microbial communities from Stordalen Mire near Abisko, Sweden - I_Bog_E1_1 | ecosystem: Environmental > Terrestrial > Soil > Wetlands > Peat | place: Sweden: Abisko, Stordalen...
GCCCGCCGTTCCGCCCCGATGATCTCAGGCGCATTTGTTTTTGCAATGATCGCGCTGTTTTTAGCCTGCAACTCCGCTCCGGAAAAGCCGGCAGAAAGCAAGCAGGAGATCAAGCCTCCCGAGTTGCTTACAGGACGCTCGGCCTTTTATAAAACTTTTATTGCGGCGCGGAACTACGCGGCAGACGTTAAGCCTTTTCGCATCGAATCCATCCCGTCCAGCGATGGAAATGGACTCGATGGAAAGTCGGCGATCTGGCGGAGCAGCTTCGCTTCGGCAACTCAACGCGGCGTGAAACCATTTTTCTGGTCGGGCAGCAACGCTCCCGATGCACCTTCGCGGGGAGTTTCACCGGGCAATGAAGACGTCTACAACCCCAGCAACGCTTCTACGCAGGTGTTTGACGTCGCGTACTTGAAAATTGATACCGACCAGGCGTTCACGGAAGCTCAGAAACACGGTGGGGACAAATTGCTGGCCAAGGATTCCAGCACGCCCGTGCTTTATATTTGCGATTGGAACCACAATACGAACGAACTAACCTGGCACGTGATTTACGGAGCGTCTCGCGAAACCGCCAAGCTGACCGTGGCCGTAAACGCTTCAACCGGCGCGTTCATTCGGGTGGAGAAATAGTCCCCGCGCACGCGGCTTTCTTGCTTCTCTAGCGAGAGCTGAGAACCGCGTTGGCGCCTCGGGGAGTTTCCAGCACCTGGTTAGTGCTGTTTCGCGGCGGCGTTCTGCGCCGTCAGACGGTTGATCGCCTTCTGCGCTTCCCCGGCTTCGGGACCATGGGGCAGGATCTTCAAATAGCTTTCATATTCGGCGCGGGCATCGTCTAGAATTCCCAGCTTTTCCAAACACACCGCCAGACGAATCGTTGCAATCGCGTCATTATCTTTGTAGCGCAGGGCCTCGCGGTAGCGATCCTCGGCCGCGCGATAATTCCTGCGTTTGAAATAAAAGTCGCCAACTTCCACGCTCTTTGCCGCCTTGTGCGGATCCCAGGTATGGAACTCGGTGACGCCACTTCCGCTTAAGACTTCGGCTTCGGCGGCCGCGACGGCCTCCGAGCTTTTGGGGTGCACCTTCTCGTCGTTCTCGGGAGGACTTAAATCGATCTGCGAATCTTTGCTGGAGCTTTCCCCTCCGCCCGGCAAATCGTCAGCCTGCACCCGATCCGAACGCGGGGGCGCCATGCTGGGGGCATGCTTCGGCGCGGTATCTGCCGGTTTTTCGGAATTCGCGGGAGCATTTCCTGGACGATCGCCGGGGAACGTCGTGTCACGGCTTAGGCCGGAGGCGTCCTGGCTATCGGAGGAAGAAGGCGGGGCCGATGGGAGCGGCGCGGGCTTTTGCTGCGCACAGACCCCTCCAGACAAACCGAAAAGAACGGACGCGTAAATCCAAAATCGCATAATTGTATTTTAGCTGTGCCTTGGCGCAAAATACAGGCCGCTCAGAGGAGTACCTCGAGCGGCCTGTTTGGCGAATCCTCAGAGGAGGGGGAAGCCTTTGAACGTCTACAGCGATGAAGGGTTGCTCCCTGTTGCCGCTGGCGCGTTGGCGGGCGTAGTGTCGCCGACTGTGTTCGTCATCAGGCGAACATCTACGCGGCGATTGTCGGCGCGGCCTTCTTTGGTTTTGTTGGTCTCAACTGGCTTATCCTTGCCCAGACCGATCACATAAATTTTGTGAGCGGGCACGTTGTACTTCGCGGCCAGATACTGGATCACCGAATTCGCACGGCGCTGGCTGAGGTCATAGTTGTAATCGGCGGAACCCACCGAGTCCGTACTGCCTTCGAGCGCGATGATGTAACCCTTGGTGCTCGCGATACTGCCGGCGAGTTGATCAAGCGCTTCTTTCGCTTGGGAGGTCAGATTATCTTTGTTGAAACCAAACTTGACCGAGGTTTCGGCTACAGGACGGTAATTGTCCAGATTGGCTACGGTGCTGGTAAGCACGCCCACGCGGTTGTTGGCGGCATCGGCCATCTGCTGCGCCGACTGCGCTGACTGTCCGGCGGCTTGCGCCTTCTGCTCTACATCCGCAGTCTTTGCGTTCACGGCCTGGATCCCTGCTTGAGCCCGGGCATCGACATCTTTGATGTCTTTGCTGTTCTTCGCCGTCATGTCATCCAGTTCGTTGGTCTTGTTGATGAGCGGCGTGGTTTGTTGCTTGACGTAGTTCTTGCTGGTGCAGCCCACAGTGGCGGCCATGCTGGCTGCGAGGAAAATCGCTAACGAAGTGCGGTTCATAAGCGAAGTGCAGTTCATAGTTGGTAAGGCTCCTTCATCTCGTGTCGAATTTCGTGTCCCGGCGCAATCGGCTTTGATCCGTTGCGCGAATTCCGCTAAAACCCTGGGAGACTGCTTTTACTTGTTTTAATATCCCAATTTTAGTTTTGCACGGCACGGGCCAGTTTGCCATACAGCAAATTACGAATATAAGTATATACGTTTTCAACCACTTGCAGAGCAGCAAGGATCCGGTAGGTTAACTAAAGGTTCGGCAATCAACGAAAAGGCCACATAGGGCAGGGAAATTTTATACGGTTGAACTCAACGGGACGCGATCCTCGGCGATTTCCGCGGCGTCCGTTTTCAATCTTTAGGATGCGCTATAAACTCAACGCGTCGGACGCAGAATACATCGACGAAGATCGCCAATTAAGACTGTTCCTCTTATCAAAAAACTACTTCCAAATGTCGGTGATCGGCTCCGCAGCGCGATCGCCTTCCGCCAAGGGTTCGATTGCAAAGTTGTCTTCAATGGTGCGGAGAACGTTGTAATGCGTGTAGCGGCGATCGAGGATTTTGGAATCGAGCTGACTGGGATCTTTTACCATGTCTCCGAGAAACAGCGTGTAGATGCGGTTGTCGGAGTTATGGTCAGACTCGTCGAAGGTCACAACGACCAGCGTTCCCTGGCGCAGTTTCTCGGTGAAAGTCTTTTCCAGAAAATTTCGTACCCAGGCGGCGCCCACGCTTACATTGGTGTTGTGGCCGTCGTTGTTCATGTTGGGCGAGTAGAAGGAATACGCCACCAGCCCAGCCTTGGCGTCTCTTATAAAAGTGCTGTCGTCGAGCCCCAGCAAGCTGTTGCCCTTGGTGGAATCGACGCGCACCACGCGGTCGCACCATTTCTCCTGGACTTCTCGAAAGCTGATAAAAGGCACATGCCGCCGGGCATAGTCCCCGACGTTTGGTTTGGCCGCATGCTGGTTATCGATGCGAAACGGACAATTCTCCGCAGGTAGTTCTTCGGCGTAGTTCTTGAAGTCCAGTCCGCTGGCGATTAGTCGATCGGCGATGGTTTTGTGCGCGGCATCGTCGGGAAAATCTATTTGGCGGTCGGCGAAAAACCGCACGCGACGGTGCACATCGAAGTCTGTTCCAGCCACCATCGCAATGTAATTCGGGTACGAGGGATGAAAGAGCGCGTGGAAATTTGAAAAGCTCGCGCCTTTCGTTGCCAACTCCGCGAGGTTGGGATCTTTAATGGCGGCCTCGTAGTCACCGTTTTCCAGCACGATAATAACTACGCGATCGAAATGGTGAGCCTTGGCTTTGGTGGCCGCGATCGCGGCGTCGTCCTTTTTTTCTTGAGCCGGACGCGCCGCTTCGTCCTTATTCGACTGCGCGGGATTCGTCACCTGCGCGGGCTGGTTCTGTGGGTTATCCTGCGCCGGCAAAACTGATCCGCCAATCAGTAAGAATGCAAACGCCGCGAAAACTATGGTTCGGGAACAACTTGCCCGGTCAAAGAGAAATGGGTTCACTGACATTCTTGTAACACATTGGCATACTGGCTCATCTAATAGAATACAAAGTTCGCCCTAGAAAATTTTCGCCCGATACCGCGCCCGTAATGGACCTATTACAGAAAATTCGCACCATCCCGACCGATCCCGGCGTGTATCTGTATAAGAATGCCGAGGGCGAAGTCATATACGTTGGCAAGGCGAAGAACTTGCGCAGCCGCGTGGGCAGCTACTTTCACGAAGGGCGGTGGGAGGACTCGAAGACCGGAACGCTGGTGCGCGAGGCGGTCGACGTCGATTACATCGTCGTGCGCAACAACAAAGAAGCGCTGGCTCTCGAAAATAATCTCATCAAGCAGCGCAAGCCTCGCTTCAACATCCTGCTGCGCGATGACAAGACTTATCCTTACGTCAAACTGACGCTGGGCGAGCGCACTCCCCGTGTTTACGTTACGCGCAAGCTTCGCAAAGATGGCAGCGCGTACTACGGCCCCTACTTCCCTGCCAACTTGGCGTATCGAATCGTCGATCTCATCCATCGCAACTTTCTGATTCCGTCTTGCAAAGTTGACCTCACGCGTTTTCATCCGCGCCCCTGCCTGCAGTACTACATCAAGCGCTGCCTGGGACCTTGCGTTCAAGACCTGACCACTCCTGAGGCGTATCAGGAAGCGGTGCGCGATGTGAAACTTTTTCTGGAAGGCCGTCCCACGGATTTGAGCCGGTCGTTGCAAGAGCGCATGGAACAAGCCGCCGCTGCTCAGGAATACGAGCGCGCCGCAAGATATCGGGATCTGATTGCCACCGTCGAGCAATTGCAGGAGCGCCAGCGCATTGCCGCCGCCGAAGGCGATGACGCCGACGTATTCGGCTATCACTATGAAAACGGAATGCTCGCGGTAAATCTCTTTCACATGCGCGGCGGCCGAGTCGTGGACCGCCGAGAATTTTTCTGGGAAGAATTGCCGGAGATCGCACTCAGACATTTGAGCCCAGAGACGGACCGTGTGGGGACGGACGCCTTCGTCCGTCCAGGCGAGCAGAGCTCGCCAGCCGCTGACATCAACCCAAATCCCGAGGAGAGCGCCAATCCGACCCCCGGCACGAATGACCCGCTCCAGCCCGCCAACCCAGACGGACGAAAGCCTGCACTGAACTTGTCGAAGGGCCATCCGCCCCTCCACGACTTCTCTCCCGGCGAATTCTTCTCGACCTTTCTCGAACAGCTTTACATCGGGCAACCCTACGTCCCGCGCAATCTCTTCATTCCCGTTGATTTCGAAGATCGCGAAACTTTAGAAGAACTGCTGACCGAGCAAAGCATGGATAAAAATCCCCGTGCTCCTCGCGTACACATTCTGGTTCCGAAACGCGGCGATAAACAAGCGCTCATCGATCTCGCGGGAACCAATGCGAAGCAATCCTACGATCAGCGCTTCCGCGTGCTGAAACCGAATGCCAGAAAAATTCAAGAGGAGTTGCAGGAAGCCGTCAACCTTCCCGAACTGCCGAAACGTATTGAATGCTTCGACATCTCCCACATTCAAGGCGCGGAGACGGTTGCCTCGATGGTGGTGTGGGAAGACGGCAAGATGAAGAAATCGGATTACCGCAAATTCATTATTCGGACCGTGGAGGGCGTCGACGATTTTGCTTCTATGCGCGAGGTGGTCACGCGCCGTTATAAGCGCTTGCAGCAGGAAGAAAAGCCCATGCCCAGTCTAGTGTTGATCGATGGCGGATTGGGGCAGTTGCATGCTGCTGCCGCGGCCCTCGAATCCCTGGAAATTATCAACCAGCCGTTGGCCGCGATTGCAAAAAGAGAAGAGATTCTTTACGTCTACGGTCAGGAAAAAGATCCCGTCGCGCTCGATCACCATTCCCCGGTCCTGCACTTAATTCAGCTGATTCGAGATGAGGCGCACCGTTTCGCCGTCACCTTCCACCGAAAGCGACGGCAGATGCGCGACCGCTCTACCGAACTCCTGGAGATCCCCGGCGTCGGTGCGAACACAACGCGCCGCCTTCTGGAACATTTCGGAAGCTTGCAGGCCGTGAAGCACGCTGACCCCGCGGCATTGTCAGCGGTTGTGACCAGAGTGCAGGCGGAGGCGATCAGCAATCACTTCCGCAAGTAGCGTCCTCCGGAAGCCTACTGCGGCGGTTCTATCCCGGCGTTCCCCATATCCAGCACCACCTTCCAGCTTCCATCTTTTTGCTTTTTCCAAATGGTGGTGTACTTGCCGTGATCAACAACCGGTTTGCCGTTTCTGTCACTCGAAGCAAACTCGTAGGTGCCGTACGTGTAGCCCATATCGCCTGACGAGGAGATATCAGCGCCCACGGGAGTCCAGGTGAGATGGTTATTCTTGTCGTCAAGAAATTCCATTGTCTTGGCGATATTCGCCTTGCCCTGGATGAGCCCTGCGTTATTCGGCACTTCAACGGCATCCTCGGCGTAGTAGGAAAGATATCCTTGGGAGCCGCGTTCGGCAGTGGCTTTCATAAATTCGGCCTCAAGCTGGCGCAGAGTGTCGGCGTTCGCCTGCGGAGCGGATGCGGAGGCTTGGTGAACCTTGGGGATAACGATGACGGATAAGAACAGGGCGGCAACAAGCGGAAGCAGAAACGATTTCATAATCCTCCAGAGCGGCAGGAATATTCTAACTGCAAAACCTTTAACACATAGGAAACTGGGGATCGCAGGGCGTCTCGCTCTCTAAACGCGCGGCAGTTGCGGCAACGCATCAAAGTGCACGTCGCGAGCGGACAGCACCAGCGAGCGTTGCAGGACGAGGGCCGCAATCCACATATCATTGGTTGGGATGGGAGTGCCTTGCTTACGCAGTTGCCGGTAAACCGCGCCGTAATGATGTGTGGTCTGTTCGTCGGCATAGAGTACGCCGATGCCAGGCCTCATGAGAAAACGCCGCAAAACGGCTTCGTTCCGCGGTCCTTGACTACCCACCGCAAATCCGGCACGCAATTCTGCCAGCACGATGAAAGGCAGCCAGACCTCATCGGCGAATTCGACCGCTTCGACCACGGACCGGTCGCCCCGGCACAGGTCGGTGTAGCGGTTCGTGTCAAGCGCCAGTTTCACCGCCACATCTCTTCGTCGATGGTGTCCTGAGCTGCGAGGGCGCTATCGAAGGCGGAATCTTCGCGCCAAGTCCCCGCGATACCCGTGAGGTCGCGTTGCCGAACGCGCTCCCCGCTGACGCCAGCGCCGCGGGCCAAAGCCTCGACCGCAACCTCATTCAGGCTTTTGCCGCGGTCACGAGCGGTCCGGCGAAGAGCTTCGTCCAAAGTATCGGGCACGTTGCGAATGGTGTACTGCATGCACTCATTATAGGCTGTGCAGGCACGGATTGCAAGCATAGTCCTTCAATCGAAGAACCTGTCGCGCCTAAGGGTCAGCTTTGCATTTTGCTACACTAGCGGGCATCCTATGAAGACGATTTTCGCGCTCTTTCTGGCTCTTCCCTGGCTGGCCGCCGCACAAACTTCCAGCACTCAAGATCTCGCCACGCCGCAGGAAAAACATCTGCGCAACGTTCATCAACTTACCTTCGGCGGTCAGAACGCTGAAGCCTATTTCTCCGCCGATGGCACGAAGCTGATCTTTCAATCCTCCGGCTCGCAGCCTTCGCATGGCGACGTGAAGTGCGATCAGATCTTCGTCATGAACATCGACGGCAGCGACATGCACATGGTCTCGACCGGCAAGGGACGCACCACATGCAGTTATTTTTATCCCGACGGCAAAAAGATTCTGTACGCCTCCACACATCTGGCCGATCCCGAGTGTCCTCCACGGCCCGATTTCTCCAAAGGTTATGTCTGGGGCGTCTATCCGGGATACGACATTTTTACCGCGAACCCCGACGGCTCCGACCTGAAACAACTTACCAACACGCCCGGCTACGATGCCGAGGCGACGATTTCGATTGACGGGAAAAAGATTGTCTTCACTTCCCTGCGCAACGGCGATCTCGATATTTTTTCCATGGACGCCGACGGCAAGCACATCAAGCAACTCACGCATGAACTGGGCTACGATGGCGGACCCGTTTTCTCGCCCGACCGCCAATGGATTGCCTATCGCGCGTATCATCCCCAGACCGACGACGAGATCCGAGATTACAAAGAACTATTAGCTCGCAACCTGATCCGTCCCACGTCGCTTGAACTATGGATCATGAAGGCCGACGGCAGCGGGAAGCGGCAGATTACCAAGCTGGGCGCGGCCAGCTTTGGACCGTCATTTCTGAACGACGGAAAACGGATTATTTTTTCTTCCAACTACGACCCGGTGACACACGACAAAGGCGGCGAGGGAAATTTTGAGCTGTGGCTGATCAACTCCGACGGCAGCAACCTGGAGCGCGTTACCTACAGCGACGGCTTTGACGGCTTTCCCATGTTCAGCCTCGATGGAAAGAAATTAGTGTGGGCTTCGAACCGCAACGCGAAGGCGCCGCATGAGACCAATATTTTTATCGCCGATTGGGTTCCTTAGCCAGGAACTGGCGGAATTTGATCGCTTCTTCGCGGGGCGCTTGCAAAGCGCCTGATTCCTTGCCAGCGGTTTTTTGCCGCGCAAACCAAATCACTACGGCGAGCATTCCGCACCAACCTAAAAACCGAACGCTCGCCGCGATCGAGGTGTCGTACTGCAACACACCAAGATTCGAGAAAATGGCGTGGAAGTCGTGCTCGGCGAAATCGGGATCTCCAGTTGTCACCAGCGGCAAAACCATGGCGCGCGCATCGGCCATGTAGGTGGCAGTGTAGAGCCAGTTCTCAAAGAAGAAAAAAAGACTGAACACAAAGCCGGCGGTCTCGCGCTGCGTGAAGAAGTATGTCGCCAGAAGAAACGGCACCCCCCATTGCAGAATCGTTCCGCCCCATAGGCACAGCGTGGGGCCAAACCAGCGGAACAGGTTGTGCCCACCTTCGTGCACTACGAGGTTGGCCATATCGATAAAAAGAAATCCGCCGTGCGCGGAGAATGCATAGGCCAGGAAAGCTACGTAAAAAACCAACCAGGCGGCCAGTGCGGGGCGGGAGACTGGCTTCCACGGCTGGCCGAATCCCAGTGCGTCCGAGAGCGATTGTAAGTATTCCCGCATGGATATTGAAGATTCTAGGGCGAGGAAGTCTCTGGAGCAGGTTACCGAAGTGAGTGCCAGTCTTCGCCGGCGATCTTCGCCTCCCCAAACCACGCTTTTGTTAGATTGGGTTCAGAAAGGTTCGAGGCATGGGGAAGTTGAACAACGGCACTCTCATCGTCACCGGCGGGAGCCGAGGAATCGGCGCGGCGATTGCAACGCTGGCGGGGGCTAATGGATTTTCAGTCGCTGTAAACTTTGCCAACGGCAAGGCCGAAGCTGCAGCGGTCGTTCAACAGATTACTTCCGCCGGCGGCAGAGCGATTTCGATTCAGGCCGATGTCGCCTGTGAGGAAGACGTGGTCCGGTTGTTTGAAACCGCGGATCGCGAACTTGGGCCAATCAAAGCTCTGGTGAATAATGCCGCCATCACCGGCGGGTTTGCGCGCGTGGATGCGGTGAGCGTCGATGCGTTAGCAAAGGTCATGGCAGTGAATATTTCTGGAGCGTTCCTGTGCGCCCGCGAAGCGGTGCGCCGCATGTCGACACGCTTCGGTGGAACCGGCGGCGCGATCGTAAATATATCTTCCCGTGCCGCAAAGACTGGCTCCGCAGGGGAGTGGGTGCACTACGCCGCTTCGAAGGGAGCGATCGATAGTTTTACTGTGGGACTGGCGCGGGAAGTTGCGACCGAAGGCATCCGCGTAAATGCGGTCGCTCCTGGACTGATTGAAACTGGTTTGCACGCCGCCAACGGCGCGCCGGATCGGCTGAAGATTGTAGCTTCGACGATTCCGATGCAGCGGCCGGGATCGCCGCAGGAAGTCGCCGAAGCTGTGCTGTGGCTGCTATCGCCCGCAGCTTCGTATACCACGGGGACAATCCTTGAAGTCGGCGGTGGACGCTGACGCGCGCCAGCAGAATCCAAGCCTGCTCTACTTTTCGAATGCTCCGTCACGAGCCATCTGCAAAGCCCCAGTGACCGGCTCAATCACTTGCGGATTTATTTCCAGACGAGGCTCCCGTCCGCGGACCTCTTCGCAAAATGCCTCACGCACTATTTGAGAGTTGCGAAAGACGCCGCCAGCCACAGCCAAAGGGATGGAAGCATCGCCCGACTTTGCAAAGAGCTGCTGAATTACAATCCCGGCCAACTCGGCCAGTTCGGCGCCGGCTTTAACGAGCGCGCGATGCGCCAACGCGTCTCCGTTCACTGCGCTGGCCGCGATGACGGGAAACAATGCTGCGAAGTCAGGAGCCGAATTAGCGGAACGCACGAACTCTTCCAGGGATACCAGATTCCACGCAGATTTTAGCTTCCTATAGAGCAGGATCTCCTCGGCAGCAGATTCTTGATCGTCGCGCACTGCGAGATTCGCTTTCTTCTCGCTGTTTGCCAAATCCTCTTGATCAATCGCCCGCAAAACGCTCTTCACCCCTTTCCGTCCGATCCAATGCGCGGAGCCTTCAT
>Ga0302140_10012619_pt1 | contig 10351 bp, 10 predicted proteins | sample I_Bog_E1_1_FD_202095 | JGI IMG/M metagenome (GOLD analysis project Ga0302140, IMG submission 202095) | Peat permafrost microbial communities from Stordalen Mire near Abisko, Sweden - I_Bog_E1_1 | ecosystem: Environmental > Terrestrial > Soil > Wetlands > Peat | place: Sweden: Abisko, Stordalen...
GAACCGCGCGAACCACACGCGTTAATTTCGTGGATCCTCCGTCGCGAAAGCCGCGGGGACGCTGATCAGCCCTGAAACAAATCCAAGTCACACGCGGGAATAAAAGTTGGGTCGGTTCCATCTTTCGATTCGCCATCCCTTTCTTTTACAGTCTCTTGGACGCCGGTTTGAAGTACCGATGGCCGCGAAAAACAGAAGCTGCTGATTACTAAAGTGCACTGCCCTGCTGGTTACCTTTTCTGCAACTTAGGAGCTAAAGTGTTAGATTTTTGTTCACAACTGTAGATATTTCTGTTACAAAGGTTGTGTATTCGGAAAACTGATCGGGTTGCTCAAGCCGGAGGACGGTTACTAGTACCCGATAAAAGGAACACCGATGATTCAATTGTTTCTGGAAGTTGCTGCGCTTGCATGCGTGGCGTTTTGCCTTGGCCGGTGGAGAAACTCAGTCAAGCGCAGAAATGCGCAGTCCTGGGACTCTCTGCTCGCGCAGTTGCGTCCCGACTGGAGCGCGCGCGAACTGTGCGATCAATTCCTTTGGAAAGAGGGAATTAGCGCCACCCCCGAAGATGCGTGGACGCGCATGGAAGGCCCCAGAGGCCTCTGGGTCATGTACCAGAATGCCAGCGTGATGCTCCAAATGGCCGACTTTGCCGCAAAGAACAGCGACTCTGTGGACCGCTTGCTCCTGGAGACCCTGCGCAGCGACGCCATGCAGATTCGAGTTTGCGTTCTCATGGCATTGGCGCAATACGGATTTAGCAAGGCCAGCGAGGGAGTTCGCATCAATGCATTCCGCGCCGCCGCAATGTACTCCGGCATGGCCGCTCGCATGACCCAGTTGCTCCAGGAAAACGCAGCCACCGTCCTTCCCGATTTTGTGGCCGCAATGTAATCAGCTTTTGCTTTGAACAAAAAAACCCGGCTTCGGCCGGGTTTTTTGTTCTTGGCTGCCACAAACCAGCTTCAGACCTGGTTCGAAGCCAGAAACTCGTTGATGGCTGCATATTCGTCGCCGTTCAGCCTGAAATGGAGTGCCGGCGCAAGCCCTTCAACCTGCTGCCCGCTTCGCCCCCCAACAATTGCCGCCGTGATCGCCGGATGTTTGAGCGTCCAGGCCACCGCCACCACGCCGGCGCTGACTCCATGCTCACCACCGATCTCGCGCAGAAGCTCCACCAACCGCAGGTTCCGGCTCAGCCTCGGCTCATTGAACTCTACCGCCCGGCGTCGCCAATCATCGGCCGGAAAAGCCGCGATTCGCTCCGCGGTCATCTTACCGCTCAGTAGACCGGAGACCATGGGCGAGTAGTTAATCACTCCGATGCCGTTTTCCCTCGCAAACGGCAGAACTTCGTCCTCCACTGCTCTGCGAAGCATCGAGTAGGGCGGCTGCAGGCTGGTAATCGGCGCCACCCGCTGCGCCCGGCGCATCTGGTCTACAGAGAAATTGGAAACTCCGATCCAGCGCACCTTTCCCTGCTCGCGAAACCGCTGCAAAGTGCCCCAGCCCTCTTCGATCTCTTCTTCAGGGTTGGGCCAGTGAATCTGGTAAAGATCAATGGCTTCAACCCCCAGCCGCCTCAGAGAGCCGTCCAGTTCCTCCGCCAGAGACGCAGCCTTCAACGACCGGTAGATTGACCGGTCCGGATGCCAGCGCATCGAGCATTTGGTGAACACCAGCGGCTTGTGCGAGCTGGACTTCAGGGCGCGGCCAACCACTTCTTCCGAGTGGCCCAACCCGTAAATAGCAGCCGTGTCGATCCAGTTAAGCCCCAGGTCGAGCGCGCGGTGGATGGCGTCGATGGACTCTTTATCGTCCTGTGGACCCCAGGCAAACTCCCAGTTGCCGCCGCCGATAGCCCAGGCGCCAAAGCCAATAGGTGTAAGTTGCAAGTCTGAATTGCCAAGCGTGCGAAGTGAAGGGGATGCGGCAGTAGTCGTCATAAACAACTAGATGCGGCAGCTTTTCGAATGGACGCTCGAATTGCTACTCCTGCAACAGGACTCCCAGGATGGGCAGTTTCGTTGAGCTATCTGACATCAATCATCCTGTTTGATGCTAGTATTAGACAAACGCATCAATTCTGCGGTTTGATGTGGAGGTCACGATGAGAACAACCCTCGATATTCGGGACGACGTACTTGAAAAGGTAAACGACTATGCGACCGCTCGCTCCATCTCGAAGGGCGCTGCGGTTTCCGAAGTCCTGGAGCGCGGCTTCAACGCCGAGGTGCCCACAAAGTGGGAGAACGGCATTCTGATCTTCTCGCCTGGACCGTCGGGTGTGGTTACATCGGAACATGTGATGAAGCTCAAGGATGAGATGGAAGGCGAACTTTCGTGAGGGTCGGCCTGCTGGACGTGAATGCGCTCATCGCCCTGCTGTGGGAGGAACACCCATTTCATAAGCGCTGCGCCGAGTGGTTTGCCAGCGCGGGAAACGGGGGATGGGCCACCTGCCCTATGACGGAGTCGGGCTGCGTTCGGATTCTCTCCACCCCGGCCTTCACACCGAACCCACCTTCGGTCGTCTCTGCGCTAAGGCTTCTACAGACCGCGACCGAGTCAGACACAAATCATCGTTTCTGGAGCGACGATCTGCCGCTTTCCTCATTGCGTGTGCGATGGAGCAGGGGTCTGGGACACAAACAGGTCACTGACGCATACCTCCTTGCCTTGGCCATTCATCACACGGGGAGTTTGGTGACGTTCGATTCCCGGATTGTCGCGCTGGCCGCAGACGGAAATCTGGAGCGGGATGCACTAGTGATCCTGCGTGCGTAAACAGCGCCTGACGCACAGAACTTCAAGCCGCGATCAAAAACCGCCCATCGCGCATAATCTGTTCCTGCCCGTCCTCCGATTCCACCCAGATATTGAACCCCAGCCCCACCACATCGATGTGCGTCCCAGATCGCCATGGAGCGCCGGTGTGCTCGCCATACGGATTCCCAAAAGCAATATGGATGCCGGGAAACTTCTCGTCCTGCAGAATATTGCCGATCACCCGCTCCACACCCAGGTTGGTCCCGATGGCAAATTCGCCCACGCGGTCGGAGTTCTCGTCGGTGTGCGTATAGGCCCAAAAATCGGCTTCGAGATCCTTGTTCGCGCTCGCGCAGCTCACAATACGATTGCCGGCAATCTCAATCGTCAACGGGGTCGCGGCCAGCAGGCCGTAGCGCGCGCACAGCCAGTCCCCCACCACGCCGTCCACAACAAAGGTTCCGTTCACCTCGCCGGGGGATGTGAAACACTCCCCGCCGGGCAGGTTGCCCCACTTCTCCGGCGATATGATGCCCGAGGTTTTGAACCACTTGTAGCCGGGATTCATCTCCGCCGTAATATCGGTTCCCGCTTCCGTCGTCGCCCTTATCCGCGTCGCCTTCCGCACTCGCTCCAGAACCTTCTGACTCAGCCGATCCACCAGGTTAAAATCCGCCCGCATGCCCTGACACATAATCTCCGCGGTAATGTTCACCATGTGCGCATGGCGCATGTGCCGCCGGTTCACCACGTCGGTCATCTGCATGCGCGAGCGCAATTCGTTCGCCTGCACCTGCACGGCAAAGATAGAGACCTGCGAAGTCTCCATGTCCGCCAGCACTTCGGCGGGCATATTGATCAGCGGCCGCGGTGCAAGGTCTTCCAGCAGGAACACATTCCACGGGCAACCCCGCTCGGCCAACTGCGCGCCCAGCGAGGCGGCAATCGCTTCGGTCGCGCGATCGGTAATCAGCGTTACCTTCTCCGACGGGTCAATCCGCAGGCACGTGGTCACAGCCGAGCGCGCGCCAGGCGTGAACTCGGTCGGAAAGTCGATCGAAAGCAAATGCTGTGCAGTCTCGGTCATGCGTCGGGTGCGAGCCCTCCCTGGTGGCCTTGGGTTGCGGGATGCGTATTCCGTGAGGTTACCGGAAAATTCACAGGAATGAAATGAGGAAATGGCGGCACACACCTCGCTGTCCCGTATTGGATCGCGGTATTCCAACCGAATCCGGCACCGCAATGCCGTAAACTCGGGCAAAGAGAGGTGAATCGATGGCTGCGGACCGGCCGGCAAAAATAGGCATCATTGGAGCAGGCGCCGTGGGAGCCACCATCGCGTACGCGGCCATGATTAGAGGCGTGGCGCGCCAAATCAGCCTCTTCGACATTGCGCAGTCCAAGGTAAATGCAGAAGTGCTCGACCTGAATCATGGCATGTTGTTTGTGCCGCCAGGCACCGTCGAGGGTTCGGACGATATCGAGGTTCTCTGCGGCTCCGACGTGATCGTGATGACCGCCGGAGCCAAGCAAAACCCCGGCCAAACCCGAATGGACCTGGCTGCCGCCAACACCGCCATCTGCGCCAAACTGCTGCCGCGCGTGGTTCAGGTCGCCCCGGATGCGCTGTTCCTGCTGGTCACCAACCCGGTCGACGTCATTACCCAGGTTGCGATAAAAATGACCGGCCTGCCCTGGGAGCGGGTCTTCGGTTCCGGCACCGTGCTCGATAGCTCGCGCTTTCGCTATCTCGTGGCCAAGCACTGCCGCGTGGCCGTGCAAAACGTCCATGCCTACATTGCCGGCGAGCACGGCGACTCCGAAATTCCGCTCTGGTCCAGCGCCACCATCGGCTCCATCCCGCTCAGCCAGTGGGCGGTTCACGGTCACGGCCGCCTCACCGCCGCCGACAAGGAAGAGATCGTCCACAACGTAAAAGACGCCGCCGACAAAGTGATCCAGGGCAAAGGCGCAACCAACTACGCCATCGGACTCGCGGTCACCAATATTCTTGAAGCGCTACTGCACGACGAGCAGCGAGTGCTCCCCTTGAGCGGCCTCCTCCACGGCTTTCGCGGACTCGACGACGTGTGCCTGAGCCTTCCACGCATAGTAGGCCGCAAGGGAATCGAAGCCCCGCTGCCCATCCCCATGACGGTGGACGAGGAAGCCGGCCTCAACGATAGCGCCGACCGCATCCGAGCCGTCGTGCGCGGCCTGGGGTATTAGGGCGCAGTGCCCCCTGGCCGCCCAACCCATCGCACAAAAGGGAACAAATCGCCTAAAAGCAAAGAGGCGGGGAATATCCCGCCTCTTTGTATCGTAGCCCTGGTCATTTGCCTTGCGGCAGAGGTGGCTCCAGAAGCAATCTCCTATAGAATAGCGTAGTGTTCAAGCACTGCGGAGTCGCAAGAAAGAATGGCAACCCTGAACCTCCCAAATCCAAAATCCGGCCCCGTTCCCGCCTCCGCGCCCCAGCCCGATGAGCCGCTGGAATCTTCCCACCTCAAGGGCGGCATCCTTCCCGCCCAGCACATTCGCGAGCTCATCGACAAGGGCATCATCACAGCCGATTCCCCCATCGAAGATGGCCAGGTTCAACCCGCCAGTCTCGATCTCCGCCTCGGTCCGGTTGCCTATCGCGTCCAGGCCAGTTTTCTCCCCGGCAAGTCCTCCACGGTCATGGACCGGATCAAGACCCTGCAAATGGCCACCATCAACCTGACCCGCCCCGCAGTGCTCGAGCGTGGTTGCATCTACATCATTCCGGTGCTTGAAAGCATTCATCTGCCCAAAAGCATCTCCGCCGGCGCAAATCCCAAGAGCACCACCGGCAGGCTCGACGTCTTCACCCGTCTCATTACCGATCACGGCATCGAGTTCGAGCAGGTACGCCCCGGATATTCAGGCCCCCTGTACGTCGAGGTTGTCTCGCGCACCTTCACCATCATCGCCAGCGTGGGAACCCGCCTGAATCAGTTGCGTTTCATCCGCGGCAATCCTTCCCTGTCCGATCGCAGAACGGCCGGCCTGGACAAGGACGAGGTCCTCGTTTACTCCGGCGACGACAGCCCCACCCGCGCGCTCATCGACGAAGGCGTGCGCATCTCCATGAGCCTGCTCGGCGACGCAACCTCCGACACCGTAGCCTACAAAGCCCGCAAGAACTCCCCCGCTGTCGACCTGAGCATGCTCGATCACTACCCCATCGACGACTTCTGGGAGACTGTTCGCGAACCGAAGAACAAATCCATCATCCTAGACCCCGGCGATTTCTACATCCTTGCATCCAAGGAGCGAGTCCGCGTTCCCGCCGATTTTGCCGCCGAAATGGTGGCCTTCGACCCCTCCATGGGCGAGTTCCGCATTCACTATGCAGGCTTCTTCGATCCCGGCTTCGGATACGGCGCGGGAGACATTCTCGGCACGCGCGCCGTGCTTGAGGTCCGGGCGCACGAGGTCCCGTTTCTCATCGAGGACGGACAAATCGTCTGCCGGCTGCTCTATACCCACATGCTCGCCCGCCCCGACAAAATTTACGGCATCGGCATCGGCTCCAACTACCAGCGCCAGGCCCTTGCCCTCAGCAAGCAATTCAAGCGGCCAACCAACCTATAGCCCCGCCGCCGTTTCCCGCGCCATATAGTCCACCACGGCCTTCAGGTCGTGCCCGCTCTCCTCAAACACCTTCAACTGCCGGTCGGCGCCCGTGCCCGTCTTCAAAATCGTTCGCACGCCGTCAATCGCTTCCCTGCTGCCTAACTCGTCCACTACCGGATCGATGAGCGCAAGATACTCTTCCAGCAAATCGCGCAGGGGCAGTTCCTGCTGCCGTCCAAAGTCGATCAGCCTTCCGTCCAGCCCGTACCGCACCGCGCGAAACTTGTTCTCCATCAGCAGAGGCCGTGCGTACTGGCGGAAGTCCTGGTTGGCCTCGTGCAACTTATAGAGATACACCGCCGTCGCCTGTATCAGCGCGGCAATAGCCACCGTCTCCTCGGCGCGCAGCGGAATGTCGCAGGCCCGCACCTCCACCGTGTCGAAGAACGGATGTGGCCGAATATCCCACCATATCTTCTTCGCGTTGTCGATGCAGTTAGTCCGCACCAGCAAACTTACATAATTCTCAAACTCGCTGTAACTCTGAAAAGCATCCGGAATCCCCGTCCTCGGAAAATTTTCGAATACCTTGGCGCGGTAGCCTTTGTAGCCGGTATTCAGCCCCAGCCAGAACGGCGAGTTAGTCGCCAGCGCCATAATGTGCGGCAAAAAATAACGCATCGAATTCATAATGCGAATAGCCGCCTCGCGGTCCTCAATCCCCACATGCACGTGCAGGCCGAAAATAAGGTTGGCGCGCGCCACCAGTTGCAGATCCTTCACCACCTGGTGGTAGCGCGGATCGGGATAAATCTCCTGAGTGCGCCAGTCGGCAAAGGGATGCGTCGCGCCCGCCACCAGCACCAGCCCGTGTTCCGTGGCCAGCTTGATCATCTCCCGCCGCAGCTCGTAGATGTCCTCGCGCGCCTCGTCGATATTCCCGCAAACCCGCGTGCCCACCTCCACCACGGAGGTATGCATCTCCGCCTTCACCCGCTCCTGCAAGCGCAGTTTGCCCTGCGCCAGCATCTCCGTCTGGATATGCGAGCGCAGGTCCCGCGTCACCGGATCGACTGTCTGATACTCCTCTTCAATGCCAAGCGAAAACGATGGCCGCATTAGGGACTCCTGGGGACTGCTTTGCGTCATTGTACGGGAAGACGATTGGCAGGGATTGGGGAACAGGGATCAGCGCCGGGTGCCCCAGGTCTCGACTTTGAGACCCGGGAAGCCTACTCGCTCGCGTTGGCCTTCGTCTTTTTCGTAGGCTTCTTCTCTGTCTCCGCCCCCAGAAACGCTGCCCACCTTAACTCCATCACATGCGGCGCCAGCTCAGCCTTCGCAATTGCCAAATCCGCCACTTCCCGCACAATCCACTCAAAGTTAGCCGGCCCCACCGACTCCAACCCCGCATCCGGCGCAGGATTCATGAAGTCGATCGCATACGGAACCCCATCCTCCACCGCAAATTCCACCGTATTCAAGTCGTAGCCCAGCGCGCGGCAAAGCTTCAGCGCATCCTGTTCCACCCGCTCCAGCAAGTCCGGGCTATACTCCGGCGGATTCAGCACATACCGCTCCGCGTGCGGCTTGCGCGGGTCGTAAGGCATAATGTGCACCTTCTTCTGCCCCACCACGTAGCAGCGAAAATACTCCGTAAACTCGACCGCCTTCTGGTAAAGCATGCACAGGTCGCGCGACTGATCGTAAGCCCTGAAAAACTCCTCGCGATTGTGTATGTGATACACATCGCGCCAGCCTCCTCCGTCCACCGGCTTCATAAACCCGTGCTCGCCCACATAAGCAAACACCCCGTCCCAATCCAGCGGATACTCAAGATTCCGCATCGACTGGTCCGTGGTTCCCTCAGGATGCAGTTTGTGCGGCAGAATCACGGTCGGCGGCACAGCCACGCCCAGCTTCTCAGCCAGCGTGTAATTGAAAAACTTGTCGTCCGCGCTCCACCAGAACGGGTTGTTGATGATCACCGTTCCGTTGATGGCCGCATGCTTCACAAAGGCGCGATAGAACGGAATGTCGTGCGAAATGCGGTCCACAATCACCGAGTAGCGCGGCGTCTTATCCATTTGTACCGCGCCGGTCTCCACAAACACGGCCTGAATCCCGTCCAGATTCCGTGCATTGATGTGCTCCACCAGCGCGCCGGGAAAGCTGTTCTCCATGCCAAACAGAACGCCGATCTTTTTCATAGCGCCCTTCGCCCTCCTGGAAACTAGATGCCGTGCGGGCAGGCTTTGCCGCCGCAAGCATCCATCCCTAGTCTAAGGCACACGTTCGTCCAGGCACCCTCGGTCGTCGCACCACCCCGCCAAACTACGAAATAATCAAACAGATGCAGCCACCGAAACCTCCCTTCGACGCCATAGGCTTCGACTTCGGCACAACCAACAGCTCAGTCGCCCTCGTCGAGGGAGACTCGCAAGTCCGCCTCGCCTCGTTCCCTTCCCTTGCAGGCGAAACACAGTCCTTCCGCTCCGTCCTCTATCTTGAGCAGGCCAAATCAACCGCCGGCCCCCGCCGCAACCACGCATTCACAGGCCCCGCCGCCATTGAGCGCTATCTCCAGGCCGAGGAAAAAGGCCGCCTCATCCAATCGCTAAAATCGCATCTTTCCAGCCGCACGCTCACCGGTACAGAAGTCTTTGGCCGCCGTTACAAGATTGAAGACCTGATCTCCCGAATGTTGACCGACCTGCGCAAACACGCGGAGCGCCAGTTCGATAAGCCCGTCCGCTATGCCATGGTCGGCCGCCCGGTGCGCTTTGTAGGCGCAGTGACCGCGGAAGACGACGACTTCGCCGTCTCGCGTCTGCGCGACGCATTTAAAGCCGCGGGCTTTGAGCAGGTTGACTTCGAGCTCGAGCCAGTAGCCGCCGCCTGCGCCTACGAGTCAACACTGGATCACGACGAATTGATTCTCATCGGCGACTTCGGCGGCGGCACAAGTGACTTCTCGCTGCTTCGCGTCGGCCCAACTCTGCGACGCCGCGGACGCACTCCGCAGGATCTGCTCGGCAATAGCGGCGTGGGCCTTGCCGGAGACGCCTTCGATGCGCGCATCATTCGCAAGCTCGTCTCGCCCGCGCTTGGCTCGGACTCCGAAGCGCGCTCGCTCAACAGACTGCTGCCCGCCGTGCCTGCCTGGATTTACGCGAACCTCGAGCGCTGGCATTATCTGTCTTTCCTGCGCACCAACAACGTTCGCGAAATCCTCAAGAGCGCCCGCATTCGAGCCGTTGAGCCAGAAAAGATTCAAGCCCTCATCACGCTCATCGAAGAAGATCTCGGCTATCAGCTTCACCAGGCCGTGCAGCAGGTCAAGTTTGAGCTCTCGCGCACCGATCATGCCGTGTTCCGCTTTCGCGATGCCAGCCCAATTCTTCCCAGCATCGACCTTCGCATCCCCGTCACACGCGCCGATTTTGAATCCTGGATTGAGCGTGACCTGCAGGCGATAGAGACTTCAGTGGACGGCCTGCTCTCGACCTCCGGCATTCACCCGCGTTCCGTCGACCGCGTCTTCCTCACCGGCGGAAGCTCCTTTGTTCCCGCGGTGCGCCGCATCTTCGAGACGCGCTTTGGCAAAGACCGCATCCGCAGCGGAAACGAATTCACGTCCGTCGCGCACGGGCTGGCCCTGCGCGCGGCGGACCGGTTGCGCCAGCGATCGTAGCAGATTACCCATTGCTGCATCCCTGCCGTTTTCAACAGCCGATTCACACTCCACCAGCGGCGGCACGATCACCGGCACATTCGAGCCCCGAATCATCCAGTTCGGCCTCAAGGTCCTTTACTAGCACCAGGGCCGTGTGCTTCTGTAATTCAATCCGCAGCCGTGGGTGCCCCAGGTCTCGCGTTTGAGACCTGGGAGGTCGCCCTTCCACTCGGTCGCAGCAATACTCACTACCGTTCTCCCTTTGGGAACACCCCGCGCGGCCGGCGTGCGGGGTGTTTTTTTTG
>Ga0302140_10012622_pt1 | contig 10350 bp, 10 predicted proteins | sample I_Bog_E1_1_FD_202095 | JGI IMG/M metagenome (GOLD analysis project Ga0302140, IMG submission 202095) | Peat permafrost microbial communities from Stordalen Mire near Abisko, Sweden - I_Bog_E1_1 | ecosystem: Environmental > Terrestrial > Soil > Wetlands > Peat | place: Sweden: Abisko, Stordalen...
AAATGGGGTCTGTTACGTCTTAACCCGGTTGGCATGAAGCATGAGGTTTGGGGATGAACCATTGTATGCCACTAAGGGCTTGTTATCTGGATTTACAGGTTTGACAGTTGTGTGCTGGAAGTGTGATCTCGCCATTGGAAAACGCCTCGCATTAGGCTTTCTTTCGTGGCATCTGCAGCAAAGCTCAAGCGATGTAGGGGAATGCGCCACAAACCGCAGCCTCCTGTGAAGGAGGGTAGAAGAGTGTGCCAATTGGTCAAAGCAAGACATGTTGAAGCTGCGCATCTCTCATGGGACATGTCTCCAAATTCAGCTCAGTTGTGTCACTTGACCATGCCGGGTAGAGACCAACTTCGCTACCGCAAATCCTTTCCTAAATAAATAGGCGCCTCCTCCTGCATTGCCTTCACTTGCGCAAGGCTGTGAGAATACACGCTGATGAGGGATCATTCTTCTTTTCCAATTATGTCTAATTGGGGGCTGTTCACTTCCTCGTTAATTTAATATCAATATTCATCGGTCCATTTGAAGAGAAGCACCTCGTAATTACCGCCAGACGACCTTCGTGGCACCTAAATCCAGAATGAGGCTCCTACACGCCAAAGATCTCACTTTCTACGAACCTCGGCCGGCTGAAATTCCTAAGTACGCCATCCTCTCACACCGCTGGTTAGATGGAGAGGTACTACTTCACGAAGTTTCTACGAAGGCCGGAAGAAGCAAGGCTGGATACGAGAAGATCAAGAAGTGTGGGCAAATAGCCCTAGAGGATGGGATCGACTACATCCGGGTTGACACCTGTTGCATCGATAAATCAAGCAGTGCGGAATTGTCGGAAGCAATTAACTCAATGGCTCTTTGGTACGCAAATGCTGCAGTATGCTATGCATATCTAGCAGACGTAGCTCTGCCAGGAACTCATACAGAGGAGCATGCGCAGCAGGCTTTTGAACTAAAGCAAAGCGCCCGGTTCAATAGGGGATGGACCTTGCAAGAGCTTATCTTCCCCAAAAGGCTGCTCTTTTACGCTCAAGATTGGAGCTACATTGCGTCCAGAGGCGAAATTTCCAAACTCATCTCTATCATTACAGGGATCAGCAGCGAACTCTTAGCAGCCACATATCCGCAGACAGAAATAGATCACTTTAGCACAGCTAAACGCATGTCATGGGCAGCAAAGAGAGTTACAACCAGGCCAGAGGACCTTGCATATTGTTTGATGGGTCTTTTCAGAGTCAACATCCCGCTTTTGTACGGTGAAGGTAGCTGGAAAGCATTCAGAAGGTTGCAGGAGGCCATTATACAAAAATCAGACGATCATTCTCTCTTGGCTTGGTTGAATGTTGAAGACTTGGTGAACGGCAATTACACGTTCCCTAATATTGGGCTTCTCGCTGACTCGCCTTCTCGATTCCAATACTCCGGAGATATTGTCCCTGTACCCACTGGCATAGGCTATCCCTCTTTCAGCCTCACTAAAAGAGGACTGTATATAAACCTTCAAATCGACAGGCGTAACGTTTCTCAAGCTCTAAATATGTGCGTGGCATGGCTCGACTGCGCGGCGGAAGGAGAACCCAACAGGATTTCGATCTCTCTTCAATATCTTCCGGAGACAGATACTTATTTTATAACTCGAAGACGGTATCCAGGTGCTCCTTCGGCACCATTCGATGCGGCACGGGAAACTGTCTGTCTGGACGACCTGGCCTCTTATTCAACCCTTTATAGATCATCGGGGCCCACTTCATTCATTCTCCTGAACTCACAGCTTCGTGGCTTTGGGTTACGAGGTGTATTCCCCGACGCTGGTTGGATCTCAAAGTCACAGGCAATTCTTCCTTTTGAAACAAGTCCTGGCGATTGGCGTTGTGGATTTGGATTTCGACAGACACAGTTGGGGGCTTCCGAAGTTGTTGTTGCCGTTGTAGGATACAAGGTCAGTGACGAGGGACAACATATATGGTGTGCGCTTGTACATTGGATCAACGACTCTAAAGCGGAGGATCTTGAGGCTTTAGTAAGAGCACAGACACCTAGCAAGGATTCCGTACATCATGCTACTATTCGGATTGGCGAAGGGGTGATGACTCTGGAAGTAGGCAATCGTCAAACAAGTAACTTCGCGGACTCTCAATTCCGCGTACGGGTTTACTTTTCGTGAACCTCAATCAGACGAGCTCGTCCCTGGACTGCTTGTTCGATAGAGCCTCTTTCGGACTGTCGATGGCGAGTAGATCGGTTAATGCAATTGATATCAGAAATAAACTCGTTCTAGTAACGCACCTATTCTATAGGAACTAGCAGTGAAATAAAAGTTTATTCGCATTTAACAATGCTGAAAATCACCCTGTTGTAAACCACCCTTTAGAAGCCAACCCCTCTGCTGCACCAAGAACATCTAGACTATTCCTCAGCTCCGCCACTCTCTGATCAACTTCCTCATCCCTCGCCCATTTACTTCTGATAGCGCCCCACCATCTCCTCACCAGACCCACAAAATCCAAGTCCCCAGATCTCCTTTTCACAGACGTCGTAGGATCAGGATCAATCCTAATCAACGTTCCATTGTACGGAACCAACACCGATCCATTCCCCAGCACCGTAACATTAATACCATTGACCGTGATAGCCGCATACGGCTTCTCGACTGTTCCCTCGAGAGAAGTGCCATCGACCAGCGTGACATTGACTGCAACCGTGACATTCAAGATCGAGCATCCGGTCTTCGGCATAGAGATCAAATCCGTGTCGTCAAGAACATCAGATAGGAAAGCCAAGGCTCTTCCACGACCTTGCCAGAGCTCTTCGTTGTGCCCGCCGACGTCGTTCCGATGGTATAGGATATTGGCGCCCTGCGAACAGAAGCTATCAACCAGAGCGTCCGTCTCGGCTGCTGCGCTCATCTCATCGTGTATCGCCTTGTACACGAAAACCGGCATGTTAGGGACGCCGTGGTGGCCCATGATTGCATCGTTATAGTAGATGTCGTTCATGATGGGGACATCGAGGTCCGACGTCCCGTTGTAGAAGTAATCTGAGACGTTCTGGTTCTCGAATGCGCCAAGGACTTGCGCGCCGCTGTACTGGGTTGCGGTATAGAACAGTGTTTTGTTGAAGGGGCCGGAGGTCTTGAGCCGGCTGTCGATGTACTTCCTTGCCTCGGTCTGCTGGCTGGTGATACCGATTATGCCGGCGATGGCCAGACCTGCGGTGTCTTTGCTAGTCATTTTGTTGCCTGCGCTGGTGACATTCGGGATTAAGCCACCGTGCACAATACCAGCGAGTTTGAGATCAGGGGCGTATGCTCCAACGAGTTCAGCAGAGTATTCGGACGCCATTGCACCGCCGCTGTAGCCCCAGATCGCATTACGAGCCACAGAGTGGTTGAGTCCAAAATCTTCGGATACTTGGAGAATAGCGCGTATTGAGTCGATTGTTGCGTGGCCTGATTGAACGCCGGCACAATAGCTTGCAAGTGGGCCTTCGTAGTCAGGTGTATTCACGAACCATCCGCGCTTCAGAAGCTCATAGATCTCTCCGTAGGGCTCTCCATATTGCAGAAGATAGCTGGGCGTTGCGTCCGGATCAGCACTGTCGTATGGAACCTCGTATGTGACAACGCCGTGTGAACATTTTTCGGGGCTTGTCGCGGTGCAGTTCAATTGTGATTCGGGAATGAATACCGTTGTCACTGCCCATGAAGCATTACTGTTCGTATCGGTAGTTCGGTAGAGTACTTGAAAAGTATCTACGCAAGCTCCAATGCTGATATTCCTGTACGGAGAGTATCGTACTCTCAATGGGCTGCCCGGTGACTTTGTCTCCCAATCGCTTGGAGGACTGTACCAGGGGTCTTGAGTTGGGACCGGAAGAAGCCACGAAGCGTTCCCATCTCGTTGGACAAGGGCGTTGAGACCATTGTGGGAAGAGGGTAGAGCGCTCGCGAGTACTTGAGTAACCAGAAGGCCGCAGGGAAACAAGAAACCACCAGAAAGGTAACGCATTGTGAATGCTACTTCGCACACTTCTCCACAGAATGAGAAACAGAACAGTCACTATATATATCACATCGTGAGGAGATATTTCCGTTAATAGCTTATCTGCAATCAAGATCAGACATCGATGTATAGATCTCATCTACGTCGCGTGATAGGCTAAATGAAATCCGATCTTTGATAGATTTAGAGAGGGGATGTGGACGATTATTTACCCAAGTGGACAGAAAGACTTCTTCGAAAGCTTCTAATGATCCGAAGACCACCTCGGCATTTTCTTGAAGTGATGAGAAAATGACCTCATAGGGTCGCTTAAGTGATGTTTAGGGGGTGCTAACTCCAGGTGGGGGTTTGCCGCGATATGTGCCGGAAGTCTTCAAATAGCCTGGCAGAGCCGATCTGAATTGCTAAAGAGGCGTTTCGGTTCATTTTTTCAATTGTACCAAAGTACATTCAGACGGATGAATTATGATTCTAAAAGAAGGAAATCTACAAATAGCAATCAAAAAATGTAGAGGTATCCATCATCGTAAAAAATCGAATCGCTCGCCATACAGCCTCTAAACCACGCAAACTTTGGCAACCCGGAAACTGGTGCTGAAGCTGAAGCTGAAGCTGAGAACGATGAAGAATTTCCTTCGCCTCCAAGAAAGGAGCAACAATAATCGATGGTATGCGCAATCTGTTCTCCGAGATATAGCGTGCGACCGTAAACTCATCCCAATTAATTACAGAAGAGCTGAAATGATGACGAATGCATAAACAGCAATCGTGCCTACAACCAGCAGAGACACCCCAAAAGCCCACCAAACGTTGTCTTGAGCCCCTTGTTGTCTGATCATGTCACTCTTCTCGTCGATGGACTTCGAGCGAAGCTTCGTGATGAATGTACCGTATACTTTCGCTGGAGGTGAAGGCCCCTTTTCAACATCTTGTTGAGGTTGAGCGACTGGCTGTGTGTTTGGATTTGCATCAGCCTTGAGATTTGTTCGAGGGTTGACAGCCTGTACTTACAGATGCGGGACTCGTGGGAACGGCAGCGTAACCTTCCATCATGTGAGTGCTGGCCAGTCTGAATGAGATTCTGCTTCAACTTTGTGCAGCGCTTGAAATGCGTATGAAATGAAGAGTATTGACGATGACATTGAAAAGGAAGGATTTGAAGCTATTGACATGGAAAGATATGAGGTCGTGTGAGCAAGATAAGAAATTGATGCATGTGAACGCGTTGTTATCAGCGTTCCGCTTCGGGAGGACCCTGCAGATCCACACAGCAGGGGTGGAGGACTCGCCTGACTTGTTCTATAGGGGACACATGATTGTAGCAGAAACATTTCTTATTTTCGGAGGTGTCTCTTATCGCGAGGATTGTGGTTGAGCGAGCTCTTCGAAGGTGTTGATACCTACGTTCAGCGCCTGCGAGAGAATGTTCCCCTGCAACTGTGCGATTGATGGTGTCCATGTTAGTACTTATATGGATTGGCTGTCTCGCTGATGGCACCATGCGTGCAACCCTTACTATAGGTATGACCCAGTCACCAGTCGGCCTTCTCCTTCTCTCGCGACTTCGTTGAAACTCGTTCCATAGCTTGGAATATCTCTCGATACTCTGACGTAGATCTGCTGCGTAGAGGAAGGGGCTTTGGGCTGTGGATGAGCGCCAGTCACGAGACGAGGTTTCACTCGCGGAAATTCTATGCTGTTCGACATTGACCACCTCCATTTAACAATCACCACGAGATTTGCTAAGAAGTATCACAATCCCCTAGAGCCCATAGAACGATCTGACATCGCAGGCAGACAACGAAGTTGAAACGAAGGCAGGAATGCCAATAAATCGAATGTTGTGTTCGGTGCAGGCCCTAAAGTAGCAACCGGGAATGATGTTCAAAAGAATGATATCGACAGCAGATTTGTAGTAGACACCGCATTGTCCAGGATGACCGTGAGATCTATGTTCAGTAAGAAGTCAACGAGAGGCACGACATACGCTCAAGAGGGATGGTTGTCGAGTGGTTCCCAGATAGTTCTCGTCGTCCTTGCGATTGATGGCAGTAATGATCCGTGATTGTTGAGCAGCACAAGCCCAAACCATATTCTGTAGCTCAACGGGAAGCTTTTGGAATTGTGGGAAAGATATAGTTGGCACCCTTTGCACCGTCATCGCCAATATATTGGGTGGAGAAGCCGTGAAGAGATGTCCGTTCCCGAGATCTCCCCAGTGTTCCACGAGATCCTTCAGCAGTTGTGCTACCACCCCTCTAGCACCTTTCTCTCTTGGCGTCCATTGAGATTCATTGAGGCTCAGCGGAACAAGTGTTACTTCGGAGGCATCGTCGTCATTGCCAATTACAATGATGGCGTCCTTCATCCGTTCATAGCACATGCTGCAATTTGCTGGATGGTTGTGATTGCCCGTTGGTCGATGATCTCATCAGCAAATACGGACCCATCACCACGAGTATAGTATTTTTTGCACAGTCGCGAAGTGAACGGACCGTCCCTCCTCCCAGTCACGGCCAGCAAGTCAACGGCCGGTGTCTTTGTTGCAGCATATAGCTTGGTTTCTCTGAGCCGTACGCCTACCCTATGTCTGAATGCATTACCCTCGCGGCCTCGAAGCACCGTGTCCACTCTTGGATTGACGTAAATGGGAAATCAAACTTCGCGCCTTTTGTATAAATACCCAAATCCATCGCCTTGTATATCCGCAGCAGTGGCTCGAGACTGTTGACACACGCTGATGATCGCCGGCGGTCGCGTCCTGGATATCATCACCGTCTCGTACGGGAAGCCCTGCGGATCCGGATCAGACTCGATGGTGTGCGGTTCGAAGACTGAGACGACACGAGGTATCGAGGAGACATATCGCCAGATACCGAGTCGAACGTTCTCGGGCAAGTCGCAGAATCGGTCGAATCGCTCTATCTGATGGTTTCGAAGGTAGAGTCGATCTAGGATATCGGATTTGTGCCTACTGCGGGGCTAGTCGTAGTTCGTGAAGTGTGTGTTGATTGATGCAGAGATGTTGAAGTCAGAACAAGCTCGCGGGGTTGACGCGACGCGTCTCGCTAGCTTGCAAGGGGGCTTGATCGCCAGAAAAGGGGCTAAACGGAGAGTACTGAAAACAATCGAAACACCCTAACTTCAATATCCTCATCTCTCGTGGATAATTGCAAATTGTTGTTCATATACCTCTAAATACACCAAGTAAGCACATATTGACTCCTATCACACTTTCTCAACCTGAGCCTACTACTCCTTCTCAACCCACTCATCTCCACTGCCATTCGACCCATTCTCAATATCCTTCTTCGTCTCAATGCCAACCTTAACCTTCTCCGTCCAGCCATCCAAGCTCTTTGCCTTGAATACATTCAAGTACACGGGGAACGTAAATGCGATTACAAACCCAATCAAGGGGATGAAGAACGCATGTTGGGTATTGCCACCAAGTGCATCCGCAACACTCCCCAACACAGGTGGAAACAAAGCTCCTCCACTGACTGCCGCAACGATAAAACTAGCTCCGCGCTTACTGTGCCTTCCGAGTCCCCTAAGTGAGAGCGTGAATATGAGGGGGAAGACGCAGGACTCGAAGAACAGTACTAGACAGATGGCGGCAATTCCGGCATTTCCTTGAAGTCCGATTGCTAGTGATGCGAACAAGACGACGCCGGATATGAAAGCCATGAGCACGAAACGAGGCTTGACGTATTTGAGAAGACCGCTCGCGAGGAATCGTCCGATGGCAAAGCAGCCTTGAGCTACGGCCAGTAGGTTCGAACCTGTGGCATGAGTAGTTCCTGGACGTACCCAAGTAACATAGTTGATGAAGTATCCAGCATAAGCCACCTGAGCACCGACATAGCAGAACTGAGCGAAAACGCCATAAAAGAGAGTATATTGTTGTCTGAGAGGCTTGTCTTCAAAGTCGGTGTCTCCAGCGGATTGTTCAGCTTGATCAGCCATGTCGGCGTCCGTGACTTCTGGCAGAGGAACGAAGAAGTAGACGATTGCTAGCAAGAAGACAAAGATGGCGATTCCAAGGTACACCCATTGTACCGATGTAAGGGAATTGTCGTCTACGTTCTTGAAGATGACCTGGGATGCAAGAACTGGTGCCACGACTGTGCCGATAGCCTGAAACGCTTGGGCGAGCGTGAGACGGAGCTCGGAGTATCTTGGGGGACCACAGGTGGCGATGAAGGGGTTGGCTGCTGTTTCAAGAGTTGAGAGACCGCTTCCGACGATAAACATGCTACCACAGAATCCGCCAAAGCTGGGAAGAAGTTAGCAGATGTCATCTTGAGGGAGAGGATACCCACGATCTTTTGACACCAGAAGGCCAGAACATCAATGCACCAATACCATACACGCAAAGACCAAAAATAAATGCCCATCTATATCCAAATCGGCGGACAATCCATCCAGAATATGTCAGAGGACCAACGAAATACGCTCCGAAATATGCTGCCTGTAAACCACCAGACTTTCCCTGACTGATGTTCAAGACCTTCTGAAAGTGCGAATTCAACACATCTAAAAGCCCATACGCAAAGCCCCACATGAAGAAGAGAATAGTTACGAGACAGACGGGTAGGAGTGATTGTCGTGTTGTGATCTGGCCCTGTTATCCGAGACCTCGCAGTTAGCATACTTCTTTCAGCTGTTGGACACCGCTACAAAATCTGAACCCGAAACAACACGAAAGATAGGGTGCATCGGAAAACAAGACTTACTGCACCTGTGACAGCATGGTCGTCAATCGGTTTCCGTTTCCGATTGTTGACGTTTCCCGCGTTTGCAGTAGCCGTTGAGGCCATCCGATCCATGGATTCTTCCATTGCGAGTAAGGGTTTTTGTCCGAAGTTCAATGGAAAATTGATGATGATCGAGAATGACCTGAAAATTTATGAGATGTAATTATGGAACGAAGACTGAAGACCAAAGCTGAGGGTTGCCGCAATTATATAGAAATCATCTCATGTAGTGTGTTTGGAGAGAAAATGATTTCGTCCCCGCTCGTCCACTCCGCAACACGATGGGCAATTCGCGGGGCCTCCAGACTAAAAAGGAGCAGGGAACTGAAGTCTTGGAAGCACATGCCAACGCCCCCAGACCATGACGCCAAGCACGAAATCTCTGAGTCGTCATTCGGAAATCTCCACGTCAAACAGTTTGATCCAATCCGTGGTTCTGCCATACGAACTATATCCTCAACAGTCCTGGCATGGAACACCCCAAGAAGGTTCGTAGAAGCACAAGGTCGACGGAATTTCTTTGGTTGCATTAGGGCCGGCCTTACTTCTCTTGGCTTGGTTACTCCGCCACAACTGGAAAGCTGCCCTCTCCTCCATACTGATGAATCTGGAGAAGTTGCCAATATTTGTTCAATAGTAGCCTTCACTGCCATGGAAGAGATCGAGCGAAGATTGTTCCCCTGGTTGATTGTCACTTTGTTCAGACAGACCGTGAGGAAACTGGAGACGACTGTGTGGGTATTTTCTCTGAGATGATGTCGAAACTTTCCCCAGCTGGGGTTAGCCTAGCACCCGCCAGTGCGAGTCATGCCCCAGAGAATCTCCTGATAGTGGGGCTTTTTTAAGTTAGAAAGCCACGCATGCTTCAAGATTACCGGGATTCTCCCATCCTAAGAGTCTCTCCCAGATCGTGTTTCGCAGTGCAATTTTGCCGGACAAGGAAAGTACTCAGTATGTAGGCCGTACTGTCAAATCTGCCAACGCTCCTGCCTCAAAACGTATCGCAGTCGTCCAACTACTGATTAAAGCACACTCCAGAGCTCCAGAATTTTTCTTCATATCAATATTCCAGATGGACCATGCCAGTTCCAGCTTTCTAAAAGCTGTTGAAACCATGCCTTGTCACCGTCAAACCTTGTTTCCATCAGAAGCTTCCGTATAACTTCTTCCAGTTCCATTTCCAGAGCGGTCCCCATCCGCCAAAACTCACGGAAAGCCCCGTGAATATGATCAGTGGCCCATACATCGTCTCATATCCAAATTTCCCCAGCGAGATCCCATTCCCAGCTTTCAACAGAGGGACGCTGGCTAGTCCGCCGCTGACATAGCCTATTCCCCTAGCACCATTCAATAAGCCGTATAGCATTCCAGTGTCAATAGCTTCATTTCTCTGCGCAGCTTCGCGTTCGAGATCGTTGATGACCCCACCCCATGTGGCACTGTACCCACCGGCAAAAAAGCCGAAGGTCATCGAGAATAGAACTAAAGTGGCCATGCTACCCTGCGAGGTGAGGCCCCATAGTAGAAACGCGGATAGGGCAGAGCTGATGGCTGATATTGAAGTTACTGTACTAGCGGAAAGAGAGAAC
>Ga0302140_10012623_pt1 | contig 10349 bp, 10 predicted proteins | sample I_Bog_E1_1_FD_202095 | JGI IMG/M metagenome (GOLD analysis project Ga0302140, IMG submission 202095) | Peat permafrost microbial communities from Stordalen Mire near Abisko, Sweden - I_Bog_E1_1 | ecosystem: Environmental > Terrestrial > Soil > Wetlands > Peat | place: Sweden: Abisko, Stordalen...
GGCGGGCGCACCCATCCTCTGCAGCGCCGCTTGAAAAATTTCCGGACGTGGTTTTTCGAAGCCGACGACTCCTGAGTCGGTGATGCTCTCGAAGCAATTCGCAATGCCAGACAAGGTGAGGAGATTTTCGATTTTGCCGTCCGAATTGGAGATTACGGCGATGCGAAAGTTACGACGGATTCGGTCGAGAGCGGCGCGGGTGCCGGGCAAGATCTGATCCCAACTGGCGGAGCTCTGCGTGTTCCGCACGAGTTCTTGAAGCAATGCGCCGCGATCCGCGACGGACCCTCCGTGCGGAAAGTCGGCGAGCAGGTGATTGTGAAATATCCACCAGAAGCCGTGATCGACGTGACCGCTCTGCATCCCCTGATCGAATTCTTTCTTGGTTTGGCGTTCCAGGGCCTGCCATTGTTCGAGCGTGGGCTGGCGCCTGGCTGGAATGGGAGCAAGAATTTTGCTGCGGTTGGGGAAGAGTAAGGTGTTGCCCACGTCGAAGAAAATGAATCTAAGGTCGAGCATTTCTCAATCTTAACGAAACGATCCTAGCGAAACGCTAAAGGCATTGACGTGGCTGGTCCCTGGCCCTCTCAGGCCGTGACCCCTGCAAGAAAAGTATGTACCATCCTAATGAACTTAAGCTCTTAGCTCTCCATGGTTTTTCGTTCGACGACCCGCCTCGTGGCCGCGTGTGCGAGTAGGAAATACGCGATGCTGAAGCTGTGTAATTGGTTGGGGATACAGTCCGCGGTTGTAGCGACACTTATATTTCTGGAGCGAAATTCGGCTCGCCGAAACGATATCTACAATATTCTTTGGGCGGTGGTGTTCGGATTTGCCACGCTGAATATTCTGAGCCTGGCGGCGCGGCGATTCGAGCCGAACCGGCGGGGGCTTAGCTTTGGCGAGTTAATGGCGGTGCTGATCGTGCTGCTTTCGATTTTCCTGCTGGGTTGGGAATTACTGAGCGTATTCCGCATTTTTCCTCTCAAACTGGGGAGTGTCTCAATTTAAGGTTCTTTGCGCATTTTGCGGTTTTTCTACGCGTACTTTTGCGGTCAAGATCTTTGCTGTAAGGACGATAAAAACACTTTAACCGCAAGGGCCGCTAAGAAGAAGCCGCAAAGTTCGCTAAGCAACTCAACTGAGTCACGACCGCAAGCCGGAGCACTCAGCGGCGGGTTGGCATTTTGCGGTATGATTCGCAAAATGGCGAAGATTCCTCCTAATTTCGAAATTACTTGTCCTTGCTGCAACGCGCTGCTGAAAGTGGACGTCGCAACGCAATCGGTGATCGCGCATACTGCGGCAGTGAAGCCGCGCATGTTTGCCGACATGGAGGACGCTGCGCGCGCGATGAAGGAACAGGATACTCGCCGCGAATCCATCTTCCGGCAATCGGTTGAGGCGCAAAAACATGCGTCGGAGCTACTGGAAAAGAAATTTCAGGAAGCGGTGAAGAAGGCCAAGGAATCGCCGGACACCGGAAAGCCCATCCGCGATTTCGACCTCGATTAATGTCCTGCTCTTCTGAAGGTCTTCATGCCTGCCCCATTACTTCTTGGCCACCGAGGTACGCGATCGGATAAGTCAGTTCGCGAAAATACTCTGGCTGCTTTCGATCTTGCACTGGAACAAGGTTGCGACGGTTTTGAATTCGACGTTCGTCTCTCGGCGGCGGGGCAGGCGGTGATTTGCCACGATGAGAAAGCGCGGGGCGTGGAAATTGCGCGGTCGAGGGCTGATCTGGGCTCCGAGTTGGGGTTGCCGCTGCTTCAGCAAGTTTTGACGCGCTATCAAGCGTCCGCTTTTCTCGACATCGAACTGAAAGTGGTGGGGCAAGAGGGGATCACTCTGGATTGGTTGAAAGCTCATCCGCCAGCCCGGGGCTATGTCGTTTCTTCATTTTTACCTGCGGTGTTGGAGAATATTTACGACAAGGATGCGGCCGTCCCTCTCGGGCTGATTTGCGAAACGTCCCGTCAAATGGCTCGATGGACGGAACTCCCCGTCCAGTACGTCATTCCGCATTACAGATTGGTTCGCGAGAAAAGCCTAATTGAGATGCAGAAGGCTGGTAAAAAGGTTTTCGTGTGGACCGTGAATTCGGCGTCGCGGATAAAACAATTCGCGGCATGGGGCGTCGACGGCATCATCTCCGATCATCCTGAGCGTCTGGCGGCGCTTCGCGAAATTCAAAGTTAAGGTCCGGTAAATAAGCTTCGAGTTGTTTCGTTTCTCGAAATCCAGTTTGCTTTTTCCTCCGTACATAGCCCAGAGCGGATTTCCAAAACCGCCTGTGGAGGAAAATGTGAGAGTTTCTATAATCCGACCCGCGTTGATTGCGGCCGTGGCCCTGGTCGCCGTCGCCGCATCCGCCCAAACCCTGCAAGCCAATCAAACCTTTGGCTATGGCGCCAAACAATTACTGAAGTTCACTTATACGCAAAACTTTGACTGCATCGATCAGCCCTTCGATGACCTGAACTACAACGGAATCGTGGCCGCCAAGGATCCCGGCGAGCTGCAAACGCCGATTTGCCAGACCAGCATCAACCCTTCCATCAATCCTCCGGGACAAGTGGGAAATCCCTTCAATACGACGGAGCCTCTTTTTGTGCTGGTTCCGTTGTTCTCGGTGAATAACGATCAGAATCCGAACGATGCCATTTCTTGCGACAACGTGGTCGCTGGAACGCTCTGCGGGCCGGCTCTTGGAACCACGCTGGTCAGCTTGTTCGGCGCAGTGCCGGAAGCTTTTAAGGCTACTCCTTTGGTCTATACGCAGTGCCCGGAACCCGGCTCCGCGCCGGGAACCTGCACCATGCACGCTTCCCGGCTGGATCTTTCAAAAACTCTGGCAGCGCTGGGATTTATCGCCAGCCCGCCTACCGCGAACGTATTCCTGCCCACGCCGAATCATAGCCACATTCTTATTAACCAGGACATCAACCTTGCGGCCATTTGGTGGCAGGTGGTTCCAGTGCTGGTGACCAACCAGAGTGACTGGCCGTCCCAGGACGGCAGCACCGGCATTACTTCTTATAGCGAGTTGATTGCGGCGAAGGACGCGGGTTCCGCGATCGTTGCTCCCTCGAACTTCTTCCTGTATTTCAGTTCGAATACGGTAGGAAGCCATTCGATGGCAAACATGAAATAGGCGATCTCACGGTGAGATTTCCGGCGCCGGGTTGAGGGACTCGGAGCCGTGAATGGGCTGTCAGGAGCGGGCTTGATTCTTTGTTTAGGGATCAGGCCTGCTTTATTTTTTGGGCACCGAATTAAGTGCAAGGCATCAATCGGCGGCGGCTTCCAGCGCGGCTTCGGTTCTGGCCACGGGGCGCAAGAACGCGGTGCGCTCCATCTCAAAAGCCTCGAGGTTGGCGCCTATGGCTAGATCGTTCCACCCCATGACAGCGCCGATGCGCAAGGCGGCTTCGCGACTGCAGGATTCCGACCAACACTCCCCGAGAGCGACCGGGACTCGGCGCAGCAGGGCATCGCCCAGGGTGACCGCGCATTCCCGGCGATAGGCTTCCACGACTTCGGCGATCACGTGCGAGGTGTGAGGACAGATGGGAGCCCTCAACTCGGCGCTGACCAGGGACATGCGGGCGATATCGGCGGCGCGCTTGCCGTGCCACTCCAGCATGCCCCGCGCGGTTTCCTCGCTGACGGAACCAATCCGCGCAATTTCCAGGACGGCGTCGTCCAACATGGGATCGAGCGCCGGGCCGGAACCCGGGCCGATTCCGATCAGGACTGGCTCTTTGACGGGCAGTCCTACTTTTCGCGCGCAGTCGCGCGCCAGCGAAGCGGCCGTGGTCAGCTTGCCACCGATAACGGAAATCATGCGCGCGGCGCCGTCATCCTTATGGTCGTGCAGGATATGCCGACGCGTGACCGAGGCAGCCTGATCGCCCGGCGAGTACGGCAGCGGGCGTACACCCGCGAAGGCATGCTTCACGCTCTCGGCCGAAATCTTAGCCTTGGGAAATAGCTGGGACACCGAGCGGATGAGATAGGTAATCTCTTGGGCTGAGGGAGCGGTTAGCGAGGGATCGCCGGAGTCGGCGACTTCGGTGGTCCCGACCAAGACCTGATCATTCCAGGGAAGAACGAAAATCGGGCGGCCATCCACCGCTTCTGTATAGATCGCGGTATTGGGTGAGCCGGAGAAGCGGGGGAGAACAATGTGGGAACCACGAACCCCACCCAGCATCGGCTTGGCCATTCGAACTGACGAGCGCTGGCAAATGCGATCTGCCCACGGGCCGGCGCAATTGATCACCCAGGCGGAGTCGACTCGTTCATCGCGTCCGGTAAGTTGATCGCGCAGCAAGACGCCCTGGGCTCGGCCGTGGGCTACGTTCACGGCGAGCACTTCCGTGTGGTTGCGAACGACCGCCCCGGCTTCCATCGCTTCGGTCATCCATTCGGCAACCAGGCGCTCCGGAAACTCGCATTGCGCATCTTCGTAGTTGAAAAAAGACCAGCGATGTCCCGCGTCCAGCGCCCGCTCCAGTTGCTTCAGCTCCATCTGGGACGCGGCGGGGCCGGGCGGCCTTCCAGCGATGCGGCGGTAGAGCCACAATCCCACGCGGATTTTCAGGGTGCTGCGCCGGCTGGTTTCATTCAGGAGGAGAATGAAGTGCATGGGATGGACCAGATGGGATTTTTCGCGAAGCAATCTTTCGCGATCGCGCAGAGACTCCCGAACCAGGCCCAATTCGCCGTGTTCGAGGTAGCGCAATCCGCCGTGGATGATGCGAGTCGACCGACTGGTGACGCCCGAGGCGAAATCGTTCTGCTCCACCAGCAGCGTGCTTTTTCCGGCGCGGGCGAACTCCCGCGCCACCGCAACGCCGTTGATGCCGCCTCCGATCACCACCAGGTGGAAGTGTTGACCGTCCAGACTTGATCGCGGATTTGCGGCTAGGACCATACGATGGCACGACTAGGATAACTTACTCGCGGGTTACAAGAGTCAGAAATTCGCACACTTCTACGCCTACAAAATGCGCCTGCGGTCTCGAGGAGGAAAGATCACTTAGGTGCTGCAGATCGAGATGGCCGAAGGTTGAAACGCGTAAAGAAAAGATCGGAAAAAAAGGCCCGCCGCGCGGGGCAGTCGGGCCGGAAGCCTCTGATTCTATCTGCATCAATAAAGGTGAAACCACGCAGTATTATGCGGCCTTCCTGCTGTTCTTCGCGGTAACGTTCGCACCTTTGGAAAATACCTCAATCATTTCCCGGTTGAAGGCTGGAATGTCATCCGGCTTGCGGCTGGTTACGACGCCATTGCTGGTCACGACCTCCTCGTCCACCCATGTGCCGCCGGCGTTTCGGATGTCGGTTTTCAGGGAAGGCCAGGAAGTGATCGTGCGTCCCTGAACCGCGCCCGCTTCCACCAGCATCCACGGACCGTGGCAAATGGCGGCCACCGGCTTGGCCTGCTCGAAAAAGTGTTTCACAAAACGCACCGCATCCGGGTTCATCCGCAGATGGTCGGGATTCATCACTCCGCCGGGAAGCAGCAGAGCGTCATACTGCGCGGGGTCGGCGGACTTTAGCGGCGTGTCGACCTGGACTTGCTCGCCCCAATCTTTCTTATTCCAACCCTTGATTTTGTTCTCGGTGGGTGAAACTACTTCGGTGCGCGCTCCGGCTTCCTCCAGCGCCTTCTTCGGCTTTATTAGTTCAGCTTGTTCGAAACCGTCGGTTGCAAGAATGGCGATGGTCTTTCCCTGAAGATTATTGGGCATGAGTGTTGCCTCCTGAAAAGTTTGCTTACGATCGCAGACACTTGGATGCTGGGCGCGGTGGGGTGGTTGATCGCGATCTTAATTGCTGTCTTGAGCGCGACGATGTTAAGCCCTGCGATTGCCGCTACAGCGGCCCCTCGTTTAAAGTGGTGCGAATGTCTACGACCGGGGAACGCTTTGAACGCGCAGTGGCGATCATGGAGCGCCTGCGGGCGCCGGGGGGCTGCCCGTGGGATCGCGAGCAGACGTTCGATTCCATCAAGCCCTACACTTTGGAGGAGACCTATGAGGTTCTCGAAGCCATTGACAATCGCGACTGGGAGGAGCTTCCCGGCGAACTCGGCGACTTGCTGCTGCAAGTTCTCTTCTATTCGGAGATGGGCAAGGAGCAGGGAACATTTTCGATTGACGACGTTCTCGACCGGCTGTCGGAAAAGTTGGTGAACCGTCATCCGCATGTGTTTGGCGATGCAAAGGCGGACACTTCGCATGAGGTTAAGCGCAACTGGGAGGCGCTGAAAGTAGAAGAGAGAAAGAAGAGGGTCGCGAAGGGTAGCGAGTCCGACGAAGCAAAGAGCTTAAAGGCGCCCTCTATTCTGGCGGGAATATCTTCTGCGATGCCATCGTTGCTGGAGGCGCATAAGATCAGTTCGCGAGCGGCGCAATCCGGATTTGATTGGCCCGACGTTGAGGGACTGTTCGACAAGCTGGGCGAAGAGACTACAGAGCTTCGTGAGCTTCTCAAAGAGTATCCCGCGCCCGGCCCGCGAGCTGAAGCGCGAGGCGTTGCCGGGTCTGGGCGTCCGGCGATGCCGGAAGATTTGCGACGACGGCTGGAAAAAGAAGTCGGCGATCTCTTCTTTGTGCTGGTCAATATCGCGCGCTATCTTTCTGTCGATCCAGAATCGGCGTTACGCCAGACGAATCGAAAATTCCGCCGCCGCTTCGAATGGATGGAGCAGCGGCTGCGAGAGAATGGAGCGGATCTCGAACAGGCATCAATGGAGGAACTCGAATCGCTGTGGCAGCAGGCTAAGAATAAAGAGAGGGAAGGGTGAGCCCGGCCGATATTGTGGTGCGCCACTGCCAAGGGCTCGATGAATTGCGGACTTGCGTCGCGTTGCAAAAAGAAATCTGGAATTTCACCGACGCGGAACTGGTTCCGCTGCGCATGTTCGTGGTGGCGGAAAAGGTTGGCGGGCAGGTGATGGGCGCATTCGACGGGGCCGAGATGGTTGGATTTGCGCTGTCCGTGCCGGGCACGCGTTCCGGTCAGGTTTATTTGCATTCTCATATGCTGGCGGTTCGCGAGGCGCATCGTAATAGCGGGTTGGGACGGCGATTGAAAATGCTGCAGCGCGAAGATGCTTTGGCGCGCGGCATCGAGCTGATCGAGTGGACCTTCGATCCGCTGGAGATCAAGAACGCATATCTGAACATTGAAAAACTTGGAGCAATTGCGCGCCGCTACAACATCAATCAGTATGGAATCACTTCATCGCCGTTGCAGGGCGGACTGCCGAGCGACCGGCTCATCGCCGAATGGTGGCTGAAATCCAGGCGCGTAGAAACGCTGCTGGCGACGGGCAAGATTCCTCCATTTACGCCTGAGACGGCCACAAGGAAAAAAATAGAAGTCCCGAATCAGATTTACGCATGGAAGGCCTCTGCGGAACATAAAAGTAAGGCGCAGCAAGTACAGCAGCGCAATCGCGAACAATTTCTCGAAGGATTTAACGACGGGCTCGCCGTGCTCGGATATGAGCGCGACTCGGAGGGCAACGGCAAGTTTCTGCTTGGAAAATGGGATGAGAAGTGGTCGTACGCGTCGCAAGAATGATTTCACCACAGAGCCACAGACACGGAGAAGGCCGAGTCTTGGCTTTCTTGTTTATAGGTTTTCTCTGTGGCTCTGTGACTCTGTGGTGAAATCGGTTTTGTTTGCACACTATGAAGATTGAAGCCATCACGCTGCGTGAGATTCAGATGCCGCTCGTCCATTTCTTCGAGACGAGCTTTGGACGGACTTATAGCCGCAGAATCCTTCTACTTACCGCTCACTGCGATGGGGTGGACGGCTGGAGCGAATGCGTTGCTGGTGAAGATCCCTATTACAGCAGTGAGTGGATGGAGAGCAGTTGGCTGACCATCGCTCGCTACCTTGCGCCCGCGGTGATCGGCCGCAGCTTTGATTCCGCTCGGGAGTGTTGCGCCCGGTTCTCCAGAGTTCGCGGCCACCGGATGGCAAAAGCTGCGGTAGAGAATGCGTTGTGGGATGCGGAAGCGAAGCAGAAGAATGTGCCTCTACGGAAGCTCCTCGGCGGGATCAGGAAAGAGATTCCGTGCGGGGTCTCCATCGGCATTCAGGATTCGATCGCGCAGTTGCTGGACAAAATTCAAGTCGAACTGGCAGCGGGCTATCGCCGCATCAAAGTGAAAGTGAAACCGGGGTGGGATGTGAATGTGCTGGAGAGAATTCGTAGCCGCTGGTCGGAGATCACCCTGAGCTGCGACGCCAACTCAGCCTACACCTTGGATCAGGTGGAACATCTGCGGACGTTCGATCAGTTCAACTTGTTGATGATTGAACAGCCGCTTTGGGACGACGATATTTTTTATCACGCCCGCCTGCAAAAAGAATTACGGACATCGATTTGCCTGGACGAGTCGATCGTCAACGCCCGCACCGCGGCCATCGCCTTGGAAACTGGGGCGTGCCGCATTATCAATATTAAGGTTGGGCGGGTGGGGGGATTCAGCGAGGCCAAGAAGATTCACGACATCTGCGAGTCGCAAAAAATTCCCGTCTGGTGCGGCGGGATGCTGGAATCCGGTGTTGGCCGCGCCCACAACATCGCTTTGTCCACGCTGGAGAATTTTAACCTTCCGGGAGATGTGTCCGCGTCCAGCCGTTACTGGAAAGAAGACATCATCGAACCGGAAGTGCAGGTTTCGCCGCAAGGGATGATTGCTATTCGCGACGTGCCGGGCACGGGATACCGAATCAAAGAAGATTTCATCGAGGAATTAACGGTGCGGAAAGAAACGATTCGGGCCGGCGCATAGCAGTTCCGCGGCGAGCGTCGTGGGTTAGGGCGTTGATAATTCCGTCGTCAATCGATTGATGGCGGAGACATCGAAGAAATTCGAAAGATCGGCGTGACCGGCCAGGGTGTCGCGTTGTTTGCCTTCCACTAATATTTTTACTCTTAGAATTCCGGGAATGTTGGCTGAGAGCGTCTGAATAAAAGACGCAACGGTGAGTTCTTCGGCGAGAACTCCGGAGCGATGGCCGTCGGCAAAAGCGGCGTTCACGTCAATCACGGCGAGGCCGGGATCGACGAGATAGACGGCGCGGATGTCAGAGCCGGGGGGCAAAGGGTGCGGCGAAGTTTTATCCAGATAGAGCGTGATGAGGGCGCGCAAAACTTCCTCGGCGCGCTGTTGGCGGACGGAGGGCATGGGGATCTGAGCGGATTGCGCGCGCAGGATGCCGAGGTCGTCATAGGCCACAAATAATGTGACACGCTCGGTCGCGCCCGCGACCGGAGCGACCACGGGCGCTGTATCTACGGACGCTACGGGAGTGGCGGCGGCGCGTCCGCGCATGCGCCATGCGTAAACGCTCATGCCGAGCGCGGCGGCGAGGAGAACGGAGAGCGCGATAAAAAGATGCCGGGGAACCATGGGGGATTGGGTAATGTTGTAATTGGGTAATTGAGTAATTTAAAACCATCCGGTTCAAATTATTCGATTACTCAATTACAAAATTATCAATGTCTTAGGGAGCGGCCCCTAGCTGAGTACGCACGGCGGCGATGCCGTTCGCTAACGACCCCGCGATGAGTTCCTGATAATCCGAGGACGCCAGTGCGGATACGTCGGCGGCGGGTGGAGCGATTTCGACGGCAATGGCAGCGGTGACGACGTTATTCAAGGGGCGCAGCGGTGCGGTAAGCGTCCGCACCGGAACCTGAATATTTTTCAACATGCCGGCGACGCTCGCGGCAGCGACTTGGCTGAGAGACGTCGCGGATGACTGAGCGTTCGACCAGGAGCGGAAGGGACCGCGTTCGTCAGCATCATTGTAGGGCAGCACTGCGGTGTAGACGCGAACTCCGTGCCCATTGGAAGCGGCGTGCAGGGCGACATAGACCGCGGCATGTGTGGTGTTGGCGAAGGTGGCGCGATCGTCAAGGGAAAGGTTGGCGTCAGAGTCGCGAAGCACCAGGGTGGTGATCCCGCGGCTTTCGAGTTCCTGGCGAAGACGGCGGGCGAAGGCGAGAGTGACATCTTTTTCCGCGAGGCTTGGGCTGAGGGCTTCGCCGCGATCCGCGCCGCCGTGACTGGCGTCGACCACCGCAAAGTAACGGCGAGCGACGGAGCCGGGCGGCGATTGCGAAGCAAGAAAGTTTTGTGGGGGAGTCGCGGAGGGCGGTGGCGTGGTCACAGCGGTCTGCGATTGCACCGGAGCGGAATTCGCCGTCACAGATTTTACCGGGCCAAGCGTGATGCTGCGCCCATCGTTGGCGAAACTCGCGATCAGGGGTGCGTTGGTGGATACCGTAATCTGCGCGGCGCCGTTGC
>Ga0302140_10012628_pt1 | contig 10348 bp, 11 predicted proteins | sample I_Bog_E1_1_FD_202095 | JGI IMG/M metagenome (GOLD analysis project Ga0302140, IMG submission 202095) | Peat permafrost microbial communities from Stordalen Mire near Abisko, Sweden - I_Bog_E1_1 | ecosystem: Environmental > Terrestrial > Soil > Wetlands > Peat | place: Sweden: Abisko, Stordalen...
ATTGTCTGAAGCTTGCTGACTGGGGACATTATGCAGATAGCCGTAACTTTTCGCATGGATGTGCCAAATAAAGGTCCACGATGTGGCGCCTACAAAGCTTTTTTGGACGACCATAAAAGAGCAAGCTCCCAGATACTTCTCGATTCCATTTGTGTCCTTTAAACATCGTTCCTCATTTCTGTCAGCAATTCATCATGAAGTCCTTCACTATCACCACTTTAATTTGTGCTTTGGCGTCTGGGTCCGATGCTGCAATCAACCTCGTCAAACCTAGAGGGGTATCTCCTATTGAATATGGACTGAAACGAAGCGAGACACCACGCTTAAGGAGGAGAAACACCATTGGCATAGATCTTGGAAACCGATTTGTGAGTCGTGTATTCCAACACCGGAGGAACAATAGCTGATTTTGACATAGGATGGCTTCCAATACACCATGAACTTGACTATGGGGACGCCCCCACAGACCATCACAGCCGCCTTTGATACGGGAAGCTCGGATCTTTGCGTCAACGCGGCGTCCAACAACTTTTGCACAAGTAGCAATCCCAGCCCATGCCTGGGAGCCTTCAGCTTAAACTCTTCTTCGACCGTGAAGCAAGTTGGGCAGGTTCCATTCATCAGCACATGTGAAACGACACAGTACACCGGAAACTGGTACACCGACACTATCTCCTTTTCCCTGGGAAAACAGTCGACAACTTCGTCTTTGGTGCCGCCGATATAGCCAGCAATGGCACTGAAAACTGGTTCGGAGTCTCCTTTTTCGATCCGCAAATCGCTCGACCAACAGGATCTGCGCCTCCCACAAATGACAGCAGTCTTGAACAAATAGTCAAGGCAGGTATCATCCCAACGTCCGCTTACAGCATCTGGATGGACCGGGAGAGTGCTCGCGGAGGCAACGTTCTTCTCGGCGGCGTTGATACGTCGAAGTTCGTTGGCGAGCTGCAAGCGTACGATGTCACCCCGTCATACGCACCCTTAAGCTACTACTTCTCTCTGAACATCAATTTGACATCTGCAAGCGTTAGAGGAAGCCAGACTGTGACCGGAACTCCAACGCTTCCGAGTTTCCAGCATCCGTGCTGATCGACACGGGCAACCCGAATCTTCTGCTGCCCACTAGCCTCGTCACCAACATCTATGCAGCATATAACGTGCAAACACTAACCCTCGCCAACGGCGCCAAGTTCGGAATCTGCAACTGCTCACTCGGCTCTTCGAAAGCAACGCTCGATCTCGGCTTCCCGATCCTCAAGATCTCCATCCCCTTCAGCGACCTCGTCATCACACCTGACGCAGAGCTATACGCCGGCTTCAACATCCCCGCATCAGAGCAATTGCCTGCTGGGACATGCATGTTCATGATCAGCCCCAGCAGCCCAATCTTCGGCAATATTCTTCGGGACAACTTCATGCGATATGCGTATGTTGTTGTAGATCTGGACAGCAAGCAAATTGGGCTTGCGGCGTCGAACCCCACGCCTGGGGCGAGTAATATCATGGAGATTGCGGCAGGCTCGAGTGCGCTTCCGTCTGTGTCTGCTACTGGCACTGCTGCTAGCCCGACGGGAACGGGAAGCTCCACTGGGACAGGCTCTGCGCCTTCGGGTACGATGACTAAGTCTTCTGATGGCACTCAGTTGAGTGTTGTGTCTTTCGGGGTTGTGGCTGGCCTTATGGGGTTCTCTTATCTCCTTTTGTGAACTGATTAGCGCGGTGTTCTTTAGAACGGGGATACCAGTAGACTGTACACCTTACGAAGACCATTTCCTTGACCTTGGAACAAGCATTACTACTTTGGCCCAAGAATTTTGTGCTTGAAGACTTGGAAGCAGGCGGATCTCGGCCGCACATTTGCCGTACACGGTACTTGCACCGTTCGTGATGATACTCATGAGGACCGGAGTCAAAATCTCGAACTTGAGTCACGTGATTACCGACCTTCTTGTCACTTAAGGTATGGGACGCTACCTTACGTTGCCTTGGGCTACTTGGGAAAATCTTCTTCTCCCTCCCTTCACATGCCTCACCGTAACCTGACGCTGTGAGCAATTTTGCAACCGTGACAACACACGATGTCAACGATGCAAGCTGAAGCCAATCCCCTAATATTGCCATCGCGGAACTTGACAGACTGTATCGTCGACTTCAAAAGCACACTCAACGCTCAAACAGACGAAAGCGAAAAGCAAACTGGAGCAGGACTCGGACAAAATTAGGATCAAAACAGTCTCAACTTGATAAACAGTCTCACAATCAAGTTCAGCTTTGCTATCATTGATGCCATCGCCAACCCCACCAGCTCACCAGATTCATTCAAACCCAGGTCAACTCGACCCACGATCGCAGGAGCCAGCAAAACACACCACCGGTACGGATCTCAAACACCATCTCCTGAAACGCGACCACACCAGGGCCGTCTCAAGCGCCACTAAGCGCCCTCAAACACAAAACACAAACACAAAATAAAACGAGCACCCCAGAGACTTACAAACAAAGTTTCCGTTTCGCCCGACGGGGACTCTCTCGGAGAAATAACGCGACCTGCAACAGAGACACAACGCATATCATTCCTGACTAATTTAAGTCTCGGAAAGTATATTCGGGGATTTGGTCATCGATAACCACGCTTCATGCGCCGTCCCCGCTCCACAAATGCCACACATCTACCCTGAACATCGCAAAGATTTGCGGGCTCGCTACGCTACCAGCCGTTCCCGACCCCGTCCCACCCGCTGTCGGCCTGGCTCTCGCCTTCACCCATCCCGTCTTCAATCCACTCCATCTTCTCGAGCTCGCGGACGAAGAAGTCGTGTTCTTCTTCGAGCAGCTTGGTGTCGGCGCCCATCTGGTCCGGGTAGCGTTTGATGTTGTGCCAGTGCGTTAGTGATCGCAGTGCTTGTTCGAGGGGCAGCGCTTCCTCGACTTCGGCGTCGACGTCGCTGCCAGCGAGCCAGTCGTCGCGCAGCTCCGGACGACAGTGGAGGTACACTGCTGTGATGACGCGCATGTTTCCTTGTCGCCATTTTCGGCCGCAGTATGGGACTTGGTTTTTGAAGAGTTTTAGAGTGTAGAGACGCAGCTCTGGTTGTGGTATCTTTAAGGATTTCTTGAGGATGTTGGAGGATTTGTATTGCACCAGGAGAAGGTTGCGGTGAGCTTTGTGCTTGCAGACTTTCTGCATGATGCGGAGGAAGTTGATGCAGGAGAAGAAGTTCCGCCACGAGAACTCGGTGATGGGCTCGGATGGTGGCTCATTCGTAGGATAGCCCAGCTCATCAACTTCAGGACGGTCACGTTTGCCTGCATGCTGACCTTCTTGGAAAGCTAGTGCGGGCAATTTATCTTCGGCGTCCGCAACTGGTAGTTCTCGGCGCATTTTGATGGGCGGGGGTGCGGCTTCGTCTTCACTTTCTTCTTCTGGTTGCCCCTGAGCAGGGTCGGCTTCCGCGGAAGCATTCTTGCTGTTGAAATTACAGAAAGCGAAAAAGCTAATCACAGTGAGCTCAGTACGGGTTCGGTGAAATGGAACACGAACCTCATGTCATCACGATCTGTCCTGCTATCGACGACTTTGTCGATCTCCTGGTGAGCGAATAGCTTCAGCACAAGTGGAAGATAATTCGAATCAAGCAGGAGTTGAGTCAAATACTCGAATTTCAATATGTCTTCCTAACGTTAGTCAAGTCCTGCAAATCAGGGGGAGCAATGCTCACGTGAGACCTTGAACCATTTCAAAAGAATGAGCAGAATGCCCGAGACTGCTTTTGCAGTAATCTCCCGCGATCTCATTGCTTCTATCTCATCGATTGGAAGCTCAGCAGGATCCACAGTATGTGTTGGTAAAGGGATAAGGGCGGGATCTTGGGCTCGATTCTGCCCTGGCACGCCATTACGCAGATTGATCTCTGATCTAAAGGCAGGCCCAAGACCCTGGGAACCCATCGGCTGCGTGATCAGGGCTGTCACGTTGGCCAGAACTGCTTTCAGCAGTACAATAACCAATGACTGCAGATGTGGTAATGAATCTTGCTGCAAGATGTTAACATGGGAGCAGAATATCATCAATCCACTTACGTAAAACTGCTCGATGAGATCAAGCTTCTGTTTGACCTTCTCGCTCACATCCGGACTTGGCCCATAATCTACTCCCGGCCTCACATGTTTCGTTTCATGCAATGAGAGCTTCTTCGAGAGAATCGTGTCCAGATCCAGCTCCTCAATATCGTCATCTTCGCCATCCCAACCTCGTTCAAATTTTAGAAATCTTTCTCGTTCATCCCATAGTTGACGCATGGCTCTCGTCATCCGCATTCGTTTCGCAAACAGGTCTCCCGCCTCGAGAATTGATCTCGGGATGTCGCTTCCTTCCCATTTACGACCCACGAGAAGCTCTTGCAAGCCTGCTGCCCCTTTGCCTCCAGCACTATTACTTGTACTATCCAATGGTGGGTACATGAATGGGAAGTTCTGGTTTGTTTGGTAGTTCTGCTTCTTGCCAGCTTTGCCACCCACTGGAGGAGATGGTGGTGGAGATGGTGCAGGTGTAGCAATATGTACTGGCTGGTGAAGAATAGATGCCCCCGAACTATTGGCATTCATTGGGGGCGGAAGTATGCCATTAGCACCTGATCGGCTTGGCCGATTAGGCAATGGTGGGAGAATCGAGTTGTTGTCGGGCTCGAGAGGTATCAGAGGCGGCGGAGGTATATATGCGGGGTACTTGGACGTTATCTCCTGCCGAAAAATGTGGTAATCAAGCGGCGAAGCAGTTATCAACTTGCCACCATCACTGTCTAAATGTCTCAACTCGCTAGTCGCGGTCTTCGCCTCCTCTACCTCAGCTGTTCCCCCAAATACGAGCAAAATAGACTTCCAGAAAAGGAGGAAAATCTGCGTGAGTCAGCAAGCGTCCCTGGGAGGAGTTTGGCACTAACTCTTGTTTGTGGGAGTTCGTTTGCTTCATCCCATCTAAGTTTTGCTGTAATTTTTACGAAATAGTCGACAAGACTAGGAACAAGTTTCACTGAGGGGATTAGTTTTCAAAACAATTGAGCAAGGGGGAACAACTGACGAATTTCAGCTCGTGCTGACTCTAACATAACAGGATCATCACGAACGCCCTCGATCGTTAGATAAATTATTGTAGTGACATTGTCCAATTCATCTTGGATGAAGGGAATATCTTCCTCTAGTAGTTGAGTCTCACGAAACTCATCGTCCCTTGGTTTGTTAGCATAACTCTTTGAAAGATATCTGGAGCTTACCAGAGCCGCTTGAAAGCATTTTCCATAACATTAAACAGCACCTCTATGCCATCTGCCTTGCCAACTAATGCAATTCCAAGCTTCATATGCTCCAGCTGGAATGGCGTAGCTCTTGTTCTGGGTTTCGAGGTTTCTGCCTCCTTCTCCTTGTCATTTGACTTCTCAGCTTCAGAGTCTCCCGCAGAAGGCTTCTTCCCAGCCGTCTCATCCCACACGCCCAGAATAATATGTAGGATGGTCTGCAGACTCTTGCAGCGCCGTCGGAGATCCGTAGCATGGAGACCTTTGACCTCCCTCTCCACAAACTTCTCCCGTTGCGCCTGCTCAGCTTCCAGCCATGGGATATCCGCGAACTTTTTCCAGCGCCTCTCAAAGGTATCTTTCGCCCGATTTAACCGCCTGTATTCTGCATCATTGTATGAGAACCATTCATCTACCTCCTCCTCGAAGGATGCTGTATCCGCGTATGTGAAGGCATAGGAAGTTGGATCGATTTTTGGGAACTCGGTGACGATCTTCTTCAGCTGCATCAACGACAGAGAGTCATTCGGGTTGCCGAATTGCTGGGGAGCTGGAGGGGGAGGAGGCTGATGTGGAGGGGGCGGTTGAGGCTGGTTCCGCTGGAGTTGGGGACGTCCCATGGGCACACTGGTAGGCGGTTGAGGAGGTGGGAGACCGACATCTGCCAGACCAGTGTCTGCCACGTCGGCATTGTCTCTTGCTGGGATGGAGGGCTCTGATGGAGCTTTGGCGGTCCAGAGTGAAGCCATCGTCGCGGGGGGAAAGTGGCAGAGCGGTGGAGGGATCTAGTCAAACCGCAACACCATACTGGGCAGGGCAATCAGAACTCTGCGTCTGATGGGGCGTGGATATGGTTTTGTGGTGAGGTGTAGCTGTATTTTACTCATTGGAGGTGTTGTCAAGTTGGGGTTCGCGGTCGACGCGCCAGACCTCGCTAATGATAGGGAGCCGATTGCTAGGTAGAAGCTCAGGATCTTTTTTTTTATCCAAAGCCAAAACATAGACAAGCAAGTATCTTGAAATGCTGCATATCAATCATAAGTCCTTCCTTGAACAGCCTCCAAATTAAAGTAATTAGACACACATCCTGATCGCTGTTGCATTAGGATGACTCTTTATTTGCTCGTATCTTACAGTTTATAGCTACTTTTGAGGAAGCTCTTCAAAACGTCAATGACTTGATGTCACTTTTGATTCTGCGATGGGGCCAAAAATCTGGCTTCACTTATTCTTGACAAATGCTTCCAAAAATACAAAAAAGAGCAGCTATTGGATTTCATTCACGTTCCATACCAGGGAGTCGAACCCCTAATAATAATTAGATCTTGACTTGTTCTGAAGGTGGTTTTGATAGTACTCACTGCGCTACCGCGACCAATATGTTTGCACATGAGAGGCGGAAATGTTACCGATACACCAGTATGGATTTTAAGCCGAGAGATGCCTATTTTAATCAATACAGAGAGCAAAATAAGGGGCGCATAACATCGGTGCTTGGTGTGGAGCTGTTCTTTTATTGGGTACGGGAGTGAGTGGATCCTGAACATTGAGATACAGTGCTCTTCTATTCTGATGCTCTAAGCATACACTTTCTTGAAAGCTGTATAAGTCGTCCATCATGAATGTTCGTTTCAGATCTGTGTTCCTTTGCCCTGAAATTAAAAGAGGTGCAGAAATACCTGGCAAAGAGTTTGATGTGTTCTACCGGTACCTCACCGGTGAAGTTTTTGATCATCTATTTTGTCTGAATGGTTAGATATTGAAGGCGGGAACAAGGCTGCAAGCAACTCCGTTTTTTTCTCTCCCTTGAAATGATTGGGTAGGACTATTTCGGCTAGAACTTGTACCTGAGAAGCTACAGGATCATGTTGTGAGGCAAGGGACAGTGCTGTGAGACTTTGAACATGGTTCGCATGGGTCCAGGTAGGCTATCCCTTGCATGGGCGCGCAGGGAAAGACGTGCAACAAAAACTTGAAAACGCGGGATATCATGTGCTTCTCACATGATTGACGAGAATACAATAGTACTATCTGCATGTTAGAAACATCGGGATAATGGTAGATCTGACCGACGCTGGTGTAACGAGTCTTGAGAGAGGTTCTAGGTGCAGAGAAGAGAGAAGTCGAAGATGAGGAATTTCATGGCGTGCGCTTATCACGATTCTAAAGGCTCGCTCTAGTGTGGCGCTAAACCTACGCAGCCTGATAATTATACCCCAGAATTAACGAGCAGCGATTCTTCTCTACACTTCAATTTCCGTCAGCAAATCAACGATTCCAATATCGATGAACCCACGCTGCCTTGTAAGGCAATTGCCTTTGAGGATACCCCTAAGATGTAGTCAGAGTTCTGCGGGACCTTTACGAATGCGTCCCCTGCCATACCCACACTTCTCCCTGACCCAGAATTCTCTGGACAAGACGGCGTCATTTGCCAGCAAGAGAGCTGCATCACTCGACCAGCTGTCCCGCGAAGACAAAAAATCTATCCCGGCCCCGTTGTTAGACTCCGGGGCAGCGCCGGAGCACTCTGCTGAGAAGACAAGATCCGAACGTGTGGTTCTCAAATCGTCAAAAGCCTGGCTAGGATGGCTAGGAGGGGCATGCGTTCTCCTTGCAGTCGGAGTTTTGTTTCCATACCCCGCTGGTGCCCCTGATGGAAACCCGTTCGATCCACCGCGCTTCAGTCCCTTCAAAGTTGTGAAGAGGGAAGTCGTTTCCTCTACGAGCGTTATTCTTACAGTCCAACGATATGCCAATGGCACGGAAGACCTATATAAGGATATGTGGGACAAAGGAATCTGGTCTGTCGAAGTCAAGCAGCCAGAGCTTCAGATCGCGCGATCATACACGCCTCTCCCTCCCATAACGCCCGTTGGCTACAGCGAGTTACGGTTCTTGATACGCAAGGAGCATAAAGGGGAGGTCTCGGGATACTTGCATCGTCTGGGGCTCGGGTCGCAGATCGAGCTACGAGGTCCACATCCAGGTTTCGATATACCAGAGGATGTTGCAGAGGTTGTCTTTATAGCTGGTGGAACGGGGATCGCACCAGCATTACAAGCTGCCTACACTACACTCGAAAGGAGGAATACAGAAGCAAGGGTCAGAATTGTTTGGTCAAATCGCTGGAGAGACGACTGTCAAGGTGGAGGACAGTTGGACATGATAGGTCGGAAGGAACCTGGGTCTATTGTACAAGAACTGGAGGCACTCCAGAAACGGTATCCTAGTCGGCTCATGGTTGACTATTTCGTGGACCAGGAGAACACGTTCTTAAATCAGAAGACGATAGTACAAATCACTCAGGATTCGGGGAGAAGCAATGCGCAGGGGCCAAAGCTTTTATTCATTTCTGGACCTGAAGGATTCGTCAATCACTTCGCCGGTCCAAAATTATGGGAGAACGGAAAAGAAGGGCAAGGGGTAGTCGCTGGAGTGATTGGAAAGATGAAACTTCGCGATTGGACAATCTGGAAACTATGAAGTCCCTGGGAACGAACAGTGCTTCCCCCTTGTTGTAAGAACAACAGTATGAAAGAGTCAAAGCCACGAGCTGATCACCAAGGAAGAGGCCCCTCCTTATTCGAGTAAGTGCCTGTTTCTCCATCCTTGCCTAAAGTAGCCAACCTAACAGCGTTGATAGCAGCACTCTCCACCTTTCCAATGCCGCGAAAGTGATTCAAGTCGGTAGCCACAAAACCAGGGCAACATGCGTTAATCTTGAAACCCTTCTCCCTGTAATTATGGGCGTATGTCATCACCAGCATATTGAGCGCGGACTTGGTGCTCCGATAGACAGGATAACCGCCCATTGCTGCCCGCTTTCCGAAAGAGGCCAAATCACTGGATATGAACACCACCCTTGGATTCTCACTCTTCTCCAACAGCAGTTCAAATGTTTCGAACGTCTGCATGGCGCCAAAGACATTGACGTTATAGGTTTCGAACATGATGTCCCTTAGCGAATCTTCTCTGGGTTTGTGCTTTTCTTCGACGGCGATTCCAGCATTGTTGATCAAGACATCCAAGCGGCCGTACTTCGACGCGACAATTGAGGCTGCGGCGCTGATTGATGCATCGCTGGTCACGTCGATAGTGATGGCTTCTACGGAGAGGTTGTCTGCTTGGAGCTTTGCCGCTGAGGCAGCGCCACGCTCAGCATCACGGCTACCGAGGAGGACTTGATACGAAGGCTGCACTCGTGCGAGCTTCTTAGCGATTTCAAAGCCGATGCCTTTGTTTGCTCCCGTAATGAGGACGATTGTGGAATGTGCAGCCGCCATTTTGAGAATTCTGTGTATGAATGAATTTGACAAGATTTCCGAAGAATTCCTCCTCTATTTCAAAGATTGTCCTGTGCTTCCAAAGCGCGAACTAGATATAGAACCCCTCGAAGTCGAGTTTGCAAAGCAAGATTCTTATGTCCTAACTCCGTGCCAACTTACCAATCAGATATTGAGCTTCTTGAGGCTTGAGATTGTGAGTCAGTATCGGCTCAATGTGCTGGGTGATGACTATCTTATCACCGCGGACTTTGTTGTACTGCCGGCTCCCACGCTGGAAGTTGTTGCGTAATACGCGGAAAGAGGTTCGCTGGCAAAGATAATTGAAGCCTGAAAGAGCAATGTGGGCCTTCGCTTGTCTCGTCTTCAATTCTACTACCTTCTCAAGTTGCGTTTCCTTTGGTCCAAAGTTATCTCAATCTAATTTCACTTGATCTGGAGCACGTATCCGAACTATGGATTAAAGCCCACATTCAACTGAAACAAAACTTGGTGCCGTTGAGCTCTCGTCCAATGAGAATACTCGCTGCATTCCATATAGTGTCGATGACAAGACGGACAAGAGGATCAACTCCGTCGAGGGTATAGGCGTCTCCTAGTCGCGAAGAGTATCCGTCCCAGAACTCTGTTTATGTACTGTCGGTTGACGGGGCGGACATCGGAGACATATTTTGTTGAGCTTGGGCATTCGAATTCGCGCTGGTGGATGGCAGAGCACCAAACTGGCGGAGTGGAGTAATGGGAGAGGGCATTTGTTGCGTGACGTGG
>Ga0302140_10012633_pt1 | contig 10345 bp, 6 predicted proteins | sample I_Bog_E1_1_FD_202095 | JGI IMG/M metagenome (GOLD analysis project Ga0302140, IMG submission 202095) | Peat permafrost microbial communities from Stordalen Mire near Abisko, Sweden - I_Bog_E1_1 | ecosystem: Environmental > Terrestrial > Soil > Wetlands > Peat | place: Sweden: Abisko, Stordalen...
GTTCAGTCCTCAGCGCAGCCAAAGAAGTTGGAATAAGAACCTAGAAGGGAAATTCATTATTTTTGTACTATCTCTCGACGGCGCGAGCAAATAAACCGGAAGTCGGCCATTTGCATTTCGCTTAGGCCAAATAACAGCATATAACTGCTTATAAGTTTTGATTAAAAACACACTTTTATATTAGAAAACAACTCAAACCCTCTAATGTAGATATAAGCATTAGTCTAATAATCATGCCGTACTGCAGCGCTTACGGTTGCTTCAATAGATCAAGTCCAGAAACGAAAAAAAAGGGAATAAAGTTTCACAGGTAAGCCTTAACTCTGGTCTTAACTAAATAATCAGACCCACGCCGGATCTAAGCGGACACCCCACCGGACCCAAACCGGACACCCCACCGGACCGAGCCGGACACGCCCCTGACTGAATCGGACGCTCTCAGGACTAAACCGGACGCTTCCCGGACTAAACCGGACATCATGATTAACGTAGCAATAGAAAATAGCAAATAACATAGCTGGACATCATGTACACACGGTTGACTCTCGTGATATCTGTTAGAGTTAGGGTTAGGATTAATGCTATGACTCATTAATAACTGCGTACGGTACGGTAGCATTTGTTAGGGTTGTGATTAGGGCTATTAGCCTATTACTCGTAACTGAGTGCAATAGTATTTGTTAGGGTTATGGCTATTACTCGGTTCTAATTAGCTACAATAGCATCTATATTAGGGTTAGGGTGTGTGATATTACTCTGTAGCAACTCATTACGGTAGTATTTGTTAGGATGAGTGTAAAGCTATTAGGCCTACTCATTTAGTCTCAGTACTAACTCAGTTTAGTCTCTATTTGGGTTGCGGTTACGGCTCTTACTACGTACTCAATTCCGTACAGTTATATCTGTAACGTTCAGGGTTAGGGCTATTATATATAGGGTTAGAAGTCGATCGGTACTAAATGTGTAATTTAGGTGGTTTCCTTTTGAGCCTTAGGACACTTTACCGCACTGTAGTATACTTAGTACGGTACCGTAGTATAGGCCTACGTTGCTACACACTATATAATACCTTATTATAATGTACAAAACCACAAATGACTAGTGTTAACTGATAAGTGATGTTAGTCCTCAACGTTTTTGTTCCAGAATATTATTGCAGAAATTCACTTACTTCTTAATTTGTGATACTTTGTTTTGATAACTTAACGTAACCTGTGCGTTTCGTTCTAATCCAGGTTCCCTCTATCACGGCCTAAGCTTCTGAGCAAGTGGATTCAAGCTATGAAACGCAAGAACTGGCAACCGAGTGTATTCAGCTATCTCTGCTCGGAGCACAATTCCTTCTGTATTCAATTTTCCATCTCATCTGCAGGTACGCTGAACTTTCAGGGACTTGCTTGCATTTATCACGCATGATCAAATCTGGCAAACCTTGATCCCCGCCGCCCGCCTGCATGCATCTGCACTTTTTAGACAGGCTAAGACAACCCCTCCCCTCCTTTGCATTCCGGTACATGTTTGACGTACACGAACAATTCTATACAACAGTCGGCAGACTGCAGTCAGTCCAGGTATACCATAATACCAAGGACCACTAAAATCGTGTTTAAGTCCTAAACATTGCAATACTGTATGTTGTTCATAAAGTATACAGTAAAAACCTTTTTTGCTTGATTAATAAGTGTGTTCATTATAAGCAATCGCATATGCTTAGAGGAAGGCCAACAAAATATTCGCCTAAAAATTGGAGTGGTAGAAATTTTTAATTTTTTTGGGGGCGATAACCTCCCACAGATCATGGACATTCATGTCATTCCAAGGTCAGCACTACAGCTTTCAAAGTTTTTGAGGAGATTTTCCTCGGACAGACAGACAGACAATCAGTATCAAACATTCTTAAATCACAAACTTTATTCGTGATTTTTGGCTTTGGATAGCCGTAGGATTTCGTGCGTGAAAAAAATTTTCTCCGCATCGAGCTCAAACTTTTGTTGGGGACGTCCCATCAAATTTCCCGACTTTTTCTTGCCCTGTTTTTAAATCACAAACTTTGTTCATGATTTTTTGCTTTCACATGAGCGTAGGGTTTCGCTCGCAAAAAAAAAATTCTTCGGATCGCGCTCAAAATTTGTTTGGGCGCGTATCAGCAAATTTCCCGACTTTTTTTTTGCACGTTTTTTTTTCTATATTATTATTATTTTCTTTCCGCCTTTTTTATGGTCGCTTTCGCGTACTTTTGGTCGCTATCTCCTCCGAAGCCGTAAAAGATGCGAAAAATTTGAAGATATATTCTGAAACCACTGAGTTTGGTCCAACGAATAGGCAAGTATCATTGCTGTAAGCCATAACCATAACCCCAAAAAAGGGGTTGAAACTTTACGCTTTACGCCAGTACGTACACTTCGCCGTTACGCTTGCGTACTTTCGGAGATCTGCTCCTCCGCCCCCATGAGAGATACGAGAAATTTTAAAACATATTCTGAAGCACTACCTTGAGGTGTACCAAATACTTAATGGCACCATTCGTCTAAAACCTAACCATAACCCGCAAAACACGATTGAAAAATTGCAAAATATCGCGCGAGTCGCTCAGTCGGCTATCGCGCGATTGAATCGTTGAGCGATTGAATCGCGCGATTCAATCTCTCGCTGAAATCGGACACGTACGATGATTTACTTTCACAACAGCCTTATCATTCGTCATATTGTCTTGATTGCCTTATTGCTAGCAATGGGGCCAGTGCTGCATAATCCAAAAAGCATGGTTGAAAATGGGGGTTTTCTACACAATTACGCTTCACGCGCTCAAGCACGCGATCGACGAGTCGCTGGAGCGACGAGTCGCTGGATCGCTGGATACTCGACCGCTGGATCGCTGGGTGGGGAGTCTCCAATAACTAATAACTTTCATTCATGCCGGTCCTCGGTCCTTCTCTTCGAGTCTCCATACCAGTTCTTCTCCATGCCATATCTTTTGAACCATATCTTGCCATATCTTTTGACGTTAATAATAGTGACGATGGTTGCTGAGCTGTGATTGGTCAGTGGCGATCGTCGCAGTCGTGATTGGTCAGTAGCGATGATTTCAGAGCTGTGATTGGTTGCCCCCCGACAGGTGCTGTACATGGTGGACGCGCCAAGGAGAACAAGGCTAAGTACGAGCTGCTGTTCAGAGTCATGAAGGAAATCCTCAACAAAAAAGTACGACCACCCCTCTCCGACTTCTTCTTGCCACCTCTGCATTGATGCGTTGTGTTTTGGATTGTATGAAATTTTGGATAATATTTAAACGTCTTGATCAGCATTTGATATTGTATTGATTTGATATTGTTTGACAAATGATTTTTTTTCTAATGTGTTATGATGGAACTGGAGTTTGGTTGTTAAGGACGGATCCCCTACCTTGTGTTAACAGTGAAACTTCTTTTGCAATGGTCAGGCGAAGTGTGTGCATTTAACAGTGTTACTTGGTGCCTGTAATGCCTGGCGCGCATGTTGGTGGTAAGGGGCCATCCATAAAAGACGTCCGAGCTGAGGGGGGGGGGTCATGCAAAAGTGGACAAATGCCGTAACGCACTGAATTTGTTGAACCTATCCACGGAGCAAAAGTGGATTAGGGGGGGGGTCCAAAATCTTGCTTTTTTGAGAGACGTCTTTTATGGATGACCCCTAACCGATTGGTGTCGTCGCGGCGTCGCCGTGCTGCATCGTGTTGTATTGGACGTCGCAGTACGGCAGATCGGCTAACATGGAGCGCATCATGAAGGACACCCAGACCACTTGATCGTGCGCACCCTCGACCATGCCCCTCGAGACAAGGCCGACGTGGACAAGAACGATAAGTCGGTCAAGAACCTCGTGATGCTCCTCTTTGAGACCGGACTCCTCGCATCTGGGCCTCGAGAACCCCCCCCGTGCACGCTGCTCGCATCCTCTCGCATCAAGCTGGAACTGGGTATCGCCGTGGAGGACGCTGTGGGGAGGGAGGGGGGGGGCCGCCGGGGCGCCCCTCGCCCACTTATCGTCCCTCGAGTGGGGGGGGGAAGACACGTCCAAGATGAAGTCGACTAGACTGGCTTAGCTGCTCTAGTTCTAGCCGGAGGGGGGGGGGGCAGGATGGGGTGGGGCAGATTGCGGGGGGGGCTAGTTGTATAAGGTTTGACTAGTTACGGGCGGGGCGTGATAAACTTGGTGTACTCTCCCGGTAAACCAACTGCTGGGGGGAGGGGGTGAGACGTGATGAGTGGGGGTTCGGTCACTTGCGTGGTTAAGGGACTCGTTTCCCTGAGGTGCTATTGGTCTACTGTCCTGTTTGATTAGCAGGCAAAGTCTGCCGGTGTCGGCATAGGGGCGGAGGCTTGGGGCGAGTGCAGAGAGGGGGAGCAGCGGCAGAGGGGGGCGGGTCTGCTGAGAGGAGAATGATTGAACACTTGCGCATGCTGATTTGATAGTGGTACATTGATTCTCAGAAGGGAGTCATGCAGAAAAGACGTCAGCAGAGATTGGGGAGGGGGGGGTAATTTTTTCTTCATTTCTAATATTATCTTAACCCCTTAACTCCCAATGCCATTTTCCATCGACTTATAATATGCTTGTTTACTTTTTCTGCAAACTTTTTCTGTTTGTCTGCAGTATGAAATGCACCGCCGGTGGGCGGAAGCCCCGCTGTCGGTGCATTTTGTACTGCAGACAAACAGAAAAAGTGTACAGAAAAAGTAAACGAGCTGCGTAGGCCTACATTGCAACAACTTCATGAAATGGTTGGGAATTAAAGGGTTAATGTGAATTTTAATTAGTGTTTTGTACATGACCCCATGCTGAGATTGTACATGTTGTAAGTCTTGTGAGCGTAGTATGTTGAATGAGCGACATCTACTGAATTGAGTTCAGATCATGACTACCTGTAGCCTATATAACTCATTGTTGGAGTATTTGAGATTGTTCTCCGTATTTCGTTTGATTTCCACAACCTCTTAATTTTTTCTGTGCACTGATAGATGATGACGGCTGTTGATACTCGATGTTTGCGTTATCCTGTCAAGTCAAACTGAATTCGTTTATCTTTGTACCCTACGATAATAAAGCAATCATGCGTTGCACAATTTTGTTCTCTATGAATTCGTAGTGGGCCTAATGTTTCCAGCTTCCTATGGATTTATAAAGTAAAAGGGCAGACATAAAAAATGCAAACTGTTTAATCGATTATGTATATTGGACGATTTACTGATTGAAATGCTGAACATGCAATTGAAATTTTAATTTGATTTTTATCAAATTGCTAACTAAAGAAATACATATAGAAAAATGCTCCAACTACAGAAATTTATCAAAGTTAACCCTTTAACTCCCAATGCCGCTTTTGATCAACTTACAATGTGCGTGTTTACTTTCTCTGCGCGCTTTGTTTGTTTGAAGCACAAGGAAAAGCGCGCAGATAAGTAAACAAGCTCGTTTCTCGATTACAGTATCAAATTGTGATGAAACGGTTGGGAGTTTTAAAGGGTTAATGAAAAGATTCTGCACAAAATACTCAACAACAAATCTAATGGTTTATTTTCATCCAAATCTCATGAAATTAAAATCGCGAATATAAAATACAGCAAAAATTAAGCAAAAATATTAAAAGCGTCCAGTTCAAAGACCTAATAGGCCTACACTATATTCAAGAATTGCTGTTAAATTTACGCATACAATAAAATATCAGAATGTCCGAAATTAAAATATGTATAAAAGTTCTCCGACCAGAGCAATAAAAATACGTTAAGACTAATACAGCAAGAATTTAAAACCGGGAACAATAAAATTGACTCTATGCGCGAAATAATTGAAACATAAGACAGTCTTGCAGGGCATTGCCCTCGGCCAGAGTTCCCACGAATGCTGCCGCCTTGCCCCGCCGTATCGCAATGTCCAGCCGGTATCTTTTTAATTGAAAAAGATACCGAGTTTAAATTTAGATAATTAAGAAAAGGCGAAAACCCCCTATCAATTTAAACAATCAAAACTCGCTTGCTTCTTAATTATGTGAATTTTACAGAATCTGCCGAATTTTACATAATTAGATGGAGCATGAGACAGTGGTGAACTGGGGTAGAAACGGGGTGGAGCGCCGTTCCGGAAAAAAGTGAGCTGGAACCGTGTTCCGGCCAAATATGGTGCGTTCCGGCCAAAAATTTGTGGTAAGGACGCTACGGTCATAAAATTTGACTATTTGCACCCCCCCGCCGCTCGTGAGTGTGAGTTGCGCTCGGCCAGGAAAAATTTCTATTTGAACCCCCCCCCCCCACCGCTCGTGAGTTGCGCTCGGCCGGGAAAAATTTCTATTTGAACCCCCCCCCCCACCGCTCATGAGTTGCGCTCGGCCGGGAAAAATTTCATCCCGGAGCGTTCAGGCAAACCATATTTTAGGACAACAACACTGGCATGAGATATATAGTGGACGAGTTGATTCTCCATTATTTAAGCACTGCGGAAGGAAAATGAAAATCAGGAATAGATCCAGATATTAAGATATCAGATTTATGATTAGATCCTCAAATTTATCAGAACGTTTTTTTTCCTATAGGTTTCACCGAGTGCCTGAGAACTCATAGCGCTGAAGCACGCGCTCAGGACCCAATAGCGTCTTAGGCAAAAACACGCAATCCAAGAACAAAGAATGCAAACCATTTGTGCCACCGAACAACTGAACATTCATAATAACAGGCTTTATTTATAGAAATGATTCGATTTTTAGCGGAGGAAAATATGCTGAAAAAGTGGATTCCGGCAGGAAAATTTGATTCTGGAAGCGGAAATGGCTTCTATTCAGATTCTGAGGGAAAAAGTATATTCTTTTACAGAAAAAGTGGAGTCTGGGACAAAAAGTTGATTCTGGGAGCCAAAATGGCGGCCACATTCCGACACAAAAAGTTGTCCATTTTGTCCCCCGTCACCCCCCCCCCCGTCGTGTGATGTTTGGACCGGGGATATTTGGAGTGGGAAATTGTTTGATTTGTACCCCTCCCCCGAGTTGTGAATTTCGCTGGGTTGGGAGAAATTCGGCCCCGGAACGAAAGTGGATCCGTATAATAAAAAATTTAAAAATTCACCCTGCATGATAACAAGAATCAATAAAATCAAACAATACAACAATTGAAGTACAATATGCTGTGTATTGAATGATGACTGTCCAATACTGCTGATACTAGTAGTTGAGACACAAGAGGGGGTGTTCAGGACCCCCCCTCTCCTCTCCTGAGTGAGAGATAGCCAACCCTAGCTCTCATTAGCCGCAGATATCCTAGCCTTGGGGGGCGGGGCATTTTCGTTCAGCTCGGCTGGGGGGGAGGGCGGAACAGTCGGGGAGGACGTTTAGGATCTCTGTCTCGATGGTATCAAAGACAGTGTGCGGGTCTTGGTTTGCGTTGATGCGCTGGACAAAAATTGGTCCTCCGTAGAATGTCTTCTCACTCACTGCATCGAGCTCATTCTGTGTAAAGCAGCAATACAGCACCATAAAATACAATAGATATAGGCTAATTTAGAATACAATTTAAATAACTCACAGATGGAACACAATGCAATGGAGATCCAATACATGCACAACACTAAAAAGTTAAAAACAAATACCATAAATATACAATGCAGATACACTGTACACACTACACAGCATGGCAGAGAAACCGTATAATACAAGAGCAAACAGATACAAGGCAATACAGATAAACGAAAGACAGATGACGCTAGACTGGAACGACATCCCAACAGAGATACTGATGACCAGAGTTAAATTTAGGCGCGTTTTTACGTCTGTTTTTTGGAGGCTGTGGCAGAATGTTACTGCTAAAAACATGCCTAAATGCCTGCAGGAGGGGTTAGGGGGTGTGGCAGAGGGGAAGAGGCCGGCAGGGAGGAGGGGGGCATGAAGGGGGGGACAGGGGGAGGGGTGGCAAGGGGGGGGAGGGGGCAGGTGGAGGTGGGTGGGAAGGGGGGGGAGCATGGGGGAGGGGCAGGGGGGGAGGGGGTCAGGGAGAGGTGGGGGCTGGGGGGGGGCAGAAAATGGGAGGGGAGCAGGGAGAGGAGTGGGGGTGAGGGGGGGTTGGCAGGAGGGGGGGGGAGTCGGGGGCAGGTAGTGGAGAGGGGAGGGGGGGAAGGAGGGTGGTGGACTGGTGGGAGGGGCGGCGGGAGGGAGGGGGGTGTGCCAATGTAGCCCCGGGGTGGGTGCCAATGTTTCCCCATCTTACGGTAACACACAACTACTGGATCTTATATCCGCCGACACTTGCCTGTCCATAGCAGCAGAACCCAACTGTACCCTGGGGACTGGGGAGTATGTGCAAGTTTAGCATTAGGTACCTGCAGGCATAGTGGCATACCTGAGGTTATGGTCATGGTTGATAGTGTATTCCTTGGGGTGGATGCGGAGGCGGTAGCGCACGTTTCGACTGAAGGGGCGTTGAAGAACATGTGATGGTGCTCCCCAGTTACGGGGTCGGTCGTCCTCAGGGCAAGGCGCTCCTTCACCGAGTCATCGCAGATGTCGAGGTGAACACTCTGGAGCAACAGGACAGTATGACATTATAGTGGAGGGAAGAGCTGTTTCTTAGGCCTACACGTAACTCCCTATCGGCCTGCACTAAAGACCTTCTAAGGAGTCGGGGAAGGGAAGAGGATGGTTACAGGGGGCAGGAGGGAGGGGGTAGAACTCAGGGTTGACCATGTGATACTTGTTGGCGAGGGGGAGATTGGTCAGGTTAACCATAAGATTTTCCGGGTTGACGGGAACATTTACGGGGTTCACCAGATCATTTACTCGGTTGACTAAGAACTTCTACTTGGTTGACCGGAACATTTACGGGGTTGACTGGAACAATCACCGGGTTGACCGGAACAGTTACTTGGTTGATGGGAACATCTACTGCGTGGAACGGAACGTTTACCTGTTTACCGGAACATATACCGAATTCACCGGAACACATGTAGGGACATGTAGTGACACATTGTGACATATTGTGACTTATTATACAATGACTTATTACGATGTATTATGACTTTTTATGACATTATGACTTATTACGACTTATTGTGATTTTAAAAACACTACAAACTGAAAAGGATGGCGGTCATCTTGACCTACTTACTTGTTTTGGCTATAAAAACCGTTCAAATTAAAAGCGTATTAACGTGGGCTACCTGCAGCATGTTACGCATTCACTAATCTTACCTGAAGGAATCTTGGGTGACAAGCAGCCACACAGCAATCATCAGCTGATTCTGTGCTGTAATTGGTTGAAGCCCGCACGTAAACTCTGAGCATAAAATATTTAGCTTTTAAGAAAGGAATGTGCAATAAGCTATTAACACAGTCATGAATGTTAAATGTCCACTGATGAGCCCATTGTTCGCACAAATAAATGGTTCATTCCTATATAAACGTACATTGTAAGCTCATAATGCTAGGGAAGGGAGACTTCAAGGTAGCCTAACAAGGAAGCATGCATGTAGGGCCTACATGGATGAACAGGATGCATTTTGAAGACATTTAAAGTCGTAATAGACTAATGAGTAAGAATTCATCAATTTGCTTGCTCATGAATTGCATACGCATAGCCTACATAACTGTAAGCCGACATCCACATTAACTAAATTTCACCATCGCTATTGAACAGCAGTAGGCTTAAAGTTTGTTGCAGAAGTTAGTTTGATGTCCATTATATGAGACATCACAGATTCACATTCTTTCGGTTTGGTTCCGGAGTTTATTCATATTCATTTTAAAATTCGCATTTAGTCATTCCGTTCCGTTCCCAAACCAACACCGGTATGACCATGACTCCCTAACCATGACTCCTAAGTCTAACCCAGAATAAACTCACTACCGGCGAGACGGAACGAATCTGTATCTCTAAATGCTCTAAATGAATATCAAACTTATCTTGTTTAGCGTTAATCAAGTCGTACGTTGTAATATAACGGACAAAATACACTGTTTCCCTATTAGGCTAATTAACCGAAAATAGATAACATACCGTACTGCTCTCCTCGTTGATCAGCATCGGACCCATCGATTTTCACAACGTTTTGCCTTCCAGCAGAAAAGCGTGAGCTATCCGCCGCGTCGTGATGTGCCCAGAAAATGTCTCAGTAGGTTGCAATGGCTATTACAATTCCCCTCTGGTCTAAATAAATGGTCCAAATACAAAGGCCTCCTTAGTGTAGATCAAAATTGACAAGATACGCGAAATGCAAATGGCCGCCGATAGACTGGTGCTTCTGATGCCACGCAGATTAGTCTGCTTTCCTCTCTAGTTTAATTAGTCCAACCTTTTTGGGTGGGACACCAGGTCCTGAAGAAGGAGGCTTC
>Ga0302140_10012635_pt1 | contig 10345 bp, 10 predicted proteins | sample I_Bog_E1_1_FD_202095 | JGI IMG/M metagenome (GOLD analysis project Ga0302140, IMG submission 202095) | Peat permafrost microbial communities from Stordalen Mire near Abisko, Sweden - I_Bog_E1_1 | ecosystem: Environmental > Terrestrial > Soil > Wetlands > Peat | place: Sweden: Abisko, Stordalen...
TTAATCTGAATTTTTTTCCTTCAAAATAACTAGTCGAAATTTCTATTTTCATCTGGTTTTACTTTAATTTCCCCATTAAAATCTAAAAAAAAATGAAGTTTCTGCAAACAACCCTTCTTTTCTTGATCCTTTGTCGTCTTTTCCTCTCCGAAATGTGTCTTTCTGATGAAGGTTGCATAACTGTAATAAAGAAGCTAACCTGGGTTCCTCTAATCAACTCGATTGGCAAAGAAGACTCTTCTTCTGAATCCTTCGATTATAAAGTCCTGAAGATCTTCCCCAACTGTTTAGCTATCTACAATTCTCAAGATAATTCGAATTCTCTCGACACCTCACAAACTATTAATCCCATAGACCTCGCCCGTAGAATTCCTTTTAATAAGATCGATATGGATTGTGGAATAGATGGGAATAAGATCTGCATGGCCTATCAATTCATTGAATTATTCGATAAAATCTCTTATAAAGCACTTGCTTTAGACGCTATTACGAAATTAAGCGGGGAATTCAATAAACAATGCATGATTTTACCTATTATCGATGATTCCAGAAGGGACCTTTCTGAAAACCTCATATATATTTGTGAGGAAAATAAGAACAATCTTCGTGAATTCTTCAAATTCAGAGATAAACTCTCAAGACTGATAGACGCCTATCAACTGATCAAGATGAATGATTTCAATTTCCCTGCAAATTCAATCACATTGAAAGAAGACCTCCTGAAAACTGCAGATTCTAATCGAAATATGAGCTCTTTATTAGTGAAGCTCGATTCTCGTAAAATCCAAGGCTTTCTCGATCCACAAAACCTCAACAGCAAGGTCCTCGATATCCCTCTTCATACCATGAACCTTTCAATGGGAATCAATTCAGTTCTAAATGGAATAAGAAAAGGCTATATTTCAACGAATTGGAGTCAAAACTTTATTCCTAAACCTATAGATGCCTGTTGTTTTATGATCGCTCTAAGGAATTTCGAGAATTTCACCTATTTCTGCATACATTATGATAATCCTAACGATTTCAGCTCTTATGAATGCGAGAAAAAAATCGATATTTGGCTGGCGAAAATCAATAACACAGCCAAAAGGAATCAATTAGGCAGTAATGGATATTTAATCAAACATCAATATAAAAGCAAGACTTTTCCTCAATTAGATTGTCGGAAGATATTGGAAATGGATGTTTTCAGAGATCGGATTCATAATATCGGGATTTTCCAAGACAAGGCTTGTGATAGTCTTCAGGCCTTTACCACGAATTTCGAATATAACGATTGTATTAGTGATAAAAGCGATGATATTAATAATGAAATCACGAATTTGAAGAGATATGATGGAAGAATAGAAGATTCATTGGATCAATGTCTTTCAAAGGGCTTTTTGGACTTTGGAAAGGTGCCTTTGAAACAAAGTGGCTCTAGGTCTTTTCTCTCTATAAATGAGAATAATTTCCCTGGATGGAAAAGAAGGAAACCCGATTATTAAAGAAGCGAAGAAGTATTGGGATTTTAAGCCGATTACTATATATTTTCAGTTTTTAAGCCAAAATCTAACATTTTTTAATATAATTTAATATTTTTTATATAGAAAAATTTAAATTTTCTAATTAAATGTCGGGTCTAACCATCTACGAATTTCTGGTCTTTAACGCTAAAGACAAACTACTCTTTTACGAAGATCTCAAAAAGTCCAATATGTTGCCTCAAACTGAGATCATCAACGCTTTAGATAAGACCCAAGTTCATAGAATCGAGAATATCAGCGGGATATCTGAAGCCACTAAATCCTTAGTCGAGAAACTCTCTCCTACTCCAATAATGACCTTTAGATATTTCACTACCAACCGTTATAAATATAATATGTTCGAACTCCAAACAGGCCTCAAGTTCATATTGATCACAGGAGTCGATACCTATGATTATTATGATAGTTTATCAGTGATTTATACAGATGCTTATGTGGAATATATTACCAGGAATATCTTAAATCGGAAGGATGAGATTATTGAGAATATTGATTTCAGGGAAAAAGTCAAGGAAATTCTTAAACAATTATAAAACGACAGACTTTTTTATCTATTATAAAAGAAGAAAAGAACTTATATATAGTCTTAAGCACTTTTTAATTCGGGCCTCTTGAGATAAAATAATCAAATAAATCATTCCCTTTTATAAAATTTCAATAATTATAATAATATGGGTAACATTTTCGGCTATCATTGTGATCGCAATCAAGAAGCTTTGCTTGAAAACCCGTCTCCAGAAGCCAATAAGAAGCTTAAAGCTCATAATTCCTCAATACATTATTCGATTAAAGTCGAAAGCTCGATTCCGAACCCTCTCCGGACCAATTCTGAAGAAGAAGCCAAAATCGCAGCTATTGATGAACCTTCTAATCAATATGAAAGAGAACTCAAGCCTTTTATAGTCCGGAGTTTCAATTTAAGGAAAAACAAGGAGGATTTCGATCATCATTTCAATTCCACTGTGAAGCTTGCAAGTGCTTTAGGTGAAAATCCTATGAAAAACGCAAGACTTCTCAGTGAAATCAAGCTATTGTCTCGAAATTTACCAGTGACTATTTCGAACTCGATTTTTCTGGTTTATGATGATGCGAGAATGGATGTTATGAAAGCTGCGATTATAGGTTCTGAAGACACTCCTTATGCCAATGGGATTTTTATCTTTGATATCTATTGTGATGAGAACTTCCCAGCTAATCCTCCCAAAGTGAATCTAATGACCACAGGCCTTAATAAGATCCGTTTTAATCCAAATCTCTATAGTAATGGTTATATCTGTCTTTCCTTATTAGGCACTTGGTCAGGAGATGCTATAGAGAAATGGACTTCGAGTTCTCATATTCTTCAAATTCTTTTATCTATCCAAGCTATTGTTATGAGCGAAGGAGTGATTTATAATGAGCCGGGACATCAAAATGATGGGAATACAGATATTGGGAAGGCGAGGAATCGAGGATATTCGAATATTGTGAAATTGATGAATATCAAACATGCGATGGTGGGTCATTTGAAGAATCCGATATCTTGTTTCAAGGAAGTAATTCAAGGACATTTTAAATATAAAAAAGAGAAAATCTTGGAAACTTGCGAAGGATGGCTCAAGGAAGAAAAAGAAGGCAAAGATGTGATGTATGATGGCTTGGTGGAATTACATAATAAGGATATTGCCAATAAATATAAAGGTGATTCAACGAAATTCGCTGGGGATCTTATGACAGAAATCATAGATCTCAAAAAAGAACTCAATAAACTCAATTTGATATGAGGAAGAAGAAAAAAATTAATTATGAGTAAAAAGAAAAGTTTTTTCCTAATGTTTTTGGAATATTAAAAGCTATGAAAGAGAATTTTCTCACTTCGTTTTTCGAATATCATGATTTTTTTAATATAAAAAGCTCGAATTTTATGAATTTGATCAGGAAGTCTTGGAAAATAAAACTTAAGTTATTTCGAATCAAAATTTAAAAAGCCTTTGTTTTCAAAATTGTTTGAATTTAAGAAATTTTAAATAAAAACAAGCTCCAAAAAGCCAAAAAAAAGCCAAACAAACCAAAAAAACCAAAAAAGATAAAATGCAAATCATCGATGTAGATTTTAAAGAAGAAACCCTCGATCCTGAGGCACTTGCCCGTAAAAAGAAGCTTTTCGAGGAAATGTATAACAAACAAATGGAGGAACGAGAAGAACAGAAAAAGCTTCGTCAGGTCTTAAATGAACAAAACAAAGACCCTAAAGAACTTATGTTAACAATCCAAGCCAATTTCGCTGATTTACATCTAAGTAAGTCCTCATAAAGCTATATATAATAGCTTCTTTTATAAAAAATAAAGATTTGAAGAAACTCATAGTTGATTTTAAGCCGGAAACATCAACAATAGACGACCTTTTCATCAAATATAATGAATTAAAGGACTTTTATATCAGCACGAATCATGCTTTAACCGCCTATGATAAACAACAATATAAGGATTTATTAGATAAATTAGAAATCGAGCTTTATGAGCTCAAGGAAAAAATCCAACCCAGGAAAAAGTTCAGTTTTTCAAAGAAAAAACATGAAAATCATAAAGAAATCATAAACCCAGAGCCAAATCCATTTATTCAGAAGGAAAATGCACAACCTATTGATTTCATAAGCCAAATCGAAGGGATTGAAAATGCGAAAAACGAGACTTTTCTCTTAAATCAAAATCAAGTCAAGAAATCATGGAAAATCATGAATAATAAGAATTGCGAAATCCGAATCAACGCGTTTTTCGATTGTCTTTTCGTGAAAAACAACAGGAATTGCAAGATTTTCATTGGACCCGTGAAATCCAGTGTTTTCCTCGATAATAATGAAGATTGTGAAATCGCGATCATGAGTCATCAAGTAAATACAAAAAGCTTTCTTTAATTTATCTTGAAATATATTAGATCAGAATCCATAATTGTAAAAACGTGGTTTTTAACATTTTCGCAACTAGTAAGAGTATTATAGAAAATTGCTCTTTGTTGAAAGTCAGGAAATATGCTTATTTTTATGAAGGATTTATAGAGGATTGTGAGGTATTTTTTGAATTTTCTAATGAAATTATAAGGATTTTTCGAATTAGAAATGCGGGTTTAAGAATAAAGAGGATCTTTGGGATCAGATTCAGGACTTTAATTGGTTGAAACAGGAGAAATCGCCGAATTTCGAGATTTTAGAATGAAAATTCAGGAGTTTTTAGAGAAATTTCGCTTATATATATATTAAAACTCATTGAAAATCATTAAACTCGCATCGATATCAAGAATTGCGGATTCTAGCTTGAATATCTTATTAATAAGAAACTCCTTGGCTTTAATATCCAAGGCGTTTAAAGGGTCATTGAGTTGATCTTCATATTTAATCCTTTGGATCTTCAGATTATAGATAGTCTAGGAGTTTATTAAATAAGAGAGAGTTTTTTTTAAGAAAAAAGGAAAAAATAAGCTACTTTATAGAAATTCTCTATTATTTTCTCTATCAACATCTTATGCTTTATGAAATAAACAATGAGTTTCCCTTCATTTTCATCCGTAATTTCCTTTAAAAAGCTTCATTTTTCTTCATTTTTATTAAAGAAAAAGACCTGAGTACTCACTATATTATCCTTAAAAAGCTCATGCACATATTTCCTAGCCTCATTTAATGGAATCATAGCTAATTCGCTGATCTATTTCCAACAATATATTAAAGGCCAAATATCCTTTATTAGAAAAGACAACCTTCTTATCATCCAAACTATGGAATTTCATGAGAATCCTGAATATCCTCACATGATGTGGACTATGTGTTTTAGCCAAAATCTTCTCATATACTTTCATTTGAAGGTTTCTCACTATATTCGCTATATTCACAGCATATTTCTTCACTGACATGAAATTCTCAACCACAACCTTTTCAATGATGAAATGTCCGCTTTTTCCAATCATTTAATCAAGAGAATCTTCATATTTATTAGAAAACGCAATTTACTTGTCGTTTTTCAAGACTTCCAATTGAGAAAGCAAAGCTCCGGAATCAGTTTTGATCTGAGAAGGCAGGATTCTAAGGATTTGATCCAACGAAAGTGTTTCTTTTAAATATTTTTTAGGTTAAAGTCAATAGAAAAACCTTAGAATTTACCAGAATTAGTGATTTCAAAGGCTGGAGAAACCAATTTGCTGGATTTCAGCATGGATTGAATGATGAAAGCTGCTGGAAGAGAGACTTTTTCCTCGACCATTTCTACTATAATCTAAGAAAATCTCTAAGAAATCTTTTATGGATTATTGAGAAATAGACGTTGGTGCGGAGTTCATGGAAAAATTGCCTGAAATTAACTTGTAAGAGAAGTTCTTTTTGGGTGGCTTGATCGAACTAAAAAGAATGGATTGAGGAGAATAATGATATTAAATAAGATTTTACTAATAAAGCGTTTTTCTTATCGATGTTTTCAAGGATGCGTTTTTCCTCAGGCAATTTATTCGAGAATTTCAAGTCATTTTTAATCATTCCTTCAGTTTCTAGATAATTTATATAAATCTTCTTAGGAAAATTAGAGAGAAAAAACCTGTCAAAATCAACAATTCATTAGGAATTTCATGCAGGAAATTCAAAGCATCTTCTTGGATTTTGACCTTTTTATTTCCTTTAAGAAAAGACAAAAACATTAATAATTTCTATTCTTTATTCTTTTACCTTTAATTTCTATCATTTTTTCCTTAGTTTTTCTCTTTCTCTTGGCATTGATTTCCTTTTTTTCCTCCTTTTCTTCTTCCCGCTTTCCAAATAACCCCAAATTCGACCCTTGAGCCATTGCCCTACAGATGAAATTCCCCCTAATTAAAGCTATCACCACTGTAATAATTTCATCCTCTTCGATTTTCCCCTCCACACTCTCATCAATCCCCTCTATAATCTCACTAATACTTAGACTGGTTTCTAAGAAAAACTGCTCTATGATATTTCTCGATATCAAACTTTCTCTATCATTCTGAGAAAAAACCTTGCCGATTATCTCCAAAAACACAGGATATCTCAAAGTGTTTATTATAATCGGGATATTTAACTTATATTCAGCATTCCCTTTAGGTTCTGCTAAATTATCAGGGTTCGGAATTGAAAAGTCTAAGACTTTATGTTTTATCAAGACCAGAAGAATCTCTTTTAATGAAGTAAAAGACTGTTTTGTCTCAGATATAAGAGATAACAAGTCTAATGACCCACGATCATGGATTATAGAGCAAATTTCAGCGAATTCTGGACCATAAAACTCTTTGATTATTAGGAAGATTAGTTCTTTCATGTTTTTATTTAAAAAAAGACTTTATTAGTTAATTTTTAATTAATTTAAAATCGGAGGGTTCGAAATCGAAGGAATATCATTAGAAATCTCCTTATTGGCAGAAAAGTCCAATGTCCGTAATAAAGCCAAGATCCTTTTCCATTTCATGATTCGGTTTTCCTTTAAAACTTAAAGAGAAACTCTTAAGAAAACAAAGAAAATCCTTGCCTTTTTCAGGTAATTTGAACTCGTCTCGAATATAATCGAATTTCCAATCCCAGGCCTTTTCGTTTTTCCCAAAAACACGGTTTTCTATATCTTCCTTTTTCATGGATAAATACCCGAGAATTTCCTTATCTTTTTCAGCTATTCCTGAGTTTTTTATCACTCGATCGAAAATCTCTCTATCTGTTAAAGCTGATAAGTACTTTTCCTCAATAAACTTCCTATCTTTCAAAGGATTATTAACTAATTGTGATTTCGCTGGAATTATTGGAGGTAATGAGGATTTTGGAGCGTTTAATATAGGTAGAAAAGAAGATTTTGATGGGGTTTCTGGGGTTTGGGGGTTAGGGTTCTTGGGAATTGAAGAAGGGGTTGGAACTGTTATTGAATCTATAGTGAAGTTATCATGATAATTGTCATGATATTGGAAGGAATAATAATCAGCATCTGAAAGAGCTATTTTGGGGTTAAAAGGAAGGAAGGAGAGAAGTGAAGGTACTTGAAAAAAGATGAAAGCTCAAAAGAAAAAATAAGAGAAAAAGCTTCATTTTTTAATAAATTGGGAAAAATTAAAGAAATATTTTATAGAAAATTAATTAATTTCTTTAATTTTTCTGCAACCAAAAATAAAAAAAATATTTTAATTTCAAGGACACAGGACTTTTTTTTTTAAGATAAAAAAAATTAATTAGGCGTTTTTTTAAATAAAATAGCTGAATCAAGCATTAAATTAAAAACAACGCACTTTAATCAAATATGATTTTTTTATCAGAGGCGTTTTAAAATTTTAAGCATTTTTCTATAATTTAATCTTTTTCTTCTTCACGATCTTTTTCCTGATTCTTTTTTGTTTGCCCCTTCAGAATTTTCTCATACATGTTTAATTGATCCCTGAAACCTCGGTTTGGACTTGTCCTGACACTTTTCTCTTTAACAAAAGCCATTGCTTTTTCAAAACTCATTCTTTCTTTCCACATTAAATAAGCAATAACAAAGCTTGGCGACCTCGAGATCGCATAATGACAATGCACAAACACCTTAGAAGCATTTTCAATAAATTGATTGCTTTCTTCAAAATATTCCAATAAATTGGTTTCTTTTTTATCTTGAACATTGATTTTCTTATAATTAAAGTCGTTTGGGAAATGTAATTCGTATGACCCAATAATGAGAATATCAGTGATGCCACAAGCTTTCAAAGAGTCCAATTCTCTTGATCCTTCTTCATTACCAAGAAATACTTTCTCGTTCACATATCGAATCATTGGAGTGTTTGCCCCTTTGCCACATTGTTCACATCTATGCTCCAAGTAATGATGTTTAATAAAAGCTCCAGTCTTACAAAAATAACACATTCGACGCTTTTTTATTAGAAAAGATTGACATTCTCGCAATTGACTTAGTAGAGAACGATTTGGACCGGTTTCTCGTATTTTTTGAAGAGTAGCTTCTTTTTTTTTCATGTTTAATTCCTCTTTGTCTGATAGGGGCTCTGTATTTTCCATATTGTTTAAATTTGTGATTTTGATGAATTCGTCAGAATACAAAAGCTTTTTCCCATGAGAATGTGAAATTATCATTGAGTTCGATTTTTTGGTCTGGTTGTATTTTTTTAATTGTTCCATTTTATTTCTAGGGTGAATTTAGAATTAATTTTTAACAGTATATTTTTAGATAAAATTTTTTCAGTATATTTTAGATAAAATTTTTTCAGTATATTTTAGATAAAATTTTTAACTGTTTAGATTTAGATAAAATTTTTAACAATTTATTTTTAGATAAAATTTTTAACAAGAATATTTTTAGATAAAATTTTTAACAAGAATATTTTTAGATAAAAAAAAAATTGAAAAATGTCTTTTCTGTTGTTTTTTCATGATTTTAATTATCCAACAAAATTATTTCTTTATTTTCAATTTCTTTTCTGTTTTTCCTCTTAATTTCATCACCGATTTCACTATATTTTGGTCAATTTCTGGGTTTTGTGTCGGGTTTTTATAAATCGTTAAAATGGTGTCGGCGTCTAAATTTAACAGATCTATGATCGATTGTAATGGTTTAAACAATGAATTCAAATTATTTGACGAAGTTAAATGTTGATTATGCATTTTTTTCCAAAAATTCAACTCCAAATACAGAAAAGATGAATATTTCTTCATCACGATTTTCTCCGGGACTTTTTTCGGATCGAGAAAAATTGTCTGCAGGTCTAAAATTCTTGAAATTTTAAAAGTTTTCATATGAAAATATTACTTGGAATCGATAATCTTATGAATTCTTCGATAAAATCAGAATTTGTGAGATATTGCTTTGGGAGACATTTCTTTAATAAAGAGAAATATCCTTCTAAATTGGCACTAAGAGTTTTCAAAGAGAAATTATCTAAGTTATTATAGTTTAATTAAACTTTTTTTAAAGGGAATATAAAAGACAAATGTTCTGAAAATTGACTTCATCTGTGGAATCGAAAAGGTCCTTATTGAAATTAATATAAAGCATGGAATAGAAGGTCTTATTCCAAAAGACCTCATGTAATAAAAAAGCCATTTGTTTCATCATTCTCTTTTGTAATATTAGAGAAATTATCAAGAAATTTAGATACTTTGATTATATTTTCGACATCTTCTTTGAATCCAATGAGGACTTCGGATTTCAGGAAAACATTGGTTAATAATTCCTTGATTTGTTCGCAAATAAAGCTCAAATTCGCGAATCTCAAACAAAGTTCCTTAAGAATCAACACTAAATAAATCCTCTTTAATTAAATTTATCAAAATTTATTGAAAAAAAACATTGTTTTGTATTGATTTCATTAAGGTTTTGTTCGACTTTCAGGTCGATTTTCTCGGTTTTCGGGTCTTTTTTGGCCAATTCATTGACATTTTTCACGAAATTCTCTTCAATTTTCAGACAATATTCGAACAAAGCTTCAAATTATCATAAAACCTCGCATAAAAACCCCAAAATCCCTTACTTTGATGTATAATGATTTCCATTCTTTTGGTGACAGTGTTTTTGAATAGGTTTTTCTCATTAAGTTTCACGATATTCCTCAAAATTTCTGCACTTTTAAACACCAGAGAACAAAAATCAAAGGCCGAATTCGTGAATGGCTTCCCCTAGAAAATAGTTTATGAAATCCTGAAGAAAAATCTGAAGAAAAAAGACCTCGAAACTCTTCCAATCCTCTTTTTCTAATCCTCGAATTAATAACTTCTTATTTTCATTCATGATATTCTGAAGCCATAATTCAACTGCAGGACCCACTAAATCCACGAATCTCATTGATTTCCTTTGAAGTCCGCTTTTATTATCAAGAATCT